>Ga0209059_1000374_pt1 | contig 20376 bp, 23 predicted proteins | sample GraSoiAngelo_151_FD_186165 | JGI IMG/M metagenome (GOLD analysis project Ga0209059, IMG submission 186165) | Grasslands soil microbial communities from the Angelo Coastal Reserve, California, USA - 14_1009_12_20cm (SPAdes) (version 2) | ecosystem: Environmental > Terrestrial > Soil > Grasslands ...
AGAGCGTGCACCACCAGGTCCACCCGGCTCTGCATTTGCGTGATGAAGAGATCGAGTTCTCGCTCTGCGTGGGGATTGCTCTCCATCGGTAGCTGCCCGCCGGCATCATCCAGCGCCCGGCGCAACGCGGTGGCTCGCTCGTCAAGGATGGCGGCGAGTTTTGAGAGGCCGATGATGTCAGGGACGACGCGATTGGCGGCATCGATGACGACCGGCTCCTCGCGTGATGGGCGGACGGGAATCTCGGGCTGCCGCTCGCCGAGGACGGTTCGAATTTCGCGAAACAGTTCGACCACCGCCTGGCGGTAGTCCGCCGCCGCCCGGCGAACCGCCTCGCTCGGGGTTCCGACGGCAGCCCGGAACCAGGTCAGAGCGCCGTCGACACTTTCGAGCAGCTCCCCCTCCCCCACCCGCATGGTGAGCGCCTCGACCGCGGCCTCTTCCAGCTGGTGCGCCTCGTCGACGACCAGATGTTCGTGCGGCGGCAGCACCGACCCGCCTTTGAGCGCGTCGGCCAGCAGCAGCGCGTGGTTGGTGACGATCACGTCCGCGTCCTGTGCCGCGCGGCGGCTATTCCAGTAGAAGCAACGTTGCGTCTTGAAGTTCTCACAGTGGGCGGCGAGGCAATCGTCCGGGGTCGAGGCCGCCCGCAGCCAGAACAGGTCGTCGAAACCATTGAGCTTGATCTCGGAACGATCACCATGCTGGGTCTGGGCCAAAAAGACCAGCATGCGAAGTTTGAACTTCACCTCGTCGTCGAACCAGCTGCCGTCCGCACGCCGGCTGGGCGCATTGAGATAACGGTTCCAGCGGCGGAGGCTGACGTAGTTGGCCCGGCCCTTGAGCAGTGAGGCCTTGAAATCGAATGGCAACCAGCTCCGCATGAACGGAATATCCTTCGAGAACAACTGCTCCTGCAACGTGATCGTGTTCGTCGCCACCACCACCCGTTCCCCGGTGGCGACCGCGTGATGGACGGCCGGCACCAGGTAGGCGAGCGACTTGCCGGTCCCCGGTCCGGCCTCAACCAGCAGCCGACCGCCGCGGCCGTAGAGCTGGGCGATCGCCAGTGTCATCTGAAGCTGGGACTCGCGGAGCTCGTAATCGTCGAGCCGATCTGCCATCGGACCATCCGGGCCGAGGAGCGCCCGGATCGCGAGCGGATCGGTCGAGGGCGACGCATCGCGCGGCAGCTGGGGCGGGGCGGCCGCCGCGGTCGCCAGGCTATCGATGCCACTGGAGCCGGCGGCGTATGCCTCGAGTAGGAAGTGCCGCAAGGGGTGCGGCCAGTCAGCGACCACTTCGAGCATCCGATCGAAGAGCTCGCGAGGAATGCCGCGCGCGAAGCGCCAGAAGTAGCGAAACAGTTGCCGAGCCGCGTCAGCATCAGACAGCGCTCGGTGCGGATCCGGGTGGCTCAAACCGAGCGCCCGGGACAGGTGCGGCAGGCTATGGCTGGGGGCCATCGGCAGCATGATCCGCGCCAGGTCCAGGGTGTCGAACAATTCATAGCCCGGTCCGCTCTGGCCCTCGATCAGGAAGGATAGGTCGAAGGTGCCACTGTGGGCGACGACTGCGCTATCGCCGACAAAGTCGATGACCTGGGCTAGCACCTGCTCAGGCGGCGGTGCCGCTGCCACATCGGCATCGCGAATGCCGGTCAACTCCTGGACCGGCCTCGGAATCGCGACTTCGGGACGGACGAGTGATTGAAAGGTCGCGAGGACCTCATCGCCGCGGAACCGGACGGCGCCGACCTCGATCATGCGGTCGAGTCGCGGCGACAACCCGGTGGTTTCCAGATCGAGCGCCACGAACGTGCGATCCACGAGCTAAATGCTAGAGCAGTTTCGCCGCGAGCTCCGCGAGTTCGGATCGCTGTCCCTTGGTCAGCGTGACGTGCCCGGCCAGCGGATTGTTCTTGAATTTCTCGATGGCATAGCAGAGGCCGTTGCTGCGGAAGTCGAGATAGGGATGATCGATCTGGTTCGGATCGCCGGTGAGGACGATCTTCGTGCCCTCGCCGGCTCGCGAGACGATCGTTTTGACCTCGTGCGGCGTCAGATTCTGTGCTTCGTCGACGATGATGAACTGCTGCGGGATGCTGCGGCCTCTGATGTAGGTGAGCGCCTCTGCCTCGAACAGGCCCTTGTCCTGGATATGCCGGATCATGTCGGCAGCCATCTGTTCCTTGTAGATGCAGCCCATCAGGTACTCCAGGTTGTCATAGATCGGTTGCATCCAGGGCCGCAGCTTCTCCTCCTTGTCGCCGGGCAGATAGCCAACGTCTTTGCCCATGGGAATCACCGGGCGGGTTACGAGCAGACGCCGAAAGCGGTGCTGGTCCAGTACCTTGCTCAAGCCGGCGGCCAGCGCTAGCAACGTCTTCCCGGTGCCGGCCTGGCCCGTCATCGTCACCAATGGCACCCGGTCGTCCAGCAGGATGTCGAACGCGAACCGCTGGCCCAGGTTCTTGGGCTGGATGCCCCAGATCTCTTTCTTGATCGGCGCCAACGCCACCACCTGGCCCGCGGTGGCATCGTAGCGACCCAGCGCACTGGATTTCGTGCCATTCAATGACTTGAAGTGGACGAACTGGTTATTGAAGAGCTGCCCGTTGCTGGGCAGGTAGACATTTGTCTTTGAGAAGGTCTCGATATCCTCCGGGGAGACCGTCATGGTCGACATGCCGTCGTACAGGTCCTCTTCGTTGAGCACCATCTTGTCAGTCTCGTAATCCTGCGCCTGGAGGTTGAGGGCATCGGCCTTCACCCGGACATTGATGTCCTTGCTGACCAGAATGACCGGTGTGCCGTTGCTCTCGGCCTTGAGCTGCAGCGTCAAGGCGATGACCTGGTTGTCCGCCTTTTTTGGATCGAGGTCATCCGGCAGGTGGGCGGTGTTTTCGTGGGTCAGCTCGACCCGCAGTGAGCCACCATACTTGAGAGCGACGCCTTCCGAAAGCTTGCCCGTCGCCCGAAGGTCGTCGAAATGATGCGCGATCAGGCGAGCGTGCCGCCCAACCTCGTCCTGCCGTCGCTTCTGGCCGTCGATCTCCTCGATGACCGTCAGGGGGATCACGATCTCGTTGTCTTCGAAGGAGAAGATGGCGTTCGGATCGTGCAGCAGAACGTTCGTGTCGAGCACATAAATCTTCTTCACGATGGGCGACCTCCGACACGAACATAACGCCTCAAACGCTCGTATGGCACCTTCGGCGCCACTCGCGTCGGCCGGCGGGCCGGCGTGTCGAGAACGTAGATCTTCTTCATGCTTCGGCGCGCTTGGACATCGGAGGGCTGGCGTATTCTCCCTGGTTTTCCAACGGAAGCAGCTGGGCGATCTTTGCCATCAGGTAATCCGCGCTCTGCTGATGGTCCATTTGGCTGCCGTCGCGGTTCCGATCCGGCAGCTGGAAGGGCTCGCCAAATGTCATCTCGACCTCCGCGCGGCGGGGAACGATCGCGTGGCGGCCCAGCACGTGCTGCGTGCCGGTGATGGCAATCGGTACCAGCGGGGCACCCGAACGGCGGGCGACAAAGCCGGCGCCCGGTTCCGCCCGCAACAGGCGGGCCGTCTCCGACCGATGGCCCTCCGGGAAAAGGACGACCGCCGATCCCTGCTTCAGTAGCTCGAAGGCGCGCCGAAGCGCGGTTCGATCCGGCGAGTGGCGCATGACCGGGAACGCGTGGTAACCGCGCATCAGCCAGGCCCAGCTTCCCTTGAATAGCTCAGCCTTCGCCATGAACCAGACCGGGCGCGGTACCCAGGCGCCGATGAGGGCCGGGTCGACGGCGCCGACGTGATTGGAAACGATGAGCACGGGTCCGCTGGCGGGCACATTTGAGGTACCGCGCAGCTGGAATTTTGAGCCGAGGACGATGCGGGTTAGGAGCCGTGCAAGACGCGTGAGGAAGGAATAGCTCAAAGCGATCAGTGCTTCGGCAGCCGGGCCATCACCTCGTCAAAAACTTGACGGACCGACTTGCCCTCAGTCGCGACGATTATAGCATCGCTTGCCGCTCGTAACGGCGCGATGTCTCGTTCCTGGTCCGCACGGTCCCGCGCGCCGATTTCCTGCTCCAGCACGGCATCCGAGGTGGCGGTGCCCCGTGCCTGGTCGAGCTCGCGCCGCCGCCGCGCCACCCGTTCGGCGGCGGGGGCGGTGAAGAAATACTTCACGTCGGCATCCGGAAAGATCACGGTCCCGATGTCGCGACCAAGCACCACGGCGTCGCCTCGAGCGGATCGACGCTGCGGCTCGACGAGTAGTTGCCGGACTGCGGGCAGCTGCGCGATGCGTGAGAGGTCGGCGGCAATCGCCGGATCATGCGCTTGGCGGCTCACGTCCCGGCCATCCACCGACAGCAGGGCCCCTGACGGAACCACTGCCGATGTGTTGACCTCGATGCGGATCGCGCCGATCATGAGGGTGAGCGCACTCACGTCGTCCGCTGCGATCCCACGGCGGCGGGCCTCGACGGTGACGGCGCGATAGAACAAGCCGGTGTCAACCAGAGCGAAGCCGAGCGCCTCGGCGACCATCCGCCCGATGGTGGTCTTGCCGGAGCCGGCCGGTCCATCGATCGCGATGATCACGAGGACAACCCCGCCGCGTGTTTCAGTCGCGCGACTTCGTCCCGATTGAGGGGCCGGACGCTGCCTTCGGCCAGCCCACCGAGTTCGACGCCGTCGATCCGAATCCGTTGCAGGTCCAGCACGCGGTGGCCCAGCGCCCGCCAGAGCCGACGGACCTCGCGCTTGCGACCTTCGCGCATCACCATCGACAGCGTGGTCTGGGCGGGGGCGACCTCGAGCAGGCGGACTTCCGCCGGCTGAAACCTTTCGCTTCCCACGACCATCCCCTCAGCAAGCCGGCGCAGGGCATCGGTGCCCGGTCGGCCGCTAATGACCACGCGGTATTCCTTGTCGACATGGTAGCGCGGGTGCATCAGCCGATCCGCCAGCTCGCCGTCGTCGGTGAGCAACAGGAGTCCCCGGCTCTCGACGTCGAGCCGGCCGACCGGGAAGAGGCGTGGGTGCCCAGCCGGCAAGCGGTCCGTGACGGTGGGCCGGCCGCGCTCATCCCCCACGCTGGTCAACACGCCGACCGGCTTGTTCATCATCAGGTACGTCCAGGCGGCCACCGGCGAAACGGGCCGGCCGTCGACCGTGACCCGGTCGACCCCGGGCGTCACCTGCTGGCCGGCGGTCGCGGGCGCCCCGTTGACGGAAACCTGTCCTGACGCGATCAACTGGTCGGCCTTGCGCCGAGCCGCTAGCCCGGCTCGCGCTAGGTACTGGTTGAGCCGGATTGCGGTAGCGGTGGCAGCTCGTCGAGGCTGCTGAGCCCAAGAATCTGCAGGAACTTCATCGTCGTACCAAACAGCCGCGGCGTGCCGGGCGCGTCGAGCCGACCGGTTTCTTCGATCAGGCCCTTCTCCTCGAGGCTCTCCAGGACCGCCTCGCAGTTGACCCCCCGAATCTCTTCGATCCGGGCTCGGGTCAGCGGCTGGCGATAGGCGATGATCGCCAGCGTCTCATAGGCGGCCGGTGAAAGCCTCGACGGGTACTCGGGACGCAGCACCCGCCGGACCACGTCGGCCTGCGCCGGGTCAGTGACCAGCTGTAATTGGTCCTGGTGTCGTTGCAGGAAAAGACCCCTGCCGGCAAGGCCGGCACCCAATGCGATCGCAGCCGCCTCGACGTCAGGCAGCGGCGACTGCAGGATCTCCTGGAGCTCGAGAACCGTGACTGGGCGATTGAGGGTGAACAGGACCGCTTCGAGTGCCGCCGCCAGTCCCGCCGTATCGCGTACGCCGATCATGTTTCCTGCTCCTGTCCGAACACGGTGATTTCGGCGAACGTGGAAGACTGGGCTACTCGGGCCTGCCCGATTCTAATCAGCTCCAGCAGGGCCAGAAACGTGACCACCGCCTCGAGCCGCGTCCGGGCGTGACGAAAGATAGCCGTGAAGTTCATCTGCGGCTGCCTGGAAAGCATGGTACGGAGCTCTTCGAGCTTATCCGCCAGGGAGACGTGCTCCATCTCCACCGTCACCTGCTGCGCCGGCGGCAAACGATCGAGCACCTGCTGAAAGGCCGTGGCCAGCGCCTCGAGGCTCACCTGGACGCGCGCCTGCGGGACCACCTCGGGTTCCAGCAGGCCGGCAAACGTAAATCGCCCGCTGGCGTGCCGGCGCATCAACGACTCGGCGAGCTGCTTGAAACGCTTGTACTCCTCGAGGCGTCCTTTGATCGCGTCCTCCCAGGCCTGCAGCTCTTCCTCCTCGCCAACGGTCACCTCCGGCATCAAGCCGGCGGCCTTGAGCTGGACCAGGCGGGCGCCGATCACCAGAAACGCGGCCAGCCGTTCCAGGGGCGGCCTGTCCTGAGCGATGGCTTTGAGATAGTCGTCGGTGAGGGTGGCGAGCGGAATCGCCTTCAGGTCGACTTCCGCCCGCTGGGCCAGCGTCAACAGCAGCTCGATCGGCCCGTCGAAGGCCGGCGTCCGGACGATGTAGACGGGATCGCGCTCGAGTTCCGTGGAGATCTCCCGACTCAATTTCGCGTGTCCGCCCGCTGCAGCCGCCGGGTCACCTCCGACACTGGGTGCGCCGCATGATGCTCCGCCACAATACCGGCAAGCTCCGCCGCCCCGGCGGCGCGCAATCGATCGGCGCCGATTCGCGCGTGGTCCGCGTAGATCGCATGGCGGCGCGCGAAGCCCGGTTGCGCCCGGAGCAGACGATCGAGCAGGCCGGGCGACAGCGCGGCGAGCCCGACCGTGAGGCTGCGGTCGATCACCGAGAACTCGGCGCCGCTCTTGCCGATGTCGTGGAGGAGCGCCGCCTGCTGGAGCAGCCGGCTGGGCTCGGCTTCCAGCTGGGCCAGGGTGTGGAGCACGTCGAGCCCGTGCCGCTGGTCGTTGACCGGCAGCTGGAAGAACAGGGTGACGAGATTCGGTCCGAGAATCCGTTCGGCGTCGGCGGACTCGACGGGGCTCACCTGCGCCGAGGCGTGACGCCAGAACTGGCCGACTCGATGCAGCGCCGAGCTCATCCCGGATCGCCATCGGTCAGCGGCAGCCCCCAGCGCAGCTTCCGTCGAAGCAGCTCGAAGAAGTTTCGGCCCTTGTCGAACTGCACCAGCTGGACCTCCAGGCCGGGCGCGGCGATCTCGATCCGGGCGCCCGGTTCCAGGGCAGCATTTTGTTGCCCATCGCAGGTCAGGATCGCCGAGGCATTGGGGAGGTGAATGACCAGCCGGGCGTTCTCCGGTAAGCCGACCGGGCGGTTGAAGAGGCTATGCGGGTTCAGGGGCATGAAGACGAGGGCTCGAACATCCGGATGCACGATGGGCCCACCGAGCGACAGCGCATAACCGGTCGATCCCGTTGGGGTCGAAACGATTACCCCGTCGGCGTCGAACTGGCCGGCCGGCTGGCCGTCAACCGTGACCTCCATCCGGATGAGGTTGATGTCGATGCCTTTGTGGACGACCGCGTCGTTCAGGGCATGAAAGACGCGATCCCCGACTCGGGCCTCGAGCAGGGCCCGCCGCTGGAGGCTGAAGTCACCCGCCGCCCAGCGATCGAGCGCGCTCCCCTCCTCACCGAGCTGCACCTGGGTGAGGAAGCCGAGGCGTCCGGCATTGATCCCGAGCACCGGAACATTGGCGACGGCCGCCTGCTGGGCGGTCCAGAGCATCGTCCCATCGCCGCCGATACTGACGATCAGTCGGGTGCCGTCGAGGTTGCCGACCAGCGCTCCGGGGCGCTCCTCGGCCGTCGCGCAGTAGGTCCAGACACGAAAACCGCGCTGCTCGAGCCGGCGGCGCGCGGCCATCACGGGCTCTCCCCCCATGTCGATGCGCGGGTGGCAGACGATCCCGACCGCGTCAGGCATTTGGCTTCAAGTACAACAGGAATTCACGGTTGCCCTTCGCCCCAAGCACGGGCGAGGCTATTTGGCCGGCGACTTGGTAACCGATCTCGCCAGCGAAACCACGGAGCTCCTTGAGAACTTGCTCGTGCAACGCTGGATCGCGAACCACGCCCCCCTTCCCTACCGCTCCCTTGCCGACCTCGAACTGCGGCTTGACGAGGGCCACGACCTCACCGGGCGGACTGAGCAGCTGGCCAACGCGGGGCAGCACCAGCCGGAGCGAGATGAAGGACACGTCGATGACGGCAAAGTCGGCCGGAAAGGGAAGCTGGTCGAGGTGGCGGATGTTCACCCGCTCCATCACGGTCACCCGTGGGTTCTGACGAAGGCTCCACGCGAGTTGGCCGTAGCCAACGTCGATCGCCATCACCCCTTCGGCGCCGCGCTGGAGCAGGACATCGGTGAATCCGCCGGTCGAGGCGCCGACGTCGAGGCCGCGGCGACCCCGCGGATCGAAGCCGAAGGCGTCCAGCGCGGCCGCCAGCTTCTCGCCGCCCCGGCTAACATAAGCCGTCGATCCGGCAACCTCGATCACCTGGTCAACCGCGACCATTTGATCCGGCCGATCCGCCGGCGCGCCGGCGACCCGGACCAGCCCGGCCCGAACCATCGCCTGCGCCCGCTCGCGCGACGTGACCAATCCGCGCTCCACCAGCGCCTGATCGAGGCGGCGCCGTTGAGCCACCATCATCGCCACAGGCCAAGGCCGATGACGACCCCGAGGACCGCGCCGGCGATCACCTCGATCGGAGTATGCCCCAGCAGCTCCCGCAGCCGTTCCTGGTGGATGCCGCGGTGGGCAATGAACAGGTCGTCAAGCAATCGGTTGAGGATCATGGCTTGCTGCCCGGCGGCTCGTCGAACGCCGGTGGCGTCGTACATGACGACGGAGCTGAAGATCAAGGCGAGCGCAAACAAAGGTGATTGGATTCCCTGCATCCGCCCGATCACGGTTGTCAGCGAGACGACCAGTGCGCTGTGCGAGCTGGGCATGCCACCCGCCGTCGCCAGCCGCCGCACACTCAGCCGATGGAGCAGCACCGAATCGATGATCACCTTACTGGTCTGCGCGATCGCCCACGCCACCAGCGGCACGACGAAGTAGGGATTCTGTAGCAGGCTCACGGGCTGGGCGCGCGCTGGGCGGCTGGGGCCAGCTCGCTCAGCCGCCGTTCCGCGTCATCGAGCAGGCGGGCGCATCGGTGAGCCAGCGCCAGCCCTCGTTCGAACATCCGCACGGATTCAGCAAGGTCCTCCTGCTCTTTGCCGAGTTGCTGGACCGTTTGTTCGAGCTCGGCGACGGCCGCCTCATAATCCATCCGCGCGATGTCCTCGCTCATCGCGACGATGCGTCCGGCATGGCGGCCGCCTGATCGCCTGGCCGGCGCCGCGATTCCGCATCCGTCGCGATCCGGCCAAGAATGCCGTTCACGAATTTGCCGGAATCGGGCCCACCAAACGTCTTGGCCAGCTCGATCGACTCGTTGATCGCCGCCTTGAGGGGCACGCTCGGCAGGAACAGAATTTCGAACGCCGCGATCCGGAGCAGGGTCCGCTCAACTTTGGCCATCTGGTCGAGCCCCCAGTTGCGCGAGGCCTCCGCCAGCCGGGCGTCGATTTCCTGACGATGCTCGAGAACGCCCAGGATCAGCGCTCGGGCGAAATCGGCCGTCTCCGCGTCGGCGTGGGATTCCCCGATGTGATACTGGAGCGCGCGCTCGGCATCTCCTCCGTCGGCCTCCAGCTCGAAGAGGACTTTCAGGGCGAGCTCGCGGGCCAGGTGGCGCCGTCCCATTAGCGCAGGGCCTCGCCGAGGCGGCGTGGCACTATCCGTCCTCGGGGAACCTCACGTCGCCGACGAAGACATTCACCTGACGGACCTCGAGGCCGAGCATCTTGTCGATCGCGTCGGCCACCTGCCGCTGCACTTCGGCGGCCACCGTGGGAACGTGGGCCGAGTGATCAACGACGAGAAATAGCTCGAGGTTGAGCGCGTCGTTGCCCAGGTCGACCCGAACGCCCTTGTACGAGCTGCCCAGGGGCAGCACCCGATGGCCGTCACGCGCCCGGGCCTGGTACATCCCGGCCACGCCCTGCACCTGGCTGGCGGTCAACGACGCGATATGGGCAATCACCTCGTTGGCGACCTTGACGGAGCCGAGTGGACGGTCGGTGGGCGACACTAGACGCGCTCCACGTAGGCGCCGGTCCGGGTATCGACCCGGATGACGTCACCTTCGTTGACGAAGAAGGGCACGTTCAGCGTCAGCCCGGTTTCAACCGTGGCCGGCTTGCCGCCCCCGGCCGCGGTGTCACCCCGGAAGCCGGGTGCCGTCTGTGTCACCTTTAGATCAACGGTGGTGGGAAGCTCGACCCCCAGCGGTTGGCCGTCGTACATGAGGACCGAAATCGCCGAGCTTTCCTTCAAATATTTCAAGCTGTCGCCCAGCTGGTCATCATTGATCGGCAGCTGGTCGTAGCTCGCCATATCCATGAAGAAGTGCCGGTCACCGTCGCTGTAAAGGTACTGCATGGAGACCTTTTCGATCCGCGCCCGGGTGAACCGATCCTTGTCTCGGAACTTCTGATCGATGATCACCCCGGACCGAACGTTGCGCAGCTTGGTGCGGAAGAAGGTATCGCCACGGGCGTTCTGGCCCTGCTGGAACTCGATCACGACCCATAGCTGACCCTCCCATTCGATGGTCATGCCGTTTCGAAAATCGCTTGGGTTCACCATATCCGGCAAGCGATTGTACCCGGTCGTGCCGAGACCCGAGCTAGCTGGGTCGGCGGCGGGCCTCGATTTGGGCGAAGATCGCGTTGCGCAGCTGCTGGGGGCGCGGCACCGTGCTCAGCACCTCGGCGCTGTCCCGGCCCGCCGACTCCAGCTCGATGTCCCCAAACCCCCAGGTCCGGCCCCACAACCCCTGAAAGGTGGTCAGGTCCTGGATTCGATCGATGGCGATCGACCGGGAAAACTTGGAGACGATGCCCTCGTTCAGAATCACGCGCTGGTCGGTGAGCACGTACTCGTGCGCCCGCCAGCCCCAGTAATAAAGGTTGAGCACGGCCAGGCCGGCCACGATCACCCCGAGCATCAGGAAGAGGCGCAGCTCGCCCGCGATCGGCAGCAGAACCGCGACGACGAGCGCGACGGCCATCGCGACGATGCTGGTCGCGATCGGGCGCACCAGCACCACCCAGTGTCGCGAGCAGCTGGCCAGGACCCGCTCACCGGGGAGCAGCTCGTGCGCCTTCACGGTGCCTGGGCGAAGAGCGTGATCAGAGTTCCGATGACCAGGAAGGGGCCGTACGGAACGGCCTCCTTCAGGCTGCGAATCCGGGTGATGAGCAGAATTATCGCCACAAAGCCGCCGAGAAACACGCCGTAGAGCAGGGCGTGGACCATCCGCAGGTTCGATAGCCCGGTCGCCATGCCGATGAACGCCGCCAGCTTGACGTCCCCGAAGCCGAATGCCTCGGCCCCGAACACGGCCTGCCCGCCGAAATAGAGCAGGAAGAAGATGCCGCCTGCGATCAGGGCGGCGACCGGGGCAGTCCGCCAATCTGGCCACGGCCAGGTGAGAAAGGCCGTCCACGGGGTGACGAAGGCGAGCCCAAAGGCGATAACCAATCCGGGGAACATGACCAGGTCCAGGATGTAGCGCGTCTTGAGGTCGAAGGCCAGCACCTGCACCAGCACCGCGACATACACCGAGTCGATAAAGAGCAACGGCTGGATGCCGAGCTGGAGCGCGAACAGAAAGAAGAGTGCGGCGCCCAGCACCGGCATCAACAACATCTCGATGAGCGACGGTTGGTACTCGATCTCCTCGATCCGAGCCAGCCAGCGCGACAGGTAATTGAGGCCGGCCCCGACCAGCGCCCCGACCACGGCCCAGGCGAGCGCGATCAGCAGATGATTCACGCGCTCAACCGCCCGACCACCGCTCGCTCGAGCGCTGCCCGCATCGCCGCCTCGGGGGCCGGCTGCCCGGTCCAGATCTCGAAGGCGGCCAGCGCCTGAAAGAGCAACATGGTCAAGCCGTTGATGGCCCGGGCGCCCCGATCGCGGGCGCCCAGAACGAGCGGCGTCACCGCCGGCTGGTAAATCAGATCGAAGACGAATTGGGCCGGGGTGATCCAGTCAACCGGAAAGAGGACGGATTCGCCGTCGCTGCCGACCGGGGTGGCATTCACGATCAGGTCGACCTTGCGCGCCAGCAACGATAGCGATCCAAGCGGTGCCGGTCCACCCAGCGTGACGCCCAGCTCGCGGCAAACCGCCCGGGCCTGGTCAAGGTCGTTGCTGGACACCCAGATTTTCGCCGTGGCGGCCCCACGCAGCGCGTCGACGGATGCCCGGGCTGCCCCGCCGGCGCCGAGCACCAGCGCCGCATGACCCTTCGGTTGAAAGCCGGCCTCGTCGAGGGCCTGAAGGAACGCCGCGCGGTCCGTATTCCAGCCGATCAGGGCGCCGGCCCGGTGGCTGATCGTATTCACCGCCCCCATGACTTGCGCCTCCGGACCCAGGCCATCGAGCAGCCCGGCGACCGCCACCGTATGCGGCCGGGTGACGGCCGCGCCCAGGACACGCTGGTCCTGTCGCATGCCGGCCACGGCCTCGGTCAGACCCTCCGGCGGAACCGCGCGCGGCTCGCAGCGCGCGTCGATCCCGGCCGCCCGGAATCCGGCATCGTAAAGCGCTGCGGCCAGCTCGGCGTCCTCCGCCCCACCGACCAGCAGGAGACGGGACTTACTGGAGCCCGTACTGCTTGAGGAGGCGGGCGAACTCGTCGTTGGTCTTGGCGTAGTGATTGTGGCCCTGCGGGTCGGAGAGATAGAAGAAGTACCCGGTTTGGGCGGGCTGGAGCGCGGCATCGATCGCCTTGATGCCAGGGTTCGCGATCGGTCCCGGTGGGAGTCCTGTATGTAAATAGGTGTTGTACGGCGACGCAATCATGCGGTCCTGGGTGGTTACGGACGACTGCCAGATCCCTTTGGCGTAGAGCACCGTCGCGTCGACCTGCAGCGGCCAGCCGGCCGACAGCCGGTTATAGATGACGCTGGCCACGAGGGGCCGGTCCTCCTCAAACCGGGCCTCCCGCTCGATCATCGACGCGATGGTCACGATTTGGAGCGGGTTGAGCTTGCGCTGGGCCGCCTGTCCCTTGCGCGTGTCATCCCAGTGCCGGTTGAAGGCATCGAGCTGGAGCGCAATCAGCTGCTTGGCGGTCCCGTTGCGCGGAATCAAGTAGGTATCCGGGAAGAGGAAGCCCTCGAGTGACGTCCCCGGCGGCAGATCCTTGAGGAACTCGTATGTGAACGGACCTGCCACCGCCTGGGCCATGTAGTCGCTGCCCTTGACGACGCCACCCTGATCCAGCACGGCCGCCGTCTTCTTGATCGTGTATCCCTCTGGGATGGTGACAAAGATCTCGTCGGGAAGAGCGGTTTGCAGGGCGACCAGGATCTGCACCATGTTGAGATTGCGGCTGAGCTGGTAGGCGCCGGCCTGCACGTTGCGGTCCAGGTGCTTGTAGCGAGCGTAGAGGTCGAAGACGGTCACCGAATCGATCAATCCGGCGCGGTGCAGCGTATCGGCGACTTCGTGGAAGGTCGCGCCCGGAGGGACCACGAAGCGCACTTTCGCGTTGGCCGGATTGGCCGGTTGGTGCAGCTGGTGATCGACCCAGTTGTAGGCGAGCACGCCCGGGATCCCCAGCGCGGCGGGCAGCAGGAAGAGGATGGCGACGAACCACTGGACGCAGCCCAGCGCACGGCTGCGCCGGCGCGGCGCTGGCTCATTCAACCGGCTGGCTGGAGTCAGCTAGTCCTCCACACCGCCGTCTTCATCCCCCTCGTCGTCCTCCTCGAACTCTTCCAACTGCTCGACCACCCGATCGTGCTCCTCATCGTCAAGGGTGACCAGCGACTCACCTTCGCGGCGCAGGATGAGCACACGGTCCGCGTCAGCCTCGGCCTGCAGGACGTAATACGTTTCGCCTTCGATTTCCACGACGTCGTGGACGACGTAGCTCTCTTCCTCGCCGGTCTTCTCGTTGACCAGCTCGATGGTTTGGATCTCGCCGTTCGCCTCTGGAATCTCTGGCATTCAGCCTCCTGGCCCCCGCCCACGCTGGTAGTCGAGGTATCCCTGCAACAATAGCGTGGCAGCCATCCGATCGACCTCTTGCCGCCGCTTGCGCCGCCGTTTGCCCTGGTCGATCAGGTACCGCTCGGCGGCTACGGTTGTCAGCCGCTCGTCCCAGTATGCTACCGGGCGGCCGGTCGCCTGCTGAACCTTCGCCCCGAAGCCCTGCGCCTGTAAGGCCGCCGCCTCCAGGCGGCCGTCCATCAGCCGGGGCAGCCCGATCACGATCTGCCCAACATCGTGGCGTGCCACCAGGTCCTTGAGCGCGTCGAGGTCCTCGGCCTCGGAGCGCCGCGAGAGCACGCTCAGCGGCTGCGCGATCGTTCCAGATGGGTCACTCAGCGCCAGTCCGAGCCGAACGGTGCCCGGATCGATCGCGAGCACCCTCACCCGGACGAGCTGCTCGAGACCTCCTGGATCTTGAGGGTAATCCGCGAGCTGAACAGCGGAAGCCACGGCAGGCCGAAAGGTGACTGGACCACGCGCGCGTCGACGACGTTCCGAAGTGACTGGAGGAACGCGTGCGCCTTCGACGGGCTCATCCCCTTGAGATGCGACCGGATGGCCTTGTCCAGGAAGACCGGCGTGTAGAACCCGGAGGCGTGCCCGTTGAGCGTGACGTGACCGTCGGCCGTCGGGTCGATGGCGTCATAGCTGAGGGCGAGGTTTTCGGTGGTGAGCTGCGATCCTTGCGGCACCTTGTGCTGCAGGGCGGACTTCAGCATCGCCTTGACAGCCGCGTCGTCGAAGGCGACGCCGTCGCCGGACACCTTGATCGTCACCGTGAAGCTCCCTACCTCCTCGCCCACTTTGTGGTCGGACGTAACCGTGGCCTGCACTCCGCTGCCGACCAGCACGAGCTTCTTGCCCTGGGCCTTGCTGCTCAGCTGGTCGGTCACCTGGGGGAGGGCGTCTTTGGCATACGCGTCCTTCGGGCCATCCAGATCCGATTGCTGGATCACCGTAGCGGTGCGAGCATCGGCGCCGCCAGTCGTCGCGTTCTTGTTAATTACGGTGAGACTGTCATCCGTGTTCCCCTCGATGATGTGGATCGTCCCGGCATCGGTATTGCCATCCGCACCGGGGGTAACAGCTGCGATTGCGGCGTCGGCCGAACTACTCGGACCCGTCAAGGTGACCTTTTGCCCAGTCGCGTACCGCTTACCGCTGTCAGTGCGGACGATCCACCCTTTTGGCACGCTCTCCTGACAGTAGAGAAAGCAGTTGAGCGAAAACGTGACCGAGCCGCTGGCTGCTGCGGCGGGAACCTGTTTCTGGCCGGTCGGCGTCCCAGGCAGTGTCTGCGACTGGTCGGCGTGAACGGGCTGGGTCGCGAAGTGGTCGGGCGAGCCGGCCGCGGTTGCTGGCGCACCGAGGAGCGTGATGTCTTCCTTGATCGGCGTCCCCGCGACGGTGAGGGTGGCGGTGGCGGTGGGGAGGTACAGCATCCCGAACAGCAATCCGAGGACGACCACGACTCCGGCTCCGATCAGGTACGGCCGATAGCTTCCGAGTGGCGGGCCCGGGGAGGCGGCTCGAGGCGGAGTTGGTGCCTTGGCTCGTGGCGGCGCCGAAACGACCGAGGCTTGCCGCGGCCGGTCCAGGGTTGCGACGCCAGAAGGCCCGCCGGCGCTCGGCGACCGCATCTGGGCCGGAGCTGTCGGCGGCGGCGGCACGGCGCTGGCAACGCCCGGCTCATCGACCGGGGCCGGCTGGTGAACCTCGCTGCCACTGTCGTAGGCAGCCAGGCTCGGATAGGCCACGAATCCGGCCTCCAGGGACATTGCCTGGAGCCGTGGGTCGCCGCTGACGAGATTGACCCGCTTGCCGTAGCTGTCGGCGTAGCGCTTGAGCAGGCGGAAGCTCATCGCGCTTTGCAAGGCACGGGCTCGATCCGGGACCACGAACGTGACCTCGTCCTCGAGACTGAGATCACGGAGGCGATCGACGAGGTCGGTGATCTCCTCGTCGGCTTCGACGTAGAGCAGTTTGGCCAGAGTCTTCACAGTTTTAACACGTCGCTGCCTTTCATACCGGAAACGTCACTGATTGTCGAGTTGTTACGCTGTCAGGTTTTTGGGGCCTCGGCTAGACCTTCATCGCCTTGAGAACCTTCCGCATCAGCCCGTAGAGGGGCGCCTGGTCCTCCGCCTCCTGCTGGATCGCGTGGAATGCCAGCCCCATGGGGGTGATGTCCTGCTGATCGAGCAGCAGGCCGGTGGAATCGTAAATCCCGCGGATGTCGACCGGCCGTAGGGCGGTCACCGTGGGTGTCCGAGCGAACGGAAGCTTCTCCCCCCAGGCGAAGGTCTTGAGCTGGTCTTTGACCTCGGGCAAGGCGCTGCCGCCGCCGGCGAGGTAGATGGCGGTTGGCAGCCGGTCGCCCTTGGCCATTTCCTGCAGGGTGATCGCCACCCCCTCGACCAGCACTTCCGCGTCACGCGCCAGGACGGAATGGACCTTCTCCGCGTGCTCGGGCGGCAGCTCACCACGGGAGTGCCGGAGCTTGACGGCTTCGGCGTCGGCGAAGGAAATCCCGAATCGGGCGGCAAGCTTCTTGGTAAAGACGCGGCCGCCGATGGGGAACATTCGGGTGCCTTCGATGCCGCCGTTGCGGATCAGGGCGATGTCGGTCGTGCCCCCGCCCACGTCAACGAAGATGCCGCCGAAGTCATACACCTCGTCGGTGGCGGCGCAACGTGCCATGGCATACGGCTCCGCCACGGTGGCGACGAGCTCCAGGTCCAGCTCGGAGGCGATCGTCTGCAGGGCGCCGACGTGGGTCAGCGGCGCAAACGTGTTGAAGACCGTGATCACCGTCTGCTTGCCCTGAAAGTCGATCGGGTTGTTCACCACGAATCCATCGATCCGCACGCTGGTGATGGCGGAGTTGAGCAGCTTGACGTTCACATCGGGGACACCCAGCTCCAGGCTCATCTGATGCTGAGCCTCGCGAAGCGCCCGCTTCTGTACCAGTTGCAGGGTCTGCACCAGCTCCACCTCGTTGATCTTCAGGGCGGGATCGGCCCGGGGGACGGTCACCGAGGTACTGAACCCCTTGACCTGCTCGCCGGCGATGCCGATCACCGCCTGACCCGGGATGGTGTCACACATGTCCTCGGCCTGCGACATGGCCCGGTCGCAGCTGTCGATGATGCCCTGGATGTTCGCCGGCACGCCGCCCTCCATGTCCGCGAATTCCTGACGCTGGCGGGACGCGCCGAGCACTACGCCATTGCGACCCTCGCGTTTGACGATGAGGGCCTTGATGTATTCGGTCCCGATATCGAGCGCCGTGTAGTAGTTCTCATAGTCCGATCCGCGTCGTAGGCGCTTGATGCGGTCCTTGATTTTGATCATTTGTCTTTCAGATGGACCCGTACGTATTCCTGCACGGACTTGAACGCGGCGTCCACCCGGTCGGGGTCGATACCACCGCCTTGCCCGACCGGTCCGCGGCCGCCCCCTTTACCGCCCGCGACCTGCCGGAAGGCCTGGACCAGCTCGTTCGCGGCTAACCGATCAGCCAGCGGACTGGCGACCTTGACCGCGAAATTGCGGCCCCCGACCACGATCGCGACGCCCTTTCCATTCGTGCGGCTGAGCGCGTGATCGGCGAAGAGGAGTAGGTCCTTCTCGCCGGCATCGACCCGTTGCAGCAGCAGCCGCACCCCGTCGACGTCGGCCTCTTCGAGCTGGGCGCTCCCGCCCGCGGCGAGCCGCTGGCGGAGGTTCGCCGTCTCTTTCTCCAGCCGTTTGACCTCGGCCTGCAGCGCTGCCACCCTGGCCGGCAGGTCGGCGGGTGCCGCGCGAAGCTCGTCGCCAAGTTGCGCGAGGACGCGTTCGTACTCGCGAGCCTGACGTTCTGCCGCGGCGCCCGCCCGCATCTCGATGCGCCGAACGCCGGCGCCGATGCTTCGCTCGCTCGAGATCAAGGCGAACCCGATCTCGCCGGTGCGCTCAACGTGGGTGCCGCCGCATAGCTCGCGCGCCCAGTCACCGAAAGAAACGACCCGCACCAGATCGCCGTATTTCTCGTCGAACAGCGCGACGGCTCCCGTGGCGATCGCCCTGTCGAGTGGAAGCTCCTCGACCCGCCGATCGAGGTCGGCACGAATTTTTTCGTTCAGGAGGCTGGAGACCCGGTCGACCTCCTCCGCCGTCAGCGCTCGCGGAAACCGAAAGTCGAAAGTGGCGTAGTCCGCCTGCACCGATGAGCCCGCCTGGGTCGCCTGCTCGCCCAGCACCTCGCGGAGGGCTCGATGCAGCAGATGGGTGGCGGAGTGATGCCGCGCGATGGCCTGCCGCCGTCCAGCGTCGACCTCGGCGTGAACCCGGTGACCGGGCGTCAGGCGATCGGCACTGATCTCAACCCGATGGCGGATCGCTTCCCCCTGAGGCTGGGCATCGATGACGGCCGCCTTGCGGTGATCCCAGCTGATCCAGCCGGTATCGGCGGTCTGGCCGCCGCGCTCCGCATAGAACGGCGTTTCCTCCAGAAACACGTCCGACTGCTCCGATTCGCCGGCCACCGGAAAAACATCGGTGATGGTCGAGTCTGCCTCAAGCCGGTCGTATCCGACGAAGCGGGTTGCCGTGCCCGCGAGTGGTGCCGCGAACCCGCCGGTGGCGATCCGGCCCCGGTCGCGCTGAGCCTGCATCAATGTCTCGACGGCGGCCGTGTCGACGGTCATGCCCTGCTCGGCGGCCAGTTCCGCCGTCAGCTCCACCGGGAAGCCCAGCGTGTCATGCAGGTAGAACACGTCTTGAGGGCTAAGAGTTCCGCCCTCCAACAGGTCCTGGAGGCGCTCCATTCCCTGTCGAAGCGCAATCCCGAACCGCTCCTCCTCCGACCGAGCGACCGACTGAATCTGGTTTAGGTTCTTGGGTAGCTCGGGGTAGACCTCGCCCAGGATGCGAGCGACAATCGGGATGCCAGAGGAGAGCCGCGCGGCCGGGCCAAGTCGCCGTGCATGCACCATCGCGCGCCGGATCAGGCGTCGCAGCACGTAGCCACGTCCGTCGTTGGCTGGCGTAACGCCGTCGGCCAGGAGCATGGTGCTGCCGCGGGCATGGTCGGCCAGCACCTTGAGCGAGACGTCGCTCTTCGGATCGGCTCCGTAGGCATTCCCCGTCTGTTCGGCCCAGTGGCGAATCAACGGCTGAAAGAGATCCGTCTGAAAAACGCCCGACGGCGCCCTGGAGGAGCTTCGCTGATGGCTGGTTGGGTAGCCATTGACCACCGAGCTGATTCGCTCCAGACCCATACCCGTGTCGATGCCCTTGCGCTCGAGGTCGGTGCGTTTTCCGGATTGATCACGATTCCATTGCATGAAGACGAGGTTCCAGATTTCGAGGAACCGGTCGCAGCCTGGATGCTCGCAGTTGGGGCCGCAATCGGACTGCCCGCACCCGTACTCGCTGCCCCAGTCGTAGTGGATTTCCGAATCCGGACCGCACGGCCCGGTCGGGCCGGCCGCCCAGAAGTTGTAGTCATCGCCGAAGCGCCGGATGCGCTCTTCCGGAATGCCGGTTTTCACCCAGATCGCGTAGCTCTCGTCGTCATCGTTGTGGATGCCGGCCCAAAGGCGACCCTCGTCGAGCCGCAGGTCCTTGGTCAGGAAGTCATACGCGTACGGGATCGCTTTCTCCTTGAAGTACTCGCCGAAGGAGAAGTTCCCCAGCATCTCAAAAAAGGTCAGATGGTGCCCGTCGGTGCCCACCAGATCGATATCCACGGCACGAAAGACCTTCTGGCAGGTGGTCGTCCGAGGGTACGGCGGTTTGGCCTGGCCCAGGAAATAGGGCTTGAACTGCACCATGCCGGCACTGGTGAACAGCAGCGTCGGATCGCCGAACGGGATCAGGGAGGAGCTTGGTAACACCTTGTGGTCCCGCTCTTTGAAGAAGTTGAGAAAACGCTGGCGGATCTCCGCGCTCGTCATAGCTGGCCTGCGCGCACAGTGAATTGTAACGGGAACTCAGCGAAACCATTGGAGGCCGATCCCCGTTGCCCGTACTTGATGGGTCGGGTGGGTGTCTCCACATGCGAGTGAAGATGATTCTTCCTGCCCTGACCGAGGCGACGAGTCCCTTCTTCCGCCCGATCAAATACTCATTGTTTCCGCCCCTGGGATTGGCGACGCTGGCCGGGTTCCTTGCCGAGGACGATGACGTATCGATCTGGGACGAGCACGTCGAGAAGGTCGCGACAGACGACGAGCCTGACCTGGTCGTGATTCAGGCTTACATCACGTCGGCCAGGCGCTCAGAT
>Ga0209059_1000378_pt1 | contig 20334 bp, 25 predicted proteins | sample GraSoiAngelo_151_FD_186165 | JGI IMG/M metagenome (GOLD analysis project Ga0209059, IMG submission 186165) | Grasslands soil microbial communities from the Angelo Coastal Reserve, California, USA - 14_1009_12_20cm (SPAdes) (version 2) | ecosystem: Environmental > Terrestrial > Soil > Grasslands ...
CTCGGCCGCAGGCCGGTGCGCAAGCTCGATCCGCCCGTGCGGACCGCGCTTCGCCTGGGCGCGTACCAGCTCGCCTACCTCGAGGGCGTGCCGGCGCACGCGGCCGCCAACGAGTCGGTCGAGCTCGTCCGCGCCGCCGGCCTCGAGCGCGCCGTCGCCTTCACGAACGCGGTCATGCGGCGGCTCGCCGAGGGAATCGGGCCGCTCCTCGACTCGCTCCCCGAAGGGCCGCTCAGGCACTCGTACCCGGACTGGGTCGCGGAGGTCTGGGAGCGCGACCTCGGTCGCGAGGAGGCGCTCGCGCTCATGCGCGCTCAGAACGAGCCGCCGGAGACGGTCGTCCGCGTCCTGCGCGGGGAGGTCGACGGCGAGCCGACCGACGTGCCGGGCGCGCTCCGCGTGGCGCGGGTGGACGAGCGCGCGCTCGCGGAAGGTCGGGTCTGGCCGCAGAGCCGCGCCTCGCAGGTCGCGGGTCTCGCGGTGGGCTCGCGTGAGGGCGAACGCGTCCTCGACCTCTGCGCCGCGCCGGGCGGCAAGGCGACGATGCTCCCCGGCGAGGTGGTCGCGGTCGAGATCCACGAGGGTCGCGCGCGCGAGCTGGAGGAGAACGTGCGCCGGCTCGGCGCGACGAACGTGCGCGTCGTCCACGCCGACGCGCTCGACCTGCCGGCGGAGCTGACCGGCTTCAACCGCGCGCTCGTGGACGCGCCCTGCTCGGGCCTCGGCGTCCTGGCGCAGCGGCCCGACCTGCGCTGGCGGGCGCGGCCGCTGCCGGAGCTCCAGCTCGCGCTTCTGCGCGCCGCCGCCGAGCGCGTGCGACCGGGCGGGACGATCCTCTACGCGGTCTGCACCATCAACGCTGACGAGAACGAGGCCGTCGTCGACGCGTCGAGCCTCGAGGCGGACATGTCCCTCGTGGAGGAGTGGCCGGCGTTCCGGCACCCGCGCCGGCCGGAGTTCCTCCTCACGCTTCCGCACCGCGACCACACGTCGGGGTTCTTCGTCGCGCGCCTTAGGGTGTGAGCGATGCCCTGGCGAGACTGGATCAGGACGGTCGAGGTCGAGCCGTCGCTCTACGCGGCCGACCTGTCGCGCCTCGGCGAGCAGTGCGAGGTGGTTCTCCGCGCGGGCGCGCGGATCCTCCACTTCGACGTCGGTGACGGGCACTTCGTCCCGCCGATCACGATGGGGCCGATCGTGCTCCAGTCGATCGCGCCGCTCGTCCACCGGCTCGGGGGCGTGCTCGACTGCCACCTGATGGTCGAGAAGCCGGAGCGGCACTTCGCCGCGGTGGCCGAGGCCGGTGGGGACAGCGTGACGGTGCACTGCGAGGCCTGTTCCGATCTGCCCGCGGTCGCGCGGGCGGCGCGGGAGCAGGAGCTCGAGGTCGGCCTCGCGTTCAAGCCGGAGACGAGCCCGGAGGACGCCGCCGCGGCGGCGGACGGGTTCGACCTCGTCCTGTGCATGTCGATCGAGCCGGGCTACTCGGGGCAGCCGTTCATGCCCGAGGCGCTCCCGCGGATCAGGCGGCTGCGCGAGCTCCTCGGCGACGGCGTGCCGATCCAGGTCGACGGCGGCATCGACGAGGAGAACGCGCGGGCGGTGCACGAGGCCGGGGCGACGCTGCTCGTCGCGGGAACGGCGATCTTCGGCCACGAGGACCTGCCGCGGGCCTACCGGCGGCTCGTGCAACGGCTCGCGTGAGCCTCCGAGCCGCGCTCGTCCTGCTGCTGCCCGAGCCGCGGCTCGAGGAGCTCCGCGCCCGCTTCGATCCCAAGAGGGCGGCGGCAGGCATCCCTCTTCACATCACGCTCCTGTTCCCTTTCGGCGCGCGCGAGAGCGGCCTCGAGGAGCTCTTCGAGCGCTGGAGCCCGCTTCGGTTCTCGCTCGCCCGAGTCGAAGCGTTTCCAGGCGCCGTCTGGCTCGCGCCCGAGCCCGACGAGGAGCTGCGCGAGCGGATCCTGGAGCTCCATGCGCGCTATCCGGAGTACCCGCCGTACGAAGGCGAGTTCCCCGACCCGATTCCGCACGCGACCGTCGCCGAGGGCGACGTGGCCGAGGCGGTCCGAGTAGCCGCCGAGCCGCTGCTGCCGGTCGAGTTCGAGGTCGGCGCCGCGACGCTGATGGAGGAGGTCGCGCCCGACCGCTGGCGCGCAGGAAGGCGCTTTCCGTTCGAGGGCGCGACGTGAGCCTCGAGCGGGCGCTGGAGCTGGCCGAGCGCGGCCGCGGCGCGACGCATCCGAACCCGGTGGTCGGAGCGGTCGTCGTCCGTCGGGGCGAGGTCGTCGGCGAGGGGTGGCACGAGCAGGCCGGGGGGCCGCACGCGGAGGTGGTCGCGCTCGAGGCGGCCGGCGAGCACGCGTGGGGCGCGACCCTGTACGTGACGATGGAGCCCTGCACGCACCACGGCCGTACGCCGCCGTGCGTCGACAGCATCCTCGAGGCGGGGGTGGCGACGGTCGTGGCGGGCTCCCGCGACCCGAACCCGGAAGCCGGGGGAGGGCTCGAGCGGTTGCGCGCGGCCGGGGTCGAGGTCGAGCTCGTCGACTCCTTCGAGGCGCGTCGGCAGAACGAGGCATGGCGGACGTGGGTCGCGCTCCGACGGCCGTTCGTTACCTACAAGGTGGCGGTGACGCTCGACGGGCGTGTTGCGGTGCCGGGGTCGCGGTGGGTGTCGGGCGAGGAGTCGCGGCGCCTCGTCCACGAGCTGCGCGCGGCCTCCGACGCGGTCGCGGTCGGCATGGGGACGGTGCGCGCGGACGCGCCGTCGCTCACGGCGCGCGACGTGGCCGCGGCGCGGCAGCCGCGCCGGCTCGCGTTCGGGCGGGGCCCGCTGCCGGAGGGGTCGGAGCTCGAGCTGCGGAGCGGTGCGCTCGCCGACGAGCTCGCCGCGCTCGCCGGAGAGGGAGTCCAGTCGCTCCTGCTCGAGGGCGGGCCGACGCTAGCGACGGCCTTTCTGGACGCGGATCTCATGGACAAGCTGCTCGTCTTCGTCGCGCCGGTGCTCGGCGGCTCCGGCCCGCGCCTCTTCGGCGACCTGCGAGACTCGCGGCGGCTCGCCCGTTTCGAGGCGAGCCGCGTCGGTGATGACGTCCTCCTGAGCGCCTATGTCCACGAGCCCTGACACAGTCCACCGCGCCGACGACCAGATCGTCACGCTGCTGTCGCAGTGGCTCGCGCGACACGTGAGCGACGAGGAGCTTCGCCGCCGCGTCGAGGCGATCGGCACGAACGAGCTCTCGCCGGCGCAAGCCGAGGCGGTCGGGGAGCTCCTGGCCGACCTCGGTACCGACCGCGGCCAGAACGAGATGCTCGTCCGCGAGACCCTCGAAGCGCTCGCCCTCGGCTAACCCGGCCCAGTCTCCGCGAGCCGTGTCCCGGTAGCAGCCACCGTCGCGAAAGGCGCACGAAACCGTCACGGAACTCGGCAAGCGACGCTGCGAGGCCGGCGAGCCGCTGCGTGCCGCAACGCGTGTCGGTGGCAGCCACCGTCACGGAACGCGCACGCCCCGAAGTAGCCTTGGCGGCGTGTTCACCGGGATCGTGCGGGAGCGAGGCCGGCTCGTGAGCCGGAACGGCGGTGCCGACGGCGCGGAGCTCGTCGTGGCGGCGCCGCAGACGGCGTCAACCGCGAGCCGCGGCGACTCCGTCGCGATCGACGGCTGCTGCCTGACCGCGACGGACGTGTCCGACGGGCGCATCGCCTTCCACGCCGTCGCCGAGACGCTCAGCCGCAGCACGCTCGCGGCGCTCGAACCCGGCGCCGAGGTGAACGTCGAGCCGGCGCTCAAGGCCGGTGAGCCGCTCGGCGGTCACTACGTCCAGGGGCACGTCGACGGCGTCGGACGCGTCACTCGCGCCGATCCCGAGGGCGACGGTGTCCGCCTCCACGTCGAGGCGCCGCTCGAGCTCCTCCGCTACTGCGTCCCCAAGGGCTCGATCGCCGTCCAGGGCGTCTCGCTGACGATCGCCGCTCTCGACGACGACGGCTTCGAGATCGCGCTCGTGCCGCACACGCTCGCCGCGACCACGCTCGCCGAGCTGCACCCCGGCGCCCCCGTCAACCTCGAGGTCGACGTCCTGGCGAAGTACGTCGAGCGCCTGCTCGCCAGATGACCGGGCTACGATTGCCCGGATGAGCGTCCTCCGCGAGGTCACCCCGTTCGCCACCGTCGAGGACGCGATCGAGGACATCCGGCAGGGACGCTTCGTCGTCGTCGTCGACGCGCCCGACCGCGAGAACGAGGGCGACCTCGTCGTCGCGGCGCAGTTCGCGACCCCGGAGGCGATCAACTTCATGGCCACGCACGGGCGCGGGCTCATCTGCCTCTGCCTGACGCCGGAGCGCTGCGAGGAGCTCGGTCTCCGTCCGGCCACGACCCGCAACGAGAGCCGCTACGGCACCGCCTTCATGGACTCGATCGAGGCGCGCGAAGGCATCACGACCGGGATCTCGGCGCACGACCGCTCGCACACGATCCAGGTCGCGATCGACCCGAGCCGCGGCCCGAGCGACCTCGTCCACCCCGGCCATGTCTTCCCGCTCGAGGCGCGAGCCGGGGGCGTGCTCCAACGCGCCGGTCAGACCGAAGCCGCCGTCGACCTCGCCATGCTCGCCGGCCTCAATCCCGCCGGCGTCGTCTGCGAGGTGATGAACGACGACGGGACGATGGCGCGCGTGCCCGACCTGGTCGGGTACTGCCACGAGCACGGGCTGCGGATGATCGCCGTCTCCGACCTGATCGAGTACCGGCGCCGGCACGAGAAGCTCGTCGAGCGGATGACGTCGGTGCGCCTGCCGACCGCCTCGGGGGAGTTCGTCGCGGTCGCCTTCCGTGAGAAGCTGAGCGGCAAGCACCACGTCGCGCTCCTGAAGGGTGATGTCGATGGAGCCGAGAACGTGCTCGTCCGCGTCCACTCCGAGTGCCTGACCGGGGACGTCTTCCACTCCCTCCGCTGCGACTGCGGCGAGCAGCTCGACCAGGCGCTCGCGCGGATCGAGGCCGAGGGCCGCGGGGTGCTGCTCTACATGGCGCAGGAGGGCCGGGGCATCGGTCTGCTGAACAAGCTCAAGGCGTACGAGCTCCAGGAGGACGGCCTCGACACGGTGGAGGCGAACGTCGAGCTCGGCCTGCCGATCGACGCGCGCGAGTACGGGATCGGCAACCAGATCCTGGCCGAGCTCGGCCTCTCGACGATCCGCATCCTCACAAACAATCCGCGCAAGGTGACCGGGATCGAGGGCTTCGGCCTCCGCGTCGTCGAGCAGCTGCCGATCGAGACCGAGCCGAACCACGAGAACGCGCGCTACCTGGCGACGAAGCGTGAGAAGCTTGGGCACAAGCTGCACCACCAGGACGTGCGCTTCGATCCCGACCCGGAGGCCGTTTGAGCGAGAACGTCGAAGAGCAGGGCTATCCGTTCGGCGCCGAGCTCCCCGTGGTCGCGCAGGACGGGGAGGGGGACACGGAGCTCGCGCCCGCGGTCCAGCACGCGCCGGGCGAGCTCGTCGTCCCTGACGACTACGGCGTGCTCGAGGGCTCGCCGAACGGCAGCCGCCGAGGCGTCGCGGTCGTCGTCGCCCGCTTCAACGGCGACGTCACGACAAGGCTCCTCGACTCGGCGCTCGCCGAGCTCGAGCGAGCGGGCGTGGGCAAGGACTCGATCACCGTCGTGCCCGTGCCCGGCGCGTTCGAGCTGCCGCTTGCGGCGATGGCCTTCGCGAAGACGCGCCGCTACGGCTGCGTCGTCGCCCTCGGCTGCGTCATCCGCGGCGAGACGCCGCACTTCGACTACGTCGCCGGCGAGGCGGCGAGTGGCCTCCAGCTGGCCGCGCTCGAGACGGGCGTCCCGGTCTCCTTCGGCGTTTTGACGTGCGACACGCCCGAGCAGGCCGAGGCCCGTGTGGACAAGGGCGCGGAAGCCGTCCGCACCGCGCTCGAGATGGCCGACCTCTTCGCGCAGCTCCGCACGTCGGTCGCAGCCGCGGCCAAATAGGGTCGCTACACTGCCGCGGCCATGTCCAAGGTCTGCGCGGTCTGCGGGAAGAAGCCCTCGTTCGGGCACAATCGAAGCCACTCGATGGTGGCGACGAAGCGCCGGTTCGAGCCGAACCTCCAGCGCGTCCGCGTCCTCCTCGGCGGCAAGGCGCAGCGCGCATACGTCTGCACCCGCTGCCTCAAGGGCGGCAAGGTCGCCAAAGCGCTGTAGCAACCGGGCGTCGAGCCAATCGGTCTAACCCGGGCGTGGAGGCGAGCCACGCCGTTTCGTCGTCGCTCGGGCGCATTGCGATCTCGAGCGACGCCATCGCGCAGATCGTCGGCCACACCGCGCCGGAGTGCTACGGCGTCGTCGGAATGGCGGCCAAGGGGCGCGTCGGCAGGCTCCTTCCCCTCGACCGGCTGAAGCAGGGGATCACCGTCGGCGGCGGGTCGGAGGGCCTCCGCATCGACCTCTACGTCGTCGTCGAGTACGGGCTCAACCTCGCCGAGGTGGCGGCGGCCGTCCGCTCGCGGGTGGCGTACGAGGTCGAGCGCCTCACCGGCCTGACCGTCGCCTCGGTCGAGGTGCACATCCAAGACATGCGGGGGGCGAAGTGAGCGACCTGGAGCAGGCCCGGGCGCTCGCGCACGGCGCGCTCGCGAGCCTGGAGCGAAGCCGGCAGCGGATCGACGACCTCAACGTCTACCCGGTGCCCGACGGGGACACGGGCACGAACCTCGCGCTCACGGCCCGCGCCGTCGTCGAGGCGCTCGAGACGACACGCGCCGAGGACCGCGCCGCCCTCGTCCGCGAGGTGAGCCGCGCGGCGCTCATGGGCGCCCGCGGCAACTCCGGCGTCATCCTGTCGCAGATCGTGCGCGGCGCCGCGGAGGCGCTCGGCAACGCCGAGGAGGTCGACGCCGCGACGATCGCACAGGCCCTGCGCGCGGCGAGCGACGCCGCCTACCGAGCCGTTCGGCGGCCTGTCGAAGGGACGATGCTCACGGTCGTCCGCGCGCTCGCCGAGGAGGCCGAGGCGCGCGTCTCCGCGGCGCCTCCGGTCCCCGAGCTCCTCACCGCGCTCGTCAGCCACGGCGAGGAGGCGGTCGCGCGCACCCAGGAGCAGCTCGACGTCCTGCGCGAGGCCGGTGTCGTCGACGCGGGCGGCGCGGGGCTCCTCGAGATCGTGCGCGGAATCGCCGCCGCCGTGAGCGGCGAGGAGCTGCCCGAGGCGCCGCCCTCCGCGGGGTTCGCGGTCGAGGCGATCCACCAGGAGCTCTCGCGCTACCGCTACTGCACCGTCTTCGTCCTCGAGGGCGACGAGCTCGACGCGACGGCGCTCGAGGCCGAGCTCGAGCCGCTCGGCGACTCGCTCCTTGTCGTCGGCGACCGGAGTGCGCTCAAGGTGCACGTCCACACCGACGACCCGGGCGCGGCGCTCAGCGCGGGCGCGGCGCGGGGCGTCCTCGAGGGAATCGAGATCGCGAACATGCACCGCCAGACCGAGCAGCGCGAGGAGCGTCTGCTCCACGCGGCGGAGAACGCCACCGACGTCGTCGCCGTCGTCGCCGGCGCCGGGAATCGCACGATCTTCGAGAGCCTGGGCGCGGCGCGCGTCGTCGAGGGCGGGCAGAGCATGAACCCCTCGACGGCCGAGCTCGTCGCGGCCGTGGAGGCGCTCGCCGCGCCGGAGGCGATCCTGCTGCCGAACAACTCGAACGTGATCCTGGCCGCCGAGCAGGCGGCACGCGCGGCCGAGAAGCCGGTCGAGGTCGTCCCGACCGACTCCATCCCCGCCGGCATCGCGGCGATGGTCGTCTTCGACGGGGCCCGGCCCGCCGCCGAGAACGCGGCGGCAATGCGGGAGGCAATCGAGGCCGTCGCGACCGGCGAGGTGACGATCGCCTCGCGCGACGCGGTCCTGAACGGCCTCGCCGTGCGGAAGGGGAACTACTTCGGCCTCGCGGGCGGCGATCCGGTGGCCGAGGGCCGGAGCTTCGAGGAGGTGGCGCGCGCGGTCGTCGAGAGGCTCCTCGCGGAGCCGCGGGAGGTGCTGACCCTCCTGCGCGGCGCCGACGCGCCCGAGCTCGGCCCGCTCGTCGCCGAGCTCGCCGCGCAGCACCCGGAGCTCGAGGTCGACGTCCAGGACGGCGGCCAGCCGCACTATCCGCTGCTCGTCTCGGCGGAATAGGCTTACCCCCTTGGCGGCGCCGATCCGCATCCTCCTCGTGGAGGACAACGAGGTCTTCCGCGAGGCGCTCGAGCTGCTGCTCGGGCTCCGGTCGGACCTCCAGGTCGTCGCGTCGGTCGGCGACGGGACCGAGGCGGTGCCGGCCTGCCTCGAGCACGATCCGGACGTCGTGGTGATGGACTTCCGCCTGCCGGGGATCGACGGCGTCCAGGCGACGGCGGCCGTTCGCGAGGCGTGTCCGGAAGCGACGGTCGTCTGCCTCACGGCGTCGGCGAGCGGGCGCGAGGTCGAGGCGCTCTACGAGGCGGGCGCCGTCGCGTGCCTGCGCAAGGACCAGGAGCTCGAGGAGATCGTCGCCGCGATCCAGCGCGCGGCCGGCCGGCTCGCCGCGTGAGCACGTGCAGCTGACGGCCGCGAACACGGCTGTCGTCGTCGACTCGACGGCGGACTTTCCCGAGGCGCCGGAGCGCTTCCCGAACTGGCGCGTCGTCCCCCTGTACGTCCGCTTCGGCGACGAGAGCTACCGCGACTACGTCGAGCTCGGGCCGGAGGAGTTCTACGCGCGCCTGCGCACCGCGACCGAGCTCCCGACGACGTCGCAGCCGACGCCCCAGGACTTCCTCTCGGCCTACGAGGAGCTCGGCGGCTTCGAGCGCATCTACTCGCTCCACATCGCGAGCCGGCTCTCGGGCACTTTCGGGAGCGCGCGCATCGCCGCGGAGGAGGTCGGCGCCGGCCGCGTGCGGATGGTCGACACCGAGACGGCCTCGGCGGCGATCACGATGCTCGGGCTCGCGATCCAGCGCCGGCTCGAGGTGGGCACGACGGACGACGAGCTCGACAAGCTGATCGACCGCTACAAGCAAGAGCACGGCCTCCTCTTCACCGTCGACACGCTCGAGTTCCTCGCCCGCGGCGGTCGCATCGGACGGGCGCGGGCGATGGCGGGCCAGCTCCTGAACATCAAGCCGATCCTCACCATCACCGAGGGCGAGGTCGTGCCCGTCAAGCGCGTGCGCGGGAACCGCAAGGCGATGCAGGAGTTCGTGCGCGACTTCACCGGGGCGACGATCGACGGTCCCGACCTCAAGGTCGGGATCGCGCACGCCGACGCGCCGGAGCGGGCGGAGGCGCTGCGGAAGATGGTGCGCGCGGAGCGGCCGCAGGCGGAGATCGAGGTCGTGACGACCCTCGGCGCCGTCGTCGGCACGCACGCCGGGCCCGGCACGGTCGGGTTCTTCTGGTTCCTCGACGACGCGGGCGACCGATGAGTTTCGATGCGACCGACGGTCTGAGCTGATGTTCCGACCATCGAGAAGGAGGCGACATGCCCGCCAAGCTGCACATCACCGAGGTCGGCCGCGTGGCCGTTCCGGCCGCCGACCAGGATCGCGCGCTCGAGTTCTACGTCGGCACGCTCGGCTTCGAGGTGCGCTCAGACGAGACCTTCGCAGACGGGAAGATGCGGTGGATCGAGGTCGCTCCCGCCGGCGCCGTGACGGCGATCGCGCTCACTCCGCCGATGGACGGCGGCCCGACGGCCGTCGACACCGGCATCATCATCTCGACCGGCGACATCGAAGCCGACCACGCGGCGCTGAAAGCCGCAGGTGTCGACGTCGATCCGGAGATCGCGCGCTGGGGCAGCCCGGTTCCGCCCATGTTCAGGCTTCGCGACCCAGCAGGGAACTCGCTGACGATCGTCGAGCCGATCGAGTAGCTCGGCTTTCGGCACGTCCGCTGCGTCCAAGCCGGTTCCTATACTCGATCACGTCTGGGCGTAGCCGCGACACCGATTGGCCGCCGGGTCGGGTTTGCCGGCGCCGACCCGCCTGGGTCGTGGCCTCCGACGCGCCGGAGGCCGCGGCCCGAGGCGCTCACGCGGACGCTCGACGTCCTCCCGGGAGTTGGGCCCGCGCTCCGGCGGAAGCTCGCCCGGCTCGGGCTGGAGACGATCCGCGACCTCCTCGAGCACCGGCCGCGCCGGTACGAGAGCGCCGTCCCGGAGCGGCGCATCGCGGATCTCCGCGAGGACGAGGAGGTGACGATCGCAGGCGAGGTGCTGAGCGTCGGCGAGCGGCGGCGCGGGAGGCTGCGGATCCTGACGGCGCGCATCGCCGACGAGAGCGGGCCGACCACCGCCACCTGGTTCAACCAGCCATGGCTCAAGGGGCGGCTCGTGCCGGGCACGTGGGTACGGCTGCGCGGGAAGAGCGGCCGCTACGGCTTCGACGTCCGCTCGTACGACCTCGGCGAGGCCTCGGCGACGGCCGACTTCGCGCCCGTCTATCCGGCGACCGAGGAGATTCCTCCCGGCCGGCTGCGCGGTCTCGTCGAGGCGGCGCTGCCCGATGCATCGGACTTTCTCGACGCGCTTCCGGCCGAGACACGAGAGCGGCTCGAGCTGCCGCTCCTTCCCGACGCGCTCACGGCGCTCCACCGGCCGCGCGACCACGGGGAGGCGGAGCTCGCGCGGCGGCGGCTCGCCTTCGACGAGCTGCTCGTGCTCCAGCTCGGGCTCGCGCGGCGCGCCCGCGAGCGCGAGGGCGAGCGCGCGTCGGCGCTCGGCGTGCCGGGCGAGCTCGTCGCGCGCTACCTCGACCTGCTGCCGTTCGAGCTGACGCCGTACCAGCGGAGCGCGATCGCGGAGATCGACGCCGACCTCGCGGGCTCGACGCCGATGCAGCGGCTCCTCCAGGGCGACGTCGGCTCCGGCAAGACCGTCGTCGCGCTCTATGCCCTGCTCCGCGCGGTCGAGAACGGGCTGAAGGGCGCGCTGATGGCCCCGACCGAGACGCTGGCCGAGCAGCACTTCCTCACCGTCGAGCCGATCTGCGCCGAGCTCGGCGTGCGGGTCGCGCTCCTGACCGGGTCGGTGAAGACGCGGGACGAGGAGTCGCAGCTCGTCGTCGGGACGCACGCGCTGATCCAGGAAGGGGTCGACCTCGGCGAGCTGGCGGTCGCGGTGGTTGACGAGCAGCACCGCTTCGGCGTCGAGCAGCGGAAGGCGCTCGTCGAGGGCCGGTCGCCGCACGTGCTGCACATGACGGCGACGCCGATCCCGCGCACGCTCGCCCTGACGGTCTACGGCGACCTGGCCGTGTCCGAGATCGCCAAGCCGCCGGCGGCGCGGAAGCCGATCGTCACGAGCTGGATCCCCGAAGAGAAGGCGTCGAAGGCGTACCAACGGCTCAGGCGACTCCTCGCTGAGGGCCGCCAGGCGTACGTCGTGTGCCCGCTCGTCGAGGAGTCGGAGACCTCGCGCGCCCGGGCGGCCGAGCAGGAGGCCGAGCGGCTCGCGCGGGCCGAGCTGCGCGGCTTCCGGGTCGGCTGCATGCACGGGCGGCTGCGGCCGGGGGAGCGGCGGGAGCTGATGCGCCGCTTCAAGGAGCGGGAGCTCGACGTCCTCGTCGCGACGACGGTGATCGAGGTCGGCGTGGACGTGCCGAACGCGACCGTGATGATCGTCCAGGAGGCCGACCGCTTCGGGCTGGCCCAGCTCCACCAGCTCCGCGGCCGCGTGGGGCGCGGGGCGGAGCAGTCGTTCTGCCTGCTCGTGTCGCGCGCGAAGGAGGAGCTGACGGAGACGGCACGGGAGCGGCTGGAGGCGCTCGTCGCCACCACCGACGGCTTCGAGCTCGCGGAGCGCGACCTCGAGATCCGCGGCGAGGGCCAGCTCCTCGGCACGCGCCAGTCGGGGCTCTCCGACCTGAAGTTCACGCGCCTGCGCGCCGACCGGCCGCTGCTCGAGCTGGCGCGCCGCGAGGCGGCCGCGCTCGTCGACCGGCCGGGGCCGCTCGCCGACGAGGTCGCGGCGCGCTTCGCCGACGGCGAGCCGGGCGCGTGATCCTCGCCTCCGCCGCGCCGCCGGGCTCGACGATCGGCGTCGTGACGCCGGCCACGCCGCCGCCGCGCCGCTCGGACGTCCTGCGCGGGATCGAGTGGTGGGAGGCGAACGGCTACCGCGTCAAGCTGGCGCCGAACGCGCTCGAGCGCTGGCGCGACTTCGCGGGCACGCCCGAGGCGCGGGCGCGCGACCTCCAGGAGCTGTTCGCCGATCCCGGCGTCCACGCGATCCAGACGATGCGCGGCGGCTACGGCTCGGCCGAGGTCGTCCCGATCCTCGACTACGACGCGATCGCGGCGAGCCCGAAGCCGTTCCTCAGGTTCTCGGACATCACGGGTAAGTGGCGGGACCGGCCTGGCGGCGAGCCGCGTCAGAGACGGTGCGTAGAAGGTGACAAGACCGGCGAAGCGTCCGAGCGCCCAGCGGAGGGCGGCGCGGACGGACCGCCGGTGCGGACGATCGCGGGCGGTCGGGCGAGCGGCCCCGTCGTCGGCGGCTGCCTGCCGGATCTCGTGCACACGTTCCTCACGTCGTGGGAGGTCGAGACCGAGGGTGCGATCCTCTTCTTCGAGGTCGCCGCGTACGGACCGACCTTCGTCGACCGGCATCTCGTCCAGCTCCGGCAGGCGGGCAAGCTCGAAGGGGTCGCGGGGATCGTTGTCGGGGAGCTGCCGGAGGGCGAGTGGGGCGAGGGGCTCGGGCCGGACTGGCCGCGGGCGAGCACCCTCGAGGACGTGCTCGAGCAGCGGCTCGGAGACCTCGGCGTGCCCGTGTTCTACGGGCTCCCGATCGGGCACGGCGAGACGCTCTCGACGCTTCCGCTCGGCGTCCGCGCGACGCTCGACGCCGACGCGCTGACGCTGACGATCGACGAGCCCGCGCTCACGACGTGAGGATCATCGCCGGCTCCCGCAAGGGCCACTCGATCGCCGCGCCGAAGGGGCTCGACACGCGGCCGACCTCCGACCGCGTGCGCGAGGCCGTCTTCGGCATCGTCGCGCCCTGGGTCGAGGACGCGGACGTGCTCGACCTCTTCGCGGGCTCGGGCGCGATGGGGCTCGAGGCGCTCTCGCGCGGCGCGGCGCGCGCCGTCTTCGTCGAGAGCGACCCCGCGGCCTGCCGGACGATCGAGCGCAACCTCGACAAGCTCGGACTGCACGGCGAGGTCCGCTGCGCGGACGTCCTCGCGACGATCGCCAACGAGCGTCGCCGCTACGACCTCGTCTTCTGCGATCCGCCGTACGCGGAGCGCGACCACGAGGCCCTCGCCCGCTACCTGCCGGGCCTGCTCGCCGACGGAGGTCTCCTCGTCTTCGAGACGGCGGCGAAGGTCGAGCCTGAGCTGCCGCTCACGAAGCGCACGAGCCGCCGCTACGGCGCCGCCCGCATTACGCTCTTCGAGCCGTGATCACCGCCATCTACCCCGGCACGTACGACCCGGTCACGAACGGCCACGTCGACGTGATCGGCCGCGCGGCCGACATCTTCGACCGCGTCGTCGTCGGCGTCGTCGGCAACCCGCAGCACAAGCAGCCGATGTTCTCGCTCGACGAGCGCGTCGCATTCCTAGCGGAGGCGCTCGCCGGTCACGACAACGTCGAGGTCGACCGCTTCTCGGAGCTCGTCGTCGACTTCGCGCGCAAGTGGGACGCGAAGGTGATCGTGAAGGGTCTGCGCGTCATCTCGGACTTCGAGTGGGAGTTCCAGATGAACCACCTGAACCGCACGCTCGCGCCCGACGTCGAGACTGTCTACGTCATGGCAAGCCCGCAGTACAGCTTCGTCTCGTCGAGCGGCGTGAAGGAGATCGCCGCCTTCGGGGGCAAGGTCGACGAGTTCGTGCCGGAGCCGGTCGCGCGCCGCTTCGCCGAGCTCTTTCCGCGCGGGCGGCCCGGCGCTCCTGTCAGCCCACAGGAGTAAGATGCCGCGGACATGGACGTCCTCGTCCTCATCGACAAGCTCGACGACCTCGTGCACAACGCGAAGGCCGTGCCCCTGACCGACCAGGTGCGGATCGACCGCGAGGAGATCTACGACATCCTCGACCAGATGCGCGCGACGATCCCCGAGGAGATCAAGCAGGCGCGCTGGATCGTCAAGGAGCGGCAGGAGATGCTCGCCGAGGCGAAGCGCGAGTGCGATCGCATCCTCGGCGAGGCGCGCGAGCAGGCGGTGCGCGAGGCGTCGCAGACGGAGATCGTCAAGCTCGCCGAGCGGCAGTCGCAGGACATCGTCGACGACGCGCGGCGCCAGGCCCGCGAGACGAGGCTCGAGATGGAGGACTGGGCCGACGGCATCCTCTCGACGCTCGAGGTCAACCTGGACAAGTTCCTGAACGCCGTGAAGCGCGGCCGCGAGCGCCTCCAGGAGCGCTCGCAGGAGACGGTCGTAGCGGGTGTCGCGGGCGGCTCGTCGAACGACGAGCAGCCGTACTAGAAGGCGCACGCAAGCCTGCGTGGCGGGTCGGCCTCGCTCTTCAGGCCGCGACTAGCTCGGCCTCGGCTCCTAGCTCGGCGCAGACGTCGAGCGCGGTGTCGACGAAGGCCTGCGCCGCCGGTGTGCGGAAGCGGTCGCTGTGCCACGCGAGCGCGATCAGGCGGGGCGGCACCTTCGGCCCGAGGTCGATCTCGACGATCGTCTCGTCGTGCGGCTCGAGGGTGAGCCGAGGCACGAGCGCGGCGCCGACGCCCGCCCCCACGAGTCCCTGCACGGTGCCGTTGTGGTCTGAGCGGAAGACGAAGTTCAGCCGCTCCCGGAGCACGTTCTCGATCCGCGCGGTGCTGCGGCAGGAGCGATAGCCGATCAGGTCGAGCGCGGCGATGTCCCGGCGCGTGGGCGGCGCGTCGCGGTCGGCCAGCGGCGACCCGGCCGGGACGATCAGGACGTACGGGTCGCGCAGGAGCTCGACCGCCTCGAACGGGCCTTCGGTGAGCGGCAGGTCTGCGAACGTCAGGTCGAGCTCACCGCGTTCGACGAGCGTCAGCAGCTCCGCGTCCGAGGCCGACTCGGTCAGCGCGATCTCGACGCGCGGCCAGGCGGCCGCATAGCGGCGCATGAGCTCGGGCAGGATCCGCTGCCCGACGCTCTGGTAGATGCCGACGCGAAGGACGCCACCCTCGCCTTCCGCCAGGGCCCCGAGGTCGGCCTGCGCCGCGGCGAGCCTGGCCACGATCGCCTCCGCGTGGCGCAGCAGGAGCTCGCCGGCCTCCGTCAGCGAGACCGGGCGCGGGCCGCCCGGCCGGTCGACGAGCCGCGCGCCGACGATGCGCTCGAGCGCGGCGATCTGCTGGCTCACAGCCGACTGCGTATAGCCGAGTGTCTTCGCGGCACGGCCGAACGAGCCCTCGCGCGCCACCGCCTCGAGCGCCGTCAGATGCCGCAGTTCGATGCCGAGCCAACGATCAGGTTCCATAATGGACATCAATCCTACCTAGATTTGCGCTAATAGACCTCCAGTTGGCATCCTGGGGGTGTGGGACTCGTACTCGTCATCCTCGTGCTCGTCCTGATCGGGCCGGCCGCGCTGCTCTACGGCGCCGACTCGCGCCGGATCGACGACCGCGGCTGGATCGGCCGCCGCTAAGGCGCCATGACTGCCCGCGCCTGGGCGTTCCTCGCCACGCTCTACGTGGTCTGGGGCTCGACGTACCTCGGAATCATGCTCGCGATCCGGACGATGCCTCCCTTCCTGATGTCGTCCGCCCGGTTCCTCGTCGCCGGCGCGTTTCTCTTCGCGCTCTCACCGGGCCGCCCGAGCCTGCGGCAGTGGATCGCCGCCGCCATCGCGGGCGGCGCGCTGCTCACGGTCGGAAACGGCGGCATCACCTGGGCGGAGCAGCGGGTCGACTCGGGCGTGGCTGCCCTGCTCGTGGCGACGATGCCGCTGTGGCTCGCGCTCTTCGATCGGCTCGTGTTCGGTCGGCGGCTGTCGCCCGCGGCGATCGCCGGGCTGCTCGTCGGCCTCGGCGGCGTCGCGCTGCTCGTCAGCCCGGGCGGCGGCGGCACCGACGTGGTCGGCGCCCTCGCCTGCGTCTCGTCGGCCGCGGCCTGGGCCGCGGGCTCGCTCTACTCCCGGAACGCGCCGCTGCCCTCGCAGCCGGCCCTTGCGTCCGGGATGAACATGCTGGCCGGCGGCGCGCTGCTCGCGGTCGCCGGGCTCGCGACCGGCGAAGCGGGCCATGTCCACCTCTCGCAGGTCTCGACGGAGTCGCTGCTCGCCTTCGGCTACCTGGTCGCCATCGGCTCGGTCGTCGCCTTCAGCGCCTTCCACTGGCTGCTCAAGAACGCCCCGACCTCGATCGTCACGACGTACGCCTACGTGAACCCGGTCGTCGCCGTCCTGCTCGGAGCGGCCTTCCTCGGCGAGCCGCTGACGCTTCGGACGCTCCTCGCCGGGCTCGCCATCGTCGCGTCCGTCGTGCTGATCGTCGGGGCTCGCGTACCCCGGCTCCGGGCGCTCGTGCCGGCGCGCGGCACGGCCTGAGCTACCCTGGCCGCCGTGAAGACGTTCAGCCTCAGGACGGTCAAGCTCCGCCCCGGCGAGGAGTATCGCGACGAGATCGAGCTCGAGCTCGAGCCGTTCGAGCTCGGCGGCCAGCGCTACCTCCCGGTGCCCGAGAAGGTGCCGGCCGACCTCACGATCAGCCGCGCGAGCACCGGCACCGTCTTCGAGCTCCGCTTCGGCATCCGGCTCCACGGACCGTGCTACCGCTGCCTCGACGACGCGGCGCTCGACCTGCCGATCTCCGCGCGCGACTATCAGGCGACGAACCCCGGCGACGCCGAGGAGCTGACGACGCAGTACGTGACCGACGACCGCCTCGACCTGGCGGGCTGGGCTCGTGACGCGACCGCGCTCGCGCTCCCGGACAAGATCCTCTGCCGCCCCGATTGCGCCGGCCTCTGCCCGGTCTGCGGCCGCAACCTGAACGACGAGCCGCACACGCACGAGGAGGAGCTCACCGACCCGCGCTGGAGCGGGCTGGCCGAGCTCCGCGACCGCCTCTAGCCTTTAGACTCTTTGGCGGCGCCCTGCGCCGCTCTATGCGGACCCGCTGACGAAACCAGCTGCTGTCGCCCGTTCGGGCTTTCGTCAGGAGGTTCCCTTGCACTCGATCACGGTCAGAGACGTCTCGAAGTCGCACGGCGCGCGCCTGTTGCTCGACCGCGTCTCGCTTGTCGTCGGCGCGGAAAGCCGCATCGGCGTAGTCGGGCCGAACGGCGTCGGGAAGACGACGCTCCTCCGGCTGCTCGCCGGGCTCGACGCGCCCGACTCCGGCTCGATCCTGCGCTCGCCGCCGGGTCTCGCCGTCGGCTACCTGCCGCAGGAGCTCGACGCCCGCGCAGGCGAGACGCTCCTCGCCTACCTCGAGCGGCGAACCGGCGTCGCCACCGCGGCCGAGGAGATGGACCGCCTCGCGGCGTGGCTCGGCGACGACCCCGACCTGGCCGGGCCCTACCACGACGCGCTCGAGCGATTCCTCGCGCTCGGGGGCGCCGACCTCGCGGCGCGCGCCGCGGCGGCATGCGCGGAGGTCGGGCTCACGGGCCGGCTCGACGAGCCGCTCGGCTCCTTCTCGGGCGGCGAGGCGGCCCGCGCGCGCCTCGCGGCGCTCCTCCTCGCGCGCTTCGACGTCTTCTGCCTCGACGAGCCGACGAACGACCTCGACTTCGCCGGGCTCGAGCGGCTAGAGCGCTTCGTCGACGAGCTGCGCGGGAGCCTCGTCGTCGTCTCGCACGACCGCGCGTTTCTCGACCGGACGGTGACGCGGATCGTCGAGATCGAGGAGGGAAGCGGGAGGCTGCGCGAGTGGCCGGGCGGCTGGAGCGACTACGAAGCCGCGCGTGGGCGCACCCGCGAGGCGCAGTACCGCCGCTTCGAGCAGACCGAGGAGCGCAGGCGCGACCTCGAGTCGCTGCTCCGCGAGCGACGCGGCCAGGCGCGGACGGGCGCGACCCTCGCGAAGCGGACCGGCGGCGCCGACCGCCGCGGCACCCACGCCCTCCAGACGAAGGTGCGCCAGGCCGAGCGCGCGCTCGAGCGGCTCGAGCGGGTGGAGAAGCCGTTCGAGCCGTGGCGCCTCCAGCTCTCGCTCGCGCCGCGCAACCGAAGCGGCGACGTCGTCGTGCGGCTCGAGGGCGCCGTCGTGCAGCGCGGCTCGTTCCGGCTCGGGCCGCTCGACCTCGAGCTCCGCTACGGAGACCGGCTCGTGGTCTCCGGAGCCAACGGCTCCGGCAAGACGACGCTGCTGCGCGCGCTGCTCGGCGAGGTTCCGCTCTTCTCCGGCCGGCGCACCCTCGGACGCGGCGTCGTCGTGGCCGCGCTCGACCAGGGTCGCGGGCGCTTTGCCGGCGGCCGGTTGGTCGTCGAGGAGTTCGCCGCCGAGTCGGGCTGGACGCACGGCGACACGCGAACGTTGCTCGCCAAGTTCGGCCTCGGCGCCGACGACGTCCTGCGCCGGGGACGCAGCCTCTCGCCGGGCGAGCGGACGCGCATGGCGCTGGCCCTGGCGGCGGCGCGCGGCGTGAACTGCCTCGTCCTCGACGAGCCGACGAACCACCTCGACCTGCCGGCGATCGAGGAGCTCGAGGCCGCGCTCGAGGCGTTCGAGGGCACCGTCGTCCTCGTCACGCACGACCGCCGGCTCCTCGAGCGCTTCAGCGCCACCAGAGAGCTGCGACTCCCTTTGGGCTAGACTGCGCAGCCGCTCATGGCCGTCCCCAAGAAGAAGACGTCGAAGTCGCGCCGCGACAAGCGCCGCGCGCAGCACCGCATCGACGCCCCGCGCGTGAACGTCTGCCCGAACTGCGGCGCGCCGACCCGGCCGCACCGGATGTGCCCGAACTGCAAGACCTACCGCGGCCGCGACATCGAGCCGCTCCGCACCCCCGCGCCCTAGAGCCGTTGGCCGTTCGGGTTGCCGTCGACGCGCTCGGGGGCGATCGCGCGCCGGAGGAGGTCGTCGCGGGCGCGCTCGAGGCGGCCGGCCCGGACATCGTCCCGATCCTCCACGGCCCCGAGGGGCTCGACACGGGAGGGCTCGAGCTCGTCGTCGCGCCGGAGCGGATCGAGATGGACGAAAGGCCTGCCGAGGCAGTCCGGTCGAAGCCGCAGAGCTCGCTCGTAGCCGCGTGCCGGACCGTCGGCGAGGGACGCGCCGACGCCGCCGTCTCGGCCGGGAACACCGGCGCGATGCTGGCCGCCGCGCTCCGTGAGCTTCGGCGCCTCCCCGGCGTCTACCGGCCCGCGATCGCGGTCACGATCCCGGCGCGGGACGGCCCGTCGCTGCTGATCGACGCGGGCGCGAACGCCGACGCTCGCCCCGAGCACCTGCTCCAGTTCGCGCACATGGGGTCGATCTTCGTCGAGGAGATCCTCGGCGTGGAGCGGCCCGACGTGCGCCTGCTCTCGATCGGCGAGGAGGACGAGAAGGGCAACCAGCTGACGCTCGAGGCGCACGTGCTCCTCGCGGCGAGCGACCTGCGCTTCGGCGGCAACGTCGAGAGCCGCGAGCTGCTCGCGGGCGCCGCCGACGTCGTCGTCACCGACGGCTTCACCGGCAACGTCTGCCTGAAGCTCCTCGAGGGGACGATCAAGACGCTCCTCGACGCCCTCCGCGAGGAGATCACGGCCACGCCGCGCGGCAAGCTGGGCGGCCTCTTGATCCGGCCGGCGGCGAATCGGCTACGCAACCGGCTCGATCCGGACACCTACGGCGGCGCCTATCTCCTCGGGCTGCGCGGCCTCGTCGTCATCGCGCACGGCAACTCGTCGCGGCGCGCGATCGCGAACGCGATCCGCCTCGCGGCGCGCGGGGTCGAGCACGATGTCGTGGGACGGCTTGCGGAGCGCGTTTCCCGGCCGGTAGAGTCGGCGCGCTCGTCAACCGGAATGTGAGGTGACATGGCCGCGTCGCGGGAGGAAGTCTTCGAGCGGGTCAAGGACGTCTTGACCGAGCAGCTCGGAATCGAGGAGAGCGAGATCACCGAGGAGGCCTCCTTCCAGGAGGACCTCGACGCCGACTCGCTCGACCTGGTCGAGCTGATCATGGAGCTGGAGGATCAGTTCGGGATCAAGATCTCGGACGAGGACGCGCAGAAGATCCAGACCGTTGGCCAGGCGGTCGACTACGTCACCTCGCATCAGTAACGAGGACGAGCCGCAGGTCGAGCTGGAGCGCCTGCTCGAGGCGTTGCCGGTCGAGCGGCTCGAGCCCGTCTTCACGCACTCGTCCTGGGCGCCCGACCGCGCGTCGTCGTACGAGCGCCTCGAGTTCCTCGGCGACAGCGTGCTCGAGCTCGCGGTCGCGCAGGC
>Ga0209059_1000379_pt1 | contig 20309 bp, 22 predicted proteins | sample GraSoiAngelo_151_FD_186165 | JGI IMG/M metagenome (GOLD analysis project Ga0209059, IMG submission 186165) | Grasslands soil microbial communities from the Angelo Coastal Reserve, California, USA - 14_1009_12_20cm (SPAdes) (version 2) | ecosystem: Environmental > Terrestrial > Soil > Grasslands ...
GTGCGGGCCGTGCTCGTCGACAAGGACCAGCAGCCGCGCTGGGATCCGCCGACACTCGCCGGCGTCGACGAGGCGATGGTCGATTCCTATTTCGCGCCGCTCGGCGAGGCGGAGCTGCGCTTCGACTGAACGCGGTATATCGCGTTGCGCCAGGATTTGTCTAAAGTTTGACACTTGCGCGAGACATCGCGCCACCGCACACCCACGGGGGGGACAAGCATGGCGACGATCGGCTTTATCGGCCTCGGCAATATGGGTGCGCCGATGGCGGCGAACCTGCTGAAGGCGGGGCACCAGGTCATCGGTTACGACCTCGTCGCGAGCGCCCGTGCGGCATTGGAAGAGAGGGGCGGCCGCGCCGCCACGAGCGCGGCGGAAGCCGCGGCGGCCGGCGAGATCGTCATCACGATGCTGCCGGCGGGACCGCAGGTCCGCGAGGTTTATCTCGGCCCGGATGGGATCATCGCCCGCGCGAAGCCGGACGCGCTGTTGATCGATTGCTCGACAATCGACGTCGAGACGGCGCGCGCCGTCGCCGCCAATGCGGGCGAATCGCAGCTCCTGATGCTGGACGCGCCGGTCTCCGGCGGGGTCATTGGCGCGGAGGCCGGCACCCTCACTTTTATGGTCGGGGGAGAGGCCGCCGCCTATGCGCGCGCCGAGCCGATTCTGCAGGCGATGGGCCGGACAATCGTTCATGCCGGCCCGGCCGGCAACGGCCAGAGCGCCAAGATCTGCAACAACATGATCCTCGGCGCCTCGATGATCGCGGTCTGTGAGGGCTTCGTGCTCGCCGAACGGCTCGGCCTCTCGGTCCAGACCTTGTTCGACATTTGCAGCAAATCAACCAGCCAGTGCTGGGCGATGACCGGCTATTGCCCGGCGCCCGGTCCGGTCCCGGCGGCGCCCTCGAATCGTGGCTACGCCCCGGGCTTTACCGCCGCCAACATGCTGAAGGATCTGCGGCTGGCGCAGCAGGCGGCCGGCACGACGGCGACCGCCACCCCGCTGGGCGCGGCAGCGGCCAATCTTTACCAGATGTTCGTCGACGGCGGCGCCGGCGGGCTCGATTTCTCCGGCATCATGCGGTTCATAAACCTGCAAGAGTCCAACCGATGACAACGAAAATTTAACGAAACTCCTGTTAACCTCTGTTCCGAGCGGTGGCCAAACGAGGCTTTTTATGACGAACGGTTACCTAGAGGTGATTTCGCTGGTCGAGCGGCTTCACCGGCACTTTCTCGAAGTCGTTAAGCTCGAACTCGACGGGCTCAGCATCCACGACATCAACAACGTGCAAGGCATGATGTTGTTTAATATCGGGGATGCCGAGATGACCGTCGGCGAGCTGACGCTGCGCGGCTGCTATCTCGGCTCGAACGTCTCCTACAACGTCAAGAAAATGGTCGAGAACGGTTATCTCGTGCAGGAGCGCTCGGTGCATGACCGCCGGTCGATCCATGTACGGCTGACCGATAAGGGGCGCACCTTGCGCGACCGGCTTTCCGGCATGCATCGCCGCCACATCGAGATGCTTGGGCAGACGACGATCACCGAGGCCGATCTGCAGACCGTCGTGACGACCCTGCGCCGGCTCGAGAGGTTCTGGATCCGCGCCAGCGACCTTGTGCAGCGGCCGGGACAATTCGCCGCCTGATCTTTCGTACGGCATTTTTCAGGTGACCAGGCGGCGTCGGCCTGCGAGTCTCGGGGGAGATATCGCAGGAGCCGCCGCATGCCCTCGCTTCCGCCTCTCGCCGAGCTTGCTCCCGGGCTGAGCGCCGCCGGCGCGCTCGGGCCCAGCGATATCGACGCGCTCGCCGCATCCGGTGTGCGCACGATCGTCAACAACCGCCCCGATAACGAAGACCCGGGCCAGCTCCCGGCCGCCGAAGCCCGCCGTCTCGCCGAGGCGCACGGCATCGCCTATCACCACATTCCGGTCACCGGCCCGACCTTATCGCGCGCCGATGTCGAGGCTTTTGCCGCAGTGTTGCGCTCGGCGGCGCAGCCGGTCGTCGCGCATTGCCGCAGCGGCACCCGTTCGACCTTGCTCTGGGCCTTGACGCGGCTCGATGAGGGCGCCGACGCCAATGCGCTGATCGCGACGGCGGCGGCTTACGGCATCGATATCGCCGCCTTGCCCGCAATCGCCGCCCGTCTCGGATAGCCGGTCAAAATCCGTCAGTTGCTGAATGCGGGGATCCCGGTCTGGGCGCGGCCGAGGATCAGCGCATGGATATCGTGCGTGCCCTCATAGGTGTTGACCGTCTCCAGATTCATCACGTGGCGGATCACGTGAAACTCATCATGGATACCGTTGCCGCCATGCATGTCGCGGGCGAGGCGGGCGACATCGAGCGACTTGCCGCAGTTATTGCGCTTCAGCATCGAGATCGCCTCGGGCGGGCAGCGCCCCTCATCCTTGAGCCGCCCGAGCCGCACACAAGCGGTGAGCCCGAGCGTGATCTCGGTCTGCATGTCGACGAGCTTTTTCTGGATCAGCTGATTGGCGGCGAGCGGTCGGCCGAACTGGCGCCGTTCGAGCGTATAGTTGCGCGCTGCGTGCCAGCAGAATTCGGCGGCGCCCAGCGCCCCCCAGGCGATGCCATAACGCGCGCCGTTAAGACAGGAGAAGGGGCCGCGCAACCCTGAGACGCCGGGGAGCAGGTTCTCCTCAGGAACGAACACCTCGTCCATGACAATCTCGCCGGTCGCCGAGGCGCGCAGGCTGAACTTGCCCTGGATCTTTGGCGCCCGCAGCCCCTCCATGCCTTTTTCGAGGACAAAGCCGCGGATGACGCCGTCTTCGGTCTTGGCCCAGACGACAAAGACGTCAGCAATCGGCGCGTTGGTGATCCACATCTTGTTGCCGGTCAGGCGATAGCCGCCCGGCGCCTTTTTGGCGCGAGTCGCCATGCTGCCGGGATCGGAACCGTGATCCGGTTCGGTCAGCCCAAAGCAGCCGACCCATTCGCCCGTAGCCAGCTTGGGCAGGTATTTCTGGCGCTGCGCCTCGGTGCCGAAATCCCAGATCGGGTACATGACGAGGCTCGACTGCACGCTCATCGCGGAGCGGTAGCCGCTATCGACCCGCTCGACCTCGCGCGCGATGAGCCCGTAAGAGACATAGTTCGCACCGGCGCAGCCATAGCCCTCGATCGTCGAGCCGAGAAAACCGAGCCCGCCCATCTCATTCATGATCTCGCGGTCGAAGCGCTCTTCGCGGTTCGCGGTCAATACGCGAGGCATCAGCTTTTCCTGGCAATAGGCGCGCGCGCTATCGCGGATGAGGCGCTCCTCCTCGCTTAGCATGTCCTCAATAAGCAGCGGGTCGGCCCAATCGAAGGTCGGGTTTTCGTGCATGCGGCTCATAAAAGCCCTCGGCAGTCGTGATCGTGGCTAATATAGCGCGATGCCGCCCGTCCGCGATGCGAGCGGCGGCTTTTGCTCCCGGGCAGCAAAAAGGGCGCCGCGGGGCGCCCTTTCTTTCTTTGCCGCGAGAGCGGCAGGCCGAATGCTATTTCTTCGCGGCGCCGCGCGCGGAATGCCGGCCGGTGCCGCGCCCGAGACCAATCTTCTTGGCAAATTCCGAACGCTGCTGGGCATATTTGGGCGCCACCATCGGATAGTCCTGCGACAGCCCCCATTTCGAGCGATATTCGTCCGGCGTCAGGCCGTAGGTCGAGCGCAGATGACGCTTTAGCATCTTCAGCCTTTTGCCGTCCTCGAGGCAGATCAGATACTCGGGCGTGATCGATTTGCGGATCGGGACGGCGGGCTTCAGCGGCTCGGAGGGCATGTCCGAAACCTGGCCTTCGAGTCCACGCAGCGACTTGTAGACCGCGTTGATGACATCGGCCAACTGAGCCGTCGCGAGCGTGTTGTTGCTGACATAAGCCGCGACGACGTCGGCGGTCATCCGCAGCAAATCGTCCTCGGGGGTTTTCGGCGCGGCTGATTCCGCCATGTGCTTGCCTCGATCGGTTGGGGGTTCACCAAAGCGTCATAATTTCAGAGCGAATTTTTGCTGTCAACCGAAACCATTGCGTGAAGCCGAGTTATTCTTGGCAGGAGACGTGCACGACTTGAGTTGTGCAAGAATCGAGCTTGCGCTTTGTTATGTCCGGATCGCCTACGACCCCAACAGTATTAATCCCCATCAGATCGAGGACTTAAGTGCCAACCCGCCGGGTGGCTCTGGCGAAATTCCTCGGGCGCGCGACGATACGCGATTTATGGTAGGCCGCTGACATGCGTAATCGACATATGGTAGGCTGAGGCAGGATTGGCGCCTCCGTTTGCCGCCACCCCGATCACAAGAGGTGTTGTCCTGGCGATCTCCTCCGCTGTTTCGTCATTGGCCGAACGCGCCACCGGTTTTTTCAGCGACGATGTCGCCACCGCCGATCCCGAACTGGCTGCGGCGATCGACGGCGAGCGCGAGCGTCAGCAATCACAGATCGAGCTGATCGCCAGCGAGAACATCGTCTCGCAGGCGGTGCTTGATGCGCAGGGTTCGCCGCTCACCAACAAATACGCCGAAGGCTATCCTGGACGCCGCTATTACGGTGGCTGCGAATTCGTCGATATCGCCGAACGCCTCGCGATCGAGCGCGCGACCCGGCTTTTCGGCTGCGGTTTTGCGAATGTTCAGCCGCATGCCGGCGCCCAGGCGAACGAGACGGTGTTTCTCGCCCTTCTGAAGCCCGGCGACACGATTCTCGGTATGTCGCTTGCCGCCGGCGGCCACCTGACGCACGGCGCGCCGCCCAACCTGTCAGGCAAATGGTTTCATGCCGTCAGCTATGGCGTGCGCGCCGAGGATGCGCGCATCGATTACGACGAGGTCGAGCGGCAGGCCGAACAGCATCGGCCGCGGCTGATCATCGCCGGCGGCAGTGCCTATCCGCGGATCATCGATTTTGCCCGCTTCCGCGCGATCGCGGACAAGGTTGGCGCTTATCTGATGGTCGACATGGCGCATTTCGCCGGACTCGTCGCGGGAAAGGCGCATCCGAATCCGATCCCGCATGCGCATGTCGTCACGACGACGACCCACAAGACCTTGCGAGGGCCGCGCGGCGGCATGATCCTTTGCGAGGATCCCGAGATCGCGCGGCGCATCGATTCCGCGGTCTTCCCCGGGCTCCAGGGCGGACCGCTGATGCATGTCATCGCCGCCAAGGCGGTGGCGCTCGGCGAGGCCTTGCGGCCGGAATTCGCGACCTATGCCCGCGCCGTCGTCGCTAATGCGCAAACACTGGCGGCGACGCTCACTGAGGCGGGGCTCGCGATCGTCTCGGGCGGCACCGACACCCATCTTCTCCTCGTCGACCTGCGGCCGCTTGCGCTGACCGGCCGAGACGCGGAGCAGGCGCTGGAGCGCGCCGGCATCACCTGCAACAAGAATGGCATCCCGTTCGACCCGCAGAAGCCGACCGTCACCTCAGGCATTCGCTTGGGCTCGCCCGCGGCGACGACGCGCGGTTTCGGAGCCGCGGAATTTCGCCAGGTCGGGGCGTGGATCGGCGAAGTCCTGCAGAGCTTGTCGAATAAGCCGGGCGGCGATTCTGCGACGGAGCAACGCGTGCGGCGCGCCGTCGAGGGGTTGTGCGCCCGATTTCCGATCTACCCGGCCATGGACCGGCGCATGCGGCCGAGATGAGATGAACGCCCGCCGCGACGCCGGCGGGGAACGAGGAGGAGGAAATGCGCTGTCCGTTCTGCGGCGCCGACGACACCCAGGTCAAGGATTCGCGCCCGACTGAGGATCGCGGCGCGATCCGTCGCCGCCGCTTCTGCCCGAATTGCGCCGCGCGCTTCACGACCTTTGAGCGGGTGCAGCTGCGCGAGCTGACGGTCGTCAAGAAGAACGGACAGCGGGAGCCTTTCGAGCGCGACAAGCTGGCGCGCTCGATCTATGTCGCGTTGCGCAAGCGGCCGGTCGAAGCCGAGCGGGTGGAACGCGTCATCAACTCCTTGGTGCGCCAACTCGAAAGTTCGGGCGACACCGAGATTCCGAGCGAGGACGTCGGCGAATTGGTCATGGAAGCGCTGTCGACACTTGATAAGGTTGCCTATATCCGCTTCGCCTCGGTCTACCGCAATTTCCGGGAGGCGAAGGATTTCGGCGAATTTGTCGGGCGGATCGCCGCGGATGACGATTGACGGCGGCCTGGCGCCCGCGACCTCCCTCCGAGACAGCACCTCGACCGATCTCGCGATGATGCGCGCCGCGCTGGCTCTGGCGCGGCGCGGCCTCGGCACGACCTGGCCGAACCCTTCGGTCGGCTGCGTCATTGTGAACAATGGTCACGTTGTCGGCCGCGGCTGGACCGGGCGCGGCGGCCGCCCGCATGGCGAGAGGGAAGCTTTGCGGCGCGCCGGGGCGGCGGCGCAAGGGGCTACCGCCTATGTGACGCTTGAACCGTGCAGCCATTGGGGCCAGACCCCACCCTGCGCCGACGCGCTGATTGCTGCCGGGCTGCGCCGCGTGATCGTCGCGCTCGAAGATCCCGATGCACGCGTCGCCGGCAGTGGCATCGAAGGCTTGCGGAAGGCCGGGCTCGCGGTCGAACGCGGATTGTGCGCGGCGGAGGCCGCTGAGCTCAACGCCGGCTTCTTGCAGCGGGTTCGGCTGGGCCGGCCGCTGGTGACTCTAAAGCTCGCCACCTCGCTCGATGGCCGCATTGCCACGGTGGCGGGTGAGAGCCGCTGGATCACCGGCTCCGCCGCGCGCGAGCGGGCGCACCTCCTGCGTGCGACGCATGACGCGATCCTCGTCGGAACCGAAACCGTGCTCGCGGACGATCCTCAGCTGACCTGTCGGTTGCCGGGGCTCGCCGGCCGCTCGCCGCTGCGTGTCGTCCTCGACCGGCAATTGCGCATTCCGCCGTCTGCCCGTCTCCTCGCCGACGCGCGGCAGGTCCCGACCTGGATCGTGACGCTCGGTTCATCCGACCCAGCGCGCCAAGAGCTGTTTCGGAAGGCTGGCATCGAGGTAATCGCTGCCGAGGCTGATGCGGCAGGCCTGATCGATCTCTCTTCGGCTCTCGGGTTATTGGGGGATCGTGGGTTGACGCGACTGCTGGTCGAAGGCGGCGGTCGCCTGGCCGCGGCGCTATTGCGCGCCGATTTGGTGGATCGGCTGGTCTGGTTTCACGCGCCGCTCTTGCTTGGGAGCGATGGCATTCCGGCTGTCGCCGGCCTCGATCCCAATGGGCTCGCCGGCATGCCGCGTTTCGAGCAGCTAGCAACCGAATTCGTCGGTGAAGACGTAATGACAGTGTTCCGGGCGCGCCGCCTTGCCGAAGACGGCCGCCCGGAACAACGGTAGCGAGGAGCGGCTACAGGTTGCCGCAGTGCCGGTCGAGGATGACCGGGATCGCAACGCTGCCCTGGGTTGTGCCCGGGCCAAAGCTCATGCCGGGCGCGAGACGCACCGTTGAGCCGTTGTCAAAGCTCATGCTCGTTGGGCTGGTGACGGTCCATCCGCCGGCGCCCCAGCGCTGGAAGGCGCCGCAATTGACGGCGCTCGCGTCGGCGTCATTGACCGACATCTGGGCCTGGACCGGAACGGCTGCGCCGGCGAGCAACAGGGCCGCAGCGGCGACAAACAGATGTTTCTTCATGCGCACTACCTCCACAAGCCGCGGCCGCTCGCGCGGCCGAGAGATCGACGATATTCGCCCGGCTAATTCGCCGAGTTGACCGTTTGAATTCAGGTGCTTTGCCTTTAACAACACCGCGGCGCGCCGATCGTGCCGAAATCGCCCCAGTGGAACGGGCTCGTGAAACGGCTGGCGCAGGCGCGAGCACGCTTCTAGCTTAGGGCCATGTTCACGGGGATCATCACCGATTTCGGCCGGGTGCACCGGCTGCGGCGCGGCACCGGGCCGGAGGGCGGCTGCGAATTGACGATCGCGACCGCATATCCGGTTGATGAGATCGCGCTCGGCGCCTCGATCGCCTGTTCCGGCCCGTGCTTGACGGTGATAGCCATCGAGCCCGGCGTTTTCACGGTCGAGGCTTCGGCCGAGACCTTGGCGCGCACCACCCTGGGCGAATGGACCGAAGGGACTCCAGTCAATCTCGAGCGCGCGTTGCGGCTCGGCGACGAGCTTGGCGGCCATCTCGTCTCCGGGCATGTTGACGGTGTCGCGCAGCTCGTTGAGCGGCGGCCGGAGGGCGACTCGATCCGCTTCACGATCGAGGCACCGGCGGAGTTGGCGCGCTACATCGCCCCGAAAGGATCGGTGGCGCTCGACGGCGTCAGTCTCACCGTCAACGAGGTTGAAGGGGGGCGCTTCGGCGTCAACATCATCCCCTACACACTGGCTCATACCAGTCTAGGCGAGGCCAGGCCGGGTCACCGCCTGAATCTCGAAATCGATACGATCGCCCGTTACGTCGCCCGACTGCTCGACGTCTCCGGCGCGGAAAGGACAAACGGATGAGCGCGAAGCCCCCGCATCTGCTGCTCGTCGAGGCCCTGTTCTATGAGCACATCGCCGCCGATCTGCGGCGTGGCGCCGAGCGCGTCGTCGCCGAGGCGGGCGCGACCTGCGAGGTCATATCGGTCCCCGGCTCGTTTGAAGTCCCGGTGGCGATCGCGATGGCGGCCAAAGCGGGCGCTCGGTATGACGGCTATGTCGCGCTGGGTTGCGTCATCCGCGGCGAGACGACCCACTACGACCACATCTGCAACGAGACCGCGCGCGCGATCCAGGAATTGGGATCGCGCGACGGTCTTGCTGTGGGGTTCGGCATTCTGACCTGCGAGGACGAAGCGCAGGCTCTCGTGCGCGCCTCGCCCGCCGTGGACCATGGCGGCCGCGATCAGGGCGGTCGCGCCGTCCGCGCCTGCCTTGCTCTCGTCGAATTGAAGCGCCGGTTCACCGAGGGCGGACGGTGAGCGCAACGGCGGCTGCGATGACCGGCTCGGGCGGACGGCAGGGCGGCGCGAGCCGGCGACGCCTTGCGCGCCTTGCTGCCGTGCAGGCGCTCTATCAACTCGAGCTTAATCCCGGCCTCGGCACCGAGGCGGTTATCCGCGAATTTGTCCGCGACCGGCTGGGCCGCGAGATCGATGGCGAGCTCTACGGCGAGGCTGATGCCGAATTGTTCGCCGATATCGTCCGCGGCGTCCGCGGCGACCGTGAGCGGCTCGACGAGACGCTGTCGGCCGCGCTCAGCGAGGAATGGCCGTTGGATCGCCTCGAAAGGATCTTGCGGCTGATCCTCGAGGCCGGCGCCTACGAGCTGGCGCGCCGGCCGGACATCCCGCCACGCGTGACAATGAGCGAATATGTCGGCATCGCTTATGCCTTCTTCACCGGCAGCGAGCCGGGGCTGGCGAACGGGGTTCTCGACCACCTCGCGCGCACGCTGCGCGGCAGCGAATTGTAGGAAACGGTGAAAGGCGGCGGGCTCGGCGAATTCGGCCGGATCCGGCGCTTCTTCGCGCCGCTCGCCGGGCCCGGCGGGCTCGCTCTTCGAGATGATGCGGCGCTGATCCCGTGCAAGGCGGGGCAGCAATTCGTCGTCACCGTCGACGCGATCGTTGCCGGCGTGCACTACCTGCCCGACGATCCGCCCGATCTCGTCGCGCGCAAATTGCTGCGCGTCAACCTGTCGGATCTCGCCGCGATGGGCGCGCGGCCGCGCCATTATCTTTTGACGACGGCTTTGCCGGCGGCGATCGGCGACGATTGGGTCGAGAAATTTGCCGGGGGGCTCGCCGAGGATCAGCGCCTATACGGGATCGACCTCCTCGGCGGCGACTCGGTTGCGACCGACGGACCGGCGGTATTGTCGCTGACGGCGATCGGCGAAGTCGCCATCGGCGCCGAGATCCGCCGCAGCGGCGCACGGCCGGGCGATCAGATCTGGGTCACCGGCACGATCGGCGACGCATTCCTTGGCCTGGCGATCTTGCGCGGCACTTACCCCTCGCTCCCCGCCGAACAGCGAACCGCGCTGATTCGGCGCTTCCAACTGCCGGAGCCTCGGGTCGAGCTGGGGCCCCGTCTAGCGGGCATCGCCCATGCGATGCTCGATGTCTCGGACGGGCTTGTCGCCGATCTCGGGCATATCTGCGAGGCCTCGCAGGTCGGCGGGACAATCAGCCTGACTCAGCTGCCGTTATTGCCGGCGGCGCGACAGCTCGCCTCCGCCGATCCCGATCTGCCGGCGCACCTCGCGACCGCAGGCGACGATTACGAGTTGCTGTTTACCGCTCCGCTCAACGCCGCCGACCAAATCCGCCGCCTCTCGCAAGAGCTTGGCCTGCCGATAACCGCGATCGGCAATGTCGAGAAGGGCGCTGGTGTCCGCCTCGTCAATGCCGCCGGGAAAGAGGTTTCGCTGGCCGAAACCGGCTACCGGCACTTCTGAGCGCGAGCCCCGCGCAACCGGGTTTGGCGCAATCCTGTTGGTTGAAGGGAACCAGAGGCAGATCGCGCGGTTGCCTCATTGTGGGGCTTCTGGCATGTTGCCGCGGTGACCTGCCCCCGCCGCGCCGGAGCGCGCGCTCGCGGCAGGTTTTTCATTCCGACCGCCACTGAGGAAACTGCGGATGTCGTTGGCATATATTCTCGTCATTGCCTGCGGCGTGCTGGCGCTGGCTTATGGGCTGATCACCAGCCGCGTCGTGCTGGCGGCCGATGCCGGCAACGCCCGGATGCAGGAAATTTCCAGCGCGGTGCAGCTTGGCGCAAACGCGTATCTCAACCGCCAATACCGTGCGATCGCGATCGTCGGCGTCGTGATCCTGATCATCCTCGGTGTGCTGCTCGGACTCCACGTCGCGATCGGCTATCTGATCGGCGCGGTATTGTCCGGCGCGGCCGGGTATATCGGGATGAACGTGTCGGTGCGCGCCAATGTGCGCACCGCGCAGGCCGCGCGCAGCGGTTTGCGCGCCGGCCTCGATATCGCCTTCAAGGCCGGTGCCGTGACCGGGCTGCTGGTGGTGGGGCTCGGTATCCTCGGTGCCGGTGGCTACTATTTCATCCTGCGCGCCTGGCTCCCGCCCGAGGAATTGCGCCGGGTCCTGGAGGCGATGGTCGCGCTCGGCTTTGGCGCCTCGCTGATCTCGATCTTCGCGCGGCTGGGCGGCGGCATCTTCACGAAAGGCGCCGATGTCGGCGCCGATCTCGTCGGCAAGGTGGAGGCCGGCATCCCGGAAGACGATCCGCGCAACCCGGCCGTTATCGCCGATAATGTCGGCGACAATGTCGGTGACTGCGCCGGCATGGCGGCGGATCTGTTCGAGACCTATGTCGTGACCATCGTCGCGACGATGCTGTTGGCGGCGATCTTCTTCGCGCCGCCGCTGCTCGACAAAATGCTGGTATTGCCGCTCGCAATCGCTGCGGTATGCATCATCACCTCGGTGATCGGCACCTTCTTTGTCCGGCTCGGCCCCGACAACGGCATCATGAAGGCACTCTATAAAGGGCTGATCGCGACCGGCATCCTGTCGGTCATCGCGATCGCGTTGATTGTCTATTGGTTTGTCGGGTTTTCCGATCCGTTGCCGCTGATCAGCGGCGGCGCCGTGACCGGGCTCCGGCTCTTGATTGCCGCAGTCGTCGGGCTGGCGGTGACCGGGTTCATCGTCTGGATTACCGAATATTACACCTCGACCGAGTACCGGCCGGTGCGCAGCGTCGCGCTGTCCTCGACGACCGGCCACGGCACCAATGTGATCCAGGGCCTCGCCGTCTCGATGGAGGCGACCGCGTTGCCGGTCATCGTGATCTGCATCGGCATCGTGCTGTCGTTCCTGGTAGCCGGCCTGTTCGGGATCGCGGTCGCGGCGACGACGATGCTGGCGCTCGCCGGCATGATCGTGGCCCTGGATGCTTACGGGCCGGTCACCGACAATGCCGGCGGCATCGCCGAGATGGCCGATTTGCCGCGCGAGGTGCGGCGCACGACCGACGCGCTCGACGCCGTCGGCAACACCACCAAGGCAGTGACGAAGGGCTATGCGATCGGCTCAGCCGGGCTCGCCTCGGTTGTGCTGTTTGCCGCCTATACCGAGGATCTCAAGCATTATTTCCCCGGCCTCGACGTTCGCTTTGCATTGCAGGACCCGTTCGTCGTCATCGGGCTCTTTATCGGCGGGCTATTGCCTTACCTGTTCGGCTCGCTCGGCATGCAGGCCGTGGGCCGCTCGGCCGGCGCGATCGTCGTCGAGGTACGGCGGCAATTCCGCGAGATCGCCGGCATCATGGAAGGCCGCGCCAAGCCCGATTATGGCCGCGCCGTCGACATGCTGACCCGCGCCGCGATCCGCGAGATGATCGTGCCGTCGCTGTTGCCGGTGCTGGCGCCGATCATCTTATATGCCATTGTCGCGTTGATCGCCGGCAAGGCAGCTGCGTTCAGCGCGCTGGGTGCGATGCTGCTCGGCACGATCGTGACCGGGCTGTTCGTTGCCATCTCGATGACTTCGGGCGGCGGCGCCTGGGACAACGCCAAGAAATACATCGAGGAAGGCCACCACGGCGGCAAGGGCTCGGAGGCGCACAAGGCAGCGGTGACCGGCGACACGGTCGGCGATCCCTACAAGGATACCGCAGGGCCGGCCGTAAACCCGATGATTAAGATCACCAATATTGTGGCGCTATTGCTGCTGGCGGTGCTCGGGCGCTGGCTCGGTCACTGAGCAGCAGGCCGCCTTCAAACGGAGTAGCGCTTAGCGTTTGTTGGGGTCGCCCGGCTCGTAGGGCCGGCCGGTCTGGGTCGTGCTATCGCCGGCGCTGCCGCTGGTACCGCCGCTCTTATTGAAGCGGCCGACATTGCCGATGATCTGCTCGAGGAAGGTCAGTTCGCGGCCGGGTGCCGGGGTCGCGCCTGGGGCCGGCGTGATCTCGCGCCCGTCCTTCAGGGTCCTGTGGTCGACCGCCTTGACGACGCCCCGATCGTCGAAATTGACGATATAGACCTGCTGATCCAGCACATCCGGATCCAGGAAGGCGAGCTGCTCGGTGCGCCGGCTGATGTAGTACCAGCTCTTGTCGTTGAAGACGCCGATGCTCGACGGCGTGCCCAGGATCTTGACCACCTCATCCTTTGTCGTGGCGCCCGGGCGAATCGTGGCGAGCTTGTCGGGATCCGGAAGGTTGCCGCGCTGATCGACGGTCGGCGAGCATCCACAAAGCTCCGCTAGCGCCAGCCAGCCGCTGACGAGGGCACAGACAGAAACCCGACGAGAGGTGGTGCGAAGCATGGGATCGGCCAGCTTCCGTTGAAATGAGCCCGTGCGGGGCCCATCTTTCGCGGGCGACTTTAGCCAAGGGCGGGTTGCTGTCAACCTGTTGCCCCCAGCCGTTTCAGCGGCTTTTGCGCGATGATTTCACTGGCCCGACGCAACCCTCTGCAAAAAGCCGCCGAGCTGGCCTATCGCCGCGTCGTCGACCAGGCGCGCCAGCCCGGATTTTTCACGGATATCGGGGTGCCCGATACGATCGATGGCCGTTTCGAGTTGATTTGCTTGCACGCCTTTCTGTTCCTGCATCGCCTCAAGGCCGAGAAGCCGCCCGCGCTGCAATTGGGGCAGCGGTTTTTCGATGCGATGTTCGCCGATTTCGACCGGTCGCTGCGCGAGATGGGAACGGGCGACCTCAGCGTCGGGCGGCACGTGAAGCGGATGGCGCAGGCATTCTACGGCCGAATCGACGCCTATGAGCGCGGGCTGTCCGAGGGCGACGGCGTGCTGAAACCGGCATTGGCGCGCAATCTGTTCGGCACGATGCAACCTGGCGAGCCGGAGCTTGCTGCCGTGGCGCGATATCTGCGCCGCGAAGCCGCCCGATTACGCGAGCGGCCGCTCGCTGAGCTGCTGGCCGGCGAGATTTCTTTCGGCGACCCGCCAATGCTGGCGGCGCCGCAAGCGGCGAGCGCGTCATGAACGCGAACCGTCCCAAATTTTCGCGGCCCGAATTTTCGCGGCCCGAATTTTCGCGGATTGTTCCGCTGGCGCAGCTTGGCTCCGAGCCGTTCCGCCAGGAGATGGCCGCGACCGAGGCGGAACGCGAGGCACTGGCGCGCCGCTTTGATCTCCTCGGTCTCGACCGGCTGGCTGCCGAGGTCGAGTTGATCCGCCAAGGCTCGGGTGTCATCCTGCTGAACGCCTCATTCGAAGCTGCTTTTGTGCAGAGCTGCGCCGTGACGCTCGATCCGGTCGAGGGCGCGATGGCAGCAAATTTCGCCTTGCGCTACGGGCCGCCCGACACTGAAAGCGAGGACGGTGCCGGCGATGGTCCGGCCTTCGAGCCGCTCACCGGCGATTTCATCGATATCGGCGAGGCGGTTGCGCAGGAATTCTCCCTCGCCTTGCCGAGCTTCCCGCGCAGCCCCGGGGCGGTTCTCGAGATCGAGAAACCGCCGGCCGACGCGGGCCCGTTTGCCGCGCTCTCGCGCCTGACCGATCGGCAGGACCGGTGATAACCGTGGCTGGATGCTGCGCGGGGCCTTCCGGGCCTCGAGTAGCCGGGCCGTTCCTGTTGCCAAGCCTGTTGCCGGCACCCCCGATTTTGTCTAAGTACCGCCCTTTCCCGCGCCGCTTCATACGAGTCGCCAATGGCCGTCCCGAAAAAGAAAGTCTCGCCGTCGCGGCGCAACATGCGCCGCTCCCACGATGCCTTGGGCGCGTCGGTTTATGTCGAATGCCCGAATTGCGGCGAGCTGAAGCGCCCGCATCACCTCTGCCGGGCTTGCGGTCATTACGATGGCCGCGAGGTGACGCCGCAGCCCTCGCCATCGGCCTGATCTTTCGCCGGCCGCGCAGGACAGGCGCGCCATGAGCGCCAGCGTCACGATCGCCCTCGATGCGATGGGCGGCGATCATGCGCCCGGCGTCGTGCTGAAGGGCGCCGATATCGCGCTGGTGCGCTATCCCGGGACGCGCTTTCTGCTGTTCGGGGATGAGAGCCGGGTCGCGCCGCTATTGGCGAAGCTGCCGCGCCTTGCCAAGGCAACCACCCTCCAGCATACCGAAGAAGTCGTCGCGGATGACGCAAAGCCGTCCGTGGCCTTGCGCGCGGCGCGACGTTCGAGCATGCGGCTCGCAATCGAGGCGGTCGCGGAGGGACGCGCCGACGGTGTCGTTTCGGCCGGCAATACCGGCGCGCTGATGGCGATCGCCAAATTCGTGCTGAAAACGATGCCCGGCATCGACCGGCCGGCGATCGCGACCTTCTTCCCGACCCGGCGCGGCGAGAGCGTCATGCTCGATCTCGGTGCCAATATCGAATGCGACGCCGACAATCTGGTGCAATTCGCGCTGATGGGTGACGTCTTTGCGCGCACGGCCCTGGGGCTGGTCCAGCCGACCGTCGGGCTGTTGAATGTCGGCGAGGAAGAGCTGAAGGGAAATGACGCGGTGCGCGCCGCCGCCGCTAAATTGCGCGGCGGCATGACGCCGATCCGGTTTCACGGCTTTGTCGAGGGTGACGATATCGCTGCCGGCACGGTGGATGTCGTCGTCACCGACGGGTTTACCGGGAATGTCGCGCTGAAGACCGCGGAGGGTATCGCCAAGCTCTTCAGCGAATCGCTGCGTGCCTCGTTCCGCTACTCGCCGCTGGCGCGGATCGGGTATGTGTTTGCCCGCGGGGCTCTAAAGAAACTCGCGGCGCGGCTCGACACACGCCGCTATAACGGCGCGATGTTTCTCGGTCTGGGCGGTATTGCCGTGAAGAGCCACGGCTCGACCGATGCGTTCGGCTTTGCCAACGCGATCAGCGTCGCGATCGACCTCAAGGTCAACGGGTTCCTGGAAAAGATCCGGGACGAGCTGGCGCAGCTCAACAAGGTGCCCGTCGCGCAGCAATCGGCGGCGCTCTAACCGCGCCGATGATGTTCCGCTCCCAGATCGTCGGCTGCGGCGCTTACCTGCCGGAGCGAATTGTTACCAACGAAGAGCTCGCGACGCGCCTCGATACCTCGGACGCCTGGATCCGCCAGCGCACCGGGATCGGCCAAAGGCGCATCGCGGCGGATGGCGAGCTGACCTCCGATCTCGCCTATCACGCGGCCCGCCAGGCGCTCGAGCGCGCCGGGATGAACGGCAACGATCTCGACCTGCTCGTGCTCGCCACGGCGACCCCCGACGAAACCTTCCCGGCGACTGCGGTCAAGGTTCAAGCGCGCCTCGGAATGACGCGCGGCGCTGCTTTCGATGTGCAGGCGGTGTGCTCCGGTTTCATCTTTGCGCTGGCGGTTGCCGACAACGCGCTGCGCCTCGGCCAGGCGCGCACGGCGCTCGTCATCGGGGCCGAGACATTCTCGCGCATCCTCGATTGGCAGGACCGCGGCACCTGCGTGCTGTTCGGCGACGGGGCCGGCGCGCTGCTCTTGAACGCGGTATCCGAGAGCGGCCCGATGCAGCGCGGAATTCTATCGACGCATCTCCATTCCGACGGCCGCCAGCATGACATTCTCTATGTCGATGGCGGCCCTTCCTCGACGCGCGAGACCGGCTATTTGCGCATGCAGGGGCGCGAAGTTTTTCGTCAGGCGGTGCATCATTTGAGCAGCGTCGTCGACGAAGCGCTCGCCGCCAACGGGCTCGCTCCATCGGATATCGACTGGCTCGTACCGCATCAGGCAAACACGCGGATCATCGAAGCGGTCGGCCGAAAACTCGGCCTCGATGCGGAGAAGACCGTGCTGACGATCGAGCGTCACGCCAACACGTCCGCGGCATCGATACCGCTCGCGCTCGACGAGGCTGTGAGAGACGGCCGCATACGTCCCGGCCACATCGTTTTGATGGAAGCGCTGGGCGGTGGTCTCACCTGGGGCGCCAGTATCGCGCGCTGGTAGATGGGCGTCGCGCAACGCGCGGAAACGGCGGACAACGCTTTGGAATTTGACGGGATTTTTCCACGGGGCTAACCTTCCCGAAACAGGGAGGGTGTCAATGGCCGGGCACACAATCACCCGTGCTCAACTGACCGAGGCCGTCTATCAGGAGGTCGGTCTGTCGCGCAATGAATCCGCCGAGCTTGTCGAGTCGGTGATTGCCGAAATAGGCGATGCGCTCGAACGCGGCGAGATGGTCAAGATCTCGTCCTTCGGCAGCTTCGCGGTCCGGCAGAAGGGACAGCGTGTCGGCCGCAACCCGAAGACTGGAACGGAAGTGCCGATCAGCCCGCGCCGCGTGCTCGTGTTCCGCGCCTCCCACGCGCTGAAGCATCAGATCAACCACGGGCTCACTCACCGCTCGACACCGAGCGGCACGAGCCGCGCTGCGGCCAGGGCGGGCGCGGCCAGGTCGGCGCGCGCCTGACGTGAGCGATCCCGCCCATAGCGAGAGCGCCCCGACCCGGCGGAACGGCAAAAGCGAGACCGCGTTCCGCACGATTGGCGAGGTCGCCGAAGATCTCGATGTTCCCGCGCATGTGCTGCGCTTCTGGGAATCCAAATTTCCGCAATTAAAACCGCTGAAGCGGGGCGGTGGCCGGCGCTATTACCGGCCCGAAGACATCCAGCTGCTGCGCCATATCCGGCAATGCCTTTATCAGGAAGGCTACACGATCCGCGGCGTGCAGAAGCTGCTGGGCGGCGAGGGGCCCGCCGATCGCGCATCCGAAGCTTCGCATGCGGCCGATCCGCCGAGCCTGTTTCCGCTGGAACGCGGCCGCGCGGAGGCGGCGCCAGCCGCCATGCCGAAAGCTGCGCGGCGGGCGCCCGGGCGCGAGAGTAGGCCCGACATCACGGCCGCCCTCGAAGACATCCGGCGCGAGCTCCTTGAAGCCCGCGGCCTGCTCGCTGCGCTCGCGGAGCCGCGCGGAGAGGCTTGAACCTTCGCGGCGGGCGCGTTGCGCGCCGCGCCCACGGCCCTATATGATAGCCCGCCTCGCCAGAGATGCCCGGTCGGAGCGTAGCGCAGCCTGGTAGCGCATCAGCATGGGGTGCTGAGGGTCGTGAGTTCGAATCTCACCGCTCCGACCATTTCTCTCGATCTCGCATCATCGAAGGAGAGGCGCCATGAGCGTCCCCAACGCCCCCAAATCCGACCTCGAACCCTGGCAATGGCCCGAAGAGCATTGGCGCAAGCTCGTGGCGCGCGTGCGGGCCGGGCGGTCACTGCGCCCCGCGAGTTGGCCGGGCGGCGCGCGCTGCGCCGTCGCGCTATCCTTCGACTCCGATCATGAAACCAGCGACTTGCGCGACGGCGGCAAGTCGATCGGACGGCTCGCCTGGGGGCAGTTCGGCAACCGGGTTGGCGTGCCGCGCATCCTGAAGCTGCTTGAGCGCTATGACGTGAAGGCGACGTTCTATGTGCCCGCCGTCACCGCGCTTATTCACCCCGACGAGCAACGCCGCATCATCGCCGAAGGGCACGAGATCGGCATCCATGGCTGGATCCATGAGCTGAACTCGGTGCTGCCTTACGAAGCCGAGCGCGACCTGATGCTGCGCTCGGCCGATACGCTGGAAAAGGTCAGCGGGGTCAGGCCGGTCGGGCTGCGCACGCCGTCATGGGATTTCAGCTGGAACACGCTGGCGATCGAGCAGGAGATGGGGCTCCTTTACGATTCATCGCTGATGTCGGACGAGGATTGCTACGAGCTGCTGCTCGATGGCGAGCCCTGCGGCGTCGTTGAATTGCCGGTCGAATGGGTGCGCGACGACGCGGTCTATTTCATGATGAACCGCTTCTCGTCGCTGCGGCCCTACACGCCGCCCGCGGACGTTCTCGACATCTTCCGCCGCGAGTTCGAGGCGGCCTACGAGGAGCACGGGCTCTTCCAATTGACGATGCACCCGCATGTCATCGGCTACCGCTCGCGCATCTGGATCATCGAGGAGCTGATCCGGCTGGCGCAGTCCCGGCCCGGCGTGTGGTTCGCGACGCACGCCGATGTCGCGCGCTGGGCCAAGGAAAACGCCGGCTGAGTTATTTCGGCGCTGCCGGAAGCCGCGCGCGGAACCGCAGCCGCACGTAATCGGCGATCCACAGCCCGGTCTCGTCCCTCAGGATTGGTTGGAGGAGGTCGCAGATCTCCTGCCGCGCCGCGCGGCGGTCCTCCGCGGGCAACGGGTTCAGGAAATCCTCGGCGAATGCCTCGAGCCAAGCGTCCAGGCCGGCGTCGATCGGCGTCGGCCGCGGAATGATCGCGATCTCCTCCACTGCGAAGCCGGCCGCTTGAAGCTTCTTCTGATACGCAGCGGCCGAGGGGAAGTACCACGGGCTGAGGCTCAGCGCTTCGATGCCTCGGCGCGCCAGCACGGCGCGCACCGCCGTCAGGATCGCGGCGGTGTTGTTGTGGCCGCCCATCTCGGCGACGAAGCGGCCGCCCGGCTTCAAGGCGCGGCGCACGCCGTCGAGCACCGTTTCCTGTGGCCGCATCCAGTGCAGCGCCGCGTTTGAGAACACGGCATCGAATTCGCCCTCGAAAGCGAGGCTCTGACCAGGGATCACCCGTGCGTCGAGGCCACGTGCCTTCGCTGCCGCCACCATGTCCGGCGCCGCATCGACCGCGACGACTGTGGCGCCGATCGCCCCGATCTTCTCGGTCAACACCCCGTCGCCACAGCCGAGATCGAGGATGCGCTCGCCCGGTTGCGGATCGAGCAGCTCGACCACGGGCGCGCCAAAGGCCGGCACGAAATGGGCCGTCGCGGCATAACGCTCGGCCGACCAATGCTGCTTCGATAATTCCGCCATTCTCAGCCCTTCGCCGTTTCTGCTTGGCGGCGCAAGGCCGACAGGGTGGTGCGCGTCGTAATCATCTCCGGGTCCATGCGCAATTCGATGACCGCCGGCCGGCCCGATGCGACCGCCTCCTCGAACGCCGGCGCGAATTCTTCGGTGCGCGCGACAACCGCGCCAAACCCGCCATAGGCACGGATCAGCGCCGCGAAATCCGGGTTCTTCAATGACGTGCCGACGACCCGGCCGGGAAAGCGGCGCTCCTGATGCATGCGAATGGTGCCGTACATCGCGTTGTTGAACAGCAGGATGATCGGCCCGATCCCCTCGCCGACGGCTGTCGCCAGCTCCTGCCCGGTCATCATAAAGCCGCCATCGCCGCAAAATCCGACGACGATGCGGCCGGGATAAGCGAGCTTCGCGGCGACGGCCGCCGGCACGCCATAGCCCATCGCGCCGCTTGTCGGGCCGAGCTGCCGCCCCGGCCGGCGGTATTGCAGAAAGCGGTTTGGCCAGCCGCTGAAATTGCCGGCATCCGAGGTGACGATCGCGTCATCGGGCAAACGCTCGCGCAGCCATGTCATGATCTGCCCGAGATCGAGCACCGGCGCCTCGGTAAATCTGGTGGGAT
>Ga0209059_1000381_pt1 | contig 20250 bp, 9 predicted proteins | sample GraSoiAngelo_151_FD_186165 | JGI IMG/M metagenome (GOLD analysis project Ga0209059, IMG submission 186165) | Grasslands soil microbial communities from the Angelo Coastal Reserve, California, USA - 14_1009_12_20cm (SPAdes) (version 2) | ecosystem: Environmental > Terrestrial > Soil > Grasslands ...
CCACCCCGCTCGAGGACGATTTCTTTACAGACCGGGTTGATCAATCCCGAGCGCCTTAGGATAATCGAACGTATGTTTGACCGGCCATCCCAAATATTATTGCTGCCCGCCCCGTCTCGTCCCGCTTCGGCATGCGCTCAATGAAGATCCTGCACACGGCGGACATCCACCTGGCGCCGCGCCTCGAGTACATCGAGGACGCGGGGCGGCGGGCGCAGCGTCGCGAGGACGTGGCGGCCCAGGCCGACGCCATCCCCCGGCTCGCCCGGGAACACGGCGTCGATGCAGTCGTGATCGCGGGCGACGCCTTCGACCGCGACCTCCCGGCCCAGGCCGAGGTGGCGCGCCTGGCGCGAGCCCTGGCCGACGCTGCCGTCCCCGTCCTGGTGGCGCCGGGAACGCACGATCCCTGGCGGCCGGGCGGCGTCTGGGACCGCGACTGGCCGGCCAACGTCACGATCTTCCGGCGCGATGAGTGGGAGACAGTCCGTGTCGGCGAGGCCGCTTTCCACGGCATCGCCACCACCGGCCGGCCGCGCGTCCTCTTCGACGGCCTGCCCACCGACCCTGACGCCCGGTTCCAGGTCGGTGTCGCCCACGCCTCGATGCTCTGGGCCGATGTGAAGGAGAAGGTCGACCGCAAGAACTACCCATTCGAGGAGGCCGATCTCGACGCCACGGCCCTCAACTACCTGGCGCTCGGCGACCACCACCGGATGCGGGTGGCGCGGCGAGGAGTCCGCGCTGCCGCCTACCCGGGCAGCCCCGAAGGCATCGCGCTCGACCCGGCCGAGGCCGGCGACCGCTTCATGCTCGTCGTCACCCTGACCGACCCGGCCAGCCCGCCCACGATCGAGCCGGTCAAGGTCGACCGTCGCGAGGTCTACCTCGAGGGGCTCGACCTGGGCGACCTCCAGCACGAGCACCCTGCCGACGTCGACGAAGAGGTTCGGCGGCGCATCGCAGCCGCGGCCTCGCCCGATCGCCTGGCTCGCTTCGACCTGACCGGCGTGCTCCACCACGCGCTGAGCCTGGACGTCTCCGCCCTGGCCGAAGACGACGGCGGCTACTTCCTGCTCCAGGTCCGCGATCGGACCCGCACGGTGCCCGCCCCGCCCGCCGACCTGCCCACGATCCGGGCTGCCTTCGAGCGGCGCCTGGCCGAGCGGCTGGCGGCGGCTGCTTCGGATTCCGACCGCGAGATCGCCCAGCGGGCGCTGGCCCTCGGCGTCCAGGCTCTGGAGGGCTTGCCGCTGTGATCTTCGAACGCCTCGAGATACGCGGCTTCCGCTCCTACGCCGAACCGATCGAGGTTCGCTTCGACGGCGGGCTCAACGTCTTCATGGGCCGGAACGAAGCCGGCAAGACTGGGCTCCTGCGCGCCATCCAGTGCGCCCTCTTTCCCCCCAGCCGGGGGACCGACCGGCACTCACTGCTCGCCGAGGGCGAAGGTGAATGCCGGCTGGCGCTCGAGTACCGGCTGGCCGGCGGCGAGCGCTGGCGGGTCGAGCGCGACCTGACCGCCTACAAGCACGCGCTCCACGCTTGGCGGGACAACTCCTGGGAGCCGGTCTCGACGGCGCTCAGCGACATCGCCGACGTGGTGCGGGCTCACACCGGCTGCGACGAGGCGCTCTTCGAGCGCACCCTGCTGGTGCGCCATGAGGCAGTCGAAGTCCCCGCCAGCGCCGACGTGACGAAGACGCTGGCAGCCCGGCTCGAGCTGGTGGCGGGCGGCTCGGGCCGCGTCAGCGCGGTGGCCGCGGCGGCCAAGCTGGAGGCCGGGTTCAAGAAGCTGAGCGGACCGTACAAGGGCGAGATCGTGGTCGCCGCAGAGCGACTTCGCGAGGCCCTCGGCGGGCTCGACCGCGCCCAGGCTCTGGCCGGCCGGCTGGTCGAAACCCGGTCCCGCCTGGAGCAGACCGCCGAGGCACTGACGCGCCTCGAGCTGGAGCAGACGGACGCCGCCGCCGTGCTGAAGCGGGCACGCGACGTGGCCGCCGCCGAGCGCGACCTGAAGGATGCCCAGGAGAAGCGGGCGATGCTCGACCAGGCGCTCACGGTAGCCGCGCCCAGCGTTCCGGCCTGGGCCTGGCCGGCGATCGCCGCCGGCGCCCTCCTGGCGCTGGCCGGTGTCCTCCTGGCGCTGCTCTGGCAGGCAGTCCCTGGCGCCGCACTCGTGCTGTGCGGCGCGGTCGCCGCCGGTGCGGGCGCCCTGCAGCTCCGCCCACGGACCGTGGCGCCAGCGGCCCAGGCCGAGCTGGAGGCGCGCCGGTCCAGCCTCGGCCGCGACGTCCGCGAGCTCCAAGCGCGGCTCGAAGAGCTGGCCGTCTACCGCCTGGCTCCGGCCGCGTTCGAGCGGCTGCAGCGGCGCGAGCGAGAGATTCCGGCCGAGCTGGCGGCGGCCAACCGCGAGCACGGCTCGCTCTCGAACCAGTTGATCGACCTGGCTCACGCCGCGGAGGCGATCCCCGAGCTGGAGGACGCGGTCGCGGTCCAGCAACGGCGGCTTGACCGGCTCAAGTTCAAGGCCGCGGCGCTCAAGCTGGCCTTCACCGAGCTGGCCGCCGCCATCGAGGACATCCGCCGCTCCGCCGGGCCGAGGATCGCCGCGGCAGCCACCGAGCGCCTGCAGACCATCACGCCCGATTACGCCGTCGGGCTGGAGGACACCACCGGCCTTACCTTCCGCGCGACCTGGGCCGACGGATCGCCCTTCGAGCGCCGCGACCTTTCCGACGGTACCGCCGACCAGTTTTACTTCGCGGTCCGGGTCGCGCTCGCCGAGGTCCTGCTCGGCGACCTGAACCCGCCGCTCCTCCTCGACGATCCTTTCCGCTACTGCGACTCCGAGCGGCGAGCCGCGCTGCACAGGCTGCTGCTGGAGCTGGCGGGCGCCGGTGGGCCGGAAGGCAGGCAGGTCCTCTACTTCTCGGTCGAGGAGCCGGAAGGGCTCCTGGTCACCCACCCGCTGCCGCTGGTCCGGGTCCCGGCATGACCTTGACGCTGGCGCGCGTCCGCCCGGGTGCGGCGGCCGAAGGCTGGCTGGACGCCCGGCTCGCCGAGCTCCGAGGCGGCGACCCCCTGACCCCGGCCACCATCGTCGTCCCCAGCAATTACGCCGGTCTTAACCAGCGCCGCCGGCTCGCGGTCAACGCCTACGCCAATATCCGCACGGCGGTCATGGCCCGCCTGGCCGAGATGGCCGGGGCGCCCGAGCTGGCCGCCGGCGGGCGCCTGCCCCTGTCTCGGGTGATCGAGGAAGCCGCCATCCGGCGGGCGGTTCGCGAAGTGGGCGGCCTGGGGCCGCAGACCGACCACCGCGCCGTCGTCACCACGCTGAAGAGCCTCTTCCGCGAGCTGGCCGACCGGCGCCCGCTCGCCGCGGAGCTCGACGAGCTCGCCGGCCGCGGTGGCCTGGCGGAGGTGGCGCTCAAAGCCCACGCCTCGTATCGCGCGATCCTCGCTCGGGAGAACCTCTACGAGCGGGCCGACCTCTGCGCCGCCGGGGCGGCCCGCCTCCGCGCCGGCCGCGCGGCCGACCTACTGCGTGAGCTGGGACCGATCCTCCTGTTCTTGCCAGCCCGTCTGACTGTGCCCGAGCTCGACCTGCTCCAGGCGTTCGGCGAAGTGACAGCGGTCGATGGCGCGCTGCCCTGGCTCGAGGATTCCGAGGCCGACGCCCAACCCGCCCGCTGGGCCGAGGCGCTCGGTCGGCGCTGGGACCAGCTCCCGACCCTGGGCGAGAAGACCCGGCCGCGACAAACCGTCCTGGTCGCCCCCGACGCGGGCGAAGAGGTCCGGGCGGCGGTGCGTGCCGTCCTGGGCGGGCTCGAGGCCGGCGTGCCACTCCACCGCACCGCACTCGCCTATCGCAGTTCCGAGCCTTACAAGAAGCTCGTCCGAGAAACGCTGGAGGCCGCCGGGCTGCCCTGGGTCGGTCTCGAAGGCAGGCCTATCAGTGAGAGCTTCGCCGGCCGTGGCCTGCTGGGGCTGCTCCAGCTCCAGAGCCAGCGCTTCTCGCGCAACGCCGTCCTCAACTGGCTCAGCTCTCTGCCCCATGGCGGCGGCCCGTCGCTCGCCCAATGGGACCGCATCTCTCGCGATGCGGGAGTGGTCAGGTCGGTCCAGCAGTGGCGCGCCCGGCTCGACCTGAAGCTGATCGAGGACCGCCGCAAGCTCGACGAGCTCCAGCAGCAGGACGACGACACGACCGAGGCCTGGCGGCGGCGGCTCGGCCACGAGATCGACGACACCGAGCAGATCCAGGGCCGGATCGAAGAGATGAACCGGCTCACTCGCCCGCCGGACGACGCGAAGAGTTGGGCCGCGCTCGCCGCCTGGGCCAAAAAGCTCCGGACGCAGCTGGTGAAGGTGCACAACAGCTGGCCGGAGGAGCAGGTCGAGGCGTCGCATCTGGTCGACGAGGTGCTCGACTCACTGGCCGCCGCGCCTGAGGACGAAGGGGTAAGCGTCGAACGGTTCGTGGAGACGCTGGAAGACGCTCTCGGAGCTCGGCGCCGGCCTGAGGGACGGCTGGGCCAGGGCGTCGTCACCGGCCCGATCTCGGCTCTGGCAGGCATGAAGCTCGACCAGGTCTTCCTGCTCGGCATGACCGAACGCGCCTACCCGGCGGCGCCGCCCGCCGACCCCGTCCTGGCCTGGGAGTCCGGCCAGGATCCGCTCAGCCGGGTCGCCCGGCGCCTGCAAGAGGAGCGGCTGGCCTTCCTCGGCACGCTCGCCGGCAGCGGCGGCGCGACCTTCTGCTACCCGCGGCACGACGCCGACCAGCGCCCGGCTTACCCGTCACGCTGGCTGCTCGACGTCGTGGCCGAGCTGGAAGGCCGGCGCGTGGGTCCGGTCGAGATGTCCGAGCTGGCGGCCGGGCCCGAGCGCCCCTGGCTCAGGACCCTGGTTTCGGCGGCCGCCGCGCTGGCGGGACCCACCGATCCGATCAACGTGGCCGAGCGCCAGGTGGCCGAGGCCTGGCAGATCCATGAGCGAAGCGGAGACCTGCTGGCCTCGGCGCTGGCCGGCCGCGATGACCTGCCCCTCGGCCGCGGCCTGCGGTCGGGCGCCGCTCGGGCGTCCGGCCGCTTCACCGAGTTCGACGGCAATGTCGCGGCCGTGGCACCGCTCGTGAGCCGGCTTTCGAGTGGCTTGAACCGCCTCCACCCCATCAGCGCCAGCGGCATCGAGCAGTGGGCCGGCTGCCCCTTCCGCTACTTCCTGAACCACATCCTCGAGGTCGAGCCCACCAGGCGTCCCGAGGACGAGGAGGCCTGGTCCATCAGCCCGATCGACCGTGGCAAGCTGGTCCACGCGATCCTCCAGGAGTTCCTCTCGACCCTGAACGCAAGCGGCCGGCCGGGGCCCGCCGAGGCGTACACGCAGGCCGACCGGGAGGTCCTGGCCGACATCGCCCGCCAGAAGTTCCAGGAGCTGGAGGAGCGCGGCCAGACCGGCTACCGGCTGGCCTGGCTCAACGAGCAAAGCGCCATCCAGCTCGACCTCCAGACCGTGCTCAGCAAGGATGAGGAGTTCCGCCGGGAGCACGGCCTGACGCCCGCGTTCTTCGAGCAGCGCTTCGGCTTCGAGGAAGCCGAAGGAGACGGCTGGGCGGCGGCCGAGATCGAGCTGGAGGACGGCACGGCGGTCCGTCTCCGCGGCTACATCGACCGCGTCGACCTCGGCGACGCCGCCGCCTACATCACCGACTACAAGACCGGCGTCGCCGGCAGCCCGAAGGAGTTTGCCGACGACCCGGTGGTCGCCGGAACCAAGGTTCAGCTGGCGGTCTACTCGAAAGCCGTCCGCCAGCAGCTCGCCAAGACTGGCCAGGTCACCGCCGCCTACTGGTACATCTCGCCCAAAGGCCGCTTCATGCGCATCGAGGTCGCCGACGCCGAAGCCGGGGACCAGCGCCTGGCCGGCGTCGTGGGCGTCGTCAACCAGGGCATCCTGGCGGGCGCCTTCCCCCAGGTGCCCGGCGAGGATGAGGGCTGGAGCCCGACACGCCGCCCGGGCTGGTCGAACTGCCGGTTCTGCGACTACCACCGGATCTGCCCCACCGGGCGGGACTTGATTCGCGAGCGCAAGCGCGATGAGCCGGGGGCCAACCTCCACCAGGGTCTCCTGCTGGAACCGCCTCGATGATCGCCCAGCTCCCCGCCGACGAGGCAGTCCGCCGACGGCTCCGCGAAGACTTCGACACCACCTTCTTCGTCGAAGCCGGCGCCGGAACTGGCAAGACGACGACCCTCGTCGACCGGATCGTGGCCCTGGTCGCCTCGGGCCGCCTCCGGGCGCCCGAGCTGGTCGCGATCACGTTCACGGAAGCCGCCGCCGCGGAGCTGCGGGCCCGCGTCCGCGAAGAGCTGGAGAAGGACGGCAGCCCCGCCGCCCTGGCCGCGGCGGCCTCCCTCGACGAGGCGGCGATCGACACCATCCACGCCTTCGCCGGCTCGCTCCTGCGCACCTATCCGCTGGAGGCGGGCCTACCGCCTAGCTTTGAGACACTCGACCAGATCGAGCAGGATCTCGAGTTCCGGGAGCGCTTCCGGACCTGGTTCGAGGCCGCCGCCGAGGACGAGAAATCGAGCAAGGCGATCAAGAACGCGCTCCTCTTGAAGCTCACGCCGGACAAGATCGAGTCGATCGCCCGGGCGCTCCACGAGCACTACGACCTCGTCCAGTCCACCTCCAGCTGGCCGGCGCCGGCCGCTCGCGAGGCGCTGCCCGGAGCCGCCGGGATGGCCGACCGCCTGAAGGCCCTGAGCCGCTACCTCGACGACTGCCTTGAGCCGACGGATCGCATGTACGAGAAGCTGAGCGAAGTCGCCTTCGCGGCGGAACGGCTGGCGGAAGCCGACACCGAGGGAAAGGCGCTGGTCGCCCTCCTGCTGCTGGATGACTTTCCGGTCGTCGTCGGCAAGAAGGGCAACTGGCGCGACTCGGCGCTTTATCGGCTGCGAGAGGAACTGCGGGGCTGCCTGGACGAGGTCGACGCCATCCTCTCCACCCGCCGGACCGAGATCTTCAACGGCCTCTTGAAGGAGCTGCGCGGCTTCGTCCTCGCCTACGCGGCCGAGCGCCGCCGCCGCGGCGTCGCCACCTTCCATGACCTCCTTACGGGAGCGCGCGACCTGCTTCGCGACCGCCCCGACGTCCGGGCCCGCGCCCAGCAGCGCTGGTCGCGCATCTTCATCGACGAGTTCCAGGACACTGATCCTCTCCAGGCCGAGATCGCGGTCTACCTGGCGGCGCGGCCTGATATCCAATTCCCTGAGAGCTGGCTCGACGCCGAGCTGGTACCCGGCAAGCTCTTCGTGGTCGGCGACCCGAAGCAGTCGATCTACCGCTTCCGGCGAGCCGACATCGCGCTCTATCAGCGCATCCAGGAGCGGGTCGGCGAGCAGGTCGCCCTCGTTCAGAACTTCAGGTCCGTGCCGGCCGTGATCGACTGGGTCAACCGCCACTTCGGTGACGTCATGCGCTTCGACCGCGACGTCCAGCCCGAGTACCGCGAGCTGGTGGCCGAGCCGAAGGCGGGCGGCGGCCTCTGGTACTTCGGTGGCGAGCTGGCACGCGCTCGCCAGATCGAAGTCTGGAAACGCGAGGCGGACGACGTGGCCCGCGCCTGCCGCCTGGTCCACGACGAGCGGTGGCAGGTCTCGCGCAAAGACGGCGAGAAGCAGTGGCTGGAGGACGCCCGCTGGCAGGACATCTGCGTGCTGATCCCGACGCGTACCAACCTCCGCAATTTGGAGCGCGCCTTCGAGGCCTGGCAGGTGCCCTACCGATTGGAGTCCGGCGAGCTGATCGTCATGACGCAGGAGGTGCGCGAGCTGGTCTCCTGCCTGCGCGCCATCGACGACCCTTCCGACCAGGTGGCCCTGGTGACCGCATTGCGCTCACCCGCCTACGGCTGCAGCGACGCCGAGCTGCTGCGCTGGCGCGACAGCGGCGGGCGCTTCAACTATGAGTACCCCGGCGACGGCGAGGAGCCGCGGGTGCGGGCGGCTCTGGCGAGCCTCGCCGGGATGCACGCGCTGCGGCACAACGTGACCGTGCCCGCGCTGGTCGAGAAGTTCCTGGACGAGCGGCTCCTGGTCGCGGCGGCTTTCGGACGCCCCCGCCCGCGCGAGACCTGGCGGCGTTACCGCTACGCGGCCCGGCGGGCCCGCGACTTCGCGGCCACCGGGCGAGCCACACTGCGCTCCTTCGTCGAGTGGATGGAGGGCCTGGAACGCGAGCAGTACCGCGACGTCGGCGCGTCAACGGCCGAGGCCGACGACGACGCCGTCCGCGTCCTCACCATCCACGGCGCCAAAGGGCTCGAGTTTCCGGTCGTGATGATGACCGGCTGGGGATCGAGCCGGCGCGGCGGTGGCACGCAGGTCATCCCCGACCGGCTCAACAACCGGATCGAGGTCGGCACCGGCGACTGGCTGACCAAGGGCTACAAGGACGCGCTCGAACGCGAGAAGCGCGCCGACCAGGCCGAGGCCGTCAGGCTCACCTACGTGGCCGCCACTCGGGCCCGCGACCACCTTGTCCTGAGTCTTTGGCGACGCGAGGAGTTCAAGGCGGGTGAGGATCCACCCCCCCAGGCCGCCGGCTTCGAAGAGACACTCGAGGAATCCGGCCTGGGCTCAAGGCTCGAGCTCGAGTCCGTCCTGCCGGCGGCGGAACCGCCGCTCCGGCCGCTGGCCCAGCCCACCGCCGCCGAACACCTTGCGGATGAAGAGGCCTGGAAAGCCCGCCGCGACCGGCAGGTCCAGAAGCTGGGTGGGCTGCACGTCGCCACCGCCACCGGACTGGCGCACGAGACCGACCCCGAGCTGGAGGGCGACGACGTCGCCACCTACCGCCGCGGGCGCGGCGGGACCAGCTTCGGCCGGGCGGTCCACGCGGTTCTCCAGTCGATCGACCTCGCCTCGCTGGCCGGCCTCGAGCAGCTGGCGCGGGTGCAGGCCGCGGCCGAGGGCGTCGGCCGCCGTGAAAGCCAGATCGTCGAGGCGGTCCGGCGGGCCCGCGACTCAGAGCCGGTCGCCGGCGCGGTCCGGGCGGCGCGCTACTGGCGGGAGGTGCCGGCCGGGATTCAGGCGCCCGGCGGCGCCATCCTGGAAGGCTTCATCGACCTCCTCGTCGAGGACGGCGACGGCCTGCGCGTGGTCGACTACAAGACCGACCAGGTCGCACTGAAGGAGGTGGACGAGCGCTTCGCCGGCTACCGGCTGCAGGGAGCGGCCTACGCGCTGCTGGCGGCGGGAGTGACCGGACGGCCCGTGACGCGGGTCGACTTCGTGTTCACCGACAGCGGCGAGGTGCGCTCACTGGCGGGCGCCGAGCTGGCCGCGCAAGTCGCCGAAATCCGGACTCGGCTGGAGCGAGCCCCAGGCGAAGAACCGAGCGGCGGGGGCGATGACCAGCTGCGACTGCCCGGGCTGAACGGCTCCTAATTTCGCCCTTACACTCGCCCTCCCCTTCAGGGGAGGGGTAGGGGTGGGGCCCGATAATTTCTCCGCCCCGACGGGCGTCGATGAGCACTTCTGGCTGTAGCCGCGCGATCTGTTGCGAAGACGTGAACCAGGACGCATGGCCCACGATCGCCGGTCTCGCTTTAGTCCATTTGTCCTCTAACCGAGGCGCATCTCCCATTGTCAGTAATGCGCCAGTTCATATAGTTGGGAAGTCGCCCGAGTGGCGCATCCGCCGGTGGCCAGCACTCGGGGGATAGTCCTGGGGGAGGGCGGAGATGACGCAGATCAGGCGCGTTTATCTAGCCCTTTCAGTCTTCCTCGCGCTTTCACTCCTCCTCGTCGTGTTGGTCATCTTCGCGGTCAACAATCTGCCCCTCCTCCATCCCGCCGCCCGGCCTGTTGTCGGCGCCAATACGCATCCGCCCGGAGCAGCAGGCGCTAGCGTCGCCAAGGTGAACGGGGTGAGCGCCACGAAGTCAACGACGAGCCTCACGGGAGCCCTGACCGGGGCGATGTCCATGACGGGCACCATCACTCTCGCCGGCGACGCGGCAACGGCATACACAGTAGTCGACGCCTTCCAGGCGTTGCCTGCCGGCAGCTTTTACCAGGGAACCTACACGATCTCGTTCACCTGTTCGCCCGGCACCGGTGCTTCTACGACCGAGACAATTGGCGCCGGCGGGTCGTTCGGAGCTCCTGCATCGTTACCACCGTCTCACTCAGAGCCGCCGACCATTACGACCGATGAGTCCGGGAACGCAACCTGTGAGTACGCTGTCAACTTCAGCGGCTCCACACCTGAAGGCAGCATCGCGTCCATCCGGAACGACATCTGGATCGGCTGTAACTCGGTCCTTTGCCTGACATCTGCGGCAGGTGCTTCAATCCCGCCCGCCGATGCCATCGTGCCGGAGGCGCCCATCGCCGCACTGCTTCCGTTGACAGGCTTCGCGTTGCTCGGGCTGGTGTTCTTCGTGGTCGCCAGGCGGCGCGGCAACGCGTCCGAACTCAGCGAGTAATGACGGCACTGCCTGAAGGCCGAGGTGGCGGCTTGAGACTCTTACAACGCCTGAACACCCCGACCGCCAGGTTCGCGCTTCGCGTTGGAGCGCTACTGGGCTTGGTGGGTGGCGCCTACCACTATTCGCTGATCACGCTGCTGAATGGCGTCTCACTTCAAACGCCGCTTGCCTACCTGGGTTTGGTGCCCCTCGTCGCGCTCTTTCTGGTCGTCGTTTATACGCTCGCGCCAAAGCCAGACCTCGATATCCACGATCGCTACATCGATTACATAATTGGAGTTCCCCTGCTCCTGGTCGCTCTGGCGATTGTGGTGGTCGTTCCGATAAGGCTCTCGACCTTCTTCTGGCTCTGGCGATTGGACCTCATCTCGCTACCGATCTTTGCTGCCGGAGCCGTTGCGCTCGCTTTCGGGGTGCGCGCCCTCTGGAGGATCCGGGTTCCGCTCGGCTTCCTGCTGCTTGCGTGGCCGCCTCCCTACACCCTGTTCCTCGCCGCCGAGCTGCAGAGCTTCACAGGCGTGACCATCGCTGCTGCGCGCTCGGTGCTCCACATCGTCGCCGTCGCGCAGCCCCTCGACGCCGGAGACGGCTCGCTCTTCCTGGTTCCGAATGCGGCCCACCCATTTGTGCTGAGCGTCAGCTCGGCCTGCTCCGGCGTCAACTCCGTGTTCGGCTTCCTGCTCGTCGCGGCATCCGCCCTTGCGGTTGTGCGCGGGAAGTTGACCGCGAGACTGACCTGGCTCGGAGCCGGAATCTTTCTTATCTGGGCTTTCGACTTAGCCCGGATCCTTCTCATCTTTGCTGTGGGACGAGCTTGGGGTGAGCAGTTCGCGATGGACGTGATGCATCCCTACCTGGGCTTGCTGTTCTTCAACCTGGGAGTCCTGGTCATGTTGCTCACGATGCCTCTCTTCCGGCTCAAACTTCGGCGCCTAGCGATTCGCGGTTGGCTGCACCGATCAGAACCAATTGCCACCGCTGGAACCCGGACTCCGTTCGTGGTGCGTCCGGCTGTCGCACGCGCCGGCGTCGCGCTCTTGATGCTCGCAGTAGCGGGCGTCCTGACCGGCGCCGCCAACACTCGGCTGCCGGCATATGAGCTCTTCTCGCACGACCTTGGGCCGCCGCGGCTCCAGCCCTTGGCGGTAGCTGAGTACCGGGTCCCGGACTGGTCTCTTCGGCAGGTGAACAGCTATCCCTGGGCGCACTTCTTCTTTGGGCCTGATGCGACCTGGAACAGGTACAACTACGGTCCCGGCGTGGCGGCATTTGGCCAGCCTCTAGGTTCGCAGGCCCGCTTCCTGGCGCCGATCGTCGTGGACGTGATATCTACGTCCAACCTCGACACCTTCTCGACCTACGGCATCGAGTCGTGTTATCGCTTTCACAACTTTCTGATCGTTGAGGGAAGGCGGGTCGACCTGGGAGCAGGCGTGATCGCAAAGGCGATGACCTACCGCAACAGGAGCACCGGCTTTGGGACCGCTGTCTACTGGGAATGGCCAGTGCTGGATCAGGGCAAGCAGCTCTATGAGCGCGTCGTCCTCAGCATGTCGGACCCAGGTGCACGACTTGACCCCCCGTCGCCATCGAGTGGCCTATTGAGCAGCTTCCAGCTGTCGATAAACGATGCGCTCGAAGGGAACGCGTCCATCTCGTCCGTCGCAGGAACCAACGCGGCAAGTACCCGCGACTTTCTGACTGCCTTCGGCCATGAGGTCGTGATGGCTGCCGCTCGCAGCAGCTCGGCCAAGAGCGGGAGCACGTGATGGCCGAGGGCAGGCCAGTGTCACCAGCAAGAAAGACGGTGGGCAGGCCGCCAGAGATGTCGAATGGGCGCTTCCTCGACGAACGACAGCGCAGGATTTTGCTCGCCCTCGCGGGGACATGGGTCCTGACCCTGGTGGTCAAGCCAGTGCTGGCGATAACGATTCTCAATGCATTGATCACGCTCGTCTACGTCATCGTGCTGCTCTACAACGCAGCCTGGTTTCGTCAGAGCCTGAAGGTGCCGGAGCTGGTCCAGGTCAGCGATTGGGAGGCCCGATCGATTCCGGACGACGAATTGCCTACCTACACGGTGCTCGTCGCAGCCTATCGAGAAGGAAACCTGATCGCAGACACACTGCTGATGCTCGAGCTGCTGGACTATCCGAAAGACAAGCTTGAGATCAAGCTTCTGCTTGAATCGGACGACTCCCAAACGATTCTGGCGGCGATGAGAGCACTCGCCGGCAGCCAGATCCGGATAGTGCACGTTCCGGCCGGTCAACCCCGAACCAAGCCGAAGGCGCTGAACTATGGCTGGCAAACGTCATCGGGCGAGCTCGTAACCGTCTTCGATGTCGAGGATATTCCTGATCCGCTGCAACTCAGGCGGGCGGCGGTTGCCTTTCAGCGACTGGACCCAAGCGTCGTCTGCCTGCAAGCAAGATTGCAGTACCACAACGCCTCCCAGAACCTCATCACTCGCTGGTTTGCCGCCGAATACATGACCTGGTTTTCGACGATGCTACCGGCCCTGATCAGGATGGGCTCACCGATCCCGCTCGGTGGCACGTCAATGCACGTGCGCGCGTCCGCATTGAGGACGGTTGGGGGTTGGGATCCCTACAACGTGACGGAGGACGCGGATCTCGGTATCCGGCTTCACCGGCAGGGGTTCCGAACCTTGATCCTCGACTCCGTGACATTCGAGGAGGCCAATGTTGATTTCGTCAACTGGGTGAAGCAGCGCTCGCGCTGGTACAAGGGGTACCTGCAGACATGGTTGGTACACATGCGCAGACCACTTGACACGTGGCGCCAGCTCGGAGCGTTGGGTTTCGTCGGATTTTGCGTCGTAGTCGGCGCTGCGCCGGTCCTGGCACTACTCAACCCCATCTGCTGGTTGCTGGTGATCATCTGGTTCATCGGCCACTACATTCAGATCAAGGCCGTGTTCCCGGGCTGGATCTTCTATCCGGCCATGTTGTGCATGTTTCTGGGCAACTTCCTTGCCTTCTACCGGAACCTGGTTGCAGTGCGGATAGCGGGCCGGCCGCAGCTGATTCCCGCCCTCATGCTCTTCCCGATTTATTGGCTGATGATGTCGATCGCAGCGGTGCGCGCCTTCGCCCAGATGGCGACTGCGCCGAGCTTCTGGGACAAGACGATGCACGGGTTGGACCACCGCCGGGTCGCGGATGGTTCGGAGCTGAGATGGCAATCACCGCCGATTTCCCGCTAGCTCATCGGCGCAACGCAGCCACCGGGCTGGACTTCAGGCTGCCTGGCCTCACGGAGCCACGCGTCGTCTTCGGCTTGTGCCTCGCTCTCTATGTCGTGGTCGCGGCAGTCCTGGTGTTCGTTGGTAACGTCCTTGCCGGCGACGGCGTGTCCCGCGTCGCGATAGCGAATCGGATCCTGTTCAGTCGCGATCCTCATCTCGCAGCGATTGGATTCGTCTGGAGCCCACTGCCGAATCTCGTGCTCTTGCCGCTCGTGCCGCTGAAATTCCTGTGGCTGCCGTTGGTGCGCCAGGCATTCGCGGGCAACTTGGTCTCGTCCCTCTTCATGGCAGGTGCGGTGTATCAATTCCTGCGCTTCCTGCAGGACATCGGCATGGCACGCGCCCGCAGGCTCGCCCTGACAGCGTGCTTCGCCTTTCATCCGATGATCGTGCTCTACGCGGCCAACTCGATGAGCGAAGCTCAACTCCTTTTTTTCCTGCTTCTTGTGGTGCGCCACCTGGGGAAGTGGCTTCGTGAACACAGTGTCGGGTCGTTGGTCGCGACGGGCATGTATCTCGCGCTGGCGTACTTGACTCGGTATGAAGCGACGGCTGCTGCCGCCGCCGTTCTTGGCGTGGTTGGTGTAGCCACCTACTTCGGGAGTCGGGGTGCGGCACGATCAAGGCTCGCGCTCGCTGCCGCCGATTGCATGATCGCCATCACGCCTTTCGCTTTCGCCTTCGCGTTTTGGGCGCTGGTGAGCCTTGCGATCACGGGAACCGCGTTCCAACAATTCTCATCTCCATATGGCAACACCGCACAACTGCACGCGATGGGAGTGGCGCCTCCGACGCCGGCTCAGGAGCTTGATGGAGCCGGTCTCGGCGTCCGCTGGATGCTGGCGCTGGAACCATTCCTGCCTCTCGTGCTGGTGATCGGCGCCATCCGCTCAATCTTCCGACGGGACCTGAATTCGGTAGCGCTGCCTGCGGTACTGGCTGCTGTCGTCACCTTCATGTTCTGGGCGCACAGCACCGGCACCATCTTTCATGAATTGCGGTATTTCATCGTCGCGATTCCGTTTGCGTTAGTGGTGCTCGCAGTAACACTCGCGCCCGCACAGCCGCCGTATCGAGCCGGCTTGCGCGTCAGAGAAGAATCGCACGCCGCGGTCCGCTCCAGACGAGATTCAGCGGCGACGAGTCGCATCGACGCTCCTGCCCCGGTCGCTTTCGCCACCGGATGCATCCTGCTGATGGCGTGCGCCATCCCCTCCGGCGCCAACGCCATCTTGAGCAACTCAACGAATCCAGATCAGGCCTTTCAGTTGCAGGCGCTCTTGACGCGGATGCCGACAAGGGAGCAGCAGATGGCATCGAAGCGGTGGCTGACGGAACGATCCGTGTCCTCATACATCGACTCACGGCATTTGCCCAAGAGCTCGATCCTCATCGACGACTTCGTCGGATTCGTCATCGTGATGACCTCTGATCACCCCAATCAGTACGTCATCACCACCGATCGCGATTTCTTGCTCACTCTCTCAGCACCTGCGGAATTCGGGATCCGTTACATCCTGGTTCCGCCCAACCGCGGTCGCGGATCGCTCGATGCGATCAACCGTCAGTATCCGACCCTGTACGACGACGGTGCGGGCATTGGCACGATGCTCAAACAGTTTCCTGACGCGAGTGACCTTCAGATGGATTGGAGGCTCTACCGCGTTGGAGCTCAACAGTGAGGGGCTTGTCAGCTGCGGCCGCCAGGAAGGCCATGCGTCGAATCAGTGTGCGTGACGCTGGCGCCGCCATGGTCTTGTTGCTGGTTGGGCTGCTGACGACGGCCGCGGACTGGCCCACCTACCTGCAAAATCCACAGCGAACAGCCGCGAACTCAGCCGAGACGACCATCGCGGCGTCGAACGCGGCACGACTCGCGCAGCTCTGGTCATTTAAGACCGGTGGAGTGATCGCGGCTTCCCCGACGGTGGTCTCCGGGACGGCCTATATCGGCTCCTGGGATGGCTATGAGTATGCGTTGGACGCGACGACTGGAGCCCTCAAATGGAAAACGTACCTGGGGGTGACCAACGTTCCTGGTTGTGCCCCAGCCAGTGCGGGTATCACCTCTACCGCCACGGTACAGGGCGGGGTCGTCTATGTCGGCGGCGGCGATTCCTATTGGTACGCACTGGACGCTGCGACCGGCGCCGTCCTCTGGCGCATTTTCACCGGCGACACCGGAACCGGGCATTACAACTGGTCCAGCCCGCTCCTCTACAACGGTTATGCATATATCGGCGTCGCCAGCCTCGGCGACTGCCCGCTCGTCCAGGGTCAGCTCCTCCAGGTCAGCCTCGCCTCGCAGCAGGTCGTCAACACATTCAAGGCGGTGCCTGACGGCAGCGTCGGAGCCGGAATCTGGACATCTCCAACTCTGGATCCGAGCACGAACACGATCTTCGTAACGACAGGCACGCCCGCCGGATCAGTTCAGCCGTATAGCCGTGCGGTGATTGCACTGGACGCGGCCACGCTGGCCGTCAAGAGCTCCTGGAAACTCCCTGACTCGCAGGCAGTCTTCGATTCCGACTTCTCAACCACGCCAACGCTGTTCAGCAATTCTGCCGGGGATCCATTGCTCGTAACCATGAACAAGAACGGCTATGCCTACGCCTTCAACCGCAATAGCGTGTCGGCCGGCCCTGTCTGGCAAAAGTCGATTGCCCTGGGCGGCGACTGTCCCCAGTGCGGAGACGGCAGCGTCTCCTCAGGCGCCTTCGGCAACGACACGCTCTACCTGGCCGGCGGCAACACGATCATCAATGGGCAGGGGTATCCGGGTTCTGTGCGGGCTCTCGACCCGGACAGCGGGAACTTCATCTGGGAGCATGGTGATCTTCAGCCGGTAGTCCCGGCCCTCGCCTACGCGAATGGGCTCCTCATCGCCAGCGCGGGGAGATTGCTCGAGGTGCTCGATGGTGCCACCGGCGCTCGGCTGTACTCGTTCAGCGAAGCGGCGACCGCCTTTGGTGCCGCCAGCGTCGCCAACGGCAGCATCTTCGCCAGTTCTACGGATGGCACGGTCTTCGCTCTTGCCCTGCCCACAAGGGCTCCCCCGGCGCCGCCCCCCGACCCAAGTTGTCCCCGCAGTTGGGTGTGCGCGGACATCGGTAACGCGTTGCCCGCCGGCTCGGAAGGGACCTCGAGGCCGAGCTGGAGAGTGACCGCGGGGGGCTCTGGCGTCGGCGGAACCGCCGATCAATTCCGCCTGATAGCCACCCCCACTAGGGGCGACTCACAAGTTACCGCCAGGGTTCTGTCGCAGCAAAACACTGGGACCGGTGCACAGGCCGGGCTGATGATGCGCCAACGCAACGACCCTGGATCTCCGTTTTATGCGCTGTTCCGGACTGCGGCCGGCCGGCTCGTAGCTCAATTCCGCACCGCCTTCGGAGGCGCGACCACAACCGCCAACCTGGTGGCCTCGAGCGCGTTACCTCTCTACTTCGAGATACAACGCGCTGGTGATCAGTTCCAGGCAGCCACCTCTACCGACGGCGTCAGCTACACACTGGTGCCGGGCACCACGGTCACCGTCGGCATGCCGGCGACTCTACTCACTGGGTTGGCCGTCAGCTCAGGGGTCAACGGCACCGCCGGCACGGATGCCTTCAGCGCCGTCAGGGTAAGCGGGTTGGGGGCGGCGCCATCGCCGGCGACCTCAGGCGCGCCTTGCCCAGCCGGCTGGTCCTGCGCTGATGTCGGCAACCCGGCGCTGGTTGGGAGCCAGACTCTCAGCGGCAACGTCTGGAATCTAAATGGAGCCGGCGGTGACGTTTGGGACTACTCGGACGAGTTTCACTACGTCTGGCAGCAGGTATCCGGGGACGGCAGCGTCAGCGCTCAAATCACGTCTCAGACGAACACCGACGCTTGGGCCAAGGCGGGGGTGATGCTGCGGGTTGACACCGGCGCATCTGCGATCTACTACGCGGCGTTGGTCACGCCTGCCAACGGTGTCGCGGTTCAGTGGCGGTCGGTGCGCGGTTTAAGCACAAAGCAAATCAGGTTATCCGGGACCGTTCCCAGCCGTCTGATGGTGGCCCGATCGGGGAGTGATTACACCGCATACACCTCGAGCGATGGGACCACCTGGACTCCGGTCCTGGGTACGACTGTGAACCTCGGCACCAGCGGGAGCGTGCTCGCAGGCCTCGCTGTGACATCGCACAAGGCGAGCGCAATTGGCACGGCGACATTCGGCAACGTTTCGATCAACACCACGGCCCCCCCGCCGCCAACCGCCTGCCCGATCAGCTGGACCTGCGCAGACATCGGCTTACCCGGGCTGACTGGCTACCAGTCCTTGAGCAACGGTAGCTGGACGGTGTCCGGCTCGGGCGGAGACATCTGGGGCACCTCCGATCAGTTCCACGACGTCTCGCAGACATTGGCGTCCGACGGGAGTGTCGATGCCCAGTTGGTCTCGCAGACGAACACCGATCCCTGGGCCAAGGCAGGCCTGATGCTCCGCCTCAGCGCCGATCCTGCGTCGCCCTATTACTTCGCGATGGCGACTCCTGGCAACGGAATCAACGTGCAGTATCGGGGCAGCCAGGGTGGTGTCGCGACCAGTGCCGTCAACCAGGCGGGAACCCTACCGGTTTACCTGAGAGTGACTCGCGTAGGCAGGTCTTTTACCGCCTACACATCCAGCGACGGCAGCAGCTGGACTCCGGTCCTGGGTTCGACTGTCAACATCAACATGACCGGCCCGCTGCTGGCTGGGATGGCGGTGACTGCGCACAACAATTCCGTCGTCTCCACTTCAACCTTCAGCAACGTCTCCATCAACACGACGGCGCCCTCACCGCCCACGGTGTGCCCGAACAGCTGGACTTGCGCGGACATCGGCGCGGCGCTGACCGGCTACCAGTCGTTGAGCGGCGGTAGCTGGACCGTGTCCGGCTCAGGCGGCGACATCTGGGGAACCGCCGATCAATTCCACTACGTATCGCAATCACTCGCGTCCGACGGGAGCGTCGACGCCCGCCTGCTCACGCAGACAAACACCGACCCTTGGGCCAAAGCGGGCGTCATGCTCCGGCTCAGCTCCGATCCTGGCTCGCCCTATTACTTCGCCATGGCAACACCCGGCAATGGCATGAACGTGCAGTACCGGGCCAGCCAGGACGGCGCCGCGACCAGCGCCCCCACTCTTGCGGGAACGCTGCCTGTCTACTTGCGAGTGACTCGGGTAGGCACGATTTTCACCGCTTACAGCTCGAACGATGGTGCCAGCTGGAACCTGATAGCTGGATCCACTGTCACCATCAACATGACGGGCACCCTGCTGGCCGGCATGGCGGTGACCTCGCATAACACTCTGGCCATCTCCACGGCGTCGTTCGACAACGTCACGATTGGTTGACCTCTACTACCGCAGCGCGCCGAGGACCGGGTCTCCGGCAGTCATGTCGTAGTCACAAGTGGAGCGCGGTACACCAGGAACAAAGTCCCAGACCAGCACGCCTTGAACTCCGGCACCAAACTGCGCTGCTAGTTTGGCTGCCACATTGCCGGCCCGGCTCCCCAGCGACATGCAGCCGCCTAGATTGTCATGGGCTTTCATTCCCATCTCGCCAACGATCAGCGGCTTGCCGTTCATCCCGGCCTGCGCAAGACTCTCCTGCAGGTAACCCGGTATGGGCTCGCCGTCGTGCTCGTAGTCGTGGTAACTGGTGACATCCACGCCCGGGCTGGCATCGACATAGGCGTAGTGCAGTGTTGAACAGCTGGTCCATTGCGGTGAGCTACAACCTTGATTTTGCTGACCGCATTGCCCTACGCCTTGCTGGCCAGACTCAAAGAGATGGTTAGGATCGACCCTCTTGGCCTCGCTGCCGACCGTGTCATAAAAGGATCTCAAGGCCGTGGCGGCCGTGTCCTGGTTGACACAGACGTAACCGGGATTAGTAGGTGACGGCTCGTTTACGAGCTCGATCATGGCGATGGCCGGGTTGGATCTGTAACGGGACAAGAACTCATGCATGTACTGCCAGAAGGATTCGGGTGTGATGTTCTGTGCGCTCTCGTACGTGTTCATGTAGCCGCCTGAGTACCAGGCCACGTCTCTCCAGTGACCGTCGTCACAGGTACCAACCTGGTCGCTCAACGCCGGGATCACCTTCACTCGATGCTGGGCGGCGGCGGTGAGGACACGGTCGATGCCGGTCCAGTCACGCTGCTTCGTGGCGTAGTTGGTTGCCAATCCCTGGAAGGCCCAGAAGCGCACGACCTGGCCCGGCCTGAGGCTGTTGCCGAAGAGGGTGTCCAGATCCTGGTCCTTAAGCATCCCTCCGCAGCCCGCGTTGATGCCCCAGTAAGTCGCGGCCTCGTAGGCGTTGACGCCGGTGAATCGATACGGCTGACCGTTGAGGAGGAGGGTGGTCCCGTTACGCGTCACAAAGCCCGCCGTTGAGCCCGGCGGAGGCGCTTGGGTTAGCTTGTTGCGGAAACCGGCTGG
>Ga0209059_1000382_pt1 | contig 20200 bp, 17 predicted proteins | sample GraSoiAngelo_151_FD_186165 | JGI IMG/M metagenome (GOLD analysis project Ga0209059, IMG submission 186165) | Grasslands soil microbial communities from the Angelo Coastal Reserve, California, USA - 14_1009_12_20cm (SPAdes) (version 2) | ecosystem: Environmental > Terrestrial > Soil > Grasslands ...
ACTGCCGTGTCCGAAACGCTTCCATTGGCGAGCACCTCAGAAGGGAAGAATTGGATTTAGCGCGCGTCTTTGGCCACGTCCGTGACAGCTTCGCTCTTTTTGACCACGAGCCCGCCCGAGGCACCGCCTCTAAAAGACGCAAATTATACCGACCCCTGGGGCGAGCTTCTCGCTACACAACCGTTCTTGCAATGTTCCCGATGCAGACCGCTTCCAGGTTTCCCTGGGTTCAGAAGGCAAACGTTCCCACAAAAGCGCTCCGGCGGTTGGACTCGTTCCACGTGCTGCCGAGATGATTGCCGCTGTAGGACGAGCGGCTGGCAACGGCAGGCATCGCATGGGTCAAATGCGAAACCAGCGGCTCGTAGTAGACGTCTTCGTTGTGGCAAATCTCGTCGGTGTCCATGATGGCGCGCGTATTGATTTGCGCAAGGTCGCCGACTTGGAGTGACGCGACTCCGTGCTTGCTCCCGTCCACCGTGAACCGAATGGGCAAAGCTTCGGTGGCAACGACAGTGCTCAGAAGTTTGCCTGCCTGCGCTTGGGCAAAGCTAACGAGCGCTTCACGCTGCGCAGCGCTGGCGCGCTGGTCAACGATCAGTACGGCTTTGGCGGGCAGAGGATTGCTAAAGGCGTCGCCGAGGGTTGCGTTGGCGCGCACCACCGCGGCGACACTCAATCCATCGAGGGGAACATTTGCCCAGTTGCCCTTATCCACGTGCCACGCGAGGACCGCTTCCTGACCAGTTAAATTGACTTCGGAATTGGCGAAGCAAGGACCGGTGTAAACATCCGCGGTCCGCGACTCGATGTATTCGCCCGACACATGCCCGGCCGGCTGGCCCGCCCGCGTACAAGTGGGCAGAGCAAACAAAGCCCCTGCCAGAAGTAAGGACGATAGACTGCCCTTCGATATCATTTTCACTACCTCCCTTGATTTCCCTAAAGCCTGTCTCAACTTCTATTCTCTCATTCCAACGTTTTGCGTTCCAATTCAAATTTTCTATTTTACGACTCACCGGTTCGCGGAGGTGAACCGGCGAGAAACTCTAAGTCGTTTCGCAACACGAACGGCCCGGGCGGCACTTCTCCGTATTGGCAAAGTGCCCGTCCGGTCCCACTAGTGATTGCGTTTGCGCGCACCAGAAAGGACCAGTGGGCATTGCAGCGGCCTTCTCTTCCGCCGAAATAATGTCCAGGGTGTTGGCCGGAGCGTCTCCGCCTTCGTAAAACATCTTCTTCTCACGCAGACGATGGCACACCGTAGCGTTCTGCACGAGTTCAGTCAGGGTCGGCATGGCTACGCTTCTCCTTTCGCGGCGGCAAGCAAGGCGCGTTTGACGGCCACTTTCGCGAGCTTCACCTTGTAACCATTCTGGCTGAGGGGTTTTGCGCGGCTGAGAGCCGCCTCGGCCGCGCTGGCGGCTACGCTCTCGTTTATAGATTTGCCAGTCAGCTCCTTGTCCGCTTCCTTAGCTTGCCAAGGAATCGGTGCGACGTGACCGAGCACGATCCTGCCTTCCGTGACTTTGCCGCCTTCCAGTTTGACCGTGACGGCGGCAGCGGCGAGTGGCCAGTCGAGCGCTGTTTTGTGACGCACTTCGTACGTGGCGCTGCGAAGACCGCGAGAAGAAGCGGGGATCACGATGCTCGCGAGCATCTCGTTGGGCCGGAGGACGTTCTCCCGTTCGCTATCGGATTTAGGGATGATAAAAAAGTCTGGGGCGCTGACTTCGCGCTGACCTTTAGGGCCGGCCAGTTGCAGCTTTGCACCAAGTGCGATCAATGCCGGCGCAAGGCTCGAGGGATTCACGAAATACGCCGGGCCGTTGTTGCCGAGTATGGCGTGGTAGCGATTCTCACCTTCCGGCACGAGCGATTTCCCGTTTTCATCTTTGGCCAGGAGCCCGTAGCCATTGCGGAAATACCAGCAGCGCGGGCGCTGGCAAAGATCGCCGCCAACGGTGCCCATGGCGCGAATCTGCGCACTGGTAATGCCTTGAGCCGCGTGCGCAAGAGCAGGGAACTCAGATCGAATGGTCTTGTCTTCGAGCAGTTCGTCCATGGTAACGAGCGCGCCGATGGTCACGCCTTCCGCGTTCGAATGAATGCCATTCAAGCCTTCCACATTCTTGATATCCACGACGCGCTTCGGCGTGACGACGTACTCTTTCATCAGGCTGATTAAATCGGTGCCGCCCGCCAGCACAGCCGCGTCGTTCCAGCTGGAGCCAAGCAGGCTGATCGCTTCCTGTCGAGTGCTCGCATGAGCGTATTCAAAACGTTCCATTACGCCACCGCTCCTTTCGTCTCCAAAGCTGCGAACACTTTGTCAGGCGTGAGCGGAAGCGTGGGAACGCGCACGCCAATGGCGTTGGCCACGGCGTTCGAAATGGCGGCACCCGGCGAAATCACCGGCGGCTCACCAAGCCCGATCACCCCGCGCTCGTCGTAGCCCGGGCCGGTCATCATGTGCACGACAATGTCGCCAAAGTCGCCGATGCCTGCGAGTTTGTAGAATTCGAGGTCGGCGTTCAGGCAGCGGCCAGTCTGCTCGTCCATGATTTTTTCTTCGAAGAGCGAGTAGGTGATGCCCATAATGCAGGCGCCGTACACCTGGCTCTCGGCCGTCTTCAGGTCAATGATGAGGCCGCAATCCTGCACGGCGACCAGTTTGTCCACGTGAACGATGCCAGTTTCCGTATCCACGCTGACTTCCGCCATCTGCGCGCCGCCGACCCCGCTCGAAAGTAGATCGTCATTGCCGCGCTGCCGCTGGCCTGTGCCGGTGATGGGCGTTGTGCCGAGCTTCGCACACGCTTGCTTCCAGAAAATGGCTTTGCTCGGATTGCCTTTGACGCGAATCTCACCGTCGACGGCTTCGAGGTCATCGGGCTTGGCGTCGAGGGAAGGAGCGACTTTTTCAAGCAGCTGATTAAGAGCAGCCGTTGCCGCGCGGCGAGTAGAGGAACTGACACCGCCAACCGTCGTGGAACCGCCAGAGGCTCCGTCCGCAGGATATTTCGAATCGCCGATATTCACTTTCACGGCTTCGAGCGGCAATCCCATGGTTTCCGCGGTGATGATGCCGATTACGGTGCGCGTGCCGGTGCCTAAATCCTGCGAGCCAAGCGATACCGACACGGAACCATCGGGCTGAATGACGCAGTTGCAATTGCTGGGATGGCCTGCGCCACCCCAGGTGTGCATGGAAACGCCGAGCCCTTTTTTGATTGGCCCGGATGTTTTATCGCCTCGCGGATGCCACTTGCTCTTCCAATCCATCAGTTGCGAGGCCTTTTCCAGTTCGGCCGAATACGTTTTGGCGAGCTGCCCGGTCATCTGGATGTTTTTCTGCAGCAGGTCAACCGGGTCCATGCCCAGCTTCGCCGCCAAGTCGTCGAGCGCTGACATCGTAATCACGCACATCTGGGGGTGATTCGGAGCGCGCCACGCGCGAGCCGGCCCAATATTGGTCAGCACCGCCGTATGCTTGACGCGGCGGTCGGGAATGCGAACGACATACGGCAAATTGGGCGCCCCGCCTTGTGCATCGGGACCTCCCGTGCCCCAGGATTCCGACTGCCACCCAACCAGCGTCCCGTCCTTCTTCGCGCCTACTTTGACTTTTGCATACATCGAGGGGCGCTCGCCGGCGGCCATCAATTCCTGGTCGCGCTCGAGCATCATCTTTATGGGACGCCCCGCTTTCTTGGCGAGCCGCGCGCAGGCGAGTCCCCAGCTGTCGGCGCCGAATTTGCTTCCGAACCCGCCGCCCATCACCGGTGTGAGCACTCGCACTTTGTCGGCGGAGCTGACGATATTCGCTTTAGCGATTTCACCTGGAATGCCGCTAACGTTTTGCGTGGAAGCGTACAACGTAAGGTCGTCGCCGTCCCATTCCGCTACTTGTCCATGGGCCTCGAGGCAGCAATGCGTGATGACGGAAGCGCCGTACTCGCCTTCGCTGATCACTTCGGCTTGTTGCAAGGCTTGATCGGGATTCCCGTCGGTCTGCTCAGCGAGTTGCTTGGTGTGTTCGCCGGCCTTTGAAGGGGCGACGTCAGAGACGAGATGAGGAAGTTTTTCGTAGCGAACCTGAATCCGGCGGGCCGCGTCGCGCGCTTGCTCTTCGGTTTCTGCGGCAACGGCCGCGACTTCATGCCCAACCCAGAATACTTCTTTGCCGGGCTCGGTCATGATTTCAACGGCTTTCACGCCCGGCATTTTTTCGGCGACGCTGGTGTCGATGCTCACCACTTTGGCATGCGCGTACGGCGAAAAAACCATTTTGCCGTGCAGCATGTTCGGGCGATTTACGTCGTAGCTGTACTTGATGCGGCCCGCAGACTTCCAGGGACCGTCAAGTCGCGAAATGCGCCTGCCAATCAAGCTGCATTTGTCGGTGGGAGGCCAGTGATAATCAGCCATCAGGCGTGCCCTCCTTTCATGGACATTGCCGCTTGGACAACGGCGTTTCGAACGCCCACATAGGTTCCGCAACGGCATAGATTGCCCCCGAGCGCTTGCTTCATCTCTTCGAGGGTTGGATTGTGATGGGAATCGAGGTAAGCCTTGCAGGACATGACAAAACCGGGGGTGCAGAAGCCGCATTGTTGCGCATCGTTTTCCACAAACGATGCAGAAACGGCGTGTAATTGCCCTTCGGGAGCAAGGCCTTCGATTGTCCGGATATCTGCGCCAGGCTTTCCGCCGCGGTCTGCAACCTCAATCGCCAGGACGCCACAAGCGTACGTGGGTTTGCCGTTGACGATGATCGTGCATGCGCCGCAGGTGCCGCGGTCGCAAACTTTCTTTGCGCCAGTGAGGTCAAGATGATTCCGAAGAGCATCGAGCAGGGTTACGCGAGGCTCAATAGTCAGCTTCTTCGCTTCGCCGTTGACGCGCAGAGTCATTGTCGCCGGGCCGGGGCCAATCACTTTGGCGGAGCCGACGACCTCGGGCTCTGGCACAGTGGTTGTCGCGGCCGACGCGAGCTGGTGGCCGGCAAGAACTTGCGCGGTGGCGGCAACGCCGGTACCACCGACTAGCTTGACGAATTCACGTCTTCGAAGAGCCCGCTTTTTGTCGAGTTCTTCCTTGGACTTGGATTCGGGGTCTTTGGGATCTTCTTTTTTGGCCATGCGGTGACCTCCGGGATGTCTTCAAGAAATGCCGGGACAACGTTTGGGGCCGAGTGTAGGGGCGCCTCGCCGGCGCCAAGCGAGTATACGCTGGCTTTGGTGTAAACGAAAATCCTGCACTTGCTGAGCTAAGCCACGTCAATCGCCGTCCGATTCGCGCCAGTGGTATCGTAGGAACCGGCGCGGGTAACGTCAAATTGAAAATCCTGCATAACCGATTTAGCGGGACTAAACATTGATTTCTGCTTCTTTTTGGTCAGGAAGCGCCCGGACCGATGGCCACGACAAAATAGCTCGCGGGCGTTTCGCCCGCGTTTTTAATCCCATGCTCATCGTTGGAACTGACAAAGCCTAGCGACCCTGGTCCGAGCCGCGTGGTGTTGTTGTTGACCGTGATATCCACGGTGCCCTCCCGAATGAGCCACATTTCGGAATGGGCATGACGATGGGGTGGGTGCGGCGAGCCGCCAGGAGGGAGCGTGGTCTCGTGCGCCTCGAGAGACTCCCCGGTGACAAGTTTTCCCTTAAGCACAGCGCGGGTCGCCGCGGTGCTCGAGGTATGAACCGCAAGCTTGCTGAACGGGTACATCGCTGAAGGCAGGGAGGCCTGTTGTTCCGACACCGACGGGGCTCCCTGAAGGCGAAGCAAAACAGAGGGAAACAGCAAACATAACTCACGGCGTGTCAGGCACATGCTTCCTCCTTTTTTGCTGGCTTGCTGGAATCAACAGAGATGGGGCTGCGCCGGAAGGCTTGCGCTCTTCTCAACTGCCTTTCTCGCTCATTCCAAATTCAAATTTGTGATACGGCTGCCTTGGCCATTTCGAGCGTTACGCGCTGTTTCTGCCGGTACGCGGTGTTGGCCATGTGCGCCGCAATCGCGGAGCGGTAGCCAATCTCCACGTTGGCATTCGGAGTTTGCCGGCTGCGGATGCAATCGATCCAGTTGGCCATGTGGTTTTGATTCTTCGATTCGCCAGTGAGCGCAACTCCCTCGGGCCGATTCACTTTCTCAGGATAATAATGCAAACTTTCCCCGGACCTGCCGGTCACCATGTCGGTGACGCCCATAATGTGTTCAATGGTGCCGTCGCTTCCAAGCAATCGTTCGCCAAGTCCGTAGTGTTTATTGTTGAAAGTCGACTGCCATGTGACCACCACGTCCTGTGGATATTCGAGTGTCACCACGATCGTGTCCGGGACCTCGCGTCCATCTTTTTCGGAGAAGATTCCGCCGCTCATGCACGCCGCCGTGGGCTCTGGCAGATCGAGCGCTGTTTGTATCCACGCAATTTGGTGCACCATGTTTTCTGTAACGTTTCCGCCTGAGAATTCCCAGAACAATCTCCAGTTGATGAACTTGTAGGGATCAAATCCGCGGTCGGGCCGCCCGTTGAGAAATGCTTTCCAATCTACATTTTGTGCCGTGCAGTCCGAAGGCACTTGACGCACCCATTGGCCTTTTCCATGCGGAGTGTTGCGGCTCATCCAGGATTCGACTTGCGTGATTTTTCCAGCCAGGCCGTCCTTGATCCACTTGCGTGTATCCGCCAGCGAGCCGGAACTTTCGTGCTGTAACCCAACCTGCACAACCCGGTCGGATTTCTTCGCCGTCGCCAGACACTCTTCCACCTCGGGAATCGACCAGGTCATCGTTTTTTCACAATAGAGGTCCTTTCCCGCGGCGATGGTGTCCATAAAGTGCTTCGCGTGAATGTGAAGAGGGCTGGCCACAATGACGCCGTCAAGGTCTTTCATATCCAGCAAACGCCGGTGATCGTCAAACGTCTGAATACCCGGAGCCATCTGTTTGGCGGCATCGCGCCGCCGCGAGTAGACGTCAGCAATAGCCACGAGTTGCACGTTGGGCACTTGCAGGATCTCCTTGAGCAGCTCTTCGCCGCGGCCGCCCACGCCGATCATTCCCACGCGAACGCGGTCGTTGGCGCCGAGCACCGTGGCAGGCGGACAGGCCGCCAAAGCCGCAGCGCCGATCGCCGCCTGTCTTAGGAATTCACGTCTCGTGTTCGTTGTCATGTCCCATTCACCTGAAAAATAGATCTTGCAAGCAAATCCTCATGAATGCTTTTGCTTTGCAGCTGTGCTCGAAAGATATCGTGTAATGACACGGGCGAAATCCGCGATGGCCAGTTCCGGCTCTTCAATTTCGGGATGCCAAGCCTTTTCCCATTCGAATGAATAGAAGCCCGTGTATCCGATTCCAGCAAGCAGCTCGACCTGTCGTTTCACAGGAACGTCGCCGCGGCCGGTGAGGACATAATTATCTTGGCCGCCTGCCAGGCGCGCGTCCTTCAAGTGCGTGTGACGGATGTATTTTCCAAGCTGTCGAACGGTGGCCTCGGGGTCTTCCTTGCCATCCACGAACGTGTTGTGAGCATCCCAAAGCAAGGCAACGTTCGGGGAAGCGGCTTTTTCTAGAATATCTCGCAGCACAGGGGAGGTTGTGAAATCGCCGTGCGATTCCAGGATGACCGTTACGTTCTTAGGTCCGGCATAATCTCCCAATTCGCGCAACGAGCCGGCAATGTGCTCGACTGCGGCGGCTTGCGGCCCGACCAGAGTGTTGCCGAAAACGCGCACGTAAGGCGCGCCCAGCCGCGAAGCCAGATCAATGAATCGCCGGGCATCGGCAAGCTGTTTCTCGTGTTCCGGGCCCGTATCGTGCATGTTGGCAGAACTGCTCACGCAAGAAATGCGCAGCCCACGGCTTGCAATTTCTTTTTTGGACTGTTCGAGCTGTTCATCCGCAAATTCCCGGCGCGACGGGAGGTCCATCGTTCCTTGCATACCGCGCAACTCAACCGCTGCGAAGCCATTCTGCTGGGCGAAATCCAGAATTTGGAGCCATTTCCAGGCAGGGCATCCGAGAGTCGAAAAGCCGATAGGCAAACGCTCGCCGGTGGCGCGAGCGACCTGTGGCAGTGCCGCAAGAAGGACTGCCAGGCGCTCAAGAAAATCCCGTCGTGCTAAAGGACTCGCGGACATGGGCGTAAACGGAACACCATCTATTAATTTCGAAGCCCGTGTTGAGCAAGGGCGTTATTTGGGCTTTCTCCATTTCGGCGAAAAACGTTCCGGTGATTAAGCGCTTAGCGCAGCAGCTTCTTGCAATTCCTTCTTCATTCCGGCCCAGCTCTGGCGCGTCGACTCCTCCGGCGTACTGGCGCCGCGCCAGTGAGTTTCCAAACTAACCGCAAAGTGGTAGCCGTCTCGCTTTAACGCTTTGAATTGGCCAATCCAATCGATGCTGCCGCCGCCCATCGGCGCCCAGGCATATTTGCCGTCAGACTTTTTCACGGAATCTTTGCAATGGCAATGGCCGATACGATCCTTCGGCAGCAGGTTGTAGCCGTCGGGATACGGAATCTCGCCGCGCTCCGACGCATTTCCCGGGTCCCAATTCAACATCAAATGAGGGGATTGCACGGCGCTGAGAACTTTGGCGGCTTCTGCGCCTGTGGCGGTGTTGCACGAAGGTTCGTTTTCCAGGACCAGCAGCACTCCCTTTTGGCCCGCCTTGTTGGCCGCGTCCAGCAACTTTTCGTTGATGGCCGCGCGATAAGGCGCTTGATCATCCAGCCGCCAAAAGTCGAAGCAGCGCACACGATCCGTGTTGAATGCTTTGGTCAGTTCCATGCTGCGTTCCAGCACTTCGTCTTGCTGCTGGAACGTGAAGTCCGCGTTGAATTGGTCGCGCTTCGGGCTGAATTTCGATTGTGGCGCGTCCGGCCAATCCACTTTGAATAAGGGGCTGGCGATATCCGTCACGCGCAGCTTGTTCTTTTCCAGGATGCGGCGTGCCTCTTCGACCTCTTTTGCGTCAAGCTTCAGGATGTTCTTGTTCCACATGCCCCGCAGTTCGATCCAATCCATGCCGAATTCTTTGCAGGCGATTTCGCAAGCCCTGCCAAAGTCTTGCGTGATTTCATCGTTGATGACGGCGACTCGGAAAGGCGATTTCATACCGTCACCTTAAGCTTCTCTTCGAGGTATTTCTTGCTGATCTCCGCGCACTCCTTGGGGGTCCGAGTTTTGTCCGGGACTGCATCGAGCTCCACGATGGCCCAGCCGCGGAAGTTGACTTTGTGCAAGGCCTCGAACACTTCGGGGAGGTCCACGCGCCCTCGGCCCAATTCCACGAAGCGATAGGGGTGTTTCGGGTTTTCGGCGGCGGCCAGGGATTCCACATCCTTGATATGCAGGAACAACAGGCGGTCGTGGTATTTCTCGATTGCCTTTGCCGGATCTCCACCGCCCTGGAAGTAGTGGGCTACGTCCAGTTCCAGCTTAGCGTAACGTGGGTCAGCCGCCTCGAGAATTTGGTCTACTTCCTCGGGGCGCTCGCCGAGCGAGCCCATGTGGTTGTGGTAGCCAAGAGAAACTCCCAAATCCGCGGTTCGCTTTCCAATTTCGGTGATTAGTTTGCCCAGTCGCATGTAATCCGCTGAAGTAATCGCGCGATCCTTGGGCCGTTCGTCGGTCACTTGCAGGTAAAGGCCGCCAACGTCGCGCACGAATTTTGCGTTGGCGGTGTGCTTGGCGATTTCATCCTTTTCAACGGCGGAATCAATGCGCACGCCGCCGCTCGAGAGGGCCACCATCTTCAGCTGATGCTTTTCGAGCAAGGCGCGCAACTCCGCAGGGCCGGAAAATTCCTTGAGGACGTTGGCGCGCAACTGAATCCCAGGAAATCCCAGGGCGGCGATGTCCTCAATAGCCTGGCGGTCATTCCCACTCCAGGTGATGGATGCATATCCGAAATGAATCTCACCGGGTGCCGGCGAGATTGGCCTATCGAAGTACGACAAGTCCATCGGGGGGTACAGAAACTCGGCGGCGCAAAACTTCTTCAAAGGAAAAGCCGACGCCGCCGTCGCGGCCGTTACTGCTCCTATTCCGCGAAGGAATTCGCGGCGCGGGACTCGACATTGCATACGCTCTTCTCCTGCATGCTTTTCCGCTACCTAAGCATTCCGGCGCCCTTGCCGGACGCCGGCTGAGATCTTGGACTCGCCGGTATTTTGTACGACTAAACTCTTTCTTTGGAAATTTTCAAAAGTTCAGCTTGGCGCCGAGTTGGAGAACGCGGCCACCACTTGCATTGGTAATCTGACCGAAGCTATTGCTGTTGCGCGTCAGGCCCGCCGCCGAGCCTCCATTACTCGCAAAGAAAAACTGCGGCGTATTGGTCGCGCCAAAGGCCTCCAGCCGCAGATCCAGATTGTAGCGCTCCGTAAATCGGATGGACTTGGATAGCGCAGCATCCAGATTGAAAAAGTTCGGCCCGCTCAAAAAGTTCCTTCCCACATTGCCAAACGTACCTCCGGGTGCGGGAGCAAAGCTCGATGTGCTGAACCAGGGATTCCCGGGGCCGATACCGTGAAGGATTTGCACGGGCGCAACCAAGTTTGGCGTTTGCGTGTTGTCTGGCGCGAATAGCGAAGCGGAGCTGTCAGTAAAATACAATGGCAGGCCGGACATTAGGGTCAGAAAGCTCGAAACGCGCCAATCACCCAGAATCGCGGCACCTGCCCCGGACGAGAGCAGCCGCTTGCCTTTGCGGAAGGGAAGATCGTAAACAACACTTTGAACAAACGTTTGGGTCCGGTTGAAGTCGTTCCGGGCGTAATCGCGGCGTTGATTGATATAAAACGAGAGGCCGCCGTCGTCACCCGTTTGGAAACCCATCCCTTTGCCGAATGTGTAAGCGGTCGTGGTGGCAAAACCATTTCCAAAACGCCGGTCGAGTTTTACTTGCAAGGCGTTATAACTGGAAGAGTATCCAGCGAAAAGGAGACGGGTGGCTGCGGTTCGACCGAAGGGCAGGAACTCCGGACGGCCGTTATTGGCCGTCTTAGCATTCTGGCCGATCACTGTTGCCGCGTTCAGGTTGTAATTAACAACACCATCCACCCCGTGGTTTCCGACGTACGCTACGTCAAGAACGAACCGCCAGGGAAGGGTTCGCTGGATCGCGGCGTTCCAGGATTCCACGTACGGGTTTTTGAAGTTCTGATTCACTACAGAATATATGCTCTTTACGAGGGGATTAGCGATGATTCCGTTGGATGGGATGACAGGTTGAATGAGGTTGGGGAAACCGTTCTCAAAGGTTGCCGTTCCAGTTTGTCCATTGGCAAGGGGAACCAGTGCCGGACCAAAAGTCGCAATAGCCGGATCGAATTCGTTATTGGCCCGTACCGGGAAGTTATAAGCGTAGCCATTGTCCGGAAACGGCGTATAGCTGATACCGAATCCCGCGCGAAAGACCGTTGACTCTTTAAGGCGATAAGCTAGCCCCACGCGCGGGGCGATATACTTGTAATGGGTTGCGATTCCCAAATTGTCGGGGATATTCCCGTAGCCGCTGACGAGAAGTTGGTTGTTGATGGGATCGTAATTTGAAAACCCGCCCTTCTGAACGGGTGTGGCAGGAGGATAAAACTCCCAGCGCAGCCCAAGGTCGGCTGAGAATTTGGGTGTGACCAACCACGTGTCTTGCGCAAAGGCGAAGAACTGCCACGCCCGGTAATTCGGGAAGAACGTGGCCAAGTCGCGTCCCGCCTGGCCTGGTACGTCCAGCAGAAAGCTGGCGAAATCGTTTGCAAAACTTGTTTTGCTGGCGCCGCTGCCAGTGTTGAGCGCAGTCTGACCGTCACTGAACGTATAGACGCCCCGCGGGCTGAAGGTCTGTTCCTGGAGCAAGGCATCGCGAACACGCCGCAGGTCGCCACCAAACTTAACGGTGTGATTGCCGAGAACCTTGGTCCACGTATTCGCAAAATCGATGTTCGTTTCCGAGCGGATCCATGGCAGGCTCGCCGAGAAGCCAAGCAACGGAGGATCGCCGTTAAGTAAACCATTAATCGTGACGCCGACAATTCCGCTGGTGATTGTCTTATCGAGGTTGACCCCAGGAATGCCAAGCGTTTGTGAAGTATTTGTGCCGTAGTCGAAGTTGTGAGCCTCATTGTGATACCATCCTGCTCCCACGCGAAACTCAGCAACCAACGTGGTAGAGAAAAATCGATTGTAGTTTAGGCCAGTGCTGTAGGTATTCTGGAGACCGGAGCCTTCGAAATTCCCCTGTGCCGGCCCGCCTGCTAAGCCGAATATAGGTGCCTGGAAGATCGCGGGACGCTGATAGCTGAATCGACCGCTCAGACGATCCTTATTGGTAAGGTTGGCGTCAACCTTAGCATCGACAAAATCCGTATCTTTGTGGAAAGGCAGGAGCGCAAAGTAGTTGTTTGCGGTTTGTGTGTTCGTTGGGGCCGGCAGGAGCGCCAGCAGCTTGACAGAAATAGGATCGATCAAGGCAGACGGAATAATGTTTGGGCAGCCGGCGGGATTGCTGCAAGCGGCATTGAATGCATCCACGGGGGTGTTATTTGGACCCGGGACGGTTGCCAAGCCACGAGCGGAGGTAGCAACCAACGGCTGGCGGCCCGTGCCGTCCGAACTCCCGCTAAACGGATTATAGATGACCGTCGTCGAAGAGCTTAGGTCACCCGAACGAAAGGCCGTGGTGGGGACGGTGGTCGTATTGGCATTGGCCTCGTGGTCTAAGACCTTCAGATAGTCTGCAAAGAAGAACAGCTTATTCTTTATGATTGGCCCTCCAATGTTGCCCCCAAAGTAGTTATAGGCCAGGTGCCCCACGGATTGGTCGAAAAAGTTCCTGGCATTGAAATAACTGTTCTTGGCGAATTCATAGGCAGCGCCATGAAACGTGTTACTGCCAGACTTAAGGATAACGTTTGTGACCGCTCCGCTGGCGCGGCCCAGTTCCGCGTCGAAATTGCTTGTGGAGACGTCTACCGTCTGAATGGCTTCGAGCGGCGGGATGAGGATCTGCAGAAGGCCGGTGCGCTCGTTGTCGTCGATGCCCTCAATCTGGTAATTGTTTCCCTCGCGCAATTGGCCGTTGACTTCGGTCTGAAGCGAGTTGCTGGCGTTGAAGAACTGCGAATGCTGGAACGTAGCGCGAGTCGTTCCAGGGACGATGTTCAGAAGGTTTTGGAAATTTCGATTGGTGCCAAGAGGAACGTTCTCGGTTAGCACGGTTTCGAGTTTGCGCCCTGTGTCTGCCCGTTCGGTCTGGAGAATGGGTGTTTCCGCCTCTACCGTGATGGTGTCGGTCGTTTCTCCTGGTTGAAGAGTCAAGTCAACGCGTTCCGTCGTGTTTACGATCAGATCGATGCCCGCTCTTGACGCTCGCTTGAATCCCGACTGTTCCGCAATGACGGTATACGTGCCCGGCGGCAGGTCTGGAAATACATAGTTGCCGCTATCGTTCGTTTGCGAGGTGTGGCTTACCCCCGTATTGGTCTCGGTGATCGTGACCTTTGCGTTGGCGACTGCGGCTCCGGAGGAGTCTGTCACGGTTCCGAGCAAAGTTGCATTGACCGCTTGACCTCTCGTTCCAGGAGAGAGCGCTAAGACGATGATTCCGAGCAGCGTTGCGATGCCAAGCCGCCATCGTGCAAACAAGCTGCGCCCGGCAGGTGATGCCAACCGTGGATTGTTCGTTTGAGACTTGCTTTCCGTTCTCCACTCCGAGGAAGACGTGCCACGAAGTTTGCTCATGACCCACACCCCCCACTCATCCCAAGAATTTCCTTGTGCGTGCGTAAGCAAGCCGGCCGATTCCATGGAACTGGTTCCACACCTTAGCCGCGCGACAGGCCCCTGTCAAGCTAGAAATTCCAGAATCAAATTTGACCTGGCAGTCTTTTGCGCATCTAGGACCATAGGCCTCCCGAGGGCGGTGAGCACATACAACTTCCAAGCCTTGGATTTCCCTTGCTGCAAGGGGAGTTACACGACGGACGCTGTCGTCTAGAGGTGTGCTAAACTTGCGCGGCAGGGGTTCCAGTAAAGATCGGGGAAAAGTGATAAAGCCGCCGGAAGCAAATGTAAGGTTGGAAACGGTTCCACGGCAAAGTACGATCCGCGATGTGGCCCGGGCCGCTGGCGTGGGCATAGGGACAATTTCGCGCGTGCTGAATTCCAGCTCTCAGGTGAGCCGGGAAACGCGGGCCCGCGTGCTGGAAGCGATTCGCCGCTTGGGGTTCCGCCCCAACGCTCAGGCCCGAAGGATTCTCAGGCGGCGCTCGGAAATTGTTTGTTTTCTCTTGAGCAACCGCGACTTTCTGCATCCTTTTCACGCGCGTATTTTGCAGGGTGTAGAGTCTTATGCGAGCAGCCTGAAACATCATGTGCTGTTTGCCGTGCTGCATTATTCTCCGCGCGTGCCCCCCGAGAAAATCGACCTGCCTCCTGTTCTTCAGGAGCATGGCTTGATTGACGGTGTCATCCTAGCAGGTACGATTTATCCAAACCTCCTCCGCAGAATCGAATCCATCCACATGCCCTTTGTTGCCTTTAGTAACAATGTGGTGGGAACGGATGGAGAACAGCACTACGATCAAGTAGGATTCGACGACTCTAACGGAACACTCCAGGCCACGCGCTATCTCATCGAGCAGGGACACAGGCTGATTGGTTTTGTCGGCGACACTTCTTATCCCTGGATTCAGCGCCGATTCGATGGGTATCGGCAGGCTATGAGGGAGAGCAAGCTGAAGCCAATCTCCGCCATGCCGCGAAGTCTTGACGGTTTCGTGGATTTCGGCCAGAAGAGTGCGCTTCGAATCTTATCGCGGAAGACGCGACCTACAGCTGTGGTAGCGGGCAATGATGAAACGGCGTATGGGCTGTGGGTGTCGTTGCGGCGCCATGGAGTCAAAGTGCCGGAAGAAATAAGCTTGATTGGTTTCGACGACCGCGAAGAAGCCGTCCTGATGGACCCACCACTCTCGACGGTCCGCGTGCATAAAGAAGAGATTGGTGAAACCTGTATGAAGATGCTTCTCGAGCGCCTGCACCATCCCCAAATGGCGTTCAGTCACCGAATTTTGCCTACCGAATTTGTGGTTCGGGGAACTGTCCTTCATCTCTGAACAAGGTTCCTACTCTTGCTTTCACGAAAAGTGGTCGTTTCCCTCAAACGCTGGCAGTCCTGTGGGGGCTTCGCGCCGCGCGATAGACAGCTTCGACGAGAGCCAGGCTGCGGCGTCCTTCGCGGCCGTCGCAAGCAAGCATGGTGTTTTTCGTAATGGCGCACAAAAAGTCCTCTATGACCGCCTGATGGCCGCGAAAATCGCTGACCACGGCCGAAGAGGCGCTCTGATTTTCGTCGCGCGCAACGATTCCCGCAGGTTCACTCGCAGCGTTGCGCAGATCAGCGGCAAGAATCCGGTCGTGTTCGAGGATGACGGTGCCGTGGGTGCCAGAAATTTCGACGCGGCGCGGGTAACCGGGATATGCGGCGGTGGTGGCATGAAAAACGCCGAGGGCGCCGCTCGCAAACTCAAGCAGAGCCGTGGCCGTGTCTTCCGCTTCAATCTTATGGAACTCAGTGGCTGCCTGCGCCTGCACGCGAGAAACGTCCCCGAGCAGCCAGAGCAGCAGATCAACTGTGTGAATGCCTTGATTGATCAACGCCCCACCGCCGTCCAGTGCCAGCGTGCCGCGCCAACGCGAATTCTTGTAATATTCCGGGGGCCGGTACCATTTCACGCGCGCATCCACGAGCAAAATCTTCCCTAGCACACCGCGGTCGATCCAATTTTTCAGCTGCCGGATATGCGGCTTCAGTCTGTCCTGAAAAATCACCCCAAGTTTCACGCCGGATTGCCTCGCGGCCTCGATAAGCTCATCGGCCTTGCTGGTAGCGATGTCGATGGGTTTCTCCGTGAGAACATGCAGACCCTGTTTTGCGGCGGCGATGCCCTGCGTGGCGTGCAGGCCCGAGGGGCTGCCGATAATCACGAGATCCATGGGCCGGTGCGCCAGAAATGCAGCAAAGTCGGCGTACGCCTTTCCGCCATGCTCGCGGCACAGCCGATGGACATGTTCGGAATTAGTGCCATAAACCGCAGCGATTTCGACTCCGGCGATGGCCCGGGCGGCACGGGCATGCGTACCTGAGATGTTTCCACCGCCAATCAGCCCGACGTGAAAGGTCATGGGAGTCCATGCCTTTGAGGCATTAAAGCATCAGTGATACGCGGCGACAAAGGCTTTATAGGCGGCCTCGGTACTTCCCACCGCGGCAATTTCCGAAGAAATCAGAACGCGGTACCGGAACGTGACGCTCCGCCCCGGCGCAAGGGTAAGGTTCAATTCTTCTTTGCCATTGCTGAAAACTTTCTCCCCCAGCGGATTCGCGGCGAAAAGCCCATAACCGCGCGCGTGCCAATAGGTGGGAAAACCCGGATTCATAGGGTGGTCGAAAATTGAAATCGTCACCGGCTCTTCGCCAATCTTTCCGCTTAAATTACACCAGCGTCCGCGTGTGCCCCACGCAGCCTCGCCATTTTTCCCTTCGCTGGTTAGATAGACCCCGTTCACGCCGGTGTTGTCGAGCTTCGCCACCGTTGTGACCCGCCCGCTCGCATCGGTAAACTTTTCGGGCTTTTCCGAAGGAGCCTCGAGCGCCCGCACCACGCGCAGGCCGAGCATGCCGTCTTTCGCATCCGCAAAAACTACTTTTTCGTCCTGCGTGGTCAAAGTCGTGATGCGGTCCACGCTCCGAAAATCCGGCCCCCCTCGAAACACGTACCGGGTATGCTCCTTCAGAAGCACCTTCTTCTCGTAATTCAGCCAATCGGCTTCCACTTCGAGCTCGCCCTCGTCCGAACCGCTCTTTGCCAACACGATCGAGCGATGCCGAATCGTGCCCATCTTCGGCGCGTCTTGTGGTTGGATGGCCTCGGAGTTGTTCCAGAAATCAATTCCATTGACGCTCTCATAGTTCAGCCATAGACCGACATGATGCGGATGATCGACTCGTTCGCCCGGCCGTGGCTCCAGCGGATAACCTCGGGTAATTATCGTGCCTTTGGCCGTCCGCAGCGGATAGAGCACCGGCTTCGCGATACTTTCGGGCCACCGGTACGACGTGAACGGCTGGCCGTCGATGGCAATGTCGACGCGTCGCTGCTCCTCGTTAACGGCCACGGAGATGCGGTCACTCGGATGTGGCCTGGCGGCACCAAAAAAAGCCAGCTGGGGTGCAACACCAAAAACAATCAATGTTCTGGCAAAAATGAAAATGCGCATGTTGTGTTCTATGCGCGGCCAGTTTTCAAACCTCTTCCGGCACGACATAGGGTGCGCGGTAACTGCCGCGAAGCATACGGTTCGCTTCCTCGTCCTCCATTACGCACTCTTTCTCCGGATCGAACCGCAGCGCCCGTCCCAGCCTGTAAGAAGCATTCGCCAGGTGTACCAGCGTGGTCGAGATGTGCGCCTCCTCAATCGGCGAATGAATATCCTCGACTCGCCGGCTGCGCACACAATCAATGAAGTTCGCGTAGTGATCGCCCGCCCCTTTGCCCGACGGCCCCGGCTGGCACTGGTCTGTGATCCAGGTCTTGTAAGAATCGTATCCATCCACAGCCAGATAGCCGTTCGAGCCATAAAAAATATTTCCGATGGTGTTGGTCTTCGCGTCTTTTGGCCCCAATGACTGTTGCTTGTCGGGATCTTTCTTATTTGCGTTGTTTGCCGCAGCCGCAACGTTTAGTCCCGCCGCGGGCACGCCTCCGGCTCCATAAGCGCCGGTCCCAATCTCCGCCTCGTGATTGGTGATCCAGTGACGGACCTCCAGCTCCATCATCTTGCGTTTGCCATTGGGTTCGAAGCAGAACGTGGCATGCAGCGTATTCGGGGTTTCCTGGTCGTCCTGAAACATGAAGTGCCCACCCATCGCCGACACGTGGACAGGAAACCCAACTCCCAGGCCCCACCGCGCAATATCAATTTCATGGATGGCTTGGTTGCCGACTTCGCCGTTGCCGGTGTCCCAGATCCAGTGCCAGTTGTAGTGAAAGCGATTTTTCGTAAACGGCTTCAGCGGAGCGGGGCCGGTCCACAAATCGTAGTGCACCCCGGCTGGAACCGGCTCCTCAGGAGCATGCCCGATCGACGGCCGCCACTTGTAGCAAATCGCCCGCGCCAGATACAGGTCGCCGATCTTGCCATCCTTCAAATGACCAACCGCCTCGATCATCCCGGGATTCGATCGTGATTGGCTTCCATGTTGGCAAATGCGGTTGTACTTCTTCACCGCCCGCACCAGTTGCCGTCCTTCAAACCAGTTGTGCGAGCACGGCTTTTCTACGTAAACGTCTTTCCCGGCCTGGCAGGCCCAGATAGCCATCAGCGAGTGCCAATGATTCGGCGTGGCGATGGAAATGGCGTCGATATCCTTGTCTTCAAGGAGCTTGCGGACATCTACGTAGGACTTGGGCCTTGGGAGTCCTCTCTTCTCGACGTCCCCCAGGCGCCGGTTCAACACGTTTTCGTCCACGTCACACAGTGCGGCAATCTCTGTGTTTGGCACTTGCGAGAAGCCGTGAATGTGATCGTTGCCGCGGCCTCGCACTCCGCAGACAGCTACTCGCACGCGATCATTTGCCCCAAGAATTCGCGCGTAGTTTGGCGTGGCGGACGCCAATGCCGTGCCGGCGACTCCAGCGCCCGTAATTTTCAAAAAGTCACGACGGGAAGCAACCAAAGGGCACATACAACCTCCAGCAAAAAGCTCATATAGATGGGGACGCGGCAAGCCATAAAAGAGATGCTTCCGCTGCCAGGCGAAAATCTGGCCCACCAATGGTAATCCAAGACGGGGAGGTTGGCTGTTGAGAGTTCTTAAAATCACCGTTTAGAGGGAATGGGGATAGGGAGGGACAAAAACGAAGTTGGGGAGCGTTGAGCATGGCTGAAAGCTCCTTTCAGTTTTTTGCGTTTGACACCCCCTTAGCAGGCCCTCTATAGTCCCGTTTGTTTCTGCTGATTTTCGCACCTGGCTTCTGGCAGTCCAGGCGGCCGTTGCGGTACAGCGTCACGGTGACCTTTTTATTTTTTGGAAAGGATAGCGCTAGAAAGAGGCACCGTATCCAGCCCTAAGCGCACGCTCGATGGCAGCCACCTCCGTCAAATCACCAACACGCAAGAATGGCTCATCGGTAGCTTCCGCGCGGCGACTGAAGCCCGAGCAGATTCCCGGTGAAGTGCAGGATGTCCTTGCGTCCACGCAGGTCATCGACATTCACACGCATCTGTTTTCGCCCGCTTTCGGCAAAGTTGGCCTGTGGGGAATCGACGAACTGCTGACATATCACTATTTGGAAGCCGAGTTCTTCCGCTCCTCCGATACGACTCCGGAAGAATATTGGAAGCTCTCAAAGCCGGAACGCGCGGACGCCATTTGGAAAGCCCTGTTCGTCGAAAACAGCCCCATTTCCGAATCCACCCGCGGCGTTGTCGCGGTCTTAAACGCTTTTGGCCTCCCGGCCGAAGCTTCTGGATTACAGGAGGCGCGGCGATTCTTCGCCGTGCAATCGCTTGAGAGCCATATTCGGAAAGTGCTGCAGATCGCCGGTGTGAGCTCCGTCGTAATGACCAACGATCCGCTTGATCCTGACGAGCGTCCGGTGTGGATGAGTGGCGGCCAGAGTCATCCGCAATTTCACGCCGTTCTGCGGCTCGACCGCATCCTCTGGGGCTGGCCGCAGCATTGGCAGCAGTTGGCAAACCAAGGCTACGCCGTCGACGAGGACGCCTCGGGAAAATCGGCCGCCGAAGTCCGCCGGTTCCTTGCCGACTGGCACAAGCGGATGCGCCCGCTGTACATGGCCGTCTCGCTCGCGGACACGTTTCAATATCCCGACGATAGCATCACCAGCAAAATCCTTAGCGAAGCTGTCCTGCCGTCCTGCCGCGAATTGGGCCTGCCGATGTCGCTGATGATTGGCGTGCGGCGCCAGGTCAATCCCCGGCTTCGTCTGGCAGGCGACGCCGTAGGCAAGGCGGACATGCGCGCCGTCGAAAATCTCTGCCGCACGTTTCCCGACAACCGCTTTTTAGTAAGCGTGCTCAGCCGCGAGAATCAGCACGAACTTGCCGTGTACGCCCGCAAATTTAACAACCTGATGCCGTTCGGCTGCTGGTGGTTCCTC
>Ga0209059_1000383_pt1 | contig 20134 bp, 19 predicted proteins | sample GraSoiAngelo_151_FD_186165 | JGI IMG/M metagenome (GOLD analysis project Ga0209059, IMG submission 186165) | Grasslands soil microbial communities from the Angelo Coastal Reserve, California, USA - 14_1009_12_20cm (SPAdes) (version 2) | ecosystem: Environmental > Terrestrial > Soil > Grasslands ...
ACCGTCGTCGTGCCGCCAAACGCGGCCGACACCGTCGCGCTGTAGAAATCGTCGGCGCACATGACCCCGGCCGAGGATTTCTGCTCGATATGGCAATGGCTGTCGATCGCGCCGGGCAGGACGAGCTTGCCGCCCGCATCGATGTCCTGCGCACCGGCCGCGAGCCCCTGACCGAGCGCAACGATCGTCCCGCCGCGCACGCCGATGTCGCAGACGGTCGTATCGGCGGCGGTCGCGACGGTGCCGTTGCGGATCACCAGATCGTAGTCGGCCATCCCATGTTCCTTGTGATTGTGAGGAGCTCGGCGACGGGGCAATCCCCTGAGGAGAGGCATAGCGGCCACGAGATTGCTTTCCCCCGGATCAGCGCGCAAGGCGCGACCGCTTGCCGGCCGAGCAACACGCTTAGCCCGGCCCTCGCCAGCAAAAAAGCGCCGCCGACTAAAACCTGCCCTCACCCTCCACAGCGGTGCGCCGGGCCCTTCCGTCTCCCGCGATGCGAAGGCGGCGCCTGTTCCCGTTCACTCGCGGACAAATGATACGTAGCCGTTGCGTTATATTGGAATAGATACGGTGCCGGTGCGTTTTCTCAGTAAGACGCTGCCGGTGCCGCAGGATCGGCGCCGGATCTAGGAGTGGAGGACCACGATGAGTTTTGTTGAGATTGCCAAAAAGACCGGGCGTGGGCTGGCCTTGACCGCCGCCCTGTTTGCCGCGGGTTCGCTGGCCGCCGCACCGGGCACCGCCTATGCAAGGGACTGGCATGGCGGCGGCAACCATTGGGGTGGCGGCCATTGGGGCGGCCACCACCACGGCGGTGGCGCCGGCATCGGGCTCGGTCTGCTCGGTGGCGCGCTTGCCGGAGCAGCGATCGCTTCGGCGGCCAATCCGTACTATTACCCGTACAGCTACAGCTACGCGTACCCGTCCTACGGGTATAACCCCTACGGATCGTACTACCCGTACTGAGCCCGGCCTCACGCCGGTTTTTCGAAGCGGGCGGCCTCAGCGCCGCCCGTTTCTTTTTTGGAGCGTGGAGGTCTTGACAGATCACTCCTGAAAGAACATATCAGGAACAATTGGGAAGGGGCGCCTTGGCTGCGCCCCCAATATTCAGGCACCATGAGGCGGGATCCCCCTGATATCGACCTGTAATTACAGGCGGACGCGGTCGAGCGGTCCACGCGTAGCTGGGCCCGCGCGAAGCCACACGACGCCCGCCAGGCATTCGCGATACTGCTTCAGGGCGCGCCGGCTTAAGCGGTAAGCTACCGCAAATTTCCGGGAGGAACGCCATGACCGCGACCGCGCATAACACCGCCCATCGCCCGGCGATCGCGGTGACCCGGCATGCGATCGCGGCTGGCCATTACCTCGCCGCGACGGCCGGTTTCGACATCTTGCAGGCGGGCGGCAACGCGATCGATGCCGGGGTCGCCGCCGGCATCGCGCTCGGCATCTTGCAGATCGACCTGGTCGATTTTGCCGGCGTCGCGCCGATCATGATCTATCACGCCGAAAAGCGCGAAGTCGTGACGATAGCCGGGCTCGGCACCTGGCCAAAGGCGCTCGACCCCGAACTTTTTATGCGCGAGCATGGCGGCAAGATCCCGCTCGGCGTGTTGCGCACCGTCGTCCCGGCCGCGCCCGACGCCTGGATCACCGCATTGCGGCGCTACGGCACGATGAGCTTTGGCGAGGTCGCCGCCGCCGCGACCCGGCTCGCGCGCGACGGTTTTCCGATGTACCCGCTGATGGCCGCCAGCCTCAAAAAGCAGGAGGAACGGCTGCGCAGTTGGCCGTCGACCACGGCGGTATTGCTGCCGAACGGCCGCGCGCCCGAGGCCGGCGAGGTATTTCGCCAGACCGATCTCGCCGCCTCGTTGCAATACATGGCCGACGAAGAAAAGGCGGCTGCCGCGCGCAGCCGCAACGGGCACGGCCGCGATGCCGGGCTCGAAGCGGCGCGCGACGCGTTCTATCGCGGCGATATCGCCAAGAAGATCGTCGCCTTTATGAAGGCCGAAGGCGGCCTCCTCTCGGCCGAGGACCTCGCCGGCTATCATTCACCGGTCGGGCCGGCCGAGCGGCGCCGCTTCGGCGATCTCGAAGTCTTCACCTGTGGCGCCTGGTGCCAGGGCCCGGTCCTGCTGCAAACCCTGGCCTTGCTCGAAGGCACCGACGTCAAGGCGCTCGGCCACAACAGCGCCGATTACGTGCACCACCTGACCGAGGCGTTGAAGCTCGCCTTCGCCGACCGCGAGGCCTATTACACCGATCCGGCATTCGGCCAGGTGCCGTTGCCGACCCTGATCTCGTCGGAATACGCTGCCGAGCGGAAGAAGCTGATCGACCCGAACAAGGCGTGGCCGGAAATGCCGCCTCCCGGCGAGCTCGGCGCTGCGGCGGCGCGGTTACGCGCCAGCCCGCCCAACCCGAACCCCGAGCCCGACACCTCCTATGTCTGCGCCGCCGATCGCTGGGGCAATTTGTTCTCGGCGACCCCGAGCGATGGCTCCTACGGGTCGCCGATGGTGCCGGGCACCGGGCTGATCCCGTCATCGCGCGGCTCGCAGTCGCGCCCCGACCCGCGCCATCCGGCCGGTGTCGCGCCCGGCAAGCGCCCGCGCCTGACCCCCAACCCGGCGCTCGCGATCAAGGGCAATGGCGAGCAGTTCTTCCCGTTCGGGACGCCCGGCGGCGATGTCCAGAGCCAGGCGATGCTGCAGGTCCTGCTCAACGTCTTTGTGCACGGGCAGGACGTACAGAGCGCGATCGAGAACCCGCGCTTTGCCAGCTACAGCTACCCGTCATCCTTTGCGCCCTACGACTATTACCCCGGCCGGCTCAACATCGAGGGCCGCTTCCCGGAGGAGGTCGCCGCCGAGCTCGCGCGCCGCGGCCATGAGGTCGAGCGCTGGCCCGACTGGATCTGGCTCGCCGGCGCGGTGTGCGGGATCCTGGTCGACAAACAGCGCGGCACCCTCGAAGCCGGCGCCGACCCCCGCCGCGCCGCCTACGCCTTGGGGTGGTGAACCCGGCTCACGGGCCGCGGCGGCGGATGTTTTCGTAGGGCGTTCCGTCGCGATGCGTATAGGCGGCGGGCTTGCCGCCGGCCGGCGCGACCATGTCGATGCCGGGGTAATAGCAGACCGAGCCCTTCTGGCGCGTGCCGACCTCGAGCAGCTGCGCGTCCTTATCGGAGCGATTTTGCAGACAGTGGCCGTTCCCTTCATTGGCCGGAAACCCGGCCGCGTCGCCGGCATGCAGCACCTCTTCGCCGTCATCGGTGACGAGCACAACCTCGCCCGAGAGCACATAGACGAACTCGTCCTCGCCGGTATGCCAGTGGCGCTGACTCGACCAGGCACCCGGCGGCAGCCGCAACAGATTGACACCGAATTGCGTCAGCCCGGCCGGATCGCCGAGCCGCGTGCGCTCGCGGGCACGGCAGGGCTCGTCATAGGGCGGGGGGTACATCGTGCCGACGGCGGATTCCAGTGTCGCGGGGTCGATGCGTTTTGCCATTGAGGCGCTCCCTTCGCGTGATTTGCCAAAATCTATCCGACCAGCGGCGCATGTTCGCGGCGTTTTTCGAGCGGCGCGACCGGGCGCTCCGTCGGCCCGACATAGAGCTGGCGCGGCCGCACGATGCGGGTCTCGGGGTCGGTCATCATCTCGTTCCAATGCGCCACCCAGCCGACCGTGCGCGCCACCGCGAAGACCGGCGTGAACATCGCCGGCGGCAGGCCCAGCGCGCGGAAGATGATGCCGGAGTAGAAATCGACATTGGGGTAGAGCTTGCGCTCCACGAAATACTCGTCCTCGAGCGCGATCCGCTCCAGCTCCATCGCCAAGGTCAGCAGCGGATCCTCCTTGCCGAGCGCTGCGAGCAATTCGGTGCAGAGCGGGCGAAGCACCTTCGCACGCGGGTCGTAGCTCTTATAGACGCGGTGACCAAAGCCGGAGAGGCGAAACGGGTCGTTTTTGTCCTTGGCGCGGCGCAGCATCTCGGGGATCCGCTCGACCGAGCCGATCTCGGCCAGAGTCTGCAACACCGCCTCGTTGGCGCCACCATGCAACGGTCCCCACAATGCGGCGATAGCCGCTGCCGTCGCGGCGTAAGGGTTGGCGCGGGTCGAGCCGACGAGACGCATCGCCGAAGTCGAAGCGTTTTGTTCGTGATCGGCCTGGATGATCAGCAACGCGTCGAGGGCACGCACCGCCGCCGGGTCGGCGCGATACGGTTCGCACGGCACCGCGAACAGCATGTGCAGGAAATTCTCGGCATAGCCGAGATCGTTGCGCGGATAGATGAAAGGCTGGCCCAGCGAATATTTGTACGCCATCGCGGCGATCGTCGGCATCTTCGCGATCAGCCGGTGCGAGGCGATAAGCCGGTCGTGCGCGTCAAAGATGTCGAGGCCGTCATGATAGAAGGCGGCGAGCGCGCCAACGACGCCGCACATGACCGCCATCGGGTGCGAGTCGCGGCGGAACCCGCGATAGATCGCGTGGATCTGCTCGTTCAGCATCGTGTGATGCGTGATGTCGCTGGTGAATCTGGCTTTCTGCGCAGCTGTCGGCAGATCCCCGTTGAGCAGGAGCCAGCACACATCGAGGTAGTCGCAACTCTCGACGAGCTGATCGATTGGATAGCCGCGATAGAGCAAGACGCCGTTGTCGCCGTCGACATAGGTGATCGCCGAGCGGCAGGCGCCGGTCTGGCCAAAGGACGGGTCGTAGGCCCAGCAGCCGGTCTCCTCGCGCAAGCGGCGCGTGTCGATCATCGGCGGGCCGAGCGTCGGTTCGAGCAAAGGCAGCTCGACGCGCTGGTTGCCGTGGCCGAAATCGATCGTGCGGGCAGTCGCAGGCATCGGACACCTCCGGGTCTGAAAGCGCGGAGAGCTTGATGCTGCGCTGCACAATATGTCAATCTTGATTCATGGAGTCAATGTACCTGACGGCCCGCGAGACCGCCGAGCGGCTCGGCATCAAGCGGGACACGCTCTACGCCTATGTCAGCCGCGGCTTGCTGCGCTCGCAACCGATCCCGGGCAGTCGCGAGCGCGGCTACCGCACCGAGGAGGTCGAGCGGCTGCGCGCCGGCCGCGGTCTGAGCCGGGCGACCCGCAGCGAGCCCTTTGTCCCGGTCATCGACTCGGCGATCTGCCTGATCGAAGGCGGCCGGCTCTATTACCGCGGCCATGACGCGATCCGCCTCGCCGAGACCACAACGCTCGAAGACATCGCCGGCCTGTTGTGGGGACAAGACCCCATCTCAACCTTCCGCCATCCGCAGCGGAGCGAGGCCCGCGGCACCGCCGGGCGGGTCGGGGCTGCGGCGTCTCTCGGGGTCATCGAACGTTGTCATGTGCGGCTCGCCGAGCTGGCCGCGGCGGATCTCGGGGCGCTCGATCTGACGCCGCATGGGATCGTCCGCACCGGCCGGGCGATCCTCTACGAGCTCGCCGCCTGTATCGGCGACCGGCCGACCGCGCCCGATCCGGTGCATGAGCAACTCGCCGCGCTGTGGCGTCTCGACCAGAAGGGCGCCGATCTGATCCGCCGCTGCCTCGTTCTGCTCGCCGATCACGAGCTCAACGCCTCGACTTTTGTCGCGCGCTGTGTCGCCTCGACTGGCGCCACACCCTATGCGGTCGTCTCGGGCGCCCTCGCGGCGTTGTCCGGGCGGCGGCATGGCGGCGCTTCGGCGAGCGCCGAAGCGCTCTTGCACGAGATCGCCGAGCGCGACGACCCGCTCGCGGTCATGGCAGCGCGCCTCGCGCGCAACGAGATGCTGCCCGGGCTCGGTCACCCGCTTTATCCCGCCGGCGACCCGCGGGCCGCAGCGCTGTTGAACGCCGCCATGGCCGCCCTTCCCGCATCGCGTCCGCTAATCGAAGCCGCCGTTGCCGCGGCAAGACAGCTGGTGCCGCAGCCGCCGAATGTCGATTTCGCGCTGGCCGCCGCGACGACCGCGTTGGGATTGCCGCAGGGAACCGCCCTCGCAATCTTTATCCTCGGCCGCACGGTCGGCTGGATCGCGCATGCCATCGAGCAGTATCAAAGCGATGTGTTGATCCGGCCGCGCGCGCGTTATACCGGCCCGCGGCCCGGCGAGGAGAACCCGGCTTGACTGAAGCGAGTGCGACATCGGATTGGCGCGACGACATCTTCACCGCGCTGAAAGCGGCAGGGATCCGCCAGGTCGGCTATGTGCCGGATGCCGGGCATTCGCGGTTGATCGAATTGTGCCACGCCGATCCGGCAATCCGGGCGATTCCGCTGACCAGCGAAGAGGAGGGCATCGGTCTTGCGGCCGGCGCCTGGCTTGGCGGACAGCGCGCGGCCTTGCTGATGCAGTCGAGCGGCGTCGGCAATTGTATCAACCTGCTGTCGCTTGCGAAATCTTGCCGCTTTCCGCTCACGATGCTGGTGACGATGCGCGGCGAATGGGGCGAGTTCAACCCGTGGCAGGTGCCGATGGGAACAAAGACGCAGGCCGCGTTGGAACTGATGGATGTGCTGGTCTACCGCGTCGAACGCGCCGAGGAGACCGGCGAGACCGTCGCGGCGGCCTTTGAGATCGCGTTCAACGGCTCGCTCGCGACGGCGGTGCTCTTGTCCCAACGTCTGATCGGCGCCAAGCGGTGGGTGAAATGAGCCGCACGCAGGGCAACGATCCGCGCCTCGATCGCCGCGAGGCGATGCGGGTGCTGCTCGACAACCGGGGCGACATGCTGGTCGTGACCGGCCTCGGTTCGACGACCTGGGATGCCGCCGCGGTGGGCGAAGACGAGCGTAATTTCTATCTGTGGGGCGCGATGGGTGCGGCGGCGATGGTCGGGCTCGGCCTCGCAGTGGCCCAACCCGCGCGTCGCGTGCTCGTCGTGACCGGCGACGGCGAGATGCTGATGGGACTCGGCGCGCTCGCGACGATCGGCGTGCAGCGCCCGCCAAATTTGGCGGTCGCCGTATTCGACAATGGCCATTATGCCGAGACCGGCATGCAGCGCAGCCACACCGATCATGGCGTCAGCCTGTGCGGCGTCGCGCGCAGCTGCGGCATCGGGGGCGTCTATGACATCGGCGACCGGCAAGCGCTCGCGGATTTCGCGCGGCTGCTCCCGTCACCGAGCGAGCGTACCCTGTTTGCGCGGGTCGCAATCCATGCCGAGGAACCACCGCGTGTGCTGCCGTCGCGCGACGGCGTTTTTCTGAAGAACCGTTTCCGCCGCGCAATCGGGGTGGAATGACGGCTACTTCAGCGGCTTCAAACTGCGCAGGTAATCGACGATCGCGTTGACGTCGTCCGAGCTCATCCCGTTGTAGGCGTCGAACGGCATCGTGCGCGCCAGCTTGGTGCCGTCGGGGCGATGCCCGAGCAGGATCGCGGCCTTGATATCCGCATCGCTCCATTTGCCGAGCCCCGCATCCGGGTCGGGGGTGATGTTGCGGCTTACGGTCCGGCCCTCCGGGTTGCCGAGATCGGGCAAGTCGCGGCCGCCCGCGCCGAGCCGACTCATATCAAGGCGCGGCCCGTCGCGCGGCGTGTGGCACTCCATGCAATGCGCGACCGGCCCCGCGAGATAGGCGCCATAAGCGATCTTGTCGCGCGGGTTCGGTTCGGCCACATGGCCGACGATCGGGCCATGGGAGGGCGGCTGCGACAGCTTGTAGTGCGAGCGGGGGACCGGATGGCGCACCGGCTTGAGGCTCTTCAGATAAACCGCAATCGCCTCGGCGTCGCGGTCCGACAATTGGCGATAGAATTCGATCGGCATCGGGGGCCCGATCACCGTCCGGTCGGGGCGCTTGCCGTTGCGCAGCGCGTAGACGATCTGCCCGATGCTCCAATCGCCGATCCCGGTCTCCCGATCGGGTGTGATGTTGGGGCCGACGATATGTCCGGCCTCGATATCGAACTCGCGGCCGCCGGCCAGCTCCATACCGGGGATCGGCTTGCTGGTAGCGTCATGCGGCGTATGGCAATTCCCGCATGCAGCAAGGGCATCAACCAGATAAGCGCCGCGCTGGCGGTAGGTCTGCGACACGCTGGGCGCGGAGGTCGTGCCGAACAGCGCGGCGGCGCAAAGACACGCCACCAGCAAGACGTGGGCAGTTGGCCGGCACGCCGTCACCTGCGTCTACTCGGTCCCGGGCGGTTTCAGCGTGCGCAGAAAGGCGACGATCGCATCGAGATCGGCGGGCGCGATCCGCTTGTACCAAGCGAAGGGCATCGTGCGGCTGAGGTGCGTGCCGTCCGGGCGGATGCCATCGGTAATGGCGCGCTTGATCTGCGCATCGGTCCAGTCGCCGATGCCGTGCTTCGAGCCGGCGGTGATATTGCGGCTGACGGCGACCCCGCTGGAATTGTCGAAGTCAGGCAATTCGCGCCCGCCGAGATAGGCGAGGCTCATGTCGAACGGCTTGCCGCCGCCCGGCGGCGTGTGACACAGGACGCAATGCCCGACCGGCCCGGACAGGTACGCGCCGTAAGCGACCTTATCGGCGCGCGATGGCTCGGGCACGTGCACGATCGGCGCGCCATAGCTCGGGGGGAGCGGCACCCTGTAATGCGGCTCGCCGATCTTGTTGCGCACCGGTTTGACGCTCTTCAGATAGGCGGCGATCGCGGCCGCATCGTTGTCAGATAATTGGCGATAAACCGGGATCGGCATCGGCGGCCGGATCAATGTGCCGTCCGGACGCTTGCCGTCGCGCAGCGCCGTTACGATCTCAGCCTCGCTCCATTGACCGATGCCGGTCTCCGCATCGGGCGTTATGTTGGTGCCGACGATCTGTCCGAGCCCGGGGTCCTCGAATTCGAACCCGCCGCTGAGCTCCCGGCCGGCGACCGGCTTCTTGGTGGCGTCACGTGGGGTGTGGCAATTGCCGCAGGCGGCGATCGTCGTCACGAGATAGCGGCCGCGCTCGACCGGCGTCTCGGCCACAGCCCCGGTCGCAGGCATCGCAAGCAATGCCATGGCGAGCGCGAAGCGGTGCAAAAAGCGCATATTTCCCCCGTTTAAAGGCGCATGCTTTATCGGGGTGAGGATGCCGGTCAAGCGCCGCGCATGGGACCCCTGCCGGTCCTATCCTTGACGCTGCGGCCGGCAGCAGACCAAAGTGGGCCCAGCATTTCCGCGCCTTCATTCACAGGGAACCGCCACCGTGAGCATCGGAACCTTGCCGCTCTCCCGCTTCACCGTGCTCGATCTGACGCATGCCCGGGCCGGGCCGACGGCGGTGCGCCAACTCGCCGATTGGGGCGCCAAGGTTATCAAGATCGAGCCGCCCAACGACCGGGGCGATGTCACGGGATCGCGGCGCGACGGGTTCGATTTCCAGAATTTGCACCGCAATAAGCGCAGTCTCTCGCTCAATCTGAAGACCGAGGACGGCAAAGCGATCTTTATGAAGCTCGCCGAGAAGGCCGATGTAATCGTCGAGAATTTCCGCTCCGAGGTGAAGTTCCGGCTCGGTGTCGATTACGAATCGGTCAAGAAGATCAATCCCCGGATCGTCTACGGCAGCATCTCCGGTTTCGGCCAGAGCGGGCCCTACGCGAAACGCCCCGGGGTCGACCAGATCGCGCAAGGGATGGGCGGGCTGATGTCGATCACCGGCCTGCCGGGCCAGGGGCCGGTCAGGGTCGGCATCCCGATCGACGATCTGTGCGCCGGCCTGTTGCTCGCGCAGGCAATGCTGATGGCGCTGATCGAGCGCGACCAATCGGGTGAAGGGCAATGGGTGCACACCTCCCTCCTCGAAGCGCAGATTTTCATGCTCGACTTCCAGGCCTCGCGCTGGCTGATCGCCGGCGAGGTCGCAAAGCAGGCCGGCAACGACCATCCGACCGGCATCCCGACCGGCGTCTTCCCGACCAGTGACGGGCACATCAACATCGCCGCCTCGGGCGATCACATGTTCCGCCGCTTCTGTGAGGCGGCCGACGCGCAGCACCTGCTGAACGACCCCGATTACGCGACCGGCGCAGCGCGCTCGAAGAACCGCAAGGCACTCAACGACAAGATCGGCGAGATCACGAAGAAGCGCCCGGCGCAATATTGGATCGAGCTGATGAACGAGGTCGGCGTGCCGTGTGGACCGATCTACACGATCGACAAGGTGTTCGCCGACCCGCAGGTACAGCACCTCGAAATGGCGCGGCCGGTCAAGCATCCCAAGCTCGGGCCCCTCAAGGTTGTCGGCCAGCCGATCAACATGACCCGCACCGCCGAGCCGGCGGAGTTGCGTCCAACGCCCGATCTCGGCCAGCACACCGAGGAGGTGTTGCGCGAATTGGGCTATAGCGAGGCGGCGATCGCCGATCTGCGCGCCCGCGAAGTGGTCTGAAAGGAATCCGAAGCCATGCTCGACCAGCCCATCACGTCGAAGATGCTCGCCGAGAAGGATGGTGCGGTCGGCCGCATCATCTTCAACAACCCGGCGCGCCATAACGCCGTCTCGCTCGATATGTGGCAGGCGGTGTCGCAGATCATGGATGATTTCAACGCCGACGACCGGGTCCGCGTCATCGTGTTGACCGGCGCCGGCGGCAAGGCGTTCGTGTCGGGCGCCGACATCTCCGAATTCAAGGAGAAGCGCGCCAGCGAGGAGGCGGCCGCCGAATACGCCAAGATCTCCGAGACGGCGCGCGTCAAATTGCAGGATACCCTGAAGCCGACGATCGCGATGATCCGCGGCTATTGCATCGGCGGCGGGCTCGCGACGGCGATCGCCTGCGACATCCGCATCGCCGCCGAGGGCTCGCGCTTCGGCGTTCCGGCTGCCAAGCTCGGCCTCGGCTATGCCTATGACGGCATCAAGAAATTGATCGATCTGGTCGGTCCGGCTTTTGCGCGCGAGATCTTCTACACCGCGCGCCAGTTCAGCGCGGAGGAAGCGCTCGCGATGGGGCTCATCAACCGGCTGGTGCCGGATGGCGAGCTCGAAACCTATGTCCAAAATTATTGCGACACGATCGCGGCGAATGCGCCCTTAACGATCCGCTCGGCAAAGGTCAGCGTGCGCGAGGCGTTGAAGCCGGAGAGCCAGCGTGATCTCGAACTCTGCAAACGGCTGGTCGCCGAATGCTTCGCCAGCGAGGACTATACCGAGGGCCGCACCGCCTTCATGGAAAAGCGCCGCCCGGTCTTCAAGGGCCGCTAGCCGCGCGGCCATCAAGCTCCTCCCATGAAGCTGCCGACGCACGGCCGCTACGACTACGTCCCGATCACGAGACGGCCGGTCTATGACTGGCCGGAAGGGAAACGGCTCGCGGTCTTCTTCTGCAACAACATCGAGCATTTCGCGTTTGGCGCGGGGCTCGGCGCCGACCCGTCGGGCAGCGGCGGCCCGCAGAACCAGAGCAATTATGCCTGGCGCGATTACGGCAACCGGGTCGGGCTCTGGTATTACCTCGACCTGCTCGATGAATTCGGCCTCCCCGGCGCGCACAACGTCAATTCGGCGGTGCTCGAATACTGCCCCGACATTGTCGAGCGGATCCGCGGTCGCGGCGACGAGTTCATCGGGCATGGGCGCACCAATTCCGAGCGGCAGGACGCACTCTGGGAAGAGGACGAGGCGCGGCTCATCGCCGAGGCGACTGAGGTCGTCACCCGGCTTACTGGCAAAAAACCCGAGGGCTGGCTCGGCCCCGGGCTGGCCGAGAGCCGCGCGACGCCGGATCTGTTGAAGGAAGCCGGCTACGGCTACGTCATGGATTGGGGATTTGACGATCAGCCGGTCTGGCTGCGCAGCCGTGCTGGGCTGATCCTGTCGGTGCCCTATCCCGTCGAGATCAACGATCTGCCGGCGCTTGTCTATCGCCGCCATACCGGCCGGCAATTCGCCGAGATGATCGTCGACCAGTTCGACGAAATGCTGACGCAATCGCGCAAATACCCGCTGGTGTTTTCGGTCGCATTGCATCCCTTTGTCATCGGCCAGCCGCATCGGTTGCGCGCGTTTCGCGATGCGGTGCGGCATATCATGGCGCATCGCGACGCCTTATGGATCACGACCCCCGGCGAGATCGCCCGCTATTGCGAGGGGCTGCCGAAGGGCATCGTGCCGGGCTCCGGAGGTTAGGCGCGCGGCGGCTTCCCGTTACGCCGGCCGCCGCGTGGTGATCGGCAGCGGCGTTCAGCGCGCTGCTCCGGGCCAGTTGTTGCGGCGCGCCGCGTCGAGAACAGATTGCGCAATCGCGTGCCCGAGACGCACCGCCGTGGCTTTAACGTCGCCGCCGCTCCCCGCTACCTGGCGCGAATCGAGCGCGAAATTCGAGATTCGCTGAACCGCGGCGCCCGGCCCGGTTCGGTAATCGACCTCTCCATAGGCCGAGAGGCTGGGATTTTCGGCGCCGACGCGGCGCCGCTGGCCTTCGTTGATGTTGCGGAACGCGCCCGTCACGATCAAGGCTCGCCCGTCCGGCTCAGGCGTCGTTCCGTCCGAGAGCACCGCATCGTAGCCGGCCCGGCGCAGCTGCTCGACAATCGCATCGCCCACGTTGAAGGCGACGGCCCGACCGACCGAGGCGGCGCGCTGGCGCGGCGGCACGCCTGGGGTGCCGCGATAGAGCGAGAACCCGAAGGTCGGATCGAGCGTGATCGCCGCCTGATTCAGCGCGAACTCGCGGACGATAATCGCGTTGGGCCGTCCCACCGCGGCGGTTTGCTGCTCGGCGCAGGCCGTCGCGCAAAGACAAAGGAGGACGGCTACACTCGTTCTGAATTGCAGGCGCATCGCGTTCCCCCCACGACCGGCGATGTGAAGCCCGTGTAAAATAGCCTGAACCGGCAATGCCGCAAACCTCGCCGCCAGGCAGGCCGACCGTGATAGCGGCGTTGACATTCGGCGGGGGCGCTGCTGTAAGCGCGGCGATGATGCTGTTCTCCGCGCGGATTCTCTGCCTGGCGCTGGTTCTCGCCGCCCTCCCGCTGCTTGCGGCGGGCGCCGAGGAGAAGCGGCTGCACATCTACAACTGGTCGGATTACATCGCGGCTGACACGATCGCCAACTTCACAAAGGAAACCGGGATCGAGGTCACCTACGACGTCTATGACGGTAACGAGGTGCTCGAAGCCAAACTGCTCGCAGGCCATTCCGCCTACGACATCGTCGTGCCCTCGGCGAGCCCTTATATGGCGCGGCAGATCGCAGCGGGCGCCTACCGGACCCTCGACAAAGCCAGGCTGCCCAACCTCAAGAATCTCGATCCGCAGATTGTTGCCCGGGCAGCCACGGCCGATCCCGGCAATGCGCATGGCGTGCCGTATCTGTGGAGCGTAACCGGCATCGGCTATAACACGGCGCTGCTCGACCGCGCGCTGGGCGAAGCGGCGCCGCGGGACAGTCTCGCTTTGCTGTTCGATCCCGACCACGCGCAGAAGCTCGCGCCCTGCGGCATCGCGCTGCTCGATACGCCGCAGGAGGTCGTGCCAGCGGCGCTCGCCTATCTCGGCCGCGACCCGAAAAGCCACACCGAGGCCGATCTCGCCGATGCGATCGCGCTGATCGATCAACTGCGCCCGTATGTCCGCAAGTTCCACTCCTCGCAATACATCAACGATCTAGCGACCGGCGACCTCTGCATCGCGCTCGGTTATTCCGGCGATGTCATCCAGGCGCGCAACCGAGCGCGGGAGGCAGAGAGCCCGGTCGAGATCGCATTCCGGGTGCCGCGCGAGGGCGCGCAGATGTCAATCGACATGCTCGGCATTCCCGCGGATGCGCCGCATCCGGAGAACGCGCATGCCTTCATCAACTATATCCTGCGGCCGGATATTATGGCTGCGATCACAAACGCCGTGTCGTATCCGAACCCAAACCTAGCGGCGACGCAGCTCGTTGCTCCCGAAATTCGCGATGACCCGGGCATCTACCCGCCGGAACCGCTGAAACAGCTGCTTTATATCGACCTGCCGGCTCCGCGCACGTATGAGCGCGCCCGCACCCGCGCCTGGACCCGCATGAAGTCCGGCTGCTGAACCCGGAATGGCGCTTCTCGAAATCAGCGGGGCGAGCAAGCGGTTCGGCGCAGTGACCGCAGTCGATCGCGTGTTCTTGTCGATCGAGCGCGGCGAGTTCTTCGCGCTGCTGGGGCCATCGGGCTGCGGCAAGACCACGCTGCTCAGACTGATCGCCGGCTTCGAGACGCCGAATGAGGGCCGCATCGTCATCGATGGCGCCGATATCACCGCGGTGCCACCCTATGCGCGGCCCGTCAACATGATGTTCCAGTCCTACGCGCTGTTCCCGCATCTCGATGTCGCGGGCAACATCGCGTTTGGGCTAAAGCAAGAGGGCATGCCGCGCCAACGCCGCGCCGCGCGCGTCGAGGAGATGCTGGCACTCGTGCAGATGACCGGGTTTGCGAAGCGCCGGCCACATGAATTGTCGGGCGGCCAGAAACAGCGCGTCGCGCTGGCACGGGCGCTGGCCAAGATGCCGAAACTGCTGCTTCTCGATGAGCCCCTGGCGGCGCTCGACCGCAAATTGCGCGAGGAGACGCGGCTCGAACTCACGGGCATCCAGGAACGGGTCGGCACAACGTTTCTCGTCGTCACCCACGATCAGGAGGAGGCGCTCGGCCTCGCGTCTCGCATCGCGGTGATGAACCGGGGGGAGCTCGTCCAGATCGGCACGCCGGCCGAGATTTATGAGCGCCCGCGGTCGCGCTTTGTTGCCGATTTTGTCGGCGCGGTGAATTTGTTCGACGGCAGGCTGATCAACGCCTTCAATGCGCTGGCGCTAAAGGTGGCCGGCATCGATGAGCCGATCCCGCTGCCGGAGCCCGTGAACCTGCCGGTCGACTCGGCGGTAGCCATCGCGGTGCGGCCGGAGAACATGCGACTGTCGCCGGCGCGGCCAGCAGGGTTTGCGCTGGCCGCGACAATCGTTTCGGTAGGCTATCAGGGCGGCCAGTCGACCGTGCATCTCTCGACGACATCCGGGCGCTCCTTGCGCACGCATCTGCCGAGCGCGGCGGCGCTCGGTCTCGCGCGCAGCGCCGCGGTGTGGGTGAGCTGGTCGCCATCGGATGCGGTGGTGCTAACAGAATGACCGGCATCGGTGCGGGGCTGCGGCGGTTCCTTATCGGCCTGCCGTTTATCTGGCTCATGGTGTTCTTTCTGCTGCCTTTGGCCATCGTCGCTGCAATTAGCTTTGCCGAGAGCGCCGATTCGATCCCGCCATTCAAGCTGATCTGGACAATGGCGAATTACCGCGCGCTGTGCTCGGGCTGCCTCGGGGCTTATACAAACTCGCTTGCTCTCGCGGCGCTCGCAACCGCGCTGTGTCTCCTTGTCGGATATGCCATCGCGTTTGCCATTGCGCGCACCCCCGGCGTGTGGCGGCAGCTCCTCCTGTTCCTGGTCATGCTGCCGTTCTGGACGAGCTTTCTGATCCGCGTTTATGCCTGGATCGCGATCCTGCAGCCGAGCGGGCTCGTCAACCGGCTGCTGCTCGCCGCGGGCGTGATCGATGCGCCGCTGCCGCTGCTGTACAACGGCTTCTCGGTGACATTGGGCCTCGTCTATTCGTATCTGCCGTTCATGATCCTGCCGATCTATGGCAGCCTGGCGCGGCTCGACGAAAGCCTTGTCGAAGCCGCCGCCGATCTGGGCGCGCGCCCGCGCCGCGTATTTCTCGACGTGATCCTGCCTTTGTCACTACCGGGTATCGCCGCCGGCTGTCTGCTGGTCTTCATTCCGGCGGTCGGCGAGTTCGTCATTCCCGATCTGCTGGGCGGCCCCGGGACGCTGATGGTCGGCAAGATGCTGTGGCAGGAATTCTTCGACAATGTCGATTGGCCCGCTGCCGGGGCGATCGCGACGGCGCTCGTCATCGTGTTGACCCTGCCGCTTCTCGCCGCGCAGCGCTTTCTCGAACGCGAGGGAGCCGCATGACCGGGCTCCGCGGCGGCATGTTTCGCTTAAGCGCGCTGCTGTTCGGCTTCGCGTTTCTCTATCTGCCGATCGTGCTGCTCGTCGTTTATTCCTTCAACGGCTCGCGGCTCGTGACCGTATGGGGCGGGTTTTCGGCCCGTTGGTACGGCGCGCTCGTCGAGAACGAGAAATACCGCGACGCGGCGCTCACCAGCCTCGAAATCGCGGTCATGGCAGCGACGATCGCGCTCGTTCTCGGCACCTGCGCCGGTTTTGCGATGAACCGCTTTGGCCGGTTTCGCGGCCGACTCGTCTTCGGCTTTATGCTGATGGCGCCGCTCGTCGTGCCGGAAGTGATCCTCGGCCTCTCCTTGCTGTTGCTGTTCGTCGCGGCACAGAACTGGATCGGGTGGCCGGCGAGCCGCGGCATCGTCACGGTGACAATCGCGCATGCGACGTTCGCCGCGTGCTTTGTCGCGGTGCTGGCGCGTGCGCAGCTGACCTTGTTCGACCGGGTGCTCGAAGAAGCCGCGCTCGACCTCGGCGCGCGGCCGCTCGCCGTCTTGTGGCGGGTCACCCTGCCCGGCATCAGCCCGGCGCTCGTCTCGGGATGGCTGCTCGCCTTTACGCTGTCGCTCGACGATCTGGTCGTAGCGAGCTTTGTCTCCGGCCCATCGGCGACGACCTTGCCGATGGCCGTCTATTCGAGCGTACGGATCGGCGTGACCCCGGAGGTCAATGCGCTCGCGACGGTGTTTCTCGGCATCGTCTTCGCCATCGTGGCGCTCGCCGGCTGGCTCATGGCACGGCAAGAGCGGCGCCGGCTCGCGACTGTACCGTGACGAACTAGACGCCGTGCAGCTCGAGAAATTCGCGCCAGTCGGCACTCATCCCGCCGGCATCGGCGCCGCTCAATAGGTTCAACAGCTCCTGGTCAATGTCGAGAGCGGTGCCGCAGGGGAGCGCGACGGCCGGGACCTCCTCTGCCTTACCGAGCCGCCGCCGCAGCGCGCGGTTGAGCGGGCCGACGGGAGTCCGCGTCGTCTCGGTCGGGCGCACATCGCCAGCGGCGCACAAGACGAGCATGTTAGCGATCAGATCACGCGCGGCAGCAAAGCCGCTGGGAATATCGGCCAAGCGACGGACACCGGACATCAGCGACGCGATGATCGCGCGCGCCGCCGGATTGTCGTAGCGCACCCGGCCGGCTGGGGTCGGCATCTCGTAGGTGATCGCCGCCGGCGGACGCACCAGCGCGAGACCCGAGGACATGAGCCGCTCCCGCTGCTTCGACGCGGTCAGCGGCGAGGCATCACGGGCGAACACGTCGCAGCGGAAGCGCTGGTCGATGCAGAAATCGCGCACCATCTCGCGTCGGTCCGGATCAGCGATGCCGGCGACCAGCCCGCGCGCGCGGCGGCCGAGCACCCAGCCGTCGAAATTCTCGACGAGCAACGCCGAGCCAACCGGCACGAGGCCGATCTCCTTGAGGTCACGGCGCAGCTCCGTGACATAGAGCGGCTGCCAGCCGGCATGCATGAATTCGTGGACGAGATAGCCCGGCCGGTAATCGCCGGGGCGCCGGCGCAACTCATTAGCCACGAAACTCGCGGCAAGGCTCGGTGCGCCGGCTTCGGCGAGCCGGCCGACCAGCGCGGCGGCGGCCGCAAACCGTGCCGCGCTGTTACCCGGCAAATCCGCCACCAGCTCGCGCACCAGATGCTGAAACGGCAGGTCGCCGGTCCAGCCCGGCAGCGCGTTGTAGCTGACGTAAACGAGGCCGCCCGATTTCAGGTGACCGTCGATGAACCGGCGCAGTTCCGCGCGCACCGGGCGGTCGACCCAGCTGTAAACGCCATGCGCGACGATGTAGTCGAAGCGCGGTAAGGGCAGCAAGCGCGCGGCGGCAAAATCGGTGGCATGAAAATGCGCGTTTGGCGCATCCGCCTCGCCGGCGAGGCGGGCCGCATGCTCGATATGCGCCGGCATCGCGTCGATGCCATGAAACGTTCCGGTCGGATGCGTCGCGGCGAGGATCGCCGCCGTCACCCCTTGGCCACAGCCGAGATCGCACCACGCAAAACCTCGGTCCCGCGCAGGCGGGGCGACCCCGCCGAGGGCCGCGACGAGATCGAGCCAGGCCGGCGCCAGCATCGGCTTGAAGCCGTAGACATAGGGCACGTCGGTGACATAGCCGGCCAATTCGCTGCTGCCGGCGGACGGCATCACCGAGCCTTCGGTCTCGCGCTCGCCCGGCGAGGCTTGCGTTTTTCGATCAGCCGGATGCGACCATCCTTGCCGGTCTTGATCAGCTCGTCAGGACTGACGGGCCGCGATGCTTCCTTGGGCTTGCTACGCGCCACGGCTTATCGGGCCGGCCAGACCGGTTCGTTGTGGCCGAGCGGCACCGAGGGCCGCGCCCAATGGGGCGGTGTCTCGGACAGTTGTACGGTCGGCTTCAGATGGCGCAGCGTGCCGGCCGGCGCCTGGCTTTCGATCGACCAGCGTGCCAACTCATCCGCTGTGAATTCGGGCGCCACGTCCTTCAGCTCGGCTTCCGGCACCTCGCCGCGGCCGACCAGCCAGCCTCCGGTCTGCGCGAGGGAGATGCGCACGAGCCAGCTGCCCCCCTCGCGGGCGCGGCGGGCGAGCGCCACCATCGCGCCGAACGCCATCAGGTACCCCGTCAGGTAATCGATTGCCGACACGGGATAGAATTGCGGACCCGGCTCGGCCCCCGGGAACACCTGACCCTGGCGCGTGGTAATGCCGCTGACATTCTGCACGACCGTGTCGAAGCCGCGGCGCGACGCCCATGGCCCCACATGGCTGAACGCGCAGAGCGAGACATAGACAATGCCGGGGCGCAGCGCCGCCAATTGCTGTGGCGCCAGGCCGCGAGCCGCGAGCGTCCCCGGCCGGTAGCCTTGCGAAAAGACATCGCCCTCGCGGACCAACCCCTTCAGGGTTTCGAGATCCTGCGTTTGGCGCAGATCGAGCCGCGCCGAGAGCTTGCCGTGCCCGGTGTCGTATTCCTGGTCGTCGCGCGCGGCGATGTGCGGTGCGGTGATCTTCAAGACATCGGCGCCATGCTCAGCCAAGGTGCGGGCGCAGGTCGGACCGGCCAGGACTCGGGTCAGGTCGAGAACCCGGATCCCCGAAAGAGGCCGGTCGCCTTCCGGGAGTTTTTGCGGCGGAGCATCGCCGATCTTCACGATTTCCAAGAGCGGCAACGAAGCGATCGCGGCAGCCTGCGGGTGCTGCGCCCACTCGGCCATGCTGCGGACCATGCCGCCGGCGCCTCCCGCGGCGATGATGGCCTCTTCGAGTTCTAGCGCGTCCCACCCGGCAACCGCCTTACGCACCGACGCCTTGCTTTCCTCGCAGCCGAGGACTTTGAGCGCGGCGGCGCGATGGTTCGGGAAATTGGCGTGGACATAACTCCATCGGCCGTTCTTAGCCGGGTACATGCCCATCACCTCGTTGCGTTCGCCGCGCACCTTGACGCCATTCACTTGCAGGTAATTGCCGCTGCGCAGCGAGGCGGTGGCGTGGCGCAGATCAACCCCAACCTCCTGCCGCCGCCCGGTGCGCAACTCCCACAAATCTGCCGCCGCGAGCGCAGTGGCCGCTACTGCCGCGGCACTGGTCTCCCCGATGCGGAATGGCGTCGGCAGGACGGGGTCGCTGCCACCGGTGATCTCGACCGTGCGGGCGCGCTCCTCGGATAGGCCGGCGACCGGCAGGATTGTGCGCAGAGCGTCGTGGGCAGCCATGCTGGGTTCTCCCGCTTTGCGGAGCCCGCATCGGCGCCGCGATGCCGAATGATGCCGTGGAACCCGGCGCGAGGAAATGGCGATCAGCCGTCTCGTATACCCTGCCTATGCATCGCGGCGGCATGCCGCGGCGTACCTCGATTTTTCCGCTGCAGGGCGGCTCCGAGGGATGTTAGATATAGCTCTTGTCTATAATAGACGTTCCGTACAGGTCGGCTCGCTTCGAGAGATCCCCCTCATGAGAAAAGCCGCGATCCCCCTAACGCTTGCCCTTGCCTTGGGAGCAGCGGTACTGCCGCGTTTGCTCGGGACTGTCGCGCCGAGCGCTGAGGCGCAAGCGCCGCCGGCCTCCGCGCCCCCATCGGCTCCCGGGGTGCCGGTTACTGCCGACACCGTTGCAACGGCCGATGTGCCGGTCTTTCTGCAAGCGATCGGGACGGCGCAGGCCTACAACATGGT
>Ga0209059_1000384_pt1 | contig 20105 bp, 19 predicted proteins | sample GraSoiAngelo_151_FD_186165 | JGI IMG/M metagenome (GOLD analysis project Ga0209059, IMG submission 186165) | Grasslands soil microbial communities from the Angelo Coastal Reserve, California, USA - 14_1009_12_20cm (SPAdes) (version 2) | ecosystem: Environmental > Terrestrial > Soil > Grasslands ...
AAAGCCGTAGCTACCGTAGGAGTACGAACCAGCGAGATAGACCACATCGGGCTTGCCCGGCGGAGAGTAAACCACGTTATCATACCAGCACTGACCCGTACAGTAGTCTTCGTTCTGTGTCGTTGTTAGATCGGTGAACGTCGGCGACCCAGTCGCAACGTCGTCACTGCGATAGAAACGCGCAGCCGGTGATCCCGTGTTGCCATCGCCAACATACATGCGCGTGGTCCCGCTTGCCAACAGCGTCACGGCAAACTCGGCCCGATCATTAATATTATTGGGAGCGAGCGCCGTCTTAATCTGCGTCCAATTGGCGCCATCGTCGTTTGAGCGCCAGACGCCTCCTCCACTTGCGGTAGGCCTGGGAAACGCAGCAGCGTACAGCGTGGTGTTCGTCGCGTAGTTCGGGTCAAATTGGACTTTGTTGACACCGCGGGCCGAGCCGAAGGTGGCCTGGATTTTCCCGGCGTCTCCTGGCAGGGCCGGGTTGAGACAAACACCCTCGGGTGCCAAGAGGGCGAAGGTCGCGCCGCCATCAGTGGATTTCCACAGCCCATACGGCGGGAGACCGGGAGCAAGCGTGACGCCACCACCTGTGACTGAACTGACTCCACGAACAGCGCGAGTTGAACCGACATACATGGTGTTGCCCCTAACCACAATCGATGAAATCGCGCGACCGTCGAAAGCCGGGCCGGTATAGGCCGGGGCATCACCGCAGGAGGTCGCCATCACGGGCACAGATGTATTCGCAACCAAATGTGTCCAGGTGTTGCCGCCATCCGTTGATTTGTAGATGCCAAAACCGGCTTCCGAATCACCCGACGCGTTCGGCTCGCCGGTCCCCGCGTAAAGCGCACCGGTCGCGGCGTCGTAGGTTAGCGTTCCGATCGCGTTTGTCGCGAAGCTGCCGGAGACAAACGTCCAGCTCACCCCGCTGCCGGAGAGTGCGTTGGTAGTGCGCCAAACTCCACCGCCTGCTGCCGCAGCCCATACTCGGCACCGCCGCGCGCTGCAGCTTGGGTCCACGGCCAATGCAGTGATGCGTCCGGATGTCGTGTAAGGGGCGCCGCTAAAAGTCAGAATATCGGGAGCATTCGAGATGCTCGGTCCCGCAAGAGTCCATGCGCCAAGCGCGTTCGCGGCCTCCCGCCCAGACCTTCCTCTGACACTAGTCCATGCGGCATGCGCGTTCCGCCTCAATGCAAACGGGATATCGGTGGCGGGGAAAGCTCGCTTCGCGTAATCCTCTTCAGCTGCAGACACCGGCCCACCTTCTCGTTCAGGTCCGGGCAAGGTCATTTTGCTTCGAAACAACTCAGCATGATTTTGACGTAATTTATCGATCCCGCCTCTGTTTTCTGCTTTCGCCAAAAACAATGGGCCGGACGGTTTCACCGCGACGAACGCCATTGCGGCGGCTGCGGACAATAGGGTGACGACACCTGCGAGGCGCAGATGCGATACAAGACGGTTGGGACTAAACGAACGATGAGTTTTCATATGTGTGGAGATGACTGATCCAAGCCGGAGAGAAGGAGCGACCTTGGAACAATCCAGATTGCCAGGATACGAACAAAAATGTCAAGGCGTTTAACCTTATATTTTTGTAATGTTCGTAGTTATAAGCTGAGCACCGGACTCGGTTGAATCTCTTCCAAAGTTCGAAAGTAGGTTCGAACAGGAAAAACGGCTCAATCAGGCGCGCCCTGCTACCGACAAGGACCGAAAAACGGTCGTTTGTCAGCTGATCTAAGCAGCTATCACGACGGCGCGCTTGCGGGCAGTCGCGTCGAGGATCCGCTTGCGCAAACGCAAAGATTTGGGTGTCGCTTCCACATATTCGTCGACGTCGATGTATTCAATCGCACGCTCCAGGCTCATGCGAAGCGGTGCTTCTAGCTGGATGCCTTTCCCTTCACCTTGCGAACGCATGTTGGTGAGATGTTTTGCTTTGCAGGGATTGACTGGCAAATCTTCCGGGCGCGCGTTTTCGCCGACGATCATCCCTTCGTAAATGTCCTCCTGCGGACCAATGAAAAGCCGGCCGCGTTCCTGAATATTGTTGAGCGCGTAAGCCGTGCTGACTCCCGATTCCATCGACACCATCACACCACGACCGCGTCCTCCGATTTCGCCTTTGAACGGCGCGTATTCGCGAAAGAGATGACTCATCAATCCTTCGCCACGCGTCAGGTTGACCAAATCGGTTTCAAAGCCAATCAGGCCACGAGTCGGAATAATCGCCTCGACCGACACCCGTGTGGCGTGATGATTCATGCTGGCAACCTCACCTTTGCGATTGGCAATCAATTGCAAAATGTCACCGAGATTTTCGTCTGGTAGATCGACATAGAGATTTTCCAAGGGCTCGAGCAGAGACCCATTTTCTGCTCGATGGAAAATCACTTCGGGACGCGAGACCATCACTTCATAGCCTTCGCGTCGCATTTGCTCGATCAGGATCGCGATCTGCATTTCGCCGCGTGCATTGATCTCAAATGCCCCTGCGGTTTCCGTGTCGTTGACCTGGAGTGAGACGTTGCCGCGCGTCTCGCGAATAAGGCGCTCGCGAATATTCCGCGCCGTCACAAATTTTCCTTCGCGCCCGGCAAACGGTGAATCGTTGACCAGAATGTGCATGCGAATCGTAGGCGGATCGATATCTACAAATTGAAGCGGCGTCCGTTCTTCGCGGTCTGAGAGGGTTTCGCCAATATAAACTTCCTCGAAACCGGCCAGTCCAATGATGTCGCCGGCGGTCGCGTGTTTGATTTCCACCTGCTCCAATCCCGAATAGGTAAAAAGCGCCGTGACTGTAGCCCGCTCATGGCGGCCATCTCGGTGAATGCAGACGATGGAGTCCCCGACTGCAACGCGACCGCTGACGATGCGCCCGAGTGCAATTCTTCCCAGGTAATCGCTGTAATCCAGATTCGAGACGAGCATTTGAAAGAATGGCTCGCTCGAAATTTTTGGCGGCGGCACGTGTTGCACAATCGCCTGAAAAAGCGGCGTCATGTCTTCGTTGTTTTCGTGCAATTCGCGCACGGCAAAACCGTCCTTCGCGCTGGCGTAAATGATTGGGAAATCAAGTTGCTCGTCGGTCGCCTTCAATTCGACGAAGAGATCGAAAATCTCGTCCAACACTTTGTGCGGGCGCGCGTTTTCTCTGTCGATCTTATTAATGACAACCACCGCCTTCAATTTGTTCTCCAGCGCCTTGCGTAAAACAAAACGTGTCTGTGCCTGCGGCCCATCGTGCGCATCGACAACCAGCAGCACGCCGTCCACCATTTTCATGATCCGCTCGACTTCGCCGCCAAAATCGGCGTGACCGGGTGTATCGACGATGTTGATCCGGTAACCCTTCCACTGAAAAGCTGCATTCTTCGCACGAATCGTGATTCCTTTTTCGCGCTCGAGATCCATCGAATCCATCATGCGCTCCTCAATCTTTTGATTGGAGCGAAAGGTGCCCGATTGGCGCAACAGCTGATCGACCAGGGTCGTCTTGCCATGGTCGACGTGCGCAATGATGGCGATATTACGAATTTTATCCATTGGGGAAAATCTCTCCCGCGCGGGAGAGCCGCCTACTCTACGAGAGACTGCAGTAGAGTCAAACTCCGGTGCCAATCGGACACACAGGTTTTCCCATCCAATCATACCCAGATCTGGATTACCGGATCAAAGCGTTTGACTTGAGGAACTCATCGAAAGACGAAGAAAGAATTCGCATTCTTCGTTCTAACTTCAATCTATGCCGTTTTCCTAATTCTGGATTTTCCTTCTAAATTCCTGCTCCAATCTTCATTCTTCCGCTTATGAAAATTCTTCTCGCTGGTATTCTCGGCGGAATCGTCATGTTCATCTGGACCTCAATCGCGCACATGGCATTACCTCTGGGCGAAGCCGGTCTCGGCGAAATTCCAAATGAATCAGCCGTCCTCAGCGCGATGCAAAGCAACATCGGCGAGCAAACCGGTCTTTATATTTTTCCCGGCCGCGGTCTCGGTAAGAACGCGACTCGACAGGAAAAGCAGGAAGCGATGAAACACATGGGCGAAAAAATCGCGACGAACCCGTCTGGCATTCTCATGTACCACGCGCCCGGTCGACCGCTGTCGCTTGGCAAATTGCTCGGAGTTGAATTGGGCACCGAACTGCTCGAAGCCATCCTAGTCGTGTTCCTGCTCGCTCAGACGCGCATCGCGAGCTTCGCCGGCAGAGTCGGCTTCGTTCTCGCTGCCGGGATCCTGGCCGCCATCGCGACCAACGTTTCCTATTGGAACTGGCACGGCTTCCCGTGTGTTTATACTGCCAGTTACATGCTTATCCAGATCGTCGGCTTTCTCTGTGTCGGCATTGTCGCCGCGCTGGTGCTGCGGAAGGCTGCCTTAGCAGCATGAGACCCGATCACCGATCACGAATTACTGATCACTATGCCGGCCACGCTCTCGCACTGTCAGTGCCCGACGTCCGCTTGAGCTTCCATACGTCGCCTCCGCTCTGTCGTCACTTCTTTTGAAGCGCCGTTCTTTCGACGTGTTGGCAGGAATCCATGTCGCACCGGCTGCATTTACTTTCAGGAAATTTGCGATCTCTTTTTCAGATAGGTCCGTACCGTTGATATGAGAATAGCTTTCTGAAACACTCCGGTCGTTGGCAAAAATCACCAAGTAAAGATATCGATCCTTATGGTAGAGGACGCTGACAGTTTCGTCATCCCGCAACTGTCGCTGGACCAGGTTGCCATATCGATTTTCGATTCTGTCCGAGCCGTCACCCAGGTTTGCCCAGATCGAGCTCAGGGCGGTGACAAAAGTCAACGTAGCCACCAGAAATTGTTTCATATCCCCAGTCGAATACCTTTTACTTCCTATCCAAATACTTCATCTGCTTCGTTCCATCTTGGCTGCGGTCATCCGGCTTTTCTTCAATCAGTTCCTCAGCCGGAACAGTGTGAAACGAAACAACAGTCCAATCAGCGTCAGCGCCGACCACGGGGCGGTGCCAGACATTCTGCGGAATTGAAATCCAGCGCTGTTCCAGCGGCGCGTCCGGATTGCTAACCAACACATTCGATTGCCACTGGCTCGGCTCTCCGGTCTGCATATCGCCGCTTCCTTCGAACGTCATCATCCGCTGGTGACTATTCGGATGGCGTTCCGCGCCTGTGTTAGCGCCCGCGCGCAAAACAAATATCCAGGCAGATCGAATCTCAGTCGGTAACGCGCGACCGAAAACGGTTAATGGAATCGGTTCCCAGGTCATTAACGCCTCTTTCTTCCGAGCCAGCTCCGCACGGACCCGTTCGATAATTGGGAGAATTTGTTGGCGGACAGTCTCAGACTGTAAGATGTCATCGATCGATTCAAGTCGGGCGTGTTCTTGCTGTGTCATTCCGCGAATATTCACTATCAATTTCATTTCCCAATTCTTAATTCTTGCTTCTGGGTTTTTTCTTCCTGCTTAATTCATCCATGCCGAAGAAGAGCAACAGTCGCAAGCGAACCGTACGAATCGAGGTTCGCGAGTCCGGTGTGCACGGGCACGGTGTTTACGCCATGCAGTCTATTCCCAAAGGCACCCGCATTATCGAATACACGGGGCAACGCGTCTCCTGGGAAGCCGCTCCCAACGACGAGAACGATCCACACACATTCAATTTTGGCCTCGACAACGGCGAGGTGATCAATCCGGAGATTGGCGGCAACAACGCGCGCTGGATCAACCATAGCTGCGATGCAAACTGCGAAGCCGTCGAAGAAAAGGACCGCATCTTCATCGATGCGCTGCGCGATATCCAAGCCGGCGAGGAACTCTTTTACGACTACGCGCTGGAAATCGACGAACCGATCACGGAAGAATCAAAAAAGAGATTCGCTTGCTACTGCCACAGCCCAAATTGCCGCGGCACAATGCTCGACATTTCCTAATTGAAACTTGCTCCCCTCCCGGTTTGCTCGCTCCTACCTTGGTCACTTTATCTTGATCACTCGCACTGCCCCGTGCTTGCGCCAGCTACTATCCGCGCGATTCCCAATCGCGACGTGTTCCATGTCGCACTTCTCGCGCGCTCAATTCTTCCTTCCGCGTCCTGATTCGCCCGGAATAGGCAAAACCTATCGCCGCCAGACGCATAAAGTATTTCAATCGGCCTCCAGAGTGTGGCCAGTTGATTGTATGAACGGCTCAGGTTTAGGGATGGGAACGGCCAAGGGGGCCAAGGGGAATGACCGGTCCTGGAACGTAATGGCCTGACTCGCGCGGCCACGGTCTGGGTCTTAAACAACCTGCCGATAAGGACTTCGAAGTTCTCGGTCTCACTACCGGAGACCCTCGTGAACCTGGGCCTGCGGAGTTTCACTTTTTCATCAACCAACAAAAACAACGATTAGAGGAGACAAAATTATATGGAAAGTAAGATGCCGATAGGACAGCGCATTGCGCGATTCCTTGAGACACGATACGCGCACCGGGCGCAGCCTCATTATTTGCCCGAGCTCGCAGGGTTTGGACTAATCCTGATCCTCGCGGTCTGGCCAATGTTATCGATGGTAGCGGCGGCGCTGGAAAAAATGCGATAAGAACTTCACTCCTTCGCACTGGGAGTGACCGATAAATTCTTCGCTGACAAAGCAGCCGCCGCTTCCCGACGGAATGCTGCGGCGGCTTTGCTCTGAAATCGAAGCGGATTGTAAACGAGATTGAGCTCCCGCTCCGGGACCGGCGGAGCGAATGGTAAGCTGACGCATCCGGGCGTGGCGTGGTGTTTCACCATCATTTGAGGCACAATCGAAACGCCGATCGAGGCCGCGACCATGTTCGCGATCGTGCTGAGCTGGCTGCCAGCCAGCGCGATCTCTGGCCGGAGACGACGTGATTCGAGGAGGTGATTCACCTGTTGCGACAGGCAATGCATTTCGTGAAGCAGTAGAAACCTCTGCGATTTGAGATCGTCGAATTCCACGAGATCCTTTTTTGCCAGGGGATGTTCTTCCGACACGAGTGCCAGCAATGGTTCGGTTCCCAAAGATTCTCGTCGAAGAGTTGGACTCGGCCGGCACGTGGATGCGAGCGCGACATCCAGTTCGCCAGCTTCAATTCGCCGAGTGATCCCTTCGGTCACATCCTCAACGATCTCCAGCGTCACTTCTGGATAATGCTCCTGGAACGTCACGACCAACTCCGGCAGCACATAGGGCGCGATCGTAGGAATTGCGCCTACGGCCACTCTGCCGGCCACTTCGCCTTTGAGCTCGTCAACGCATCGGCGAGCGTCACCGATCGATGCCAAAATTTGCCGCGCATAATCAATCAAACAACGGCCCGCTTCAGTCAGCACAACTGAACGCGGGAGCCGATCAAACAACGGCTGACCGACCTCTGCTTCCAGCTTGCGAATCTGCTGGCTAAGCGAAGGTTGAGCCACGCGCACCTTACCGGCCGCGCGCGAGAAACTTCCTTCCTCCGCCACGGCGACGAAGTAACGCAACTGATGAATTTCCATAGAAAAGTTCTGCCGAGGGGAGACTCACAGTAGCGCCAGCCTTCCTACTTTGAAACTCGCTCGTTGCATGTCGTTTCCGACACTGTAGCCGGTGGTCGCTGACCCCGGAACAAACCGCTCTTCCGTCGTCCACTTAGTTCCTGCTTTTGTCCTTTCTACTTCTTTGCTCTGTGACACGTTCATTGCTAGCAAGGCAGTCATGATCTCACGCCTTAATTCTTCTCTCCTACCCGTTACGTTTTTCTCACTTTTCCTAACGATAATGCTGACGTCGCCGCATCCAGTTGCCGCCGTTGATCGGCCAATTTCTATTCCCGTGCAGATCACTCATGCCCAAAATTTTGATCCGTTCCCGTCTCCGGACGGCAAAAAGCTCGTCTTCATCTCAATGCTTTCCGGTAAGGAACAATTGTTCACCATGAACGTCGACGGCTCCAATGTAGTCCAGCTAACCCGCGACGATGCCGATCACGAAGATCCCGCGTGGTCACCGGATGGGACCAGGATCGCGTTCGTCCTCATCGCCAAGGACCGTCACAGCATCGCGGTCATGAGAACTGATGGCAGCAACTTGGAAGTACTTACACCACCGGAGCAGAATACCATCCATCCAAACTGGTCCGCGGACGGCAAACGCGTCATCTATTGCACGAATGATGACCTGCAACCGCCAAAGAAAAATTCTGCCGACGTCAATGCGGTCGATCTGGCTACGAAGAAAGTCACGCGCCTTATCACAGGCGGGATCAATACCTACGGTTCGTGGTCGCTCGATATGAAACACATCGCCTTCCGCAAAATCATTGGTGACGAGAACTCGGAGGTCTTTGTTGCGGATGGCGACGGCTCGAATCCGCGCGACCTAACGAACAACCCGTTCTTCGACGGCTGGCCGGCGTGGTCGCCTGATGGAGGGAGGATCGCGTTCGCATCGAATCGCCGTGGCCACGGTTACCAGATATTCATCATGCAAGCCGATGGCGCGAACCCGCGACTGGTCGCGAATACGGAAGGCCGCGGAACAGCGCCGCGATGGTCTCCCGATGGCAAAGCGATCTACTTTACAAACTGCGTTGCGAAAGATTATGGAGCGGATTGCGAGGTTCTCATGGCGCGTTTAGAACCGCAGCCGCTCGTCGCGCCGTAGCCTGCGAGGGCAAAGTCCTTCCCTAATTCTCCCTTGTTATCTGTTACTTATCCGGCAGCAGCACGATTTTCCCAAGCGCGCCTGGCTCCATCCCCGCGCGATGCGCCTGCGCTGCTTCCGCCAGCGGAAATTCTTTGCCGATCACCGGACGCAACGTTCCGTTTTCCAAACCGGCCACGAGTGTGGCGGGAGGGGTACACCTCTGCCGAGCATGCCGAAACTTCTAAACCGGCGCCTGACATCTTTGCCGCTTCATTGAAAAAGCTTGGCGGCATTTCGCCTGCCGATGCCGTGACGGTCGGCGACACAAGGTCGACATCGAAGCCGCCGCAAAAGCCGGCCTGAAAACGATTGCGTTTCTCTGTGCCGGAACATCGGAATCAGCGTTGCGCGAAGCGGGGGGCAGCCGCGATCTACCGCGATTCCGCTCATCTTCTGGACGAGTACAATAAATTGTCTTCTACTTTCTAATCCCCCTGTTAATTCGTAATTGAAACTCGCTCACTCTCGCAATCGACTGCCGTAGATTAAGTCAAATCTCACAGCATGAAGAAGCCTCATCCGAAAGCGATTTTGCTGAAACCGTCTGTGGAATATGGCGGTTTGATCGGTGGCATTGGGGAGTTGCTCGAGGCAGCCCGCCGCAATGCGGCGCGAGCGGTTAACGCTCTCATGACTGCGACCTATTGGGAGATCGGGCGGCGCATTGTTGAGTTCGAGCAGCGAGGGAAAAAGCGCGCCGAATACGGAGAAGAGCTGTTGCAGCGATTGGCGCAGGACTTGACCGCCAGGTTTGGTCGCGGCTTCTCGTATCCAAACGTTAACAAGTTTCGCCAATTCTACCTTGCGTTTCCCGCTTCGGGAATTCTCTCGACACCGTCAATAGAATCCATCCACACGATTCTCTCGACACCGTCAATAGAATCACAACGCAAGAAAGGCCAGACATCGTCTGGCGAATTGGCGGTTCGCGATCTTGCGGCTCGGTTTCCGCTGCCTTGGTCACACTATGTCCGCCTGCTTTCCACGAAGAGCGCCGAGGCGCGCCGATTTTATGAGACCGAGGCCTTGCGCGGTGGCTGGAGCGTACGCCAGCTCGACCGTCAGATTGGCTCGCAATTCTACGAACGCACCGCTCTTTCGCGAAATAAAAGCGCCATGTTGCGCAAAGGTTCCCTTGCCTCCGCAGAGGATTCAATTTCCGCCGACGAAGAAGTACGCGATCCGCTCGTTCTCGAATTCCTCGGACTAAAAGATGAATACTCGGAGACCGAACTTGAACAGGCGCTCTTGCGGCACCTTGAGAACTTTCTGCTCGAGCTCGGCGGCGGCTTTGCCTTCGTCGGTCGCCAACGCCGATTGCGAATCGGCGGCGAATGGTACCGCGTCGATCTTCTTTTCTTTCACCGCAAACTGCGGTGCCTTGTGATTATTGATCTGAAAGTCGGCAAGTTCACGCATGCCGATGCGGGCCAGATGCACCTTTATCTGAATTACGCGCGCGAACACTGGACGCAGGCGGACGAGAATCCGCCGGTTGGTCTAATCCTGTGTGCCGAGAAAGATGATGCGATTGCTAAGTACGCGCTGGAAGGATTGCCGAATAAGGTTCTGGCGCGCGAATACAAGCTCGCCCTACCAGCTGAAAAACGCCTGGCGGCCGAGATCGAAAAGACCCGCGAGCTTCTGGAACGAAGAACCCGCAAATGAATGCATTTTCTCCTTCTCCTGCGTGAGTCTTCTCACTGCCCCATATGATCAATGATCTTTGGTACAAAAACGCGGTGATCTACTGCCTGTCGGTCGGTACTTACATGGACGCTGATGGCGATGGGACCGGCGATTTCCGGGGACTAATGCGTCGCCTCGATTATCTGCATGGACTCGGAGTCACCGCGATTTGGCTCATGCCGTTTCAAACTTCGCCGTGCCGGGATGACGGTTACGACGTCGCCGACTACTACAATGTCGATCCGCGCTACGGCACGCTCGGCGATTTCATCGAGTTTACCCACGGCGCAAAACAACGCGGCATTCGTGTTTTGATCGATCTGGTCGTGAACCACACGTCCGACCAGCATCCCTGGTTCAAGCAGGCGCGTTCGGATCCAAATTCGAAATATCGGAATTGGTACGTCTGGTCGAAGAAGAAACCGAAGCAAGCGAGTAAAGGAATGGTGTTTCCCGGCGTACAAAAAACAACGTGGACCTACGATCGAGAAGCCAAAGCCTGGTATTTCCACCGATTTTACGACTTCCAGCCTGACCTCAATACCTCAAGTCCGGAAGTGCAGGATGAAATACTTAAAATCATGGGCTTTTGGATTCAGTCGGGCGTCTCCGGATTTCGCATGGATGCGGTCCCTTTCATTATCTCGACTAAGGGACCCAACGTGCGAAAACCAAAGCAGCAGTTCGATATGCTGCGCGTGTTTCGCGAATTCCTTCAGTGGCGCCAGGGCGACTGCATTGTGCTGGCCGAAGCCAATGTGCTGCCCGAAACCGACATGGATTACTTCGGCGAAGACGGCGATCGCATGCACATGATGTTCAACTTTCAGGTGAACCAAAACCTGTTCTATGCATTGGCCGCCGCTGATACGGGCCCGCTGATCAAAGCGTTGAAAGCGACAAAACCGCGGCCGGCGACGGCGCAGTGGGGAATCTTTCTTCGAAATCACGACGAACTTGACCTGGGGCGCTTGCAAAAGAAGCAGCAGCAAACGGTGTTTAAGGCGTTTGGACCGGACAAACACATGCAGCTTTACGATCGTGGGATCAGACGCCGCCTTGCGCCAATGCTCGGAGGCGATCAGCGCCGACTTAAGCTGGCTTATAGCTTAATGTTCACACTTCCTGGAACACCGGTGGTTCGCTACGGCGATGAGATCGGCATGGGCGACGATCTCACGCAACGGGAACGCGCCTGTGCGCGGACTGCGATGCAATGGTCGGACGAACCGCACGGTGGATTTACTAAAAACCCAAAGCCGCATATTCCTGTGATAGATAAAGGGCCTTATGGCTATCAACATGTGAACGCTGCGGTCCAGCGACGCGATCCAGAGTCAATGCTGAACTGGACCGAGCGCATCATTCGAATGCGCAAAGAAGTTCCGGAAATTGGCTGGGGAGATTTTACCGTGCTGAAAGTCCGCGATCCCGCCGTTCTCGCTCTCCGGTATGACTGGCGCAATAATTCAGTGTTGTTTCTACATAATCTTTACGAACAACCGCGCGAAATTCTCGTGGACCCGGGCGTCAATAGCGAACAAGGCAAACTGCTGGTTAATCTTCTTGCCGAGAACCACAGTCGGGCTAACAAATCCGGCAAGCACCGGATTATGCTGGAAGGCTACGGTTACCGGTGGTACCGAATCGGCGGACTCGACTATCTGTTGCGTCGAACCGATATCGATCACAAAGAGACCGACGCGGTTTGAAAAACAAACCCAGCAAAGAAAAGCCGCCAGGGCATTGACGCGCCCGGCGGCTCCTCGAATCCAACTTTTTACTTGTTCTTCGGCGCGCCCGGCGGTCGCGCCCTACCAAATCGCTACTTATCCCATCCCAAGGGAATCTAGCGTCGGCTGGTCAATCGCGGCTGTCGTCGTGAGCCCATTGTCGTTCTGGTAGGCGGTGAGAGCCTCGCGGGTCAACGGCCCGAGCAGTCCGTCCACCTCACCCTTGTAATAGCCCATCTCTTGAAGCACGCCCTGCACGTCGGCGATCACCTTGTCCGGTGGCTCAGCATGGTGACCCACGTAGATCGGTCCGTCGTAGGCATAATATTGGGCCGAAGGACTGTAACCCCATGCCGGATACCAGTAGCCGTTGTTCCAGTAGTAGTAACCGCCACCGATCAGCTCCACACGGTTGTAATGCGACCGATACCAGCCCTGATCGTGCCATTCCGGATGATACGAGCGGAATACTTCGTATTGCGGACCCTGCCAGCGATCACTTCCTTGAATCCGATAATTCTGGTTGTAGGTAACCGCTGGAACCTGCTGCGGCTTTGGCTGCGCACGGAAGTTCGCGTGCTGTGATTTAATCTGCTGCACCTTCTGCGGATCCGGCTTCTTCGCCTTGGCTCCCGCATTAGCCTGCGCCTTTTGCTGGCCCACTGGCGAGACTGCCGGAGCTGCCCCTGCCGCAGCGCCTGCCGGCGACGTTGCTGGAGTAGCAGATGTTTTTGCCGCCGAGGGCTCCTTCATCCCTTTCCTCTGCTGCTCAACCTGCTGCTTTGCACGAGGTGTCGGCGCGCCTTCCCGTTGACCGGTAACGTTCGTTCCCGGCGCATTCGCAGATTCCTGGTTCGCTGGAGTTTTTCCGCCCTTTCTTGCACCGGGCTCATTGGTTGTGCCACGCTCATGCGTAGCTCCGCGTTCCTTCATGGCACCGGGCTGATTCGTAGGTTCGTGTTCCTTGATCGCTCCGTGCTGCTTTGCCGCTGGAGCCTCAGGCTTCGCTGCATTCGGCCTGGGTTGCGCTTGAGGCGCGTGCGCTTTTTCCGGGGCGCGCTTGCCCTTTGATGGTGATTGCTGTTCGACTGGCTGTTGCGCCAAAGCGGCTCCCGCCAGCGCCAGTGAACAGCTTATTAGTAAACTGGTAAGTTTTTTCATAATAATAATATTTAGTCGTCAGACGTTCGCGATTTATTCAGGGTCCTTCCTGTAATTTCCCCTCAGGCGCGTGCTCGCGAATCTTTTCGGAGTTACGCGTCATTCGATCGCCTAACCATACTTCGTGCAGCCGCACCCATCCGGTTCCTCGCAGACAAGATTACAGCTCAATGGGACACCTTTCCTTGCAGGTTAGCCGGATAAAACCGACTACCCTATACGCCGCGCGGCGAAAAAATTTTCGTTGAGACGCGAGACAGCGCATTTCACAGCGATGCGGTCGAGCTTTTTACCACTTTATTGATTTCAGATTACGTCTCACCGTTTTCCCCAGACCTTGAACGCTGATCGCGGTCAGCTTCTTCAACGCCTTCCTGAATTAGTTTCTCCGGGATGTTTTGCTCATCTTCGGGGCGCACCGTCGGAGCTTTTTCGCCCGAGGACACAAGTGGCATTCCCCAGTCTCGACCCGGTTCCTCTCTTGTCGCAGACTTCTCCGAGCCTGATGTCGCACCGATCGGTTCCTCCCGCGCACGAGTCTGGTCGAGATCATTCGGCTGCGCGCGTCCGTCGCTGCGCGCGATCTGACGCGCCCGCTCCTCGATCATTTGCGGCGTCACTCTTCCTAGTCCTTGCGTTCCACGAATGATTTTCCCCTTTTGTGCTTCATCCATAAGCGTATACACGATTCGCGTCGGATAACGCTCGCGGCTGGGTTCTAGTCCGAACGAGCCTAATCACTAATCACGGTTTAGTCGGCTTCCCCTGCGTTCTAATCGGATCGGTACTTTGGAAAAATGCAAAGCGACGTCCAGGATCAGGTCGACACAAAAAAAGCGCTCCGCATTTTCCAGCGGAGCGCTTTTGTGTCGCGCAGAGGCTGCGCTACTCAACTTCAATAAACTCCGGATCGCCTGCGCAGATCACTCGTTCCGAGTATACAAAGCCGTCCACGTCAACCGCGACCCAGCAACCGTCCACGAACGCGAAGTACGTGTTCCCGATCAGCCGGAAATGGTTCGCCCCGAAACGTTGGACGAAGAACTCCTTCGGATGCCGCCCAAGACTGAACACTTCGCTGTGACGCGACTTGAACTCTTGCACGTTCACCCTCGTGGATTGGTTTACGTTCGTCTGATTCGTGCTCCTCACGTTCGTTTGGCTCGTGCTCGAACGTGCGCCAGGCTCATTCCTGTTCATACCAGGTTCATTCCTGTTTACGTCCGGAGCGCGGCCCTTAACGTCCGGCTGTCCACGTACGTTGGCGCCCGTTTCAGGTTTTGCCTGCGGTTTGCTCTGCTCCTGCGCGGGACGCATCTTCTTCCCTTTCGTCGGCGCAGTAGTCTGCGTTTCCTTCGTCTGCCCCTGCGTCTGTTGTGGCTCCGTTGTCTGGCCTAACGCCAGGAGCGGTAAGGCCACAACCGCTGTTATTGTCAGTATCCTCATGATTCCCCTTTCTTTCTATTAATTCGTATCCCAAAAAAGCATTGGACCCCTAGATCACTCAATATCCTGACACCGCCGACGCGTAGGCTTGGAAAATTATTTTTCGAATCACCAACTCAAGGAGTTACAAACTAATGTGGGCGCGCCCGGGTTTTCCCCTTTAGACTTTTGCTAATGCTCGACATAGGTCTTTTGCTTTTCCGCGCAGCCGGATTCCTGCTGGCGTTTACCTTCGGCGTGCAAAAGATCGGATGGTACGTGACGGCGTTTCACGCCGGGAAACCGCTATTGTCATCCATCGGACTGACGCCGCTAATTGCGCATATGGCCCTCCCGTTACCAGTCATTCTTGCGTTGTGGATCACACTGAACGAATCGATCGGAGCTTTCTTCGTTGGCATCGGTTTGCTTACTCGGTTTGCAGCGGCGAGTCTCGCCTTGGAATGATCGGCGCGCTTTATACCAGCGTCCGCTTGGAAGAAGATTGGCTGAGAGCAGCGCTTTATTTCGTCATCTTTCTCGGTTTGATCTTCACCGGAGCTGGCAAGTTCTCAATCGATCGCTTACTGCAAACTAGAAAGACAAAACAACACCGCGGGTCCGTGTTCTGATCGATCCTGCGATCCGTGCTTATGGCGAGTTAAATTGACAAGTAGTCGAGATTTTTTCCAAACTTCACGCCTATGAAAACAATAGCGCCATCAATTCTTATCATACTGTCACTCGTCTGCGTTGCTCTTCCTCTCACAGCGCAGGCGGTCAGTCCGTCACCGGATGGAGGCTATCCCGGAGGCAACACGGCAGAGGGGAGCAGCGCCCTTTTGAGCTGCACAACCGGCATTTATAACAACGCGATCGGTATATATTCGCTCCTGAGCGTCACGACCGGCAGCTTTAACACCGGTGTCGGCGCTGGGGCGCTTCTTGCCAACACCGCAGACGAAAATACGGCTACTGGCGCCGGGGCGCTTTTAAGCAACACCACTGGCATTGAAAACACGGCCAATGGAGCGTTCGCTCTTTTTAGTAACACAGAAGGCAGCTTTAATACCGCCACCGGCGAAGGCGCACTGCTTAGCAATACCACCGGCACACAAAATACGGTAAATGGAACAGCCGCACTTGGATTTAACTCGACCGGCAACTACAACGATGCTGTCGGCGCCTTTGCGCTCTTTAATAACATCAGTGGATCTGGCAACAACGCTTTTGGTAATTCTGCGCTTCTTGAAAATATGGTGGGCGTTGACAACACTGCCATTGGTGATCTCGCGCTCCTGAATAATGACTCGGATGGAACCGGCACTGCCAATTTCAACACGGCAGTTGGTTCTGGGGCACTCTCAGCTAACGTTAATGGCGGCGAAAACACCGCCCTGGGTGTCGACACGCTCGCGAACAACAACAACGCGGACTTCCTCACCGCCGTTGGTATTGATGCGCTATTTGCCAACACCACCGGCTCCGGCAACACAGCCATCGGCAGTGGCGCGCTCGCTTTCAACACGACGGGCGGTGGTAACACTGCCTTGGGCTTGGATGCTGGTAGCAACGTCACCACGGCCAATAACGTCATTTGTATCGGTGCCGCTGGTAACAATGTGGAAAATAGCTGCTTTATTGGCAATATCTTCGGCGCGACATCTTCGAATGGAGTTGCCGTCCTCATTAATTCAAACGGCAGGCTCGGAACAATGACTTCGTCGGCCCGGTTCAAGGATGAGATCAAGCCAATGGACAACGCCAGTGAAGCGCTCTTTGCTCTCAAACCGGTCACCTTCCGATACAAGAAGGGAATAGACCCGCAAGGGATTCCACAGCTTGGGCTGGTGGCCGAGGAGGTGGAGGCGGTCAATCCTGATTTGGTGGTACGCGACAAAGAGGGAAAACCCTACAGCGTGCGTTACGACCAGGTGAACGCGATGTTACTCAATGAGTTCCTCAAAGAGCACCGCAAGGTGGAGGAACAACAGGCGACAATCACGCAATTAAAGCAGGACTTTCAATCCAGAATCGCCCACCAGCAAAAGCAAATTGAAGCCCTTACTGCGGGCCTGCAGAAAGTGAGCGCACAACTCGAACTGAACAAGCCCGCACCACAAACGGTGGTAAACAATCAGTAAGCTGTCGAGTTACTACTACTCTTTGAACTCGCCCCTTACTCGTAACGCATTTCGATCACGTTGTTAATAGCATCCGCCCTCGCGCCGCAAGATCACCTCGAGCCGATCGGTACAACGCTGGCAGCGCTGGCGATCTCGGTCGTCACTTGTCAGAGACTTCGTCACTGCCGTGGCAGTTCGTGAATCTGAACGAGCCAATCCGGGTATGCCAGTCGTTCAGGTTGTTAGTCGTGAGATAGTAGGTCCCAGTGTACCAGAACGTACAATCATCAACCGGATCAATCGTCATCTGACTGTAGTCTCCGAAGCTGGTGTTGCCTGGTCCAAGTTGGACGCCACCGCCGTCGATCAGCGACATCTCGCCACTAGGCAAGGTGCCTAGTGGGTCGGTCGGCCGCCGGCCCACGTAGTGGATTGACGGAAACACACTCGCGCCTGAGACGTTGAAGCCAAGCGCGATGTTTCCGTTCCTGTCCATCGCGATACTCCCAAGCCACCGGTCATTGGCATCGGGCGCGTAGGTCCCCTGCTGATAAATTTCCCATGGACTGCGTGTTCGCCCTCTTGTTGTCATGCGCAATTCGTACCAGCGGATGCCCGCGTGATCCTGTGATGGATCGCCGCCGGCCGCCACGGTATGGTTGAGCAGCAGCGTCTGGCGAGGGCCGAAATTGCGGTACGTCAGGCGCTGCATCATGTAGCCATAAGAAAGCGAATCGAGTCGCTGAGCTCCCGGCTGCTCGATACAGACAAACTCATCGTGGCACGCGTTGGAGTTGAACGGCTGCGGGACAAGGCTGGCGGTCGGGACGAGCGTGGAAGACGAAGGAGAGTCCCAGTCCACATGAAACTCGTACACTTGGAGCCGGCCCGCAGGGAAGCCGAGGTGCGAATCCTGGACCTGCACCACGTACTCAGGTGTATCCCTTAGCGGCAACCTCGTACCCTCGAGGTCCGCCGCCAGCATATGGCTACGGGTGGTTTGGAACGGATTGCGGGGAGCCGGCACAAAGAAGGTCACGAACTTCGGGTCGGGGTTTCCGGTTAGCATGGCCGCTCGCTCAAACGCGGAGATGGTATTGCCCAGTCCGCTAAAGATCTTGTTGGGGTCCGCAGTGGCGTAGTAGGCGTCAGTAAACACACTGATCTTCGGATAATCGTTGAAGAACCCAGCCAGCTGATTGGTCGTGTTGTTGACCTCGAACGCGTACTGATCGTACGGCCCCGTCGGGTCCGAGGTCTGGGAGACGGCCATGCACAGGTCCTGACCGTACGGTCCCCCGCCTGGACGACTCACGACCCATCGATTGGCATATCGGTCGAACCGTACGACCGCATCGCTCCAGATCTGGGTGGGACCGCCACAGTCAGGCTGGCTCTGCCAGAAGGTCGTGGTGCTCACGGGACCCGCCAGGACATTGCCGGACTTGTCGTAGACAACGATCGCGGTATTGACAAATTGCACGTAGTGGTCGAGCCCCACAGCCCCGCTGTCGTCGGATGCGTAGCCCCCGAGAGAACAATCGTCGCCGGCCGGCAGTTCACCGACATGAAGCCCATCGAAGCTCACGATCGGCTCTGATAGGAAATTTCCTCCAGGCTCGCTCTTGCGGCCAGGCGCGGCCGAACCAATCGCTCCAGGACATGGCGTCATCTGGCTGAGCGGCAGCGACACGGAATGCGAGTGCGCGGTCCCCACGGTCTTCACAGAGCCCGGAGGCAGCTGGGCGTTAGCAACGCTGACAAATCTGGCGACAGAGCCGGCGACAAGTAGAGCAACAAGAAATGCTTTCACGGGGACACTCTTTTCGCACGAGGACTCAGCATCGCGCAAGCATCAGTTCCTAGTTCTTAAGTCTTCCTTCAGCCTTCGCCTGTGCCAGAACCAGTGCACCCGCAATATGATCGCCATCAAAAAATAAACCCACCCGCACCACGCGATTTTTTCTATCGGCAAAGTAAAAGAAAACACCAGCGAGACGAGCCCCACGCTCATCGGGATGCTCCAGCCCGTCAGCTCGCCGCGCGTCATCAATCGTTCCCGCGCATTCAAACCTAACGGCTCACGTAGCTGCCAGGCACGAAAATTCAGGAGCAGGATTTCAGCGGAAATGGCAATCAAGCCGAGCGCGTAAATCGCAAAAATCGTTCTCGCCTGTGATTCGGTGGTGTGAAGCGAGAACGGCTGGCCGACCTGGCCACTGCTCAGAAGGTACCACATCGCCCCGAAAATTGCCTTGAGCGGATAGATAAAGATCAGGATCGTAACGATCATCGCCCAGCTAATCAAAATCGAGACGCTGTCCTCGAGGCCGTAACGCCGGCTCCACAACCAATGGCCCCGCCAAAAGATGCCCAGCACCGCGATGCTGCAGACAAAGGTCGGTACATTCTTGAATGCCGCCAGGAGCGCTTGGATGTTATCGGGGATCTGCTGCGCGGCGATTACCAGCATCGAGATGGCAAACGCGAACGCTGCGTCGATAAAAGTTTCCAGCCGCGTCATCTGCATCCCGCGCAAGCGAAATCCGCGTAACCGGGGCAATGCATCCAAGTCGGCGGGCACTGCTGACGCAATCTCGTCGTAGCGCGCGTTCATCTGCCGGGAATCCTATGCAAAACAGCACTATGTTTGTAAGGATTTTTCTCCGGGTTTCGCCATCGACTCTCAACTCTCAACTATCAACTACTCACTAATCTCCGATCACTCATCGCCGAACACGGTCATATCGCCGACGAAAAGCGAATCATAATCGCGTAAAGGAGGATGATTTATGGCTGATGATAATGGTGGTGGCAGCAACGCCGCAGTGGTGGCCATATTCGTAATCTTTCTGATCATCGTTGCCGCTGCGATCTTTTTCTTTGGCGGCCAATTTGTCGGCGGTGGCAGTCAGACCAAGAAAGTCGATGTAAACGTCAAAGCGCCAGCCGTGCCTAGTAAATCGCCCTGAGGAACAACTAAGAGTCTCGCAACCTTGGTTTCCTGATTAGCTTTCGAAATCCGACACCGTCAACGGAATCCATTTTTCCCTCTGGCTTTTCTCCCTGCCTCCGTCCATCAACTCTCAACCATCATCCCTCAACTCTTTTCCCTGATCACGGATCACCAATCACTGATCACTAATCACAGATCACTAGTTTCACTTCCCTCTGCGCGTGGCATCCATAGGCGCACAGAAATTCGAAGCGATAAAAAAAGGAAAGATAAAAACGGGACCCCGGGGCTCTCCGCCATAATTGAAGGG
>Ga0209059_1000385_pt1 | contig 20058 bp, 19 predicted proteins | sample GraSoiAngelo_151_FD_186165 | JGI IMG/M metagenome (GOLD analysis project Ga0209059, IMG submission 186165) | Grasslands soil microbial communities from the Angelo Coastal Reserve, California, USA - 14_1009_12_20cm (SPAdes) (version 2) | ecosystem: Environmental > Terrestrial > Soil > Grasslands ...
CTATGCTGCCAGCCGTTTCAGCACGGCCACCTGCTCGGCGTCGGGACCGCCGCCCGCGCCGGGCACCTCGAGGATGAATGGAAGTTTTGCCAGCCGCGGCTCGTGCAGGAGGGCGCGAAAGCCCTGCTCGCCGATCTGGCCGGTTCCGATGTTCGCGTGGCGGTCGCGGTTGGAACCCAGCCCGGTGACCGAATCGTTGCAGTGGATAACCTCGATGCGGGAGAGTCCCACGACTCGATCGAGCTCGTCGATGGTCTTCTTCACGTCAGGCTCGGTGCGCTCGTCATAGCCCGAGGCGAACGCGTGGCAGGTGTCAAAACAGGCGCCGACGCGACGGTCGTCGACTGCGGCGAGGATCGCCTGGATCTCTTCGAAGCGGGCCCCCACGCATCCCCCGGCGCCGGCGTTGTTCTCGATCAGTAGCCGCGTCTGCTGGGGGTCGGACCGCGCCAGGGCGCCTTTGATCCGCGCCGTCACCTTCGGGAGGGAGCTCTCGAAGCCGTCTCCCCGGTGGCTGCCCACGTGGAAGATCACGCCGTTGATGCCGAGCTTGTCCGCCGCGTGCAGGTAGCCGGTGAGGGTCGACTCTGAGCGTGGGTTCACCTTCGGGTCGTCGCTGGCCAGGTTGATCAGGTAGACGGCGTGGAAGTAGAACGGGGGCCGGCCGGCCTCGGCGTAAGCGGCCTTGAACTTCTCGACGTCCTCGTCCGACGGCTTGGGAGAGCCCCAGAAGCCGGGCGGAGTGGGGTGGACCTGGATGGCCTCGGCGCCGATCGCCGCCGCGTTGGGGAACGCGTTCCAGAGCCCGTGCCGGGCCTCTACGTGCGCTCCCAGGATCGGCACCCGTTTACTTTACTGAGGCAGTGGGCGAGGTCTTCCTACTCAGCGACATCGACCTCCCGGTCCGGGGGCGCACCTACGTCGAGCCGGAAGGACCTCACGTCGCCGTCGGTCGCGGACGCGACCTCCAGAACGGCCTCGCGCACCTGGCTGCCCGGCCCGACTGCACCGGTCTCTGCCTACTGGGCGCGCCGGACCCGCCCGCGGACCTGAGCGCGCTGGCCGGGCGCCGCTTGCTGGTCGCGGATGGTGACCCGCCGCGGGTGCGCGACTTCGTGGCCGCCGCCTGGAAGGCGGACGCCGAGGCCGAGTGGATCCATTCCGCCCGGGCGCCGGTCGACCGGATCGCCGAATGGTGCCTGCCCGTCGCCGGAGTCGTCCTGGCGGCCGGATCCAGCCGCCGCATGGGCAGCCAGAAGCTGCTCTTGAAGGTGGCCGGCAAGAGCCTCGTGCTGCACGCGGTGGAATCGGCGGCGGAAGGTGGCTGCCACGCCGTCTGGGCCGTCTATGCGGACGCCGCGGTAGCCGCCGAGCTCGAGGGGCGGGCCACCTGCCTCTTCAACCCAGACGCGGAAACCGGGATGGCCTCCTCGCTGCGGGTCGGCCTGGAGTCGCTGCCGGCCTGGGTGGCCGGGGCGGTGGTCCTCCTCGGCGATCAGCCGATGGTCGGCGCCAGGACCGTCTCGATCCTGCTCCGCGCTTGGCGCCGCGAGGGGGCCAAGCCGGCCGTGGCCGCCTCTTACCGAGGCGCCTGGCGGCCGCCCGTGCTCCTCGACCGCAGCCTCTGGCCGGAGCTCCTGCGCCTGGAGGGCGACGCCGGGGCGCGCCAGGTCCTGGATCAGCGTCCGGACTTGATCGATACTGTTCCGGCGCGCGGCCGCGCCGACGACATTGACACTCCCGAGGACTATGCCCGCATCCTCCGCCTCCCTCGACGAGATCAGCGCTGAGAGCCTGGCCCGCTTCCGGGCGGGACTGCGGGAGGTGCTGCGCACCAATGCCTTCTACCGCGAGCGGCTGCACGACGTCGACGGCTGGGACGAGTTCCAGCGCCTCCCCTTCACGACCAAGAACGACCTGATGGCCGACCAGGCCGCCCACCCGCCATACGGCAGCAACCTCACCTATCCGCTCGACCACTACGTCCGCCTACACCAGACCTCCGGCTCGGGTGGCGGCCGGCCCCTGCGCTGGCTCGACACCGCCGAGTCCTGGGAGTGGTGGGAGAAGCTCTGGGCCGAGCACGTCTACCCGGCGGCCGGGGTGACGCGCCGGGACCGTGTCCTCTTCGCCTTCTCCTTCGGCCCTTTCATCGGCTTCTGGTCGGCCTTCGGCGGCGCCGAGCGGCTCGGTGCTCTGGCGATGCCGGGCGGCGCCATGAACAGCGAGCAACGCGTCCGGGCCATCGTCGAGCTTGGCGCGACGGTCCTCTGCTGCACACCCACTTACGCTCTCCGGCTGGCTGAAACGGCCCTCGGCCTCGGAATCGACCTCGCCTCCTCGGCGGTTCGGGCGGTGATCTGCGCCGGCGAGCCTGGCGGCAGCATCCCGGCCACGCGCGAGCGGATCGAAGAGGCCTTCGGAGCCCACTGCTACGACCACACCGGCATGACCGAGCTGGGCCCGACCGCTTTCGGCTGCTCGGCGGGCGACGGCGTGCACTTGATTCAGACCGAGTTCATCTTCGAAATCCACGAGGGCGAGCTGGTCGCCACCAACCTCGGGCGCTGGGGCTCGCCCCTGGTGCGCTATCGAACCGGCGACCGCGTCCGGCTGGCGACGGACCCGTGCCCCTGCGGCAGCCGCTTCCTGAAGCTGGCTGGCGGGATCCTGGGCCGCGTCGATGACATGTTCACGGTCCGCGGTGTGAACCTCTACCCGTCGCAGGTCGAGGACATCGTCCGGCGCTATCCGCAGGTCGTCGAATTCCTGATCGAACACCGGGTCGTGCGGGAGATGGACGAGGTCGCGGTGCTTTTTGAGAGCGAGCTGCCGGCGCCCGGCCTCGCTGAGCTGATCCAGGCCGACCTGCGCGAAGCGCTTGGTGTCCGCATCGAATGTCGCGAGGTCTCGGCCGGGTCGCTGCCCCGCGCCGAGCTAAAGTCGAAGCGCCTGCACCGCGCGGGATCACACTAGGAGGGGCGTTCCGATGGCAATCGTCGAGAAGAAAGCAGTCAAGGTTTTCCGGCAGGAGCTGACGCCGGTCAGCTGGATCGAGCGCGCCGGCGTTGCCTACGCCGACCGCGTCGCGGTCGTCGACGGCGACGTCCGCTACACGTGGCGCGAGCTGCGCGCACGGTCGCGCCGGATGGCCTCGGCGTTCCGCCGAGCCGGGCTCAAGAAGGACGACCGCATCGCCATCCTGGCGCTCAACTCCGAGCCGATGCTGCTCGCCCATTTCGGCGTGCCCCAGGCGGGCGGCATCCTGGTCGCGATCAACACCCGGTTGTCGGCTGACGAGGTCGCGTACATCGTGGAGCACTCCGGCTCGGGGACGGTCATCTACACGCCAGAGCTGGAGCCGCTTCTCGCCAACGTGCCGCGTTCGGTCCGCCGACTGGCGGCTGGCCAAGAGCTCGAAGAATTCCTCGCCACCGGATCTGACGAACCCGTCGAGAGCTGGCTGGAGGACGAGTACGACACGATTGCGATCGACTACACGTCGGGTACGACGGGCCGGCCGAAAGGTGTCGAGTACCACCACCGGGGCGCTTACCTGAACGCGCTCGCGATGCTGATCGACCAGGGCCTGACCGCCGACAGCAAGTACCTCTGGACCCTGCCGATGTTCCACTGCAACGGCTGGACCTTCACCTGGTCGATGGCCGCGGTCGGCGCCACCAGCGTCTGCCTCGGCAAGGTCGACCCGGAGCAATGCTGGGATCTCTTCAAACGCGGCGAAGCGACGAACTTCTGCGGCGCGCCGACGGTGTTGATCATGATCGCGAACCACCCCTCCGCCAGCCGGCTGGAGAAGCCGGTGCGCCTCTTCGTGGCGGCCGCCCCGCCCTCGCCGACGATCCTGGGCCGGATGGCCGAGCTCAACTTCGAGGTCGTGCACGTCTACGGGCTTACCGAAACGTACGGACCCTTCACGGTCAACGTCCCGCCGCCAGACGTCGCGAGCCTGCCTGCCGACGAGCAGGCCCGGCTCAAATCGCGGCAGGGCGTGGCCAACCTTTGCGGAGGCGAGGTAACCGTGCTGGACGAGTCCGATCGCCCGGTGCCGCTCGACGGCGAGACCATGGGCGAGGTCTGCATGCGCGGAAACGTCGTGATGAAAGGCTATTTCCGTAACCCGGAAGCCACCGAGGAGGCGTTTCGCGGCGGCTGGTTCCACTCGGGCGACGTCGGAGTGATGCACCCCGATGGTTTCATCGAGCTGCGCGACAGAAAGAAGGACGTCATCATCTCCGGCGGCGAGAACATCTCGACAATCGAGGTCCAGCAGGCTGTCGAGAGCCATCCGGCGGTGCTGGAGAGTGCGGTCATCGCGATCCCCGACGACAAGTGGGGGGAGGTGCCGAAGGCGTTCGTCACCTTGAAGCCAGGGTCGAGCGCGACCGAGCAGGAGATCATCGACCACGTCCGCGGCCGCATCGCGCACTTCAAAGCGCCGAAGTCGGTCGAGTTCGGCGACCTGCCCAAGACCTCCACCGGCAAGGTCCAGAAGTACGTCCTTCGCGACCGCGAATGGGCCGGTCGCGAGAAGCGGATCAATTAACGGTGAGGCCCATCAATTTGAAAGTAGGCCCAACCTCTTATCCGGCCCAAAATCGCGGAGGCGGGGTGCGGATTTTGGGTCGAAGCCGGGCGAGCCGGAGTGCCGCGGGTCTCGCGGGCCCCGCGGCACTAAGCCGGAGGTCGAAGGCGAGCAGTCGCATTCCGCCGCGATTGGCTGTCGCCGGCTCGACCGGCGCCAAATGGGCCGGCAAAGAGAAGCGAATCAATTAGCGCTCGGCGCGGCCTGACGGTTCCCATCCCGGAGGTCTCGCTCGCGGAGCTGCCGCGCGCCATCAAGCGCGCCGAAGAGCTCGGCTATTCGGAGGCCTGGAGCTACGAGAACAGCATCCTCGACGCCTTCACGCCGCTCGCCGTGACGGCCCAGGGAACCAGCTCGATGCGCCTCGGCACGGCCATCGTGCCGGTCTTCACCCGGCCTGCCGCGCTGATCGCCATGCAGGCGGTGGCGGTGGCGGAGACGGCGCCCGGGCGTTTTGTGCTCGGACTCGGCAGCTCGACCGAGGCCATCGTGAGCGGCTGGATGGGCATCGACTTCGGCAAGCCGCTGTCGAAAGTCGTGGAGGTCGCAGGCATCGTGAAGCGGCTGCTGGCGGGTGAGAAGGTCGGGGCGTTCCGGCTCGGGCAGCTGCCGCCGGCGCCGATCCCGATCTACATCGCGGCGCTCGGCCCAAAGATGCTGCGCGCGGCCGGGGAGCTGGGCGAGGGCGTCTGCTTCTACCTGACCGGCCCCGGCATCATCCCCGAGCTGCTGGCCGGCGTCGGCCGGCCCGTTGACTCGATGTGTCGCATCGGCGCCATGGCCGGCGACGACGACGAGGCTGTGAAAGCAGCCGCTCGGCGCGCCTCGGTCGCCTATGCGCTGGTGCCCTACTACGCTGCCCTGCTCGAACGCCAGGGCTTCGGCGAGGAGGTGGCCGCCATCAAGGAACGCTGGGCTGCGGGCGACCGCGCCGCGGCGCCTGGCCAGGTCTCAGACGCCATGCTGGACGAGACCTGGCTCCTCGGCTCGGTCGACCACATGCTGGAGCGCCTGGCCGACTACGAGCGCGCCGGCCTCGGCTGTCCGGCGATCGCTCCCATCGGCGTCGGAGCCACGCCGGCCGAGCGCCGGCGACACGTGGAAGGGTTGATAGAAGCGCTAGCTCCTAACTAAATCCAAGTTTCTGCGTATGTGGTGCAAGGTTTTTGAGGATCGTGCGTTGTAGTGGTTGCAAAGGCTCTGACACCGGAGCTGCCGGTTCCCCCCTCACCGGCCTCACAGTCAAAGCCTCGAGGCCGGAACTTCGGTTCCGGCCTCATTTTTTTCATCGATCTCCCTGATCCAGCGCGGGCGCAGACGTGCCGGGAAACGAAGGAAGAGCACCCCGCTCAGCAGCAGGCAGACGAAGAGGACTACGACCACCAGCTGGCGGGCCGCGGTGGGGAGCGGGAGCAGCACCGTCACCGCTTCGACCAGGCAGCCGGCCCCGAAGGGAATTGCGACCAGCGGCCCGTAGCGGATCGGTGTGTCGACCGGTCGGTACCAGCTCCGCCAGCGCCCGAGCGCCGCCAGGACTCCGGGCACCGTGCAGAGCAGGCCGGCGGCGGCCATCAGCAGGACCCAGGTCCCGATCGCGTCGCAGGAGCCGTTCTGCCCGCACACACAGCAATTCTGCGCGGCGGCGCCGCGGCACTAAATCAGCCGGCGGTGCTCCAGTAGTAGAGCCGGTTGAGCCAGCTTGGATCCTGCCTGATCAGGTCGGCGTAGAACTTCACCGCCGCCACGTAGTCCCAGTCGTGGTTGTACGCGAAGATCGCCGCGTCCAGGTTGCGCCAGGCGCCGTGGAGGACCAGGTAGCGGGCGGCGGCGATGATCGAATCGTGGGGAGAGTTGACGTCGCCGCCCTCCCCGTAGGCGTCCCAGGTCGAGGGCATGAACTGCATCGGCCCGAGAGCGCCCGCCGAGCTCGGCCCGGTGACCCGGCCGAAATCCGACTCGATGTAGTTGATCGAAGCCAGGTAGCTCCAATCGATCTGGTACTGGGAGGCCGCTCCGACGTAGTACCCGCGCAGGGTGTCGACCGCCTCGGCGCCGGCGAGCGGGTGGAGGTGGAGCCGGAGCAGGTTGTACTCGTCGATCCCGGCCAGGCTCCACATCGCGTGATAAGCGCCGGCCGCATTGTGGAGGACCGGCGCGAGTGCCGGCGGCGCAACCTGCTCAACCTGGTCGCTCAAGCCAGGCTGGGACGAGATGTTGAAGATCACCCGCTGCTGGTCGCGGACAGCCTGCCGGTAGCGGTAGCCGGCACTGTCAACCTCGTAGCCGAGCACCAGCCGGCTGACGAAGTCCTCGGGCTGCGGCCGGCTCTGAACCTGCCGCAGCTCATCGGAAGTGGCGAGGACCACCTCGTCCGCGCGGGCGAGCCGGCTCGCCCAGAGCTCCGGGGTCGGCGGGATGTCGATCGGGCCGGTGCGAAAGAAGGCTGCGGCGGGGACCGATTGCAGGAGCGGTGCGGTGACTGCCAAAGAGCACAGGATGGCGGCTAATCCGAGCCGGATCCGGGCCCCGCGCATGGCTTTGCAGTCTCAGCAGGGCCGCCGACGATTCAGCGACGAGTTGGCAAATTAGGGGCGGAGTTCGGCGACGATCGAAAGGGAGGTTAGGCGGTCGCCTCGCGCCGCTCTTCCTCGGGCTCCCGCCGCGCCTCGTCCTCGTCACGCATCGAGGGCACGAAGTCGATCTCGGGCGGATAGGGGTCGGACTCGTTGAACATGCGCAGGTTGACCGAATCGAGGAGCCCGCCGATCTCGTCGCCCACCAGCTCACCCTGCGCCATGAGCGCCAGCGCGGCCTGGTCGATGGCCTCCTTATTGACGTTCATCAAGCGCCAGTCGTCGATGTAGGCGGCGCCCATCACCTGGGCGGCGGCGCGCCGCGACAGGCGGTTGCCGAGGACCGCGGCCGTCACGCTCGGAGGACCCTGGTCTAGCAGCCCGCGCGTGGTCTCGGCGAGTGAGAACAGGTACTCGCCAAAGTTAGCGGCCCGCCGGGACTCATCCTTCGGCAGCGGATCCGGACCCATCGCATAGACGCCGACCATCGTGCAGGCGGTCCGGGTGGACTGAATCAGGTCCATCGAAACCCCGGTGGAGTTTTCGCCGTAGAACACGCGCTCGGAGGCGATCGCCCCCAGGCCGTGCCGGATGTCGCCCGCCAGCTGCGAGCGGAACTTGGAGAACTCCTCCTCCTTCTCGCTGGTGCGGTGGTGTCCAAGGGAGCCGCCGCGCATCTTCACCGAGAGCCGGACCGACACCTCCTCGGGCAGGAAGTACTTGGCCGCGACGGCGTGTCCGAGCTCGTGCCGGGCGACGGCCACCAGCTCGCGTTCCGTGTACACGACCGGCTCGACGAGGCCCGCCTCGATGTTGCCCATCGCCTCGCGCATGTCCTTCCAGTTGAAGGCGTCGCGGCCGTCTTCGAACGCGTACATGAGGGCGATCGACAGGGCCTGCTCGATCATCGCCGGTGAGTAGCCCTCGGTGACCCGCGCGAACTCGTCGCGCCTCTCGGGCGTGTCGAGGTTCGGGTCGTGCTTCTTGCGGCTGAAATAGAGGTCGGCGATGTCCTTGCGGTCTTCCCGCGTCGGCATCCGGAAGATGATCTGGCGGCCGAACCGACCCGGCCGCGTCACCGCCTCGTCGAGCACCGACGGACGGTTGGTGGCGCCGACGAAGAAGAGGTTGTAGCGGGGCGCCTTCAGCTGTGGAACGCGCATCGAGAGCCTGGTTCCGTTGAAGGCGAGCTGGCGAGGGACGAAGAGCCCGTCCAGCGTGAGGTTGATTCCGCGCCGCAGGAACCGCTTCATGAAGGTGGGGTTGTCGACCCCGTCCATCTGGACCAGGAGCATGTTGAGGCCGAGCTGGCCGCCGCCGAACATGCCGCCCATCCCGCCGCCCGCGCCGCCCATGCCCGAGCGCCGGTTCCCGAGCGCGTCGAACTCGTCGATGAAGATCGCGCAGCCGCCCCAGCGCTTTGCTTTCTTGCGGGCTGCGCGGCACATCATGAAGACGGCCACCAGGTCCATGCCCAGGAACATGCCCTGGAAGGACGCGCCCGACGTGATGATGATCGGCATCTGAAGGCTGGAAGCAATGCCCTTTGCGAGCATCGTCTTGCCAGTTCCCGGAGGCCCGACCATGAGCACGCCGCGCTCGCGCTTGCCGCCCGCCTTGACGTAGTTGCGGCCCTGCTCGATGAGACGCAGGATCCGCTTCATCTCGTTCACCGCCGACTTCTGGCCGCGAACGTCCTCGATCTTGACGTCGTAGTTCGCGTCACCGGGCTGGATCGTCTGGCGTCCCATCTTGCCGAAGAGCAGGAAGGGCCCGAAGAAAATCGTGAAGTTCGCCAGCATCAGGAAGACGATCTGGACCAGTGGCGCCAGGGCCGAGACCAGAAGCCCGGGCAGGACGACGAGCGCATCCAGCGGGCTCGTGTGGAACAAGATGCCCATGCCGCCGAGATAGAGCGCCAGGAGGGCGATCAGGAAGGAGGCGCGGCGCCAGAAGATGTACCTGTTGATCTCCAGAGTGCGGTTTTCGACGACCTTCTCGTCAGCGATCCGCTCGGTCAGGACCAGGTAGCGCTTGATCCAGCTGGCCAGGCCGCGCATGACGAGCACCGTCGCGGCGGCGATGAAGAAGGCCGGAACCACCCCCATGGTGAAGGAGAACCAGGCAAATACCGAGAGCCCGGTGAGGATGGCGAAGATCCAGAAGGCAATCAATTTAGATACGTCCCTGCCCGAGTGCCACTATACGCGGCGACCTTAAGGCAGCCTAAGGGCGAATTCAAGCCTCGTTTCGGGCCAGGCGGGCCGCGCTGCCGGCCATCACTTTGACGCCCGTCTCGAAGGCCGCCTCGTCGATCTGCATCGTGGCCATGTGGAGCGACGGCACGACCTCCAGGTTCCGCGGGCGCGCGCCGAGCGAGAAATAGCAGCCGGGCACGTGAAGCAGGAACTCGGCCATGTCGTCGCTGACGGTCATCGGGGCGCCCTGGAGCGCCGCCTTCGCCCCGACCAGCTCCTGGGCGGTCGCCATCACGGTGTCGGTGACCGAAGGATCGTTGATCATCGGCACGGTGCCGTGGACGAGCTTCAGCTCGGCCGTGATCCCGAACTCGGTCCCGGTTTCAGTCAACAGATCCCGGAACCGTTGGAGCGCCTCCGCCCGCTGCTCCTTCGTGAAGGTGCGCACACTCCCGTAGATCCAGACCCGGCGGGGCACCACGTTCCAGAGCCCGTCGGTCCGGAGGTCGCCGACACTCGCGTGGGCCTGAGCGCCCTCCGTCTCCAGGCCGTCGACGATCGTATGCAGCCGCTCCAGGAGAAACGCCTGGGCAGACATCAGGTTGCCTTCCCGCCGGATCAGGCCGCCGTGCCCGCCCGGCCCGCGCAGGTGGACCTCAAATGCGTCGGAGCCGCCCCACTGCAGCCCCGGCTTCATGACGATCGCGCCGGCGTCCAGGAAGGGCGTGACGTGCAGCGCGAGCGCCGCGTCCGGGTGGTGCGCATCGAAGAAGCCCTTCTCGATCATCGCCTTGGCGCCCTCCACGATCTCCTCCGCGGGCTGGAAGACGAAGAGGTATCTGCCGGGCAGCGACTCGGCGCGCTCGGCCAGCGTTCGCGCCGCGCCAAGCAGCATCGCTGTGTGGCTGTCGTGGCCGCAGGCGTGCATGCGCCCGTCGTTCAGGGAGGCGAAGTCGACGCCCGACTCTTCCCGGATGGGCAGCGCGTCGATGTCGGCGCGGAGCATGACGGTGCGCCCGGGACCGCCGCCTTCGAGCGTGGCGACGGCGCCTGTCTCGGTGGGGCAGTCGTGAACCGTGAGACCGAGCGCGGCCAGGCGCGCCTCGATCAGCTTGGAGGTCTCGAATTCTTCGAAGCCGACCTCCGGGTGGCGGTGGAGGTGGCGGCGCGTGTCAATAACCTCATCGAGTACAGCGTCTGTGGGTGCAGGCAGCTCGGTCACGCGCTTCATTTTGATTTGGAGCGGCGCACTCGCGCCGCCTGCCGCGCGCTGCGGCGCGCGAGCCTGTAAGGAAGGGCCACTTACGACTTCTTCGGACTTGCGGGTGGCTTTATCTGCCTTTATTTGGAGCGGGCCACTCGGCCCGCCTGCCGCGCGCTGCGGCGAGCGAGCTTGTAAGGAACGGCCCTTACGACTCCCAACCGGGCCCCTCGCTGCCTGGCTTAGCCTGAACGGGTGCTGGTGCGGCGTGTGGTTGCCAACAATCCCGGGCCGTATACCGGCCCCGGCACCAACACCTGGATCCTGGGCGGCGAGCCGGTCGCGGCGGTGATCGACCCCGGACCGGACGACGACGCGCACCTCGCCGCGATCGAGACGAAGCTCGGCGGCGGGGCGCTCGTCCTGGTGCTGGTGACCCACTCGCATCCCGACCACCTGCCTCTAGCTGGCCGCCTGGCCGAGCGTCATCAGGCTCGGCTCGCCCGCTATCCCGAGCTCGGTGAGGGGGACATCGTCACAGCCGGCAAGGTCCGCTTGAAGGCGCTTTACACACCCGGCCACGCCAGCGACCACCTCTGCTTCCTGGTCGAGGAGGACCGGGCGGTCTTCACCGGCGACCTCGTGCTCGGACAGGGCAGCACGATGATCACCTACCCGGACGGCGACATGGCCGCGTACCTTCGCTCGCTGGAGAAGCTGATCGAGCTTCGGCCGAGCCTGCTGTTTCCCGGCCACTTCGATCCGATCCAGGACTCGCTGGCCAAGCTGGAGGAGTACAGGGCGCACCGGCTCGACCGCGAGGCTCAGGTCCTGCGCGCCCTGGAGTCCGGTCCCGGCGAGGCGCCCGAGTTGACTCAGCGGGTCTATGGCGCCGAGGTTTCGGGCGAGGCGCTTTTGCAGGCCGCCGAGATGACGTTGAAAGCGCACCTTCACAAGCTCGTCCAGGAGGGCCGCGTCGAGCTCGAAGGGTCCCGCTACTCGCTCCGCAGCTGAAAAAGAGCCGTCAGGACCGGCCGTAGAAGTCGTCGGGCGGCATTCCGGGCCAGCCGGCGGGTAAGGCGAAGGGGTCGGGCGGGCTGCCGGCCAGGTACGGCATCGGGTCATAAGGATTGGCCGCGAACCGGACCTCAAAGTGGAGGTGGGGTCCGGTCGAGTTCCCGGTCGAGCCGACCCAGCCGATCACGTCTCCCTGGCGGACGGCCTGCCCCCAGCCGACGTTGAGGCCGACCAGGTGGCCGTAAACGGTGGCCAGGCCCGCCTGGTGCTGGATCAGGACGTGGTTGCCGTACAGCTGCGTGTCCGGGAACGGGTAGGCGAGGCCGTCCGCCGCGGCTTGGACGGGCGTCCACATCGGCGCGGCGAGGTCGATCCCGTAGTGGAACCCGGCTGCGCAGGCGTCGGTGGACGGCTCCAGGCCGAAGCCCGTGCAGCCGAATGGCTGGCTCAACCGAGCGCGCACCGGCCAGGCCAGCCGGGGTCCGTCGGGAGGCCTCCAGTCAGGCCCGGTGGCGGGCGCCGCGAGCAGCGGCAGCCAGACGCTCGGTGCCAACGAGAATTGCGTTTGGAGGTCGACCTGGGGCGCTGGTTGGTCTGCTGCCGCGCGGGGCGGCCCAGAGGCTGCCACAAGTAGCAGCGGAGCCAGGACCAAGAGCAGTCGGCGGGCCATCGGGTGGGTATCGTAGCCTCGTGACGCCGATCTCTTCACTCTCCCGGTCCGACCTGGCCGCCTGGCTCGCCGAGCGGAGCCAGCCGGGCTACCGGGCTGCGCAGGTCAAGGGTTGGCTCGGCCGCGGCGCCGGCAGCTTCGCGGACATGCACGACCTCCCCGCGGCGCTGCGCGCGGAGCTCGCGGGAAGCTTCCGCTTGAGCTCGCTGGACCCGGTGCTCCAGTCTTCCGCCGATGGCGGCGCGACGACCAAGGTCCTCTATCAGCTGGACGGCGGGTACACGGTCGAAGCGGTCGTCATGCGATACCCGGGCCGCTCGACGCTCTGCATCTCGTCTCAGGTCGGCTGCCCGGTCGGCTGTCCTTTTTGCGCGACCGGCCAGGGCCCCTTCGGGCGCAACTTGAAGTCCTGGGAGATCGTGGACCAGGCGGTGGACGCGGCTCGGCGCCTGACCGAAGAGGGGCGCCGGCTGTCCCACGTGGTTTTCATGGGGATGGGCGAGCCGATGGCCAACTACGCGGCGGTGGTCGACTCGGTGCGGGCGCTGGCCGACGCTGACCTGCTCGGCATCAGCCCGCGGCGAGTGGTCGTTTCCACGGCCGGCCTGGTGCCGCGGATCGGGCAGCTGGCAGGCGAGGGTTTGCCGGTAACGCTGGCCATCTCCCTGCACGCGGCGCGGGACGAGCTTCGCGACGTGCTGGTGCCGATCAACCGCAAATACCCGCTCGGCGAGCTGGTCCCGGCGGCGCGCGATTTCGCCGCCAGGAGCGGCCGGCGGGTCAGCTACGAATGGGTCGTGCTGGCGGGCGTGAACGACACAGACCGGGACGCCGAGGAGCTGGGGCGCTTGCTCGAGCCGCGTCTCGCCCACGTCAACCTGATCCCGTTCAACCCGGTCAACGGAACGCCTTACCAAGCGCCCGATCGACGCTCGGTCAAAGCCTTCGCCGAACGAATCCGCTCTCACGGCCTGAACGTGACGATCCGGGATACGCGCGGCCGCGAGGCGGACGCCGCCTGCGGGCAGCTTCGAGCGCGCGCCATCCGGGAAGGCGCGGCCACCGCCTGAATACCGCTTCACTCACGCTCAGCGGCCACACCCGGCCCGCGGAGGCAGGATTTGGGGCCCCGGCCGAAGGCCAGTGGCGGCGCTGGGTGGCGCCCGAAGGGTGCGGAGCCCCCCAGTTAAAGCGCCAGGCAGTAGCCTCGACGCCGGTGGGAAGTCTGTATGTCGGGGTTTCGGGCTTTTCCTACCCGGAGTGGAAGGGCGACTTCTACCCGGCGGAGCTGCCGGCCGGGCGCTTTCTGGAGTTCTACTCAACGCAGCTCAACGCTGTCGAGCTCAACAACACCTTCTACCGGTTCCCCCGGGAAACCGCCGTTGCGGCCTGGCTCCGGAGCACTCCTGACGGCTTCCGGTTCTGCCTCAAGGCTCAGCGCAGCCTCACCTACTCCAACCCCAGGTTCCCGCGCGGGGAGGCGGCCGCCAGCTTCGGCCGGTCGGTGAAGCCTCTTGGCGACCGCCTCGGACCACTCCTCCTCCAGCTGCCGCCGGCCGTCAAGCGCGACCCGGACTTGCTGGACACGCTGCTCGGCAACCTGGGCGTCCCCACCGCCGTCGAGTTTCGCGACCCCGGCTGGCTGGACGAGGACGTCTACAGCGTGATCAGGTCACACGGCGGCGCGCTGGTGGTCACTGACCAGGAGGACTGGCCGATGGCTCCTCGCCGCGAGCTTTCGGGTTTCGCGTACTACCGCCTTCGACGTGATTACGACGGCCTGGGTCGCTGGCCGGCTCAGATTCAGGCTGAAGTGGAGGCTCGGGAGGCGGTGTACGTGTTTCTCCGCCACCACCCAAAGGCACCGGCGCGAGCGTTGGGCCTCGCTCGTCTCGCCGGCGCAGAAGGATCGGGACAAAGACGATCGCCAGCAGCACCATCAGCGCCGACGCCCACTGGGCCTGGCGCAGCCCGAACTCGATCTGGTCGGCGCGGAAGTAGCTGAGGAAGAACCTGCCGAAGGCGTAGACGCCGAGGTAGATCAACCCGAGTACCCCGGGCGGCAGCCGCCGCATGAGGCGGAAGTGGAAAGGCAGCAGGGCCGCCACGATCAGGCCGCAGAGGATCATCTCGTAGGCGACCTCGGGATGGACCGGCAGCCCCGGCTGGCCCAGCGTGCGCGGGTTCACGTAATTGACCGCCCAGGGCAGGTTCGTTGGCGTCCCGTGGTGCTCGCCGTTGATGATGTCGCCGATCCGCCCGATACCGAGTCCGAGCAAGGCGCCAGGCCCGGCCGCGTCGAGCAGCTTCCAGAAGCTGTACTTCTTCCAGCGGGCCCAGATCAGCAGGCCGACCATCGCCCCGAAGACGCCGCCCCACTGGCTGATGCCGCCCTCGTTCACGTAGAGGACCCTGATCAGGTGGCCGGCGAAGAGCCGGTAGTTCTCGAGCACGAAATGGAGCCGTGCTCCGATCAGCCCGACGACCACAGCCCAGAAAGCTCCGTCGTAGATCTGCTCCGGCGTGAAGCCATCCCGCGTTGCGATCCAGGCGGCGAGCCGGATCGTGGCCAGGATGCCGAGCACGCTGAAGATGCCGTGCCAGGTCAACGTGATCGGCCCGACCTGGAGCAGGTTCGGGTTCAGGTCGATCGTGATGACGGCGAAGTGGTTCATGCGACAGCTCGCAGCATGCGATCCAAGGCTTCTTGCTTGTTTAGCAGAGCCAGCGTGTCGTGGATGGGCGGAGAGTTGCCGCCAGCCACCGCCGATCGGATCGGTTTGAACAGCTGGTTGCGCGTCCAGCCCTGCTCCTCGCGCAGCCGCTCCAGGGTGGATTCGATCGCGGATGGCGTCCAGTCCGTGTCTGCGAGTGCGGCCGCGGCGGACCGCAGCCGCTCGGCTGACTCCTGGTCCAGCTCCGGCGGACCGGGCAGCTCCCAGAGGTAGGTCAAGAGCTCTCGGGCATCGGCCAGGGTCCGCATCCTTTCCTGGAGCGCCGGCGCGGCCCGCTTCAGCGTTGCCTCGTCCAGCTCGGGGAGAAATGGTGCCAGGCGCCGGGCCAGCTCATCGACCGGGAGCCGGCGAATCCAGATCCCATTGATCCAGTCCAGCTTGTCCTGGTCGAAGATCGCGCCTGCCTTCTGGACCCGGGCCAGGTCGAAGAGGCCGACCAGCTCATCGAGCGTGAAGATCTCCTCTTCGGTCCCCGGGTTCCAGCCCAGCAGAGCCAGGTAGTTGACTACCGCCTCGGGCAGGTAGCCCGCGTCACGGAAGTGCGTCAAGAGGACGCGATGCCGCCGCTTGCTGAGCTTCGTGCGGTCTGGCGCCAGTACCCAGGGCAGGTGCGCGTAAGCCTCCGGCCGAGCGTAGCCGAGAAGGTCGAGGAGGACGATCTGCACTGGCGTGTTGGAAAGGTGTTCCTCCGCCCGGATCACATGCGTGACCTTCATCAGCGCGTCATCGAGCGGACTGGCGAAGTTGTATACGGGCCAGCCGTCGGACTTGACGATCACCGGGTCGCCGATAAGTGCGGTGTCCCAGCTGACGGTGCCCCGGATCAAGTCTTCGATGGAGAGCCGGGTCTCGGGCATCTGGAGCCGGACCGTGAACGAGTCGCGGCCGGCGGGCGGGTTCCGAAGGCAGCGGCGGGAATATCGGTAAGGGCGCTTCTCGGCCTCCGCCAGGCGGCGCTCCTCGGCCAGCTCCTCGGGTGTGCAGTAGCAGCGGTAGGCATGCCCCTCGGAGAGCAATCGCGCCGCGTGCTCCTTGTAGATGTCGAGGCGCTCGCTCTGGCGAAAAGGCCCTTCGTCCCAGCCCAGCCCGAGCCACTGGAAGCCGTCGAAGATGTAGGCCTCGTCCTCCGCGGTCGAGCGCTCCAGGTCGGTGTCGTCGATGCGCAGGATGAACACACCGCCCTGGCGGCGGGCGAAGAGGAAGTTGTAGAGGGCGGTCCTGGCGTTGCCGACGTGGAGTGGTCCCGTCGGGCTCGGAGCCATCCGCACCCTGACCGGGGTCTGCGGCACGACCCATATGCTACCCATCACGTCATGGCTGGCCTCCTAGCTCTGGTCGGGGGCGTCGAGTTCACCGCCGGCAACGAGCAGCAGGACCGCGAACTGGCGGCGGCTGCCGCCGGCGGGATCGCTTTCGTCGTGCCCACCGCAGCGGCACGGCAGCGGCCCGACCTGGCGGTCGAGCACGCCTCGAGCTGGTTCCGCGGCCTGGGCGTGGAGCTGCACGAGCTGCGCGTGCTGACGCGGACGGACGCCGGCTCGGAGCAGCTCGCGGCCGAGGCGGCGAAGGGCAGGCTCTTCTATCTGGTCGGCGGCGACCCGGGCCATGTGGCCCAAACGCTCCGTGGCAGCCGCGTGTGGGAGGCGATCCTGGGCGCCTGGCAGGCCGGTGCTGCATTGGCCGGCTCCTCCGCGGGCGCCATGGCGCTCGGCGAGTGGACGCTGATCAGGGCGCGCTGGCCAGACCACGTGACGCGCGCCTACCGAGAGGCGCTCGGCCTCGTGCCCGACCTAACCGTGCTGCCGCATTTCGAGAAGTTCGGGCAGAAATGGGTCGAATCGGCCACCGCCGCCGCCCCGCGCCCGCACGTGACCCTACTGGGAATCGATGAGCGCTCCGCGGCTCTTTGGGATGCAGGCGGGTGGCGGGCTGCTGGGCCGGGTCGGATCACCGTCATCAGGGACGGGCAGACCAGGGATTTCCAGGCGGGCAGCGCAGTCGCCGGCTTACCGGAGCCGCGCGTTGCCTGAGTCGCAACTCAAATCGGCCCTCGTCGACGTCGGCAAGCTGCGGCTCCACCACACCTACGGCGGCGCCGGCCGGCCGATCGTCTTCGTCCACGGCCTCGGCAGCTCCGGTTACATCGAGTGGCGCTTTACGCTGCCCCGCTTCGCGCGGAGCCATCGCGTCTTTGCTCCCGACCTGCCCGGCTTCGGCCGGAGCGACAAGCCGCGTGGCGAGTCCTACGGCATCCCTTTCTTCGCTCGCACGCTCGACCGCTACCTGGAGGGCCGGCGGCTCAAGGGAGTGGATCTGGTGGGGACTTCGATGGGCGGGCGGGTGGCTCTGGAGATGGCCCTCAAATACCCGGAGCGCGTCCGCCGCCTGGTGCTCGTCGACGCCCTCGGTCTGGGCCGGCCGAGCGTTCAGTTCTACTACCCGCTGATGCTGCTGCCGCGCGTCGGCGAGACTGTCCTCGGCGGCATGCGGGAAGCCCTGCGCTGGGCGCCCGGCCCGCTCATCCGCCGAGTGGCGAGCCGGTACATCGGCGCCCGCGGCGACCTCGAGAAGACCATGGACGACGACTATCTGCGGGACCTCCGCGAGATGTACCAGGAGCGTGGCTACCCGGAGGCGTACCTGGCGACGGTCCGCTCCATGGCGAACTTTCGCTGGATGGTTGGCGAGCTCGACGTCGCGCGCAAGCTCGAGGGCCTCAAGGTGCCGCTTCTGATCATCTGGGGAGCCAACGACCCACTCTTCCCGGTCGAGCAGGCGATCCGCGCCCACGGCCGCCTGCCGGGCTCCCGCCTGGTTGTGATCGAGGGCGCCGGCCACACTCCCCAGGCCGAGCGGCCGGATGAGTTCAATCGCCATCTCGCTGGATTCCTCAAGAACAGCGCCTGAGCTGCCGCGCTACACAGGCCCGGACTACCGGGCCGCGCTGGCGGGCGAGCTGGGCCTGCCAGACCCGCTTCTCCACCCGGACCCCTACCGTCCACCCGCCCTCTACCGGGTCGCCCTGGCTCTGATCCACTGGCTGCTGCCCCGGCTCTTCCGGGTCCGCCTCGAAGGCCTCGAGAACCTGCCGCGGCCGCCTTTCATCTTGGCCAGCAATCACCAGCGCTGGTACGACCCGGCCTTCCTGGCGCTCGCTCTGCCGCGCCGCCCGATGGTCTATTCGATGGCCAGGCGGGAAACCGTCTTCAACCGCGCCTGGAAGCGCGCGATCGTGCCCCGTTTGGGCGTCTTTCCCATCTCGCCGCAGCACGGCGAGCTGGACGAGAGCGGCGTCGTCACCGTCTACCAGATCCTCGCCCGAGGCGGGATCGTCCTGATCTTTCCGGAAGGCCGCTATTCACGCGGCCGGCGGCTGCTGCCGCTGCGCAAGGGAGTTGCTCACTTCGCGCTGCAGGCCGGCGTGCCGATCGTTCCGGTAGCGCTCGAAGGGGTCGACCGCCTGCGTCCCTTCACGCGCGTCGTCGTCTCGGTCGGGAAGCCGATCTGGCCGGACCCGCCGGCCTGGTGGATACCCTCGCGCCGCGTCTTGGAGATCGTCGACCGGGTGCGCCGCGGCATCCTGCGAGCTTTCGACCGGCCGCCTCGTCAGCGAAGGCGGCTGCTGGCCCGGCTCGGAGCCGGGGTGCGGGATCGCCTGCGCCGGCTCACCTCATGGCGAGGCAGGTCACCGTCTTGAAGACGCCTTCCACTTTCTGGACCTGCTCGACGATCAGGTTGCCGATCGAGGCGACGTCTTTCGCTTCGCATACGGCGATCACGTCGTACTCACCGGTGATCGCGTCGGCCGCGGTAATGCCCTGTACTCCCTGCAGTGCTTGGGCGACGTCGAGGGCATGCCCAGGTGAGGCGTTGATGAGTACGTACGCCTTCATGTCGAAGTCCCCCCTGCGAATTGCGGCCGGGTTCAACGAGACTTTAACGCCCGGATCATCACCTCGTCCGCTACGTTGGCGCCGCTCAGCAGCAGCACGACGCGCTCGCCGGGCGCGGCGGGGTAGTGATAGAGGAGAGCGGCCAGGGCCGCAGCGCCCGCGGGTTCGGCGAGCAGGTGCTCCCATTCGAAGTAGAGGCGGATCGCGCGCAGCATCTCCGCTTCCTGGACGATGAGGACGTCGTCCACGAGGCGGCGGGCGATCTCGAAGCAGAGGACGCCCGGACGACTGGCCGCGAGGCCGTCGGCGATGGTGTCGACCCGCTCCAGCGTGACCAGCTCACCGGCATCGAGCGACCGCTTCAGGCAGGCGGCCCCGGCGGGTTCGACACCGATGACGCGCACGGCGGGACGGACCGCCTTCAAGTAAGTTGCGATCCCGCTAATCAGCCCGCCGCCGCCGACCGGAACGATGACCGTGTCGAAGTCCTCCAGCTCGTCCGCGATCTCGACGCCGATGGAACCCTGGCCGGCGATCACGTCGGCGTCGTCGTAGGCGTGGACGAAGGTCTGCCCGGTCGCTGACTGGGCCGACTGCGCCTCGGCGTAGGCCGCCTGATAGTTGGCGCCGCCCTGGATGACGCGCGCGCCCAACCGCTTGATGGCCCCGACCTTCAGCTGGTTTGCATTGGTGGGAACGAACACCGTTGCCGGGATCGCGAAGGCCTGCGCACCGTAGGCGACGCCCATGCCGTGATTGCCGGCCGACGCCGTCATGACGCCCCGGGCCCGCTCCTCCGGGTTCATGCGGATGATCTTGTTGAGGGCGCCCCGGACTTTGAAGGCGCGAATCGGCTGGATGCCTTCCAGCTTCAGGTGGACGTGGCAGCGGGCCTTGTCCGTGAATGCGCGCGAGTACTGGAGCGGAGTGGGGGGCAAGTAGCGGGCAAGGTCACGAGCCGCTTCCTCGACTGCCTCCGGAGTGACCGGGGCTGACTCCTGGCCGACCTCCTCCAATTCGGAATCAAGGGTACAAGCGATGCCGCGGGACCCGGTTTAGAACGTAAAGGCCCTTCCTTGCAGACTCGCGCGCCGCAGCGCGCGGCAGGCGGGCCGAGTGGCCCGCTCCAGATAAAAGAGATCAAGCCACTCTCAAGTCCGAGGACGAC
>Ga0209059_1000387_pt1 | contig 20032 bp, 22 predicted proteins | sample GraSoiAngelo_151_FD_186165 | JGI IMG/M metagenome (GOLD analysis project Ga0209059, IMG submission 186165) | Grasslands soil microbial communities from the Angelo Coastal Reserve, California, USA - 14_1009_12_20cm (SPAdes) (version 2) | ecosystem: Environmental > Terrestrial > Soil > Grasslands ...
GAGGTCGCGGACGTCGTCGCGCGCGACTTCGACGACGTCGCGCTGGCACTTGCAGACGTGTACGTCGAGCGCGGCGCCCTTCAGAAACTCCGCGAGCTCGTCCCCGGCGACGGCCCGGTCGCGCTCGTCTCGGATGCGCACGTGGCCGGCATCCATGGCATGGATGCGCAGCTCGCGCTCGGATCGCGGCTTGCCGAGACGCACGAGCTTCCGGCCGGGGAAGAAGCGAAGACGCTCGTCACGCTCGACCGCCTGTGGCAGGAGCTGCGGCTCGATCGGCGAGGGACGATCGTCGCGCTCGGAGGCGGCTGCACAACCGACGCAGCCGGATATGCAGCCGCTGCATATGTACGCGGGATCGCGTGGGTACCGGTGCCTTCGAGCCTCGTCGCGCAGGTGGACGCGGCCATTGGCGGGAAGACGGGCATCGACCTGCCGCAGGGCAAGAACCTCGTTGGTGCTTTCCACTGGCCCGCGCGCACCGTCATCGACCCGGCGCTGCTCGAGACGCTGCCCGAGCCCGTGCGCCACGAGGGCACGAGCGAGGTCGTGAAGACGGGCCTCCTCGCCGGCGAGCCGCTCTGGGAGCTGCCCGACGACGAGCTCGTCCGCAGCTGCGCGGCGTTCAAGTCGACTTTGTGCCTCCGCGATCCGGAGGACAAGGGCGAGCGGAAGCGGCTCAACCTCGGCCACACGTTCGCGCACGCGCTCGAGGCGGGATCGGGCGGCGCCGTCTCGCACGGACAGGCGGTCGCCCTCGGCCTGCTCGCCGCGCTACGACTCTCCGGGCTCGAAACCGGGATCGTCGAGGGGATTCTCCATCCGCGGCCGGTGCGCGCCGACCCCGAGCGCGCGTGGGCCGCGCTCCGGCGGGACAAGAAGGTCTCCAGCGGCCGCGTCCGGCTGGTGCTGCTCGAGGCACCGGGCCGCCCGATCGTCGGCGCCGAGCTCCCCGAGGCCGACGTTCGCGCGGCGCTCGACGCGCTGATCGCGGGATAGGGTGCGCCGGTGCGCGTCGCGGTGCTGAACGGCGTCAACCTCGACCTTCTCGGTCGGCGCGACCCGGAGCAGTACGGCAGCCTCAGCTACTCCGAGCTCGAGACACGGATCTACAGCTGGGCGCAGGAGCTCGGCCTGACGGTGCGGTGCCGGCAGACGAACAGCGAGGGCCAGTACGTCGAGTGGTGCCACGACGCGCTCGACTGGGCGGACGGCGTGATCGTCAACCCTGGCGCCTGGACGCACTACAGCTATGCGATCCACGACGCGCTCGAGCCGCACACGGCGCCGCTCGTCGAGGTGCACCTCTCGAACGTCGACGAGCGCGAGGAGTGGCGTCGCGTCTCGGTGCTCGAGGACCTGGCCGCGAAGCGCATCGTCGGCAAGGGGCCGGAGGGGTATCGAGAGGCGCTCGAGTTCCTCGCTGCCCGCTGACAGTCGTTGACAAGCTGTGCCAGCACTGGCAGCATCTTAGGTCATGCTTCGCGTCGCGGTCGTCGGCGCTCTCGCTGGGATCCTCACTCCCTCCCTCGCGCCGATCGCTCTCGCCGACACGCTGTGCGACAACCGATATAGCACGTACTGCTGTAACCAGACCGTCGGCCTACGCCTCGTGATGACGTACAAGTCGCAGTGGTACAGCGAGAAGGACTACCACGCGTACCGGTTGCGGTCCGACGGCCTCAAGACTTACGACCACTTTCAACCCGTCAGCTCTCAGGGTGTGAGTCCGTACTGGAGCTACACGAACTCCGTCGATGCTCTGCGGCAGACGGCCGAGCAGCGGGGAGGGTCCTCCTCGGCCAGCTGGGAGATGTGGGAATGGGCACTGGGATCGTGCAGCTGACTCGTGGCCGTCTCCGGGCGCTCGGGGTCGCTTTGCTCGTGGCGGTCGGCGTCACGACGGGGTTGATCCTGGCGAACCGTGGAAGCACGAGCGAGCGCCCGCCGTCGGCGCTGGGTGCGCCGCCCGACATCCGGCCCGCGCCGAACGCTGAGATCCGGTTCCATCCCCCGGCCCACGCGCCCGCCGGCGGATGGAAGTTCAAGACCTACAAGAACCGCGCGGGCCAGATGTGCGCCGCCGAAGTCGTGCCGGGCGGGGGTGAGGGCGCCACGTGTTTCGCGCCGGGAACGCTGTTCCGAAAGACGCCGCTCCTGGCCTTCCTCGGCTCGCGTCAAACCGGAGACGACATCAACCAGTGGGACAACGCGTGGGTCTGGGGCTTCGCCGAGAAGCCGATCACGCACGTCCAGCTCGTCCTCACGGACTGCACCGTCCGGGATCTGCCGGTCGACGACGGCGGCGTCTACGCCGACGTCGAGGGATCCGAGACGCTCCACGCCGGCGCATGGCCGTACAAGGTCGTCGGGCTCACTGCCGGTGGTCACATGGTCGCGACGCATGAGGTCAGGCTCGGCCCGCCGGGGACGGGTCAGGCCCCGGCCGTCCCCGCGCGCTGCGCTTGACCTAACATCCGCCGCCGTGGCGGAGACCATCTCGACGAACCAGTTCAAAAACGGGATGCACATCGAGCTCGACGGCTTGGTGTGGCGGATCGTCGAGTTCCAGCACGTGAAGCCCGGGAAGGGCGGCGCGTTCGTGCGGACGAAGCTGAAGGCGCTCGAGTCGGGCGCGGTCGTCGACCGCACCTTCCGCGCCGGCGAGAAGTTCGCGCGCATCTACACCGAGGTCAAGAACGTCCAGTACCTCTACGACGCGGGCGACGAGGTCGTCTTCATGGACGAGGAGACGTACGAGCAGTTCGGCGTGCCGCGCGCCGAGGTCGCCGAGGTGCTCGAGTTCGTCCAGCCGTCGAGCTCGGTGCAGATGCTGACCGTGGACGGGCGCCCGTCCGGGGTGCAGATGCCCTCGTCGCTCGAGCTCGCGGTCACCGACACGGAGCCGGGCGTGAAGGGCGACACCGTCTCCAACGTGACGAAGCCCGCCACGCTCGAGACGGGCGCCGTCGTCCAGGTGCCGCTCTTCGTGAACGTCGGCGACCGGATCAAGATCGACCCGCGCGAGAAGCGCTACATCTCGAGAGCCTGATCCTCGGGTAGCGGCTCCTCGCCGACGAACGGCGTGACCACGGCCTCCGCGCCGGTCCCTCCTGCGCGCATCGACCGGACCTCCGGCACGGCGACGAGGCACAGGAGGCTCGCAACGGTGACTGCGGCCCCGCCGACGAGCACCGCACGGGTCCCGACCGCGGCGGCCAAAGGCCCGGCGACCGCGAGCCCGATCGGACGCAGTGCCGTCGATCCCATCCAGTCCCACGACGCGACCCGTCCGAACGCTTCGCGAGGGACCTGCTGTTGGAGCGTCGTCTCGTAGAGGACGCCCGAGACGCCGATGCAGAGGCCGGCGACGAGCTCGGCGGCCGCGATCGCAGGGGCCGGAGCCGCAAATCCGAGCAGGACGAGGCTCGGCGTGCTCGCCATGCAGAGGAGGTAGGCGACGACGAGCGGCCGCTCGGGGTGGAGATGGATCGCGGCGACGTTGCCGAGGACGGAGCCGACCCCGAAGGCCGCGGCGATGAGCGCCCACGCCGACGAGCGAGCTTGCGCAGGAAGCTCTGCCGCCTCGACACCTCGCGCACCGGGAGGCGCATACGCGACAGGAGCCACGCGGCGACGCCGAAGGTGGCCGCGTCGCCGAGGATCGCCCACCCGCCGCCGACCGTGGCGAGGAAGACGCCGGCCACGGCGGGCCCCGCGAACCCCGCGATGCCGAATGCGCCCCACATGAGCGCATTCGCCTGCTGGAGCCGCTGCGGGCTGACGATGTCCGGGACGATCCCCGTGGAGGCCGGCCGGAAGAACGCCGCAGTCGTGCCGCGAACGGCCTGGAGGACGACGATCTCCCAGATGCGGGCGGTGCCCATGACGAGGAGCACGCCGAGCGTCGCCTCGCTGACGAGCGCTACGAGGCTCGAGGCGATCATCAGGAGCTGCCGCGGCACGCGGTCGGCCCAGACGCCGCCGGCGAGCATGAACACGACCATCGGCACGAGCCGCGCCGCGATGACGAAGCCGAGGTCGGAGGCGGAGCCGGTCAGGTCGAGGACGGCGAACGCAATCGCCACGGGTACCAGCCAGTCGCCGAAGACCGAGATCGCGTGCGCCGAGAAGAGGAGCCGGAACTCCCGCTCGCGAAGCGCGTCGAAGGACCCCGGGAGCCTCGCCCGCACGGGCCGAGCCTAAAGGCGCCGACTCGGCGGCGCCGACTTCAGGACGTGCGGGCTCTGCCCGCCTGTCCGTCTGAAACGACCAATCGGAACAATGGAAGTAGTCCGGGCGGCGAGACGCCGCTGTAGCTGCCGCGCGCTAGGGTCCCGCCGATGCCCAAGCTCGTCGACACGACGATCCGGCTGCTCGGGCAGGAGCCGCTCGCGGGGCGGATGCCGACGGCGGCCGTCCTCCGGCTCGCGGGGATCCTCGACGAGGCGGGGTTCGGCCTGCTCGAGGTCTCCGGCGGCGGGGTCTTCGACAGCGCCGTGCGGCGCGGCGTCGAGAGCCCCTGGGAGCGTATCCGCGCGATCCACGCGCGCACGAAGACGCCGCTCGGGATGGCGCTGCGGGGGCGCTTCCTCGTCGGCTCGCGGCCCGTCGACGGCGACTTCGTCCGCCGTTTCGTGGCCTCCGCGGCGGAGAGCGGGATCGACGTCTTCCGGCTCCACGACCCGCTCAACGACGTGTCGAACCTGCGCGAGGCGGCCGAGGCGATCGAGGCGGCCGGGCGCGAGTTCGACGCCGGGCTCGTCTACAGCCCCGGGAAGACGGGCGAGACGCACGAGCTCGTCGAGCAGGCGCGCAAGCTGCCCGAGCTCGGCGCCGCGCGCATCGTCCTCAACGACCCGACGGGCGCCCTCCAGCCGCACCGCGCGGCCGAGCTCGTCACTCAGGTCGCCGAGGCGAGCGGCCTGCCTGTCGGCGTCTACTGCCAGGGTGCGGTCGGGAACGCCCTCGCCGCCGCGCTCGAGGCAGGCCGCGCGGGCGCCGACCTGATTGGCTGCGCCGTCTACCCGGTCGCGCTCGCGCTCCACCGCGTCTCCGGAGAGGGCCTCGCCCAGGCACTGACGGGTCTCGGGCTCGAGTGCGCCGTCGACGTCGAGGCGCTCTGGCGCGCATCGGACATCGTGGACGAGCACATCGGCGACGAGCCGGTGACGCCGCTCGCCCCGCGGGTCGCCGCCCGGGCTGCGGAGCACTCGCTTCCGGCCGGCCTCGTCGCCGCGCTCGACGTCCACCTGCGCGCCCACGCGGCCAGCGACCGGATCGACGACGTGCTCGAGGAGCTGGAGCGGATCCGCGCCGAGGTCGGCTCGCCTCCGCTCGCCGCGCCGATCGGCCACATCCTCGCCTCGCAGGCGCTTCTGAACGTCCTCTCCGCGAGCCGCTACCAGACGCTGGTCGACGAGCTCCGCGCCCTCCTCGAGGGCCGCTACGGCACGCCGCCCGGACAGGTCGACCCGACGGTGCGCCGGGCCGCCGAGCTCCTCGGCGGCGCGGGCGAGGAGGAAGAGGAGGTGGGGCTCACGGAGGTGCGCGCCTCCGCCGAGGGCCTGGCGGCGAGCGAGGAGGAGCTCCTGCTGCTCGGGCTCTTCGGTGAGGAGGCAGAGCCGCTGCTCCGCATGATCCGCGGCCGCAGCCACGGCGAGGAGAGCCTCGCCGCGGGCGCCGTCGACCAGGCCCGCGCGGAGCGGATCCGCGAGATCGTCCGGATCGTGCAGGACTCGGGGGTGGGGGAGGTCACGATCGAGGACGACGACCTGCGCGTGACGGTCCGCCGGACGGACGATCGCCTGCCCGACCTGCCGCAGGCGCCGGCCGGCGCGCCGCTCGCGGTCGAGGAGCCGGAGCCCGCGCCGGTCGAGCCGCCCTCCGACGGGCTCGTGCGCGTCGAGGCTCCGATGGTCGGCACCTTCTACCGCGCTTCGCAGCCCGGGGCGCCGCCGTTCGTCGAGGAGGGCGACCCGGTCGCGCCCGGCCAGACGCTCTGCATCCTCGAGGCGATGAAGCTCATGAACGAGGTGAAGGCGGACGTCGAGGGCATCGTGCGCACGATCTCCGTCGAGAACGCCCAGCCGGTCGAGTTCGGCCAGCTGCTCTTCGAGCTCGAGCCCTTGAACGGCCGGCCGCTCGATGCGCTTTAACCGCGTCCTGGTGGCGAACCGCGGCGAGGTCGCGGTGCGGGTCATCCGCGCGCTGCACGAGCTCGGGATCGAGGCCGTGGCGGTGTACTCGACCGCCGATCGCGGCGCGCTGCACACGCGGCTCGCGGATCGGGCGATCTGCGTCGGTCCTCCCGCCGCGGCCGAGAGCTATCTGAACATCGCCTCGCTCGTCGGCGCGGCCGAGACGACGGGCTGCGACGCCGTCCATCCCGGCTGGGGCTTCCTGGCCGAGAGCAGCGCCTTCGTGCGCGCGTGCGTGGACAACGACCTCGTCTTCGTCGGCCCCTCCGCGGAGACGATGGAGCGGGCGGGCGACAAGGCGCTCGCCAAGGAGGAGCTTGCGCGGGTGGGCGTGCCCCTCGTGCCCGGGACCGAGGGGCGGACGACCCTGGCAGAGGCGCGGGCCGCCGCGCAGGAGCTCGGCTACCCGGTGCTCCTGAAGGCGGCCGCGGGAGGGGGCGGGAAGGGCATGCGTCTCGTCACCGCTCCCGACGAGTTCGAGCCCGGGTTCGAGCGGGCGGCCGCCGAGGCGCAGGCTGCCTTCGGCGACGGGACGCTCTACCTCGAGAAGGCGATCTCGCCCGCGCGGCACGTCGAGATCCAGGTGCTCTGCGACGTCGACGGCGGCATCCTCACGCTCGGCGAGCGCGAGTGCTCGATCCAGCGCCGCCATCAGAAGCTGATCGAGGAGTCGCCCTCGCCGGCCCTCGACCCCGAGACGCGCGAGGCGATGGAGGCGACCGCCGAGCGGGCCTGCCGCGCGCTCGAGTACACGAACGCGGGCACCTTCGAGTTCCTCCTCGACCCGAGCGGCGCCTTCTACTTCATCGAGCTGAACGCGCGCCTCCAGGTCGAGCACCCGGTCAGCGAGCTCGTCACCGGGATCGACGTCGTCCGCGCGCAGCTGGCGATCGCGGCCGGCGAGCCGCTCGAAGCGACCGGCCGCGCGCCCCGGCGCGGGCACGCGATCGAGGTGCGGATCAACGCCGAGGACCCGGCGAACGGCTTTCGGCCGGCCCCGGGGGTGATCGAGCGCTTCCGGCCGCCGCTCGGGCCGGGCGTCCGCGTCGACACCCACGTCGAGGAGGGCGCGGTCATCCCGCCGCACTACGACTCGCTCGTCGCGAAGCTGATCGTGTGGGACTCCGACCGGCCGGCGGCGATCGTGCGCACGCTGCGCGCGCTCGACGAGCTCGACCTGCGCGGCGTCGCGACGACGCGCGAGGTGGCACGGGACGTCGTCTCGAGCGTCGAGTTCCGCTCGGGCGACTACCACACCGGCTTCCTCGCCGAGGCGGAGGGGCGCCTGCCGGCGCTCGCGGCGCGATGAGCGACGGCTACGTCCTCCAGGAGGACGGCGGCTCGATCGACGTCACGGCCGGTGCGCTGGCACAGATCGTCCAGCGCGCCGTCGAGAGCGTCGAGGGGGCGCGCGTCCGCCGCCCGCGCCGCGGGCTCGACCTGCGCCTGGAGGACGGGCGTGCGCGCGTCGAGCTCGAGCTCGCGGCCCCGTACGGCATCGTCCTTCCCGACCTGGCCCGCGACGTGCAGGAGCGGGTCGCCGACGCGCTGACGACGATGGTCGACCTCGACGTCGAGGCGATCGACGTCTCGATCGAGGAGCTCGAGGGAGCCTGATGGCCGGGCGGCGCGCCGGGCGGCGCACGGCGCTCTTCCTCCTGTATCAATGGGACGTGACCGGGCAGCCGCTCACGTCGCTCTACGAGGGGGAGGTGGACCCCTTCGCCCGCGGGCTGGCGGAGGCCGTCTGCGCCCGGGCGCCCGAGCTCGACGCCGCGATCACGGCCGCGGCCGAGGGGTGGACGGCCGACCGGCTGGGCGCGATCGAGCGCAACGTGCTCCGGATCGGGACGTACGAGCTCGAGGCCGGCTCCGTACCGCCGGAGGTGGCGATCAACGAGGCGGTCGAGCTCTCGAAGCGCTACGCGACCGAGGACGCGGCGAAGCTCGTGAACGGCATCCTCGGGCGGATCGCGCGGGAGCGGGTGCCGTGAGCGAGGCGGAGCAGGCGCTCGAGCGCGCCGAGGCGCTCGTCCAGCGGCTCGAGGAGGCGCGCTGGCGGCTCGAGGCGACGCAGGACGCAGAGGCCGCGACGGAGGTACTGTCCGAGCTGGCCGAGATCGCACGGGAGATCGAGACCGAGCTCGCCGAGGCGCGGCGGCGGGCGGAGGAGGATGCGCGTGAGGAACCCTGAGGAGCTTCGAGGCCTCGCCGAGGAGTACCTTCGCGACCTCGCGCTGACCCCGGAGCTGGGCGCGCTCGAGGAGCCGATTCGCTACGCGGTCGAGTCGGGGAAGCGCCTCCGTGCGGTGATCTGCCTGGCCACGGCCGAGGCGGCCGGGGCCGAGGCGGAATCGGCGCTCCCGGCGGCGGCGTCGCTCGAGCTCGTGCACGCGTTCTCGCTCGTTCACGACGACCTGCCCGCCCTGGACGACGATAGCGAGCGGCGCGGCCGCGCGAGCACCTGGGCGCGCTACGGCGAGGCGGTGGGGATCCTGACCGGCGACGCGCTCCTCGCGGAGGCGTTCCGGCTCGCGCTCTCGTACCCGTCGCCCGCGGTCGCGCGGGAGCTCGCCCAGGCGACGCTCGGCATGATCGGCGGCCAGTACCTGGACATCACGGACACGGCCCCGGACGAGGTGACGCTGCACCGCCTGAAGACCGGGTGCCTCTTCGCGGCCTCGGTCGGCCTTGGCCTGTGGGTCGCGGAGGTGCCGGAGCGGGACCAGGCGCTCTGGCGCGCGTTCGGCGACGAGCTGGGCCTGCTCTTCCAGATCGTGGACGACATCCTGGACGGCGACGGCTATGTCCTCTCGCACGGCGCGGAGGGCGCCCGAGCGCTAGCGGACGAGGCCGCCGCGAGTGCCCGCGAGCGCCTGGCCGCGATCCCGGCGGACACGTCGATCCTCGGCGACATCGTGGAGGTTCTCGCGACGCGCACTGCCTAGCGCGCACCGCCGGCGGCCCGGCGGCGCTAGGGTAGGAGACGGTGCCAGAGACCGTTCAGGCTCTGGCGGTCGCCGTCGTCGCTGTCCTTCCGGATGCTCTCGGCGTCTGGGGCTACGAGCGCCGCGTCGGCAAGTGGAGCGTCGGCTCTCCCGACCGGATCATCCGGGTCGTCGCCACCTCCGCTGCCTTTCATGCAGCGCTCGCGGATCCGCCTCAAGTCCGGTCGATGGATAGGCGGCGCCTACGCTCCCGGTTCGTACGCGAGCGGGTACCCGGAGCTCCTCGATCTCTACCTCGTCGCTACGGCCGAGATGGATCAACAGAGCGGCGACTTCCTCGTGAACGAGGCCGACGGCCTGATCTTGCGAGAGGGAACACTCTTCGTGAGCGGGACGGAGATCGAGTACTTCGAGTTCGTGGAGGCATAATCCGAACCGTGGCCGAGAAGAAGGAACAGTCCGAGTCGCATCCGCGACCCTCCGCGGACGGAAGTTGGCGGAAGAAGGGCGGTTATCCGGCAGGCCCGAAACCGCTCAGCTCCTTTCGATTGCCGAGGGCCCGGAAGAAGTAGCCGTCGGCTCGTCCCACGCTTGAAGAAGCGGGTCGACGTCCTCCTCGTCGAGCGCGGGCTCGCCGAGAGTCGCGCGCAGGCGCAGGCGCTCGTCCTCGCGGGACGGGTGCCGGGCTTCGAGAAGCCGGGAACCGCCGTCGACGAGACGGCGGAGCTGGCGGTAACTGCGCCTCCGCGCTTCGTCTCGCGAGGCGGCGAGAAGCTCGCGCATGCGCTGGACGTGTTCGGCGTCGACCCGGCCGGCCTCGACTGCCTGGACGTCGGCGCCTCGACCGGCGGCTTCACGGACGTCCTGCTCCAGCGCGGCGCGGCACGCGTGGTCGCGCTCGACGTCGGACGCGCGCAGCTCCACGAGCGGCTTCGTGTCGATCCCCGCGTGACCGTGCTCGAGCGGACGAACGCGCGGGCCGTCCGCGAGCTGCCGTTTCCGCCCGAGCTCGTCACGTGCGACGTGTCCTTCATCAGCGTCCGACTGATCCTGCCGCCCGTGCTCGCGCTCGCCGCGCCGGGGTGGGAGGCGGTGGTGCTCGTCAAGCCGCAGTTCGAGGCGGGGCGCGAGGAGGTGCGGAAGGGCGGCGTCGTCCGCGATCCCGAGGTGCACCGGCGGGTGCTGCGGGAGGCGGCCGAGGCCGCGCTCGGGTGGCAGGCCGAGGCTGCGGGCGTCGTAGACTCCGGTCTGCCCGGCCCGAAGGGGAACCGCGAGTTCTTCCTCCACCTCGTGCACCGCGGGCGGCCGGAGAGGCCAGATGAGCTCGACACCTGGATCGACCGTGCAATCGGGTAGCCGCGTCCGCCGCGCTGCGGTCGTCACGCACGGCAAGGCCGAGACGATCGGCCCGGCGCTCGGGCGGCTCGAGGCGCTCGCGACCGAGCACGGCGTCGAGCTCCTCTTCCCGGAGGAGGAGCGCGAGAAGCACGACCTCCCGAGCGCGGACGGCGATCCGACGACGGCCGACCTCGCCGTCGTGCTCGGAGGCGACGGCACGATGCTGCGCGCGCTGACGCGGTTTCTGGGCACACGTGTGCCGGTGATCGGCGTCAACTTCGGTCGCGTGGGGTTCCTCGCCTCGATGCACCCCGACGAGCTCGACGACGGCTTGGCGCGCGCGTTCGCGGGGGACTTCGTCGTCGTCGAGCTGCCGACCCTCGAGGCGCGCGTCGAGGGCGAGCGGCGCGCCGCGGTGAACGACGTGGTGGTGACGAGCGGCACGCTCGGTCGCATGGTCGAGCTCGTGTGGTCGATCGGCGACGAGGACCTCGGCCGGCAGCCGTGCGACGGGCTCATCTGCTCGACGCCCTCCGGCTCGACGGCCTACAACCTCTCGAACGGGGGGCCTGTGCTGGTGTGGGGACTCGACGCGATGGCGATCACCTTCGTCGCCCCGCACTCGCTGCACGCGCGGCCGCTCGTCGTCCCGCGCGGCCGTGACCTGACCGTGACGAATCAGACGCCGGACGTCCACGCTGCGGTGCTGATCGACGGCCACGCGTTCACGGAGCTCGGCGAGGCGGGCCGGGTGGAGGTCGGCCTCGGCCCGCAGCGGAGCCTGCTCGCGACGCTCCCGGAGCGGACATTCTTCCGCCGCTACCGCGAAACCTTCGGGTCCTGAACGATCACACCCGCGGTACTTTCGGCGCGATCGCGCGACAGACACGTGACCCTTTCTCCGTTAGCCTGACCTCAGGGTGCTGACCGGACCCCTGGGGGCAGTTGGGCGCCGCTCCCGGCCGCCGTTCGAGCGCTGCGGCCTGCGCGGGACACGGCCGCTTCGGACGCCTCGTCGCTGACGGGCGCGGCCCGTACCATCCGAGCGTGCTGAGGCGCCTCCGCATCGAGAACCTCGTCCTCATCCGCGAGGCCGACCTCGAGCTCGGGCCGGGCCTCAACGCGATCACCGGCGAGACCGGGGCGGGCAAGACGATCCTCGCCCAGGCGATCGGGCTCCTCCTCGGCGCCAAAGCCGACGCGAGCTTCGTCGGGCCCGGCGCGGACGAGGCATACGTCGAGGCCGAGCTCGACCTCCCGCCCGGGCTCCTCGACGAGGAGGGTTTGGAGGGTCTCGCCGAGCTCCGGCCCGCGGACGAGGACGGGCTCGTGCTCGCGCGCCGCGTCTTCGCCGACGGCCGCACCCGTGCCTACGCGTGGGGACGAGCCGCGGCCCGCGAGGACCTGGCCGCTGTGGGCGAGCGCCTGATCGCCATGTCCGGCCAGTTCGAGCAGCGGCGCCTCGCTCGGCCCGCGTACCAGCTCGACGTCCTCGACGGCTTCGTCGGCGAGGAGCAGACGGCGCGCCGCGCCGAGGCCCGCGGCGCCTGGCGCGAGCTCGCCGCCGCGCGGCGCCGCCACGCCGAGCTCGCCGCTGGGGCGGCGTCGGAGCGCGACCGGCTCGAGGACCTCCGCGCGCTCGTCGCCGCGACCGACGGCTTCGAGCCGACGGCCGAGGAGGACCTGCGCGCCGAGCGAGAGCGGCTCCGGCACGTGACCGAGCTCGCGAACGCGGCCGCCGTCGCGCGCGCCGCGCTCGCCCCCGAGGATGGCGAGGGCGCGACAGCCCTCGTCGCGCACGCGGAGCGCGCCCTCGGCGAGGTGGAGCGGCTCGCCCCGGAGCTCTCCAAGCCGGCGGAGGAGCTCCGCGACGTCGAGGTCCGGCTCCGCGAGACGGCGAGCGACCTCGCTTCGTTCGCCGCCTCGCTCGAGGCCGAGCCGGGGCGGCTGGAGGAGGTCGAGGCGGAGCTCGACCGCATCGCCGAGGCGAAGCGGCGCTTCCGGGCCGGCTCGTACGAAGAGCTGCTGGCCGCTGCTGCGAGCGCGCGCGCCGAGCTCGACGGGCTCGAGGACGGCGTCGACCCGCTCGAGGCGGCGGAGCGCGCCGTCGCGGCGGCGGAGGAGCGGCGGGGGCGGGTCGCCGAGGAGCTCCGAGCCGCACGCGCCGCCGCTTCCAGCCCGTTCGCCGAGGCCGTCGCCGCCGAGCTCCGAGACATCGGCATGCACGAGGGCGAGTTCCGCGTCGACCTCACCGAGACCGAGCCCGGGCCGGCGGGGAGCGACCGCGTCGCGTTCCTCGTGCGCCCGAACGCGGGCCTGCCGTTCGCGCCCGTCGCCGAGACGGCCTCCGGCGGCGAGCTGTCCCGCATCGCGCTCGCGATCGCCGCGGTCGGCGGCGGGCCGACGATGGTCTTCGACGAGATCGACGCGGGCATCGGCGGCGAGACCGCGAACGCGGTCGGCCGTACGCTGCGTCGCCTCGCCGAGCGCGCGCAGGTCGTCACGATCACGCACCTGCCGCAGATCGCGAGCGTCGCCGACCGGCACTTCAGCGTCGAGAAGGTGCCCGGCGACCCGACGCACACGCGCATCGACGCACTCGGCGGCGACGAGCGTCGCGCCGAGCTCGAACGCATGCTCGGTGGCCGTGAGTTTCTCGCGTCGGTTCGTTAGTCGACCGGTCATTTCAGACGGACGGGCGGGAAACCCGCCCGCCCTGAAACGGCGCCGCAAGCGGTGCCTCGGTGGCCGCGAGTTCCTGGCTTCCGTACGCTAGGCCCATGACCCAGCTCGGAGTGCGGTGGCGGCCGCACCTCGCCCTGGCCACCGGCGTGGCGGCCCTCGCGTGCGCCCTCGACCTCGCGAGCAAGTGGGCCGTGACGTCCGCGGCCTTCGAGACCGTCCGCTTCAACCCGCGGCCGCCCGGACAGCTCGCCCCGTTCGTCGCGGTCGTGGCCCTGCTCCTCGTCGCCACGTCCCTCGCGGGGTCGACGCCGCTCGACCTCGCCGCCGGCGTCCTCGCGGGCGGCGCCTTCGGGAACATCGCGAGCGCGTTCGCATGGCGGCGCGGGATCCCGGACTTCATCCCGGCGCACGGTGTGCTCCTGAACGGCGCCGATCTCGCGATGGCCCTCGGCATCGGCGGGCTCGTCGTCGTCTCGCTCCTCCTTGCCGGGCGAGAAGCGGCCGCGCGTGCCGCGCGTTGAGGCGGCACGCAAGCTCCTCGCGCCCCGCGAGGACGTCTGGGCGTTCCTCGCCGAGCCCCGCCACTTCGCCGACTGGTGGCCGGGCATCGCTGCCGTCGAGCCGGACCGGCGCGGCCTCGCGGCCGGCGCGCGCTGGCAGATTCGGGGCACGAACCGGCCGAGCTTCCTCCGCAGCCCGAACCCGAGCGGGATGCTGCTCGTCCTCGCAGCCGCGCCGCCGGAGCGGGTCGTCTTCCAGCTGACGGGCGAACGGATCGAGGCCGAGCTGCGGCTCGAGGCCGCGGCCGCCGACCGGACGATCGCGACGCTCACCGTGAACGGTCCGTGGCTGATCGGCCTCGGCCGCTCCTTCCCGCACCGCGCGCTCAACCGCCTGCACGCGCTCGTCCAGACGGCGGCAGAGGTATGACGTCCCGCGTCCATGCTACGTTTGCATCCCGTGGTGAGAGAGTGACCACGGAGCGGGCGACGAAGCACGTGTTCGTCACAGGGGGCGTCGTCTCGGGCCTCGGGAAGGGAATCGTCGCCGCCTCGCTGGGCCGGCTCCTCAAGGCGCGCGGCCTGAGCGTCCAGGTGCAGAAGTTCGACCCGTACCTGAACGTCGACCCGGGCACGATGAGCCCGTTCCAGCACGGCGAGGTGTTCGTCACCGAGGACGGCGCCGAGACCGACCTCGACATCGGCCACTACGAGCGGTTCATCGACGAGAACCTGACCCGGAACGCGAGCCACACCGCGGGCGCGATCTGGGACACCGTCCTGCGCAAGGAGCGGAAGGGCGAGTTCCTCGGCGCGACGGTGCAGGTGATCCCGCACATCACGAACGAGATCAAGGCGCGCATCCGGCGCGCCACGGAGGTGACCCCCGCCGACGTCGTGATCAGCGAGATCGGCGGCACCGTGGGCGACATCGAGTCGCTGCCCTTCCTCGAGGCGATCCGCCAGTTCCGGCGCGAGGCCGGGGCGGAGAACGTCCTCTACCTCCACGTCACCCTCGTCCCGTTCATCGAGGCGGCAGGCGAGCTGAAGACGAAGCCGACGCAGCACTCGGTGAACGAGCTGCGCCGGATCGGCATCCACCCCGACATCGTCGTGACGCGCTCGCGCGAGGAGCTCTCGCCCGAGATCCGCGACAAGATCGCGCTCTTCACCGACGTCGAGCCGGACGCGGTCGTGGCCAGCCCCGACGTCCCCGACGTCTACCTCGTGCCGTCCGTCCTCCAGGAGGAGGGGCTCGACCGGCTCGTGTCCGAGAAGCTCGGCCTCGAGCTACGCGACGCCGACCTCGGCGACTGGAACGAGCTCACGGACCGGATCCGCCGCCGCACGGGCGCGGCCGAGGTCGAGATCGCCCTCGTCGGCAAGTACGTCAAGCTCCAGGACGCGTACCTCTCGGTGCACGAGGCGCTCAAGCACGCGGGCCTCCAGCACGGGTGCGGCGTGCGCGTCCGCTGGCTGGACGCCGAGGGCATGTCCCTCGAGGAGGCGGCCGTCGTGCTCGAGGAAGTCGACGGCGTGCTCGTCCCCGGCGGCTTCGGCTCGCGCGGGTGGGAAGGCAAGATCCTCGCGTGCCGGGTCGCGCGCGAGCGCGGCATCCCGTACCTCGGCATCTGTCTCGGGATGCACGTCGCCGTGTCGGAGTTCTCGCGCCACGTGCTCGGGCTCGACGGCGCGAACTCGACCGAGATGGACCCCGAGACGCCCTACCCGGTGATCGACCTGCTCCCCGAGCAGAAGGAGGTCGAAGACCTCGGCGGCACGATGCGGCTCGGCGCGCAGGCGGTCGAGGTCGCGGAGGGGACGCGCGCCCGCGAGGCCTACGGCGAGCCGGTCGTCCACGAGCGGCACCGGCACCGCTACGAGGTGAACAACCACTACCGGCCGCAGCTCGTCGAGGCCGGGCTCGTCGTCGCGGGCACGGTGTACGAGGGCCGGCTCGTCGAGATCGTCGAGCTTCCGGATCACCCGTGGTTCGTGGCCAGCCAGTTCCACCCGGAGTTCAAGTCGCGGCCGACGCGGCCGGCGCCGCTCTTCCGCGAGTTCGTCGGGGCGGCGCTCGAGCGGACCCGAATGCGGACCGAAGCCGCAGTACCCGCAGCAATCTAGGATCTCGACATTCCGGACGTCGTCGAGCTCTTTACCGATCTCGCCGCGCTCCCGAGCCCCCCGGGCGAGGAGCGCGAGGTCGCCGACCGCGTCTCGCTCTACCTGCGCGAGCTCGGCCTCGAGGTGGACGAGGACGACGCCGGCCCGAAGGTCGGCTCCACGGCGGGGAACCTCCTCTGCCGGCTCGAGCCGACGAACGGCGGCGGCGGCGTCCCGATCTTCCTCTGCGCGCATCTCGACACGGTTCCGCCCGAGGGACCGATCGAGCCGGTCCTCGTGGACGGAATGGTCACGAATCAGGAGCAGACGATCCTCGGCGCCGACAACAAGGCCGCGGTCGCCGCGATGCTGGACGCGACGCGGCGGGTGCTCGAGGAGCGGCGACCGCACGCGGGGGTCGAGCTCGTCTTCACGCCGAAGGAGGAGGTCGGCCTGCTCGGCGCCGCCGCCTTCGACCACACGCGGCTCGCGGCTCGGGTCGGATACGTCTACGACCAGGCGGCGCCGATCGGCGAGGTCATCCTCGGCGCGCCGTACTCGCAGTCGATGGAGGTGCGCTTCCACGGCCGCGCGGCCCATTCGGGCATGTACCCGGAGGAAGGACGCTCCGCGATCGCGGCCGCCGCGCGGGCGATCGCCGACCTGCGCCTGGGCCGGATCGACGACGAGACGACCGCCAACGTCGGCCTGATCGAAGGCGGCACGGCCGGGAACATCGTCCCCGAGTGGTGCACGTTCCTCGCCGAGGCGCGCTCGCACGACGAGCGCAAGCTCGCCGAGCTCGTCCAGGAGATGCTCGACGCGATCACGTTCGCGGCCGGGGTCGCGGAGTGCGACGCCGAGACGACCGTGCAGAAGAGCTACCGCGGCTACCGGTTCAGGCGCGACGACCTGGCCGTCCGGCTTGCCTCGGACGCGCTCGAGCGGAGCGGGTTCGCGCCGAGCTACGCGCTGAGCGGCGGCGCCGCGGACGCGAACGTCTTCAACGAGCGCGGCCTCCCGTGCGTGAACCTCGCGAACGGGATGGCGAGCATCCACACGCCGGACGAGTCGATCGCCGTCTCGGACCTCGAGGACATGGTCGAGGTGACGCTGGCGCTCGTGGACGCGGCGCGGGAGGTCGAGGCGCCGGAACGCTAAGCTCCGGCGGCCATGTTCGGCCGCGGTTGGGAGCTGACGACGAAGTCCTGGCAGCTCGTCCGGGCCGACGCGCGCCTCCTCGTCTTCCCGACGCTCGCGGCGCTGCTCGGGCTGGCGGCCGGCCTGGGCGTGTTCCTCGCCGCGCACGGGCGCGCCTGGTGGGCGTACCTCGCCGTCTTCGCCGTGTTCGTCTTCCCGGCGACCGTCGTGGGCACGTACCTGGGCGTCGCGTTCGTCGCGCTCGGGCAGCGCGCACTCGATGGGCAGGAGCCCTCCGTCAGGGACGGCTTCCGCTGCGCGAACCGCCGGCTCCCGGCGATCCTCGCGTGGTCGCTCCTCGCAAGCCTCGTCGGCCTCGCCTTGCAGGCGCTTCGCGAGGTCCGCGGAGGCTGGGTCGCGACGAGGCTCGCCGGCTTCGTGCTCGGCCTCGCCTGGGCGGCCGCGACGTTCTTCGTCGTGCCGGTGATCGCGCTCGAGGATCCGGGCGCCGTCACGGCGGTCAAGCGCTCCGCGAAGCTGGTGCGACAGCGCTGGGGTGAAGGGATCGCCGGGATCGTCACGATCGGGGGAGCGTTCATGCTCCTGGTTGTGCCGGTCTCCGTGCTCGTCGCGATCGGCCTCCATTTCGGCCTCACGCCGGTCGGCGTCGCCTTCCTGGCGAGCGGAGTCGCGATCGCCGCCACGGCCTTCGCCGTCACGACGACGGCGGGCCACATGTTCCGGCTCGTCCTCTACCGCTACGCGACGACGGGCTCGACGAGCGGCGCGTTCACGGCCGACGAGCTCGACGAGGCGTTCCGGGAGGGGAGCGCCTCGCGCCTGCGGCGCTGGTTCGACCGCGGGTAGCGGTGGAGGAGCGTCGGCTCGGGCCGGTCGTCGGGCTCGGCACGTGGAGGACCTTCGACCGCGACGCGGAGCTCGCGCGGCGGGTCGTGGACGCGGCCGTCTCGGCCGGGTGTCGCGTCGTCGACTCGTCGCCGATGTACGGAGGCGCCGAGGCGTCTCTCGCCGAGGCTCTGGAGGGCTGCCGCAACGAGGTGGACGTGGCGACGAAGATCTGGGCCGGCTCGGTCGAGGAGGGACGGCCACAGCTCGCCGCCCAGCTCCGGTGGTTCGGCCGCGTGGAGGTGGAGCAGATCCACAACCTCGTGGCGTGGGAGGAGCAGCTGGCGTGGCTACAGGAGGAGCGGGCCGCGGGCAGGATCGGCCGGCTCGGCGTGACGCACTACGCGGAGAGCGCGTTCGGCGAGCTGGCGAGGGCGCTTCGGACAGGTCGCTTCGAGGCGGTGCAGCTGCCGTACAACCCTGCGAATCGTGCGTGCGAGCGCGAGCTCCTGCCGCTTACAGCCGAGCTCGGGGTCGCGGTGATCGTGATGCAGCCGCTCGGATCGTCGTCGGGCCGGCTCCTGCGTGCGAACCCGTCTCCGCCGGAGCTCGAGCCGTTGCGAGCTTTCGGCGTCGAGACGTGGCCGCAGGCGCTCCTGAAGTGGGCGCTCTCCGACGAGCGCGTCGACCTCGTGATCCCGGCGACGCGACGTCCCGAGCACGCGCGGGAGAACGCCGCCGCAGGAAGCCCGCCGTGGCTCGGGCCGGAGGAGCGACGGCTCGTGGAGAGGCTCGCCGCGTGAGGCCCGACGAGTCGCGCACGGTCTACGACGGGACGCTCGTCGACGTGACCCTCGAGCGCTGGGGCGAGCACGAGCGGGAGATCGTCGAGCATCCGGGGGCGGTCGCGGTCGTCGCCGTCGATCGCGAGGAGCGGGTCACGCTCGTGCGCCAGCTGCGGGAGCCCGCGCGGAAGGAGCTGCTGGAGTTGCCGGCGGGGACGCTCGAGGAGGGCGAGGAGCCGCTCGCGACCGCGCGGCGCGAGCTCGAGGAGGAAACGGGCCAGAGCGGCGGCGAGTGGCGTGAGCTGGCGGCGTTCTACACGACGCCCGGCTTCTGCCGCGAGCGGATGCACCTGTTCCTGGCGGAGGGCGTCGAGCCCGGCGAGGCTCGGCAGGAGGCCGACGAGCAGATCGAGCCGGTCGCCGTCCCGGTCGGGGAGCTCCGTGCGCTGATGCGCGACCTCGAGGACGCGAAGACGATCGCCGGGCTGCTCTTGTACCTCGACGAGCGCGAGCGGCGCGGCTGAGGGTGGCCGCTCGGCTTCCGATGGGCCGCAGCCGCTGGGGCACCCCGACCCACCACCCGCTTTCGAGCGTACCGGCGAAATTGTGACGTGTCTGTGACGCATTGCGCCGAAAGCGTCGCCAGGTGAGCCGAAAGGCGCGCACGCAGGCTGAGTCAGCGGGGGTATCGTTGCCCGGCCCCGCATGAAGATCGGCGTCGCCAAGGAGATCAAGACCGACGAGTACCGCGTCGCGCTGACGCCGGCGGGCGCGCGCGAGCTCGTCCAGCGCGGCCACGACGTGCTCGTCGAGACCGCCGCCGGCGACGGCAGCTCGTTCCCCGACGGCGCGTACGAGGCCGTCGGCTCCCGCATCTGCTCGGTCGACGACGTCTGGGGCGAAGCCGAGCTGCTGCTCAAGGTGAAGGAGCCGGTCGAATCGGAGTACGGCCGCCTCCGCGAAGGCCTCGTCCTCTTCACCTACCTCCACATCGCCGCCGACGAGCCGCTGACCCGCGCGCTCCTCGAGAGCGGCATCGCCGCGGTCGCCTACGAGACCGTCGAGACCGACCAGCGAGCACTGCCCCTCCTCGCCCCGATGAGCGAGATCGCCGGGCGCCTCGCCGCGCAGGCGGGCGCCTACTTCCTGGAGAAGCCGCTCGGCGGCCGAGGGCTCCTGCTCGCAGGCGTTCCCGGGGTCGCTCCGGGCCGGGTCGTCATCGTCGGCGGCGGGATCGTCGGCTACAACGCGGCCGTGATCGCGCTCGGCCTGGGCGCGAACGTGACGATCCTCGAACGATCGATCGACCGGATGCGCCACCTGGACGAGGTCCTCTCCGGCCGTGTCAGCCTCGTCATGTCGTCCACGCTCCAGATCGAAGAGTCCGTGACCGACGCGGACGTGCTCATCGGGGCCGTGCTCATCCCCGGCGCACTGGCTCCGAAGCTGATCACCCGCGAGATGCTCCGCGCGATGAAGGACGG
>Ga0209059_1000389_pt1 | contig 19922 bp, 21 predicted proteins | sample GraSoiAngelo_151_FD_186165 | JGI IMG/M metagenome (GOLD analysis project Ga0209059, IMG submission 186165) | Grasslands soil microbial communities from the Angelo Coastal Reserve, California, USA - 14_1009_12_20cm (SPAdes) (version 2) | ecosystem: Environmental > Terrestrial > Soil > Grasslands ...
CCGAAGCGTGATCTTCTCCGACTCCTCCTTGTCGCTCGCGGTCCGCGTTGCACGAGTAGTTGACACGCAAACCGGCCTCGTTCCGTCTGCGACCATGACGGTGCCATGGTCGAGGCAACGACAGGACGACTGCCGACGCTAGCCGAGCTCCGCGCACGCCGTGACGAGATCTTCGAGATCGCGTCGCGACACGGCGTGTTCAACATCCGCGTCTTCGGATCGGTCGCCCGAGGCGACGCGACCGATTTGAGCGACGTCGACCTTCTCGTCGACGTCGAGAACGGCAGGAGCCTGTTCGACCTCGGCGCGTGCTACATGGACTTGCGGGATCTCCTCGGATACGAGATCGACCTCGGCACCGAGGTCAAGCTTCGTCTGCGCGCGGATGTCGACGCGGAGGCCGTTCCGCTGTGAGTCAGGACAAGGAAGCAGGGATGGCGCGTGTCGCCCTCGTCACCGGCGCGAACAGCGGAATCGGCTATTCGATCGCCGAGCGGCTGCTTCGCGACGGCTTCGCGCTCGGGTACGCGACGCAGGACACCGGTGCCGAGTACGAAGAGCCCAAGCAGCGCCTGGACGGGCTCGGCACCGTCCACTGGGTCTCCGGCGACCTCGGCGATCCCGCCGTGCCCGAGCGTCTAGTCGCCGAGACGATCGACGCGCTCGGCGGGCTCGACGTCCTCGTCAACAACGCAGGCCTGACCGAGGCGAAGCCGGCGCTCGAGCTCGACTCGAGCGATTTCGACCTCCTCTTCGGCGTCGACGTCCGCGGCGCGTTCCTCCTCTCCCGCGCCGCCGCGCGGCACATGCGCGGGCACGGCGGCGGGTCGATCGTGAACATCACCTCCGTCCACGAGCACATCCCGCGGCCGGGGTTCGCGCTCTACGCCTCGGCGAAGGCCGCGCTCGGGATGCTGACGCGCTCGTTCGCGCTCGAGCTCGGCGGCGACCAGATCCGCGTGAACGCCGTCGCGCCCGGCGCGATCGCCACCGAGCGGAACGTCGAGGCCGACGAGCTCGACCCGGAGATCCCGCTCGGCCGGCCCGGCAAGCCGGAGGAGGTCGCCAACCTCGTGAGCTGGCTCGTCTCGGACGAGGCCCGCTACGTCACGGGCGCGAGCTACCTGATCGACGGCGGCATGGCCATCCAGGTCGTCACCCGGCCCGCTCGCTAGGCGCCGAGCCGTTCGCGCGCTCGCACCGACTTGATCAGCTCGCGGTAGGTGCCGCGCGTCTCGGGTGCGACGCGCCAGACGTCGCTCGTGCCGAAGAGAGAGAAGACACGGACCCGCACGAGCGGGGCGTCGGGAGCCGGTTCGGCTTCGTCTCCGTGCTCCCGGCGATGGCCGAACACGGTCAGGCCGCCGAGGTCGACGTCCACCCCCGTCGGTGCGTAGAAGTCGGCGTTGCCGAAGAGGACCAGGGCCGTGATCGTGACGACGGGTCCTCCGATCTCCGCCTTTCGCAGGTCGATGTCCGCGTCACCGAAGAGGACCATGAGCGCCGCGAAACGCGGCAGTCGCCAGCGTCCCTTCCGCTCGACGCTGCCGAATGCCACGCCGGTGAATCGCTTCGGGCGTCGTCTCCTTCGCGGCTGCGCGTCGGAGGGCTCGCTGGGGAGGTCGCGCGTGAGCGCCTCGAGCTCCGGCCGGGTGCGCGCGTCGAAGGCCAGGTCGATCCGGTGCGCGAACTCCTCGAGCGTGAGCCGGCCGCTGATCGCGTGCCGGCGCAGGACGCCGACGGTCTGGTCGCGCTCGACGTCCGAGGCGCGAACGGCTGGAGTCTCGTCGCTCAGGGCAGCCGCAGTTTGTACTGCGACGGCCCCCCGGTGGCAAGCGCCGGAGGGAGGCGGCGATTCCCCCCGACGTCCGCCGCCTCCCGGCTCGCTTTCCAAACGAGGCGTTTGTCAGACCCCGTGCGGTTCCGGCTAAACCCTCGCCGCGGCGGCCTCCATCTCCATCACCGTCACCTCGTAGAGATCCGCGGACTCGACGGTCAGCCCGACCGACGCGGCGAGCTTCTGACGCCGCTCGACGAGCTCCTTCTCGGCCTCCTCGGCGGCATCCTCGCTCTCCCACAGCAGGACGGCCTTCGCTCGGCGGTTCTCGGCGTCGTAGAGCGCGATGTACCCGGCGAAGCCGTCGTACTGACGCAGCATCGGGATCACGGTCTCGCGAATCGTGTGGATCGCGTTCTCCCGCTTGTCGGGGTCGGCACCCGAGAACGAGATGAGCCTTGCGTGCATGCGTGCCCTCCCTCCGTTCGTGTTGAGGCGATCCTACGACGGCGCGGTGTGCACGTCGATGGGCTGCGTGATCCGGTAGTCGCGGCGCAGCCGCCGGGAGCCAATCCCCTTCAGGAGCCAGGTCACCCGGCTGTGCTCGGTCTGAAGGCACGGGACGACGGCCGCCGGGAGCTGGAGCTGGAACGGCCACTCGTGCGGTGCGCCGAGGCTCAGCCGGACGTCGCTCTCGAGGATCGCCTCGCCCTCCTGCACGTCCTTCGTGTTCCCCTCGTTGCGCGGCACGTTCTCGCGGCGGACGAGCTCGACGCGCACCTCGCTCATCCGGCACGCCTGGAGCGGCGTCGCCACGAGCGTTCCCTGGACCGTGTCGCCGGGTCCGAAGTGCTCTCGGTCGAGCCGGAACGAGAGCTCGAGATCGTCGCGGGTCTCGACCTCGGGTGCGTCGAGCGTGGCGCCCGCCGGCGAGAGCACGGCGAGTGGCGCCAGGCCGTGGACGTCGAGCGCCCGGGGACGCGCGAGCGTGGCCGCGACCCTCCAGCGCACCTTCGTGATCTCGCCTTCCGCGCTCGGAGGCGCGGTCGGTGGGATCGTCAGCGAGGCGGTGGCATCGTAGGGCGTGTCCGCGGCGATATCGCCGGCCTCGAGAAACCGGCGGCTCTCGGCGACGACGCGGTCGGTGGTCGTCGACGACTTGGTCCTCCGCGTGCTGCCCGAGCCGACCCGATGCCGGTACGTGTACTCGTTCTCGCAGACGAGCTCGAGCCGGCCTTCCTCGATCTCGAGGTCCTTCCGCCCGCCGACGACGCGGATCGCTGCCTCGACGGTCTCGCCGGGGAGCGCGGAGTCGCGGTCGAGCGCGACCTGGACGTCCGCCTTCGGCCCGAAGACCACGCCGCGATCCTACGACGGTGCGCTGTGAACATCGATCGGCAGTGCGATTCGATAGTCCGAGCGCAGTCGCCGCGAGCCGATCCCTGCCAAGAGCACGTCACCCTGCTCTGGTCGCTGCGCAGAGAGGGCACGACGATCTCCGGGAGATCGAGCCGGAACGGCCACTCGTGTGGCAGGCCGGGACTCAGCGAGACTCCTTCCGCGAGCGTCGCTTCGTCTTCCGTGACGTCGACGGCGTCGCCCTCGTCCCGAGGTACCTCCTCGTGGCGGATGAGCTCCACGCGCACCTCCCGCACGGCGCAGGCGCGGATCGGCGTCGCGACCAGCGTTCCCTCGACGATGTCGCCGGGGCCGAAGTCGTCCCGGTCAAGCTCGAACGAGAGCTCGCAGTCGCGGTGGGTCGCGACGACCGCGGGGCCGAGCTCCTGCCCGGCCTCGGAAAGGACGGTGAGTTCCGCGTAGCCTCTGAGATCGCGTCCGCGCTGCCGCACGAGCGTTGCGATTGCCCACCAGCGGACGCTCGTAATCTCGCCCTCGGCACTCGGTGCCGCGCTCTCGGGGACGGTCAGCGTGACGGCGTCTTCGTACGGCGTATCGGCGACGAGCGCGCCCGCCTCCAAGAACCGCGCGCTCTCCTCGACGACGACGTCGGTGACGGTCTCGTCTCGAACCGACGAGAGCTTCGTCAGGTAGCTGTACCGTCGCGTGCGATAGGTGTACTCGTTCTCGTAGACGAGATCGATACGGCCCTCGACGAGCTCGAGGTCGTCGCCCGGGACCACGCGAATCGCGACTTCGACGGAGTCGCCCGGCGGGGCCTCGTCGGGTTCGAGCTCGATTCGGATTTCCGCTCTCGGTCGGAAGGGCACGACGCCGATCGTATTCAGCGCTCCGGTACGGCGTGCCTCATGGCAAAGCGGGACCGCAAGAGCGATCGTTCGCTCGCAGCGGAGGCAGAGGCACTGGCGGCGGATGCAGAGGATCGGCGCGAAGCAGCGAGGGTCCGCAGCCTGATGGGAAGCGTCGAATTCCTCGTCTCAGACGACGAGCTGATCGAGCCGCTCCACGACGACTGGAAGCCGGATCCCATCGACTAGCGCCGAGCGAGAGCGCCGGGTCGTGCGGTCCTGAGCCAGGGCTACACTCGACTCCCCTTGGCTGAGGCGCCGTTCGTCCATCTCCACGTCCACTCCGAGTACTCGATCCTCGACGGGGCGTGCCGCATTCCCGCGCTCGCCGCGCGCGCGGCCGAGCTCGATATGCCGGCCGTGGCGCTCACGGATCACGGCAGCCTCGCCGGCGCGGTCGAGCTCTACCGCGAGGCCGGCAAACACGGCGTCAAGCCGCTCATCGGCTGCGAGGTCTACGTCGCCGACGACCGGCGTGCGCAGGCGAAGGGCTACGCGCACCTCACGCTCCTCGCCGAGTCGAACGAGGGCTACGGGAACCTGATCAAGCTCGCCTCGGCCGGCTACCTCGAGGGCTACTACTACAAGCCGCGCGTCGACTGGGAGCTCCTCGGCCGGCACGCCCACGGGATCGTCGCGCTGTCGGGGTGCCTCTCGGGCCGCGTCGCGAAGGCCTTCGAGGAGAACCGGCCCGCCGACGCGGCCGCCGACCTCGACCGGCTCGTCCAGATCTTCGGGCGCGACTCCGTCTACGTCGAGCTCCAGAACGCGGGGCTCGAGGTGCAGAAGCGCGTCAACCCGCAGCTCGTCGAGCTCGCGCACGGCACCGGGCTGCCGCTCGTCGCGACGGGCGACGTCCACTACCTGCGCCACGAGGACGCGCTCGCCCACGAGGCGCTTCTCTGCATCCAGTCCGGCGACTCGCTCAAGAACCCGAACCGGTGGCGCTTCGACACCGACCAGTTCTTCTTCAAGTCGCCGGCCGAGATGGCGGCCGACTTCCCCGGCCACGAGGACGCGCTGCGGCGCTCGCTCGAGCTCGCCGAGCGCTGCATCGTGACGATGGAGCTCGGGCGGATCCTGCTCCCGGAGTATCCGACGCCCGAGGGCCGCGACGCGTTCGAGTACCTCGTCGAGCTCTGCGAGAACGGCCTGCACAAGCGTTACGACCAGGTCACGCCGGAGCTCACCGAGCGGCTCCAGTTCGAGCTCAAGACGGTGAAGGAGATGGGCTTCGCCGACTACTTCCTGATCGTCTGGGACTTCATCCGCTTCGCCAAGCAGAACGGGATCAGCGTCGGGCCGGGCCGCGGCTCCTCGGCCGGCTCGCTCGCCGCGTACTGCCTCCAGATCACAGACGTGGACCCGATCCGCTACGGCCTGCTCTTCGAGCGCTTCCTGAACCCGGCCCGCAAGGACCTGCCGGACATGGACATCGACTTCTCGGTCGCGGGCCGCGAGCGCGTCATCAACTACGTGGCCGAGAAGTACGGTCGCGACCGGGTTGCGCAGATCATCACCTTCGGGACGATGGCCGCACGCGCCGCCGTCCGCGACGCGGGCCGCGTGCTCGAGGTGCCGTACGGCACCGTCGACCGGATCGCGAAGATGATCCCGGAGGGGCCGGGTCAGAGCCTCGACGCGTGCCTGAAACCGGGGCAGGAGCTGAAGACCGCCGTCGACGCGGACCCGGTCGCGAAGGAGATCGTCGAGCTCGCGAAGCCGCTCGAGGGGCTCGTCCGCCAGGACTCGATCCACGCCGCCGGGGTCGTGATCGGCGCGCAGCCGCTCACCGACGTCGTCCCGCTCCAGCAGAAGGGGCCCGACCAGGAGGTCGTGACCCAGTTCGGGATGTGGGACGTCGTCGACCTCGGCCTGCTGAAGATCGACTTCCTCGGCCTGCGCAACCTCGACGTGATCGACAAGACGGTCGAGCTCGTCGGCGGGCTCGACATCGCGTCGATCCCCCTCGACGACCGGAAGAGCTACGAGATGCTCGCGCGCGGCGACGCGGCGGGCGTCTTCCAGTTCGAGTCGTCGGGGATGCGCGAGGCGCTGCGTCAGGTGAAGCCGACCGAGTTCGAGGATCTCGTCGCACTCGTCGCGCTCTACCGGCCGGGGCCGATGGCGTACATCCCGGTCTACGCGCGCCGGAAGGCCGGCCAGGAGCCGGTCACGTTCCCCGACGAGCGGCTGAAGCCGATCACGGCGCTCACGTACGGGATCTGCATCTACCAGGAGCAGTACATGCGGATCGCGAAGGAGCTCGCCGGCTTCACGCCGGCCGAGGCCGAGACGCTGCGCAAGGCGATCGGCAAGAAGATCCACTCGCTGATGGCCTCGCTCAAGGACAAGTTCCTCGAGGGGTGTGCGCAGAACTCGGTCACGCCCGCGGTCGCGCAGCAGCTCTGGAAGGACATGGAGCAGTCGCAGGACTACTCGTTCAACAAGGCCCATGCCGCGTGCTACGCGCTGATCGCCTACCGGACCGCGTGGCTGAAGGCGAACTACCAGTGCGAGTACATGGCCGCGCTGATCTCGTCCGTGATGAACACGAAGGACCGCGTGCCGTACTACGTGAACGCGTGCGACGAGATGGGGATCGAGGTGCTCCCGCCGGACGTGAACGCCTCCGAGTGCGACTTCGCCGTCGTCGAGGGGAAGATCCGCTTCGGCCTGAACGCGGTCAAGAACGTGGGGGACGGGGCTGCGCGCGCGATCATCCGCGCCCGCGAGGAAGGTGGCCCGTTCGAGTCGATCTGGGACCTGACCGAGCGGGTCGACTGCCAGATCCTGAACAAGCGCGCGCTTGAGTCGCTCGTCAAGTGCGGCGCGCTCGACCGGCTCGACGCCTCGCCGCGCAAGGGCATGCTCGAGCTCCTCGACGCCGCGCTCGCGTGGGGACAGAAGCATCAGGCGGACAAGCTCGTCGGCCAGGGCTCGATCTTCGATCTCGGCGACGGCGCCGCGGGCGGCGGCGGGCCGAAGCACCACGCGCAGGTGCCGCAGGGCGAGTTCGACAAGAACGAGCTCCTGAGCCTCGAGAAGGAGGCGCTCGGGCTCTACGTCTCCGAGCACCCGCTGCACGCGATCCGCGACCAGCTGCGGCGGAAGACGGACGCGTCGCTTGCGGACGTGGAGCGGCGGCGCGACGGCGAGGTCGTCCTCGTGGCGGGGATCGTCGGCGCCGTGAAGCAGCTCACGACGAAGAAGGGCGAGCCCATGGTCTTCCTGCGGCTCGACGACGTCACGGGCTCGGCCGAGGTCGTCGTCTTCAACTCCGTCTACGCCGCGGCGCGCGAGCTGTGCGCGGCCGACCGGATCCTCGTCGTGAAGGGCCGCGTCGACCACAAGCAGGAGGGGGAGACGAAGCTGATCGCGATGGACGTCTCGGCGTTCGAGGCCGCTGTCGAGCGGCGCGAGGTGCGGCTTCGACTCGACGCGCGCAAGGCCCCCGCGGGGCTGATCCGCGAGCTCGCCGCGCTCGTCAAGGACTTTCCCGGCGAGGCTCCGGTCTACGTCGAGGCGATCACCTCGACCGGCCCGAAGCTCCTCCAGCTCGGCCCCGGCTACCGGGTTCAGCCCGTGCCGGACTTCTTCGCCGAGGCGAAGGCGCTGCTCGGCGAAGCCGCCGTCCTGTGAGCCCACCGGCGGCGGGCATCCTCGACACGATCGGGGGGACGCCGCTCGTCCGCCTGCGGCGCCTGGCGCCGGAGAACGGCGCGGAGCTCCTCGTGAAGCTCGAGTACCTGAACCCGACCGGGTCGATGAAGGACCGGATGGCGCTCTCGATGATCGACGGCGCCGAGCGAGACGGGCTGCTCGAGCCGGAGACGACGGTGGTCGAGTACACGGGCGGCAGCACCGGGCCGGCCCTCGCGCTCGTCTGCCGCGCCAAGGGCTATCGCCTGCGCATCGTCATCTCCGACTGCTTCACCGAGGAGCGGTTCCAGCTGATGCGGGCGCTCGGGGCCGAGCTCGAGGTGATCGAGTCCGTCGAAGGGCGTGGCCGCGTGACCGCCGAGGACATCCGGCGGATGGTCGAGCGGGCGGGCGAGCTCGCACGCGAGCCCGGCCACTACGCGACCGACCAGTTCAACAACCCGTACGTCATCCCCGGCTACCGCGAGATGCTCGGGCGCGAGATCTGGGAGCAGACGGACGGGCGGGTCACCGCCTTCTGCCAGGGCATCGGCACGGCCGGCTCGCTGATGGGCGTGTCGGAGGCGCTCCGGCCGCGCGGCGTCTACGTCGTCGGGCTCGAGCCGGCCGGGTCGGCGGCGATCACGGGCGGGCCGCACGGCTCGTTCGCGATGCAGGGGTGGACCGGGATCGTGCCTCCCCACTGGGACGCGACCCGCGTCGACGAGGTCTGGCCGATCGAGGACGACGAGGCAATCGAGGTGACGCTCCGCCTGGCGCAGGAGGAGGGCATCTTCGCCGGCATCTCGTCGGGCGCGAACGTCGTCGGCGCGCGGCGGCTCGCGGAGCAGCTCGGCCCGGCCGCGGTCGTCGTCACGCTCGCCGTCGACAGCGGCTTCAAGTACATGAGCGCGGCGCCCTACGCCGCGCTCTAGCTGGGCTGGAACGTCGGTCTCCCCTGCGGTGTAGTACCGGCGGTGGTGGGCCGACCACTCGCTGAGACGGAGCTCGTCGAACGGGCGAAGCGCGGGGACGAGCACGCCTACGGAGAACTCGTGCACGCATACCAAGGCATCGCCTTCCGCATCGCCTACCTCGTCGTCGGGAACGCCGCCGAGGCAGAGGACGCTGCCCAGGACGGGTTCGTGAAGGCCTACCGCGCGCTGCACCGGTTCCGTTCGGGCGAGCCCCTTCGGCCCTGGCTGCTGAAGATCGTCGCGAACGAGGCTCGCAACCGCCGCCGCGCGAGCACGCGCCGCGACGCGCTGACGCTGCGGGCGACCGCGGAGAGCTCCTCGGGGGAGGCGGCCCCCTCCCCCGAGGCGGCGCTCCTCGAGAGCGAACGCCGCCGGGCGCTTGTCACCGCCGTCGACTCGCTGCCCGAGCCGCAGCGGCTCGTGATCGCCTGCCGGTACTTCCTCGACCTGTCCGAGGACGAGACGGCCGAGGTGCTCGGCATCCGGCGCGGCACGGTGAAATCGCGGACGGCGCGCGCCCTCGACCGGCTGAGGGAGACGTATGCCTGAGCTCGAGCGCGACCTCCGCGAGGTGGGGCGGCTGCTCGTCTTCCCGCCCGAGCCCGAGCTCGTCCCGGCCGTGCGCGCGCGCCTCGGGGACGCGCCGCGCCGGTTCGCGCGCCGCCGGGTGCTCGTGCTCGCGCTCGCGGCGCTCGTCGTCGCGCTCGCCGCAGCCTTCGCCGTCCCGCCGGCGCGCACCGCGATCCTCCGCTTCTTCCACATCGGCGGCGAGACCGTCGAGCGCGTCGAGACGCTTCCGAATGCCCCGCACCGCTCGCCGGTCGCCGGGCTGGCGGGCCCGATGTCGCTGGAGCAGGCGATCGACCGGGCCGGCTTCAGGCCGATCCTGCCGCCGAGGCACGGCGGGATCTACGCCGACGACGGCGTCCTCGCGACCTACATCGGGCCGCGGACGGTGCTCACCGAGGCGCGGAGCGACCTCGGCTTGTCGAAGAAGGTCGCTTCGCGGCAGACGCGCCTCGAGCCGGTCACCGTCAACGATCACGACGGTCTCTGGATCGAAGGTGCGCCGCACGTCGTCATGTACTTCGACTCGAAAGGCCGCGGCCAGGAGAAGCACGTGCGGATCGCCGGGAACGTGCTCGTGTGGGCGTACGGCAGCGTGACGCTGCGGATCGAGGGGCCGCTCACGGAGGCCCAGGCCCTTGGCCTCGCGCGCTCGATCCGTTAAATCTCGGTTAAAACACGATTTCCCCCGGTATAGGGACAACCGAGTTGTACGTTCAACCGAACATGGGGACACGACCCTGCGGCGAAAGGAAGCGCGGATGACGGCGGCCGAGACCGACCTTCGGGACGACACCGAGCTCGAGCGCGTCCAGGCATGGCGTGCCGGGGAGCTCGAGCGGGCGGGCTACCCGCCTCTCGCGGCCGCGAAGCTCGCCGCCCGCCAGGACGTCGACCTGCATCTCGCGATCGACCTCGTCCGCCAGGGCTGCCCCCACGAAGTGGCTCTGAGCATCCTCCTCTAGCGACGGCGGCGTACTGCGGGCACAATCCCGCAGGTTGTCGTCGCTTGCCTACATTCCGTCGCCGCACAGCGGCGTCGTCGATCTCGGCCCGTTCCACCTGCATGCGTACGGGATCACGCTGCTGGTGGCGATCGCCGCGTGCATCTGGCTCACCGGCGTCCGCTGGGTGCGCATGGGCGGCGACTGGGACCTCGTCCTGCGTGCCGCTGTGTGGGGCGTCGCGGCGGGAATCGTCGGAGCGCGCGCCTACCACGACATCACGAGCTGGAACGAGGTCCCGCACAAGTGGTGGGGCCCGTTCGCCGTCTGGCAGGGCGGGCTCGGCGTGTGGGGCGGCATCCTCCTCGGCTGCCTCGTCGGCTCGTGGATCGTGCGCCGCTCCGGCGCGAGCGTCCGGCTGATGCTGGACGCGGTGGCGCCGGGCCTCCTGCTCGCGCAGGGCATCGGCCGCATCGGCAACTGGTGGAACCAGGAGCTCTACGGGAAGCCGACCAAGCTGCCCTGGGCGCTGAAGATCGACCCCACGCACCGGCCGACCGACCCGAAGTACGCCGGCGACGCGACCTTCCACCCGACCTTCCTCTACGAGCTGATCTACGACGTGATCGGCGTCGGCCTGCTCCTGCTCGTCGGGAAGCGCTTCCGGATCCGGCCGCCGGCGCTCTTCGCGCTCTACGTCTCGTACTACACCTTCGGCCGTTTCTTCGAGGAACTCCTGCGCATCGACCCCGCGCACCACTTCGCGGGCCTGCGCGTGAACGCGTGGGTCTCGATCGTCGTGTTCGCGTGCTCGACGAGCTTCTTCGTCTGGTGGCAGTTCATCCGCCGCGGCGGCGACGAGCCGGAGCGCGCACAGCCGCGGCCGGTGCCGGTCGGCCCGGCGATGGCCGTGCCGCGCGGGCGCGTCCGCCCGCAGCGTTAGCCTCGCGGGGTGCCCGTCCGCGCCCGCGAGCTCGAGCTCGACCTCGACGCCTTCGAAGGCCCGTTCGACCTCCTCCTGACCCTGGTCCTGAAGGAGGAGCTCGCGCCGGCCGAGGTAGACGTGGCCGAGATCGTCGTCGCCTTCTGCGAGCGTCTCGAGCCCGTCGACCTCGAAGCCTGCGGCGAGTTCCTCGTCCTCGTCGCCGCGCTCCTCGAGCTGAAGGCGCGCTCGCTCTTCCCCGACGAGGCGGCGGAGCTCGCGGAGCTGGAGCCGGAGGAGGCCGCCGAGGAGCTCGCGCGGCGCCTGGCGGAGTACCGGCGCGCGAAGCACGCGGCGGCGCTCCTCGCCGAGCGGCTCGAGGCGCAGCGCGAGCGGTTCTTCCGGGTCGGGCCCGCGCCGCTCGCCCCGCGGGCGGAACGGCGGCTCGCGCCTCAGGACCCGGAGCAGCTCGTGGCGGCCCTGCGCACGCTCGCGGCCGAGCCGCCCGCGCTGTCGCTCGCGCACATGGAGCTTCGCTTCCCGCCGGTGGCGCAGTTCCTCGAGCGGTTCCGAGCCGTGCTGCGGCGGCGCAGGCGCTTCGACTTCGACGGCGAAGTGGCGGGTATGTCGCGCGTCGAGCAGGCGGTCGCCTTCCTGGCCCTGCTGGAGCTGCGCCGCTCCGGCGAGATCGCGCTGTCGCAGGCGGGGCCGTTCGCGCCGATCCGGGTCGCCTGTGCCGACGAGAGGAGGGAGCTGTGGACCGCCCGCTCCGCCTGATCTCCACGAATCCGGTCGACCAGCTCGCGCGGACGCTCGAGGCGCTGCTCGTGATCGCCTCGGCGCCCCTGTCGGTGGCAGAGCTCGCCGCAGCGGCGGACGACGACCCGGAGCGGGTGGAGACGGCGCTCGGCCTGCTCGCCGACCGCCACCGCGAGGGCCGGAGCGGCATCGTGCTCGAGCGGGTCGCCGGCGGCTATGCCTTCCGCGCCGCGCGCGAAGCAGCGGAGGCATGCGCGCGGCTCGTCGAGCGACCGGTGCAGCGCGCGCTCTCGCAGGCCGCGCTCGAGACGCTCGCCATCGTCGCGTACCTCGGGCCGTGCACACGGCCGGAGATCGCGCGCATCCGTGGCGTTTCGTCCGACTCGGCCGTGGCCGGCCTGGTGGAGCGCGGCCTCGTAGCTGAAGCCGGGCGAGAGGACGCCGCGACCGGCGGCGCGATCCGCTACCGCACGACGCCGCTCTTCGAGCGGGTCTTCGGCCTGGAGAGCCTGTCGGAGCTCCCGCGGCTCGAGGAGCTGGAGGACGAGGAAGACCTCCGCGAGCGCCTCGAGGCGGTCGCGGAACGACGGCCCGCCTAGGCCTCGGCCTTCCCGGCGCCGTTGGCGCGCCGGAGCCAGTCCTCGCGCCAGTACGGGTAGATCGCGCGCGGACAGAACCAGCGCCCCGCGCTCAAGTCGCCGGAGCACACGACGCCCTCGAGGATCAGGCACTCGTTCTTGAGCTCGATCATCGTGCCGGTGTTCTCGTCGATGAAGCGCTCGACGCGGTCCTTGACGCGGTAGGTCCGCCCGCAGTGCGGGAGCATCTCCCAGTCGAACGCGAGGCCCCGGTTCCGCCCGTTCGCGTCGAGCGCCTCCGCGATCTCCTGCCGCGACTTGACCCGCACGAGCTCCCCCGTGCGTAGTCCGAGCGGCGTGGCGGCGGCCGGCTTCGTGCTCGACCAGAGCGCGATCTCCCTGTGCAGGCGAAGCGTGCGGGCGAGCTTCCGCCAGACCGCGCGGGCGAGGACGCGCAGGAACCGACGCGTGCTCACGTTGCCGCACCGGACCTCGCGCAGGTACTTCCGTCCCCGATCTCCCGCCGGGAACGCCTCGCTCGCCGCGCCGAGCTCGGTCGCCTGGCACCGGTACGTCCGCTCGTCGCGCCTCGTCGCGGCGTGCGCGCGGCGGGCGAACTCCGCGGCCGCAGCCTCGCCGTCGGACTCGGGCTCGTCGTCCGAGACCGGCCGGAGCCACGCGGTCCGCCACAGCGTGCGGCAGCCCGCCTGGCACCCGCCGTGCGCCGACCCGTCGCAGCGGAGGTCGTCGAGGTAGACCGCGTCGTGGAAGAGCCGGTTGCCCGTCCCGTCGCTCCGCGTGTCGCACAGCTTCAGCGCCTGCGCCGAGACGGTGAAGCGGCGGCCGACGAAGCGGAGCATCTCCGGCATGAACGGGAGCGAGTCCGTCGCGGCGTCGTCGTCGAGGGTGGCCAGGATCTCCGCCGCAGGACGCACCTCGACGACCTGCCCCACACGCAGGGGGGACCCCTGGTTCGTCCGCAGATTGACGCCCAACCGCAGCTCCGTTCGCCTGGTCGAGCTGGGCGAGAGCTCGACGCTTCACCGGCAGTGTCACGGATATCGGGAAGAACATCAAGCGAGACGCGTCGGCTCAGCCGAACGCGCGCCGCCGTTCGAGGTCGCGCTCGGGGTCGACGAGGTGACCGTCGCGCTCGACGTAGCCGTCCTTGCCGCCGACGACGAAGAGGACGAGATCCTCGTCCTCCGAGGCGTTCGAGACCTTGCGAGGCGTCGTCGCCTCGACGTGGCAGAGCCCGCCGGGACCGAGCTCGCGCACCTCGCCGCCCACCTCGACCCGTGCGCGGCCGCGGTGGACGAGATAGAGCTCGTCCTGCGTGTCGTGGTAGTGGAGGAAGCCGTCGAAGCCGGGCGGCATGACGACGGCGTTCACGCCGAAGGCCGTCACGCCGAGCGCGCGCCGCACGCTGCGGAAGCCGTACCCCTCGCCGAGCTCGTCGATGGAGCCGAAGCGAAAGCCTGGAGTCACAGCCGCTTCACGATGTCCTCGGCCTCCTCGCGCGTGAAGGCCCGCAGCGTCTCCGTCTGCTCGGCGCCGTGCCGCTGGAGCTTCATCAGGATCTCGATCGCGACCTCGTCGTCGGGCGCCTCGAAGATCTCGACGACGTCGTAGCGGCCCAGCGTGACGTAGACCCCGATCAGCCTCCCGCCCGCCTTCTCGATCGTCCGCTCGCCCTCCTCGACCCGCTCGCGCCACGCCGGGAGGCCCGCGACTCCCTGCGTCGTCCAGCGCATGAGCGAGATGTAGTGCGGCACGGCACCGAAAATACCGGTCGTGCGCCTCAATGCCTACCTCGCGCGCGCGGGAGTCGCCTCGCGGCGCGGCGCCGACGAGCTGATCAAGGCCGGCCGCGTGCGCGTGAACAGCGAGCCCGGCGCGCTGAACACCTTCGTCGAGCCGGGCGATCGCGTCGAGCTCGACGGGCGCGAGCTCGCCCCGCAGCGGCTCGCCTATGTCCTCCTGCACAAGCCGGCCGGTGTCGTGACGACCGCGCGCGACCCCCATGGTCGGCCCACGGTCGTCGACCTCGTCCGGCACGAGTCGCGCGTCGTGCCGGTGGGGAGGCTCGACGCCGACTCGACCGGCGCGCTCCTGCTGACGAACGACGGCCCGCTCGCCCACCGGCTCGCGCACCCGCGCTACGAGGTGGAGAAGGTCTACGAGGCCGACGTCGAGGGCGAGCCGGGGGGCGAGGCGCTCCGCCGCCTGCGCGAGGGCGTCGAGCTCGACGACGGCCGCACCGCGCCGGCCGGCGTCCGGCGGCTCGGGCCGTCGAGCCTCGAGCTCTCGCTTCACGAGGGCCGCAAGCACCAGGTGAAGCGCATGCTCGAGGCCGTCGGCCATCCGGTGCGGCGGCTGCACCGAAGCCGGTACGCGGGTCTGGCCCTGGAAGGGCTCGGGCCCGGCGAGTCGCGAGAGCTCACCGGGCCCGAGGTCGAGGCGTTGCGACGCCTGGTCTTCTAGCCCTGCGGGCCGACGAGGTCGCTCATCGCCGGCACGTTCGCCGTGTCGCACGTGAAGCCGAGGCAGCCGAGCTGCCAGCCGTCCTGGATCGTGCGGAGCACGGAGTAGTGGTTGTACGCCACGTCGGACGTCCGTGCCGAGTGGTCGGAGTGTGAGATCGCGAGCGCGACGACGTGCCCACCGCCGTGGCCGGGCGGCGAGTCGCAGCAGCCGCTCGTGTCGCCGAACCCGAAGTCGCTCGGCGATCCGGTGAAGTCGCTCTCGTCCCAGACGACGAAGATGACCGAGTTCCCGTTCCAGCTCGGCGCCGACATGATCTTGCCGACGGTGTCCGAGAGGAACGCGTCGCCGGTCGCGATCAGGCTCTGCACCTGCGAGAAGTCGCATGGGTCGGCCGGCGTCGCTGCGCGGCCGTGCATGTCGTGGCACTGGTCGGGCGCGATGAAGTTGTAGTCGGCGACGTTGCCGCTCGCGAGGTCGCTGTCGAGCTGCGACAGGTCGACGACGTTCGCCATCCGCGCCGGGTTCGTCTGCACGTCGAGGTACGAGACGAACGGGTTGTGCTTCCGCTCGTACAGCTGGTTGCCGCACGCGTGGGCGAGCTTGTTCCCGTTGCAGAGCGACAACGACTGCTGGTAGTCGCGCCACGTCTTGCCGTTCGCCTCCAGTTGGTCGACGAGGTTCGGGACGTCCAGCGTCTCGTCGTTGTCGGTGTCGTTGCCGGTGATCCCGGCCGTGATCGCGACGTAGTTCGGCTGGCTCGGATGGATGACGCCGAAGTAGTTCGTCGCGAGCCCGTAGGTCGCCGCGGCGCTGTTGATCCACGGCGCGTTCGGATTGCCGATCAGCGCGTCGTAGCCGGTGTTCTCCATCATGATCACCCAGACGTGCTGGTAGTTCTTCAAGTTCGAGCGGTCTTGCCCGCCTGCCGCGGCCGAGGACACGCCCACCGTGAGCGCGAACGCCGTCGCGACGAGTACCGCTAGTCGTTTCATGTCTCCCCCTTTCCCCTTCCTGCCCTGATTTATCGAGGACGGCGGCCCGCACGGTAGCGCGCGGGCCGCCGCCTTCAACGGGTCTTATGGACCAGCCAGCGCCGCGGCCTGGCTCTGCAGGCTCTGCGCCTGGCTGAGCCAGCTCTGCGCCTGCGCGTTGCCGATCGGCTGGTTGTCGAACGTCGCCGCGTCGAGCGCCGCCTTGATCTGCGCGGCGAGCGCGTCACGCTGCGAGGTCAGGCTCTGGATCTGCCCCTCGATCGAGTTGTAGGTGCCGTCGCCCGCGTCGTTGCTCGCGAGGGCTCTCGTCGACGCCTTCAGCGTGTTCATCGCGAACGAGCCGAAGGACGCGTTCAGCTGCTTGTACGACTCGGCCAGCTGGGTGAAGTTGCTGCCGCTCTTCTTCACTGCCGCTGGAACGGCGTACCCGGAGAGGTCCCCGGAGAGCAGGCGCCCGTCGTGGCCGTAGTCGTCCTTCAGGCCCACGAGCGAGAGCATCGTCGGACGGAGGTCGGTGTGGTCCGACCAGGTGGTCGTGTCGGGGGTCGAGCTCTGGTCGACACCGGGTCCCACCATGCCGATCCACGTCGAGGCGATCTCGTCCTGGATGTCGCCGTGGTTCCAGGCGAAGCTCTGGTTCGTCCGCGCGGGGATGAACGCGCACGCTGCGGGCGTGGCGCACGTGGCGGGCGTCGTCCCGCCGGTCGCGAAGAAGAACCAGTCCGGATCCGCGAACGGCGTGAACGTCGGGGTCCGGAACGGATCCGCGGTGATCATGTGCAACGTCTTCATCTCGGTGTGGTCGGCGAGTCGGACCATGATGTTGTTCTCGACGGCCCCTGTGTAGGGGTTCAGCCAGTTCAGCCCCGCCATCTCCCGCTCGAGATTCCGCACGGCCGGGTCGGTCTGGTCGCGGATCGGCTGCGCGGCCGTGCCGTTCACGTAGACCGTCGGCGCGTCGTCGGAGTGCACCGAGAAGAGGGTGGAGTCGCCGGACTGCGTGTAGACCATCCGCCGCAGGTCGGCGTTGATCTCGCCGACGCGGTTGTAGTTGCACGGCGTCGTGACGCCGTCGCAGCCCGAGGGCGTCGGGGCGTCGCCGACGAAGTGGTCGCCCTCGTCGACCGTGAAGACGAAGAGGGTGTTCGACTGGTTGATGCCGTCGGCGGCGAGCCGGTCGAAGAACTTCTGGAACGCGAGGTCGTAGTCGTGGAGCTGCTGCACGTAGCCGGCCTCGCCCGGCCCGTACGCGAAGTGGATGTTCCCGGCGTTGCCATGGCCGTCGTGCGCGTCCGAGATGTACGCGTACGTGACCGGGACGCCGGCCTCCTGCATCTGCGCGACCCACGACAGCGACACCGTCGCCTCCATCCCGTCGAAGCCCGGGAAGCCGACGTGGCCGTTCGCGTCCTGGATCACGTTGCCGTTCAGGTCCGTCATCGGCCCGCTCGGCTTGATGACGGGATCGACGTACTTCGCCCCGTAGAGGGCGTTGAAGCCGCTGTAGCCGCCGGGCTCGTCGGGGAGCAGGTCGGCCTTGCCGTTGTTCGCGGCCGAGCACGTCGCCGAGCCCTGCGCGCAGTGGATGCCGATGCCGACGAAGTCGGCGAAGGCCTGGCCCGGGTTCGCCGCCACCTCGGCGGCCTCGGGCGACGAGGGCCCGAAGACGGTCGGGATGTCGATGGCGGTGTTCTCGAGGATCGTGTTCGCGGTCGCTACCGCGCCGAAGTCACAGCCCGCCCGCGTGAACGGAGCCCACGGCGCCGGCGCGACCTTGCCGTTCTCGTTGATCATCGTCGGCGTCGTGTCGGTCGTCGTGCCTGCCGGGTCGAAGAGCGGCGCCGTCCAGTACGCGAACGAGACACCGGTCCGGGTCGTCCCGTCGGTCTTGAAGTAGCGGAAGCTGTTCGACACCGGCTGGCCCATGCGATCCGGGTACACGCCGGTGAGCGAGGTCAGGATGCCCGTCGCGGTGTGCGAGATCAGCGCGGTGTGGTCGTTGGCGAGCAGCCTGCCGTTGCCGTTGATGAAGTTGAGCAGGTGCGGCATCTGCTCCAGATCCGACGGCACGTTCGGGTTGTCGCGCCGGAAGTGGGTGTTGTCGAACTGGACGTAGATGACGTGCTTGACGTTCCCCTTCGGTGACGCGAGCTGGCAGCCGGTCGTCGCGGTCGACGACGCGGCCCTCGCCCCGATCGTCAGCGCGGCCGAGCCCTTCGTCGCGAAAGCTGCGGCGAGTGCGAGCAGGCACCCGACTGCGAGCGCGCAAAGGACGCCCAATCTTCTCCGTCTCATCGAGTTCTCTCCCCTCTGTCGATGGCGGGTGGAACGTATCGCGATCCGTTCCCGGTGGCAACGGCTCGGGGAGAAGATGTGGTGGCGACCTGGTTAGAGCCGCTTCGGCCGGGCGGCGCCGAAGAGGCGCCCGGTCTTGGCTTTCACGAAGCCCATCCGGTCGTACATCTCCTGGAGCACCGGCTCCGAGGCCTTGCGCGCCTTCTCAGCTCCTCGCGCCAGCAGGCGCTGGAGCTCCGTCTCGTCGCCGCGGAGCTCCTCGTAGGCGTCCCGGATCGGGTCGAAGAGCTCGACCACCGCCTCGCCGACGTCGACCTTGAAGGCGCCGTAGCCCTGGCCGTCGTAGTGGGCCTCGACCGCTTCCGGCTCCTCGGCGCGCGCGACCGCCATGATCTCGATGAGGTTCGAGATCCCGGGCTTCTCGGGCGAGCGGACCACCTCGCGCCCCGAGTCGGTGACCGCGGTCTTGAACTTCTTCCGGATCGTGTCGGGCGGGTCGAGGACGAGGACCGTCCCCTGCGCCGTGCCGCCGGTGGTCGACATCTTCCGCTCGGGCTCCTGGAGGTCCATGATCCGCGCGCCGACCTCGGGGAAGACGGCCTTCGGGATGGTCAGCGTCTCGCCGAAGCGTGCGTTGAAGCGCTCGGCGACGTCGCGGGCGAGCTCGACGTGCTGGCGCTGGTCCTCGCCGATCGGGACGATGTCGGTCCGGTACAGGAGGATGTCCGCCGCCTGGAGCACGGGGTAGCTGAACAGGCCGGCCGAGACGAACTCCTGCGCGTCGGCCTTGTCCTTGAACTGGGTCATCCGGCGCAGCTCGCCGAAGCTCGTGACCGAGCCGAGCAGCCACGCCGCCTCGGGGTGCGCGGGCACGTGGCTCTGGACGAAGACGGTCGAGCGCTCGGGGTCGAGGCCGGCGGCGAAGAGGAGCGCGGCGAGCGACAGGGTCGACTCGCGGAGCTCGGAGGGGTCGTACTCGACGGTGATCGAGTGCAGGTCGACGATGCAGAAGAAGGCGTCGCCCTGCTCCTGCGTCGCCACGTATTGGCGGATCGCGCCGATGTAGTTGCCGAGGTGCTTCGCCCCGGTGGGTTGGATGCCGGAGAAGATGCGCATTTCGCGAGGAGATGCTAAAGGAGCGGCGCTAGCCGCTATTGGCGGGGCCGAGGCGACGAGGTTAGGCTCAGCGGGTGCTGTTACGCCCGCGCGAGGCCGGCTGATGGCCGAGGGGTTTAGCGGCGCCGCGACCACTCTTGCGGACCGGATCACGAACGAGTTTCTGGCGGGGCTCCTCCTGCTCGTCGTGATCGTGGCCGGGGTCGCGGTCGCCGTCAAAGGCTTCACGATCTACGTCGTCGTCGTCCTCGCGGTCGTCCTCTTCGCCGTGCTGCTCATCAAATACATGTTCGGATCTGGCGGCAGGCGCCGGACGAAGATCACGGACACCGTCGCATGGGCGGAGAGTCTCGACGCAAATACGAAGGCCAACATCCGCGGGTTCCTGGAAAACGCCGCGAAAGCCGCTGCTCACGAGCTGAACGTGTCGGACACGCACGTGCGGGCGAACGTGTGGGGGATCGACCGTGACCGCCGGCTCCGCATCGTCCCAGACCTGACCTACAACATGAACAACCCCAAGGAGCTGACGCTTTCGATGCAAGTGGGCCAGGGCGCCGCCGGTTTGTGCTTCGCGCAGAAGCAACCGATCCTCGCAC
>Ga0209059_1000391_pt1 | contig 19905 bp, 20 predicted proteins | sample GraSoiAngelo_151_FD_186165 | JGI IMG/M metagenome (GOLD analysis project Ga0209059, IMG submission 186165) | Grasslands soil microbial communities from the Angelo Coastal Reserve, California, USA - 14_1009_12_20cm (SPAdes) (version 2) | ecosystem: Environmental > Terrestrial > Soil > Grasslands ...
GGCGCTGCGAGTCGTTGAAGTACGCCGGGACGGTGATCACCGCCTCGGTGACTTCCTCGCCGAGATAGTCCTCGGCGGTCTTCTTCATCTTGCGCAGGATCTCCGCCGACACCTGCTGCGGCGCGATCTTCCTGCCGCGCACTTCGACCCACGCGTCGCTGTTGTCGGCGCGCACGATCTTGTAGGGCGAGACCTTGAGCGCCTTCTGCACTTCCGGGTCATCGTATTTGCGGCCAATGAGGCGCTTGACCGCGTAGATGGTGTTCTTTGCGTTGGTCACCGCCTGCCGCTTGGCAGGCGCGCCGACCAGGATTTCGCCGTCCTCGGTGTAAGCGACAATCGAAGGCGTAGTACGAGCGCCTTCGGAGTTCTCGATCACCTTGGGCTTGCCGCCCTCCATGATCGCGACGCACGAGTTGGTGGTGCCGAGGTCGATGCCGATGATTTTTGACATGGGATGCCCTTAATCTAAGTCTATGTCAGATATGGGGTTTCGCTCGTCGCTTTCAAGCCCCTGGGCGACGGTGACGAGCGCCGGGCGCAACACGCGATCATGCAGCATGTAGCCTTTCTGCATGAGGGAGACCACGGTATTGGGTTCGCAGCCGCGCGCCTCGACCGCCGCCACCGCATGGTGGCGGTGCGGATCGAAGCGCTCGCCCTTCGCCGGAGCGATTTCCCGCAGGTTGGCGCGCTCGAGCGCCGCCCCGAGCTGCTTCAGGGTCAGCTCGACCCCGCTGCGCAGTGCTTCGGGGCTGGTGTTTTCGCTGCCGAGCGCGGCCTGCAGGCTGTCGACCACCGGCAGGAGCTGCTCGGCGAAGCGCTCCAGCGCGTACTTCTGCGCGGCCGCCGCCTCCGTCTGGGCGCGCTTGCGGGCGTTTTCTGCGTCCGCCAGCGCGCGCATCATCGAGTCGCGCTGCAGCTCGAGCTTGGCCTGCGCCTCGGCCAGCAGCTCCGCGAGCGGCCTGTCTTCGCTTGGGGACGGGTCCGTCTGCATGTCCTGCTCTTGCATGCCAGCGAATTGGGGATGGGCCCCGAGGCTTTCAAGCCGGGCTTGGCGATCGCTGCAAAACTCTTAAGCTACGGAATTTATGAGAAAACCGGTCAAGTACCTAGGGCTAGCGCTGGGCGCGGTGGTCGCCCTCCTCGCAGCGGTGGTCCTCGTCTTCGCGCTCAGTTTCGACCCCAATCGGTACAAGGACGACATCGAGCGCATGGCCAGGGAGCGGACCGGGCGGACGCTCAAGCTGCAGGGCGAGCTCAAGCTCGCCTTCTTTCCGAGCCTGGGCGCGAGCGTCGGCCGGGTGACGCTGTCCGAGCGCGGCAGCAACCGCGAGTTCGTCACGCTCCAATCGGCGCACGCATCGGTGAAACTGATGCCGCTGCTCTACGGACAAGTGATCGTCGACGCGGCGCGCGTCTCGGGCCTCGAGGCGCAGATCGTGAGGAACAAGGATGGAACCTACAACTTCAGCGACCTGCTCGAAGGCAAGGGCGAGAAGCCCGCGGCAAAGCCTGCGCGCGAGAGGAAAGATGAATCGGCGCCGGTGGTCTTCGACATCGCCGCCGTGGACATCGACCGCGCGGCGGTTGCGTACCGCGACACGAACACCGGGCAAGAGATCTCCTTGAGCGACCTGAAGCTCCACAGCGGCCGCATCGCCGAGAACGCCCAAGGCAAGATCGAGTTCGCGACCGCGGCCAAGCTCAACCAGCCGCCGCTTGAGGTGAAGATCGCATTGCAAGGCAGTTACGGGCTGAAACCTGATTCGGTCGCCATCGACTTCACCGCTAAGCTCGACCAATCGAACATCAAGGGCAAGCTGGGGATGACGCGCACGGCGCAGCCTTCCTACCACTTCGACCTCGACATCGATCGGCTCGATCTGGAGCGCTATCTCGCCTCTTCGGAGAAGAAGCCGCAAGCGGCGAAGCAGGAAGCGGCGCAGCGCGAGGAACTAGCGAAGGACGCTGCAGTGGATCTTTCGGGGCTAAAGGGCATGAACGCGCAGGGACAGCTGCAGGTCGGAGCGCTGCAAGTACAAGGTCTCAAGCTCTCGAAGCTCAAGGCCCAGCTGAAGGCCGCCGGCGGCCGTGTAGAAATCAGCCCGCACTCGGCGAGCCTGTACGAGGGCGAGCTGAGCGGCGCCTTGTCCCTCGACGGCAACGCAAACCGCATCGCCCTGAAGGAGACTTTCTCGAACGTGTCGGTCGGCCCGCTGCTCAGGGACGTCGCGCACCAGGATCGCCTGGAAGGAAAGGGCAACGTGGCGCTCGATGTCACCGCGGCCGGAGCGACGCTGAACACGATGAAGCGATCGCTTGCCGGCGCCGCGAAAGTGCACCTGCGCGACGGCGCGATCAAGGGCATCGACATCGCCGAGCTGCTGCGCAAGGCGCGCGCTGCAGTAGGCAAGCAGTCGGGGCAGGCGGCCGACGGCAAGGAAAGCACCGGCTTCTCCGAGCTTGCCGCGAGCTTCGCGATCAGGAACGGCGTCGCGCATAACGACGACCTCGACATCAAGTCGCCGCTGCTGCGCCTCGGCGGCAGCGGCGACATCGACATCGGCAGATCGACCATCAGCTACGTGGTCAAGGCTTCCGTCGTGGCCACCGCCAAAGGGCAGGGCGGCAGCGAGCGCGACCAACTGGCCGGTCTGACCGTGCCGGTGAAGCTGGGCGGCCCCCTCGACGCGATGACCTACGAAGTCGACTACCGCGCTGCGGCCGGCGACCTGGCGAAGAGCAAGGTCGGCGACAAGGTCAAGGAGCGACTGAAGGGCCTCCTCAGGCGCTAGCCGAGCGCAATGCGCTCGAGCGCCGCGATCCACTCCGGCGACTCGTTCAGGCAGGGAACGAGGTGAAACTCCCGGCCACCGGCCGCGAGGAAGGCCTTGCGCGCCCTGATGCCGATTTCCTCCAGCGTCTCGAGGCAGTCGGAGACGAATCCAGGGCATACGACGTCGACGCGGCGCACGCCCGCGCGCGCTAGCTCGACGAGCGTCGGCTCGGTGTAGGGTTGCAGCCATCGCGCCGCGCCGAAGCGCGACTGGAAAGTCACGACGAACGCTTCCTGCGAAAGGCCGAGGCTTCGCGCGAGCAATTTCGCGGTGGCGAGGCACTGTTTCTGGTACGGATCGCCCCGATCCACCGCGCGCTGCGGCAGCCCGTGGAAGCTCATCACCAACCTCTCGCCGCGCCCATGCTCGGCCCAGTGTCCGTCGACGTTCGTAGCGAGCGCGCGGATATAAGCGGGATGGTCGTGGAACTCCCTCACCACGCGAACGCTCGACGGCAGCAAGTCGAGCACGCTGCTGGTGGTGCTGGCCGAGTACTGCGGATACAGGGGCAGGACGACCGGATTCGAAAGCTTCGCAAGGGCGGATGCGATCGTCGGCCCGCCGTAGCGCATGGCGTACTCGATCTTCCAGCCGGTTTCTTGCGCGAGCAGGTTTGCTTGGCGGGCGGTGTGTACCGCCAGAGGAGAGCCTTCGGCGGTCCAGATCAGGCGGTACTTTTCGGCGGATTGCGCCGGCCGGGTGCGCAGGACGATGCCGTGAAGGATCGGTAGCCAAAGGAGTCTCGGCAGCTCCACCACCCGCGGGTCGGAAAGGAACTCAGCGAGAAAAGCACGCACCGCCTCCGCGGTAGGTGCGGTGGGAGTGCCGAGGTTGACGAGGAGAACGGTGCTGCGGCCGGACTGCACAAGCGGCGCACTTTACCGCATAATGGCGCCGCTCAGGCCGCTGCAGCGCACCTTGAGCGAGATCAAAAGCGCGGTGAGATAACGCGCCTCGTGCGCGCGGCTGACGAGCTTTACAGATATCACGCTTTCGTCCGATTGATGTCGCGGCGACTCCCTGCCAGCATCGTGGCCTGTGCGTTGAAGGGGACCAAGGAGGGGGAGGGCCGCGGGCAATGAGGCCGCGGCTATGGGCAAGGTTAGGGGGCGCTTATTACGCACCATAAAAGGAGTCAGCCATGAAAGTGAGAAACGTGTTTGCCGCGGCTATGCTGAGCGGGGCGCTGTTCGCCGCCCCCGCGTTCGCCCAGGGCCCGCAGGGTGGATTCTCCGCCCTGGAGGGCGTCGACGCCCAGGCGCTGTCGGTCGAGGAGATGGAGGCGATCTCCGGCCAGCTCAACGCTTACGATATCGCGGCCGCTCTGCTCGAGAAGGCTGCGACGCTGAACGGGGACTTGGCGGCCAAGGTCACCGCGCTGGCGAATTTCTTTCTAGCCGAAGCGGTGCAGATCAACGCCCTTTTTGCGAAGTTCCAAGTCCTCACGGCGTGCAAGGGCTCGCTCTGCCCCTAGTCTTGTCCGCGTAGAATAGGGGTACTCCAAAACGAACGACCTCGATAAGAGGTCGTTTGCTTTTGTGCGGGTTTCGACGCCATGGCCGAGTGTGGAGCGTCCATATTCTTAGTTCTTAGTAGCCGCCTCCTCGCCGCCGCACGGATCTGGACCGCCATCGTTGCGCTGGGCGGAGTGCTGGCGTGCGTGCCGCGCCTCGGGGCGGCCGCCGACGCGCGCGTCGTGGTGAGGTCCGGCGCCGCATGGCTCGAAACCGGCGTCACCTCTTTTCGCGCGCTGCGTGACGCGGGTGTCGTGAAGCAGCGCTACGACTATTCTTGCGGCGCGGCGTCGCTCGCGACGCTGCTCACCTACGGCTTGAACGATCGCGTCGATGAAGACGGGTTGCTGCGAGAGCTGCTCGAATCGTTGAACTCCGACGAGCTCACCGAGCTGCAACGCAAGGGCCTCTCCCTGCGCGATCTGCAGCGACTCGCGCAGACGCGGGGTCACAAGGCGCAGGGCTTCCGCTTGCACTACGACCAGCTCGCAAAACTTTCGCGCCCGGTGATCGTATTCGTCAAACCCGGCGGCTACGCGCATTTCGCGGTCTTGAAGGGGGTCCAAGGCGATCGGGTGTACGTTGCCGACCCCTCGCTTGGCAATGTCCGCATGCCGTTGTATCGCTTCGTCGACATGTGGGCCGACGAGTCGGGCCGCGGCGTGATATTCGCCGTGGAGCGCGCCACGGGGCAATGGCCGGAGCGCTACCCCTTGCAACTTGCCGGCATGGCTGAGCCGCCGCTGGAGGTGCTGAGCGCGGAACGCCTGATGTCGATCGGCACGCCCTTACCATCCCTCGCCCCCGCCAGGTGAGCACGCAGCGGTGGGCGCTCGGATTGTGGTTTGCACTGGCGGCCGCGGCGGCCGGCTTTGCGGCCGAGCCCGAGGTCATGGACCTCGAGGAAGCGGCGGCATTCTTGCGCGCCACGCCCGAGACGGTAAAGGCGCTCGCCGAGTCGCAGCGCATTCCCGCGCGCCGCGTCGGCGAGGCGTGGCGGTTCTCCAGGCCCGCGCTGCTGGAGTGGCTGAAGGGGGAAGAGCTTTCTTCGATCCGCGGGCGCCAGGCACCGCCCGCCAGCCCGCCGGCAACCGTAGGGGAACCGCGTAGCGGCCTGAGCGCGGAGGAAATCGCGCTGCGCGACCAGGGGGTGCTGCTCAAGCGGGGGGGCATCACGCTCGATCTCGGCTTGTCGTATTCGCACAGCGAGCGGACGCTGCTCCCGGTGGTGAGAGCCGAGCAGCGCACCATCGGCGCCACGGCGGCGCTGCGCTACGGAGTGCTGGACGACGTGCAGGCCACGGTGCGCTTGCCATACGTGTGGCGCCGTATGTCGACCTTCACCGACGCAACCATCGCAGGCACGACGGCGCCAACGGTCACGCGTGACAGCTTCCTCGGCGACGCCGCGGCTTCGCTGCTGGCCGTGGCCTCGCGCGAGCGCGCCGGGCGCCCCAATGTCATCGCCAGCATCGACGCGGTCCTGCCCACCGGCGCCGGCGACAAGGGGATCGGCGGCGGCATCGTGCTGTCGAAGAGCTACGACCCGGCGGTCCTCTTCGCTGGCGTCAGCTATCTGCATGGCATGAACCTCGATCCGGCCGATTCGCGCCGCTCGCTCGCGGAGCACAATTTCGGCTTGAACCTCGGCTATACCTACGCGCTCAACGATTCGCTTGCGCTGAGCACGCTTGTCGTCAGCACTTACCGCAACACGCGCTCGCCCGACGGGGTCTCGATTCCGCCGCCGCGCGAGCGCTCCCAGCTTCAGCTCGGCACGACGTGGATGCTGGCGCGTGGCCTGTTCGTGGAGCCGCAGGTTTCGGTGCGCGTGGGAGGCGAAGGCCCCGATTTCGGCTTCTCGCTCAACATCCCGTATTCGTTCTAGTGCCTGCCGCGGCGAAAGCCGGGATCCGGCTCCGATTTTCTCAGTGCTGGGACAAAGCGCTTGAAAGGAGCTTCGCGGTGACGTCGACGATCGGGATGACGCGGTCGTAGGCCATGCGCGTCGGGCCGATCACGCCGACCGTGCCGACGACCTCGCCGTCGACCTTGTAGGGCGCGGTCACCACGCTCACGTCGTCGGGGGCGGTGACACCGGACTCGCCGCCGATGAAGATCTGCACGCCCTGGCCGCGCAGCGATACGTCGAGGATCTGGAACAGCGAGGTCTTGCGCTCGAACAGCTCGAACAGCTGCTTGAGCCGCGACATGTCCTGCGACAGCTCCTGCACAGAGAGCAGGTTGCGCTCGCCCGAGATCACATACTGTTCGCTGCCTTCGCCGAGCGCGCGGTTGCCGGCATCGAGCGCGGCGCTCATCAGCTTGATCAGGTCCTGCCCGATCTCGCGCAGCTCGCCCTGCAGCCGCGCGCGCACGTCCTCGAAGCTCTGGCCCGAATAGTTCTGATTGACGTAGTTGGCGGCTTCGACGAGCTCGGAAGCCGAGAAGTCGCGCTCGGTGAACAGAATCCGGTTCTGCACGTCGCCGTCGGTCGTGACGACGATCAGCAAGATGCGCTTCTCCGACAGCCTGAGGAACTCGATGTGCTTGAAGGTGCCGGCGTGGCGGCGCGGAGTCATCACCACGCCGGCGAACTGGGTCAGCTGTGAAAGCAGGTGCGAAGCCGCGTGGATCACGCGCTGCGGGTTGTCGGGATGCAGCTCGCCCTCGAGGCGGTCGAGCTCGCGCGTCTCGAGCGGCTTCACCACCAGCAGCGTATCGACGAAGAAGCGGTACCCCGCCGGAGTCGGCACGCGGCCGGCCGAGGTGTGCGGGCTGGCGATGAACCCCATGTCCTCCAGGTCCGACATCACGTTGCGGATCGTCGCCGGCGACAGGTCGAGCCCGGAGTGCTTCGAAAGCGTGCGCGAGCCGACCGGCTGGCCCTCGGCGATATAGCGCTCGATCAGGGTCTTGAGCAGGACTTGCGCGCGCTTGTCGAGCATGAAAATCATTGTACACTCGACGCATGGCCTCCGCGTTTCGCCGCGTCGCCCTGATCGGCAAGCTGCGCAGTGCCGAGATCGCGGAGTCGCTGCGGGAGCTGCGCGGGATGCTCGAACAGCGCGGCTGCGAAGTGCTGATCGAGCGCGAGACTGCGTCCGACCTCGGGTTGCGCGGCGTCGACTATGCCGCGATCGGCGCCGGCGCCAAGCTCGCGATCGTCGTCGGCGGCGACGGCACGATGCTCGCCGCGGCGCGCAATCTCGTGCGCCACCACGTGCCGCTCGTCGGCGTGAACCAGGGCCGCGTCGGTTTCATGACCGACATCGGGCACGACGACATGCGCTCGGGCATCGGCGCGATTCTCGACGGAAAGTTCAGCATCGAGGAGCGCGCCCTGATCGACGCGGAAATCAGACGCGGCAACGACAGCGTGCTGCGCACGATCGCGCTCAACGAAGCGGTCGTCGGCAAGGGCTCGCAGGGGCGCCTGATCGAGTTCAACCTGCTGATCGACGGCGAGTTCGTCTACACGCTGCGCGCCGACGGCGTGATCGTCGCCACGCCGACCGGCTCGACCGCCTACGCGATGTCGGCGCAGGGCCCGATCCTGCATCCTGCGGTGCCGGCGTTCGCGTTGGTGCCGCTCAACCCGCACACCCTTTCCGCGCGCCCGGTGAGCGTCAGCGACCGCATGATGATCGAGATCGTGCTGGTGCGCGCGCTCGACGCGCGCGCGCATTTCGACGGCTTTGCGCTCGCCGACATGCAGCAGGGCGACCGCCTGCTGCTCAAGCGCTCGGCCGACGCGGTGCGCTTCGCGCACCCGCCGGGCTACAGCTACTTCGCCACGCTGCGCGAGAAGCTGCGCTGGAGCGAAGTACTCGAGAAGAACCGCGACCTGGAGTAGGGCCGTGCTGCGCGCGCTCGACATCCGGGGGTTCGTGCTGATTGAAGAATCCTCCATCGATTTCGGCGACGGATTCACTGTGCTCACAGGCGAAACCGGCGCCGGGAAGTCGATGCTGGTGGATGCCATCGAGCTGCTCGTCGGCGGCCGTGGCGATGCTGCGGCGGTGCGCGACGGTGCCGAGCGTGCGGAGCTGGCGGCCGAATTCGATGTCGATCCCGGGGGCGCGTTGGCCGCGTGGCTCACCGAGCGTGACTTGAGCGGCGACCCGGGTCAGGTCATTCTGCGAAGAACCGTCGATGGTTCCGGCCGCTCGCGCTGCTTCATCAACGGCCATGCCGCCACGCTCGCCCAGCTGAAAGAGGCCGGCGAGTACCTGGTCGACATTCACGGCCAGCACGCGCACCAGTCGCTGCTGCGCGCCGCCGCGCAGCGCGACCTGCTCGATGCGCAGGCCGGTGCCGAGCAGCTCGTCCTCGACACCAGCAACTTCTATCGTGACTGGAAGCGGCTCGAGGCCGTCGCGATGGAGGCCCAGAAAAATTACGCGGCACGGGAGGCCGAACGCTCCGAGGTGCAAGACGAGCTTCTTTTTTTCAAGAAGCTCGCGCCCCGTGAAGGTGAATGGGAGCAGGTCTGCGCCGAGCAGTCCCGCCTGCAGCACGGCTCCAGTCTTCTTGCCGCCGCGCAGTCGGCGCTCGAGGCGCTGACCGAGTCCGAGGGCGCATCGCTCGCGCAACTCAGCGCCGTGGCGAGCCGCCTGCGCGCGCTGTCGGCCCACGATACGCGCCTCGCGCCGATCGTCGAGCTGGTCGAGTCCGCCGCAGCGCAGGCGGGCGAGGCGGTGCGCGAGCTGCGCCATTACGCATCGCGCGTCGATCTTGATCCCGACGCGCTGCGCGGGGTCGAGGATCGCATCGAGGCGCTGCACGCCGCAGCCCGCAAGCACCGGGTGAGGCCCGAGGAGCTGCCGCCGCGGCATGCGCAGCTGCAAAAGCGCCTCGCGGAGCTCGAGCTCGCCGTCAACCCCGAGGCGCTCGAGCGCGAAGTCGCCGCCGCGCGCGCGCGCTACGAGGCCGCGGCGAAGAAGCTCACGGCGAAGCGCCAGCACGGCGCGCAGGCGTTTTCGAAGGCGGTGACGGCGCGCCTGCAACAGCTCGCCATGGCGGGTGGCCGGTTTGAGGTTTCATTGAACAAGCTTGACGAACCCGGAGCGGCGGGGGCGGAGGAAATCGAGTTCCAAGTCGCCTCGCACCCGAGCCTGCCGCTGCGGCCGCTCGCGCGGGTCGCCTCCGGAGGCGAGCTCTCGCGCATCAGCCTGGCGATCCAAATGGTCGCGGCGAAGGCTTCGCCGGTCGGCACGCTGATTTTCGACGAGGTCGATGCCGGTATCGGCGGCAGCGTCGCCGAGACGATCGGCAAAGCGCTGCGCAGCCTCGGCAAGGAGCGCCAGGTGCTCTGCGTCACCCACCTGCCGCAGGTCGCCGCCAACGGCGATCAGCAGTGGCTGGTCACGAAATCCGCCGCGCGCCGCGCGGTCAATGTCACGGTCGAGAGGCTCGATCGGGCAGCGCGCATCGACGAGCTCGCGCGCATGCTAGGGGGATCCGAAAGCACCGCGCGTAAGCACGCTGCGGAGCTTCTGGACGCCGGCTAGGCCGGCCGGTACGGACAGTCCTGCTTGATGCAGTCGGCGTACAGCGCCAACGAATGCTCGTGCAGCTGGAAGCCGCGCTGCCGCGCCACGTCGGTCTGCCGCTTCTCGATCTCGGAGTCGTAGAACTCCTCGACGCGGCCGCACTGCAGGCACAGCAGGTGGTCGTGATGGCCGCCCTGGTTGAGCTCGAACACCGCCTTGCCGGTCTCGAAATGCTGGCGCGCGAGCAAGCCCGCCTGCTCGAACTGCGTCAGCACGCGGTAGACGGTGGCGAGCCCGATGTCGATGCCTTCGGCGAGGAGCGCCCTGTACACGTCCTCGGCGGAAAGATGGCGCACTTTGCTCGCCTCGAACAGCTCGAGGATCTTGCGGCGCGGAAGGGTGGCCTTCAGCCCGCTGTCCTTGAGGCTTTGGGTTGTGCTCATCGACTATCATTATAGGCTGATGACCAGAAGTGCAATTCTGCTGATCCTCGCCGCCTCGCTCGCAGGCTGCGGCGTGCCGCGCATTCCCGGCGTGACGCCGTACAAGATGGAGGTGCAGCAGGGCAATTTCGTGTCGCAGGACATGGTGTCGCAGCTCAAGGCGGGGATGTCGAAGGAGCAGGTGCGCTCCACGCTCGGCACGCCGCTGCTCATCGACATCTTCCACGGCGAACGCTGGGATTACATCTATTCGCGCGAGCTGCCGAACGGCGCGCGCGAGCAGCGCAAACTGGTGGTGTTTTTCGAGGACGGAAAGCTGCTACGCGTCGACGGCGACGTCGTGCCCGCGGGAGCGGGCCGATGAAGCTCGCCATCGCCGGCGCCGGCGGACGCATGGGCCGCACGCTGATCGAGGCGGTGCTCGCCGACCGCGAGCTGTCGCTCGCGGCGGCGCTCGACGTGCCGGGCAGCCCGGCGTTCGGCAAGGAGCTGGGCGGCGTGAAGGTCGGCTCGGACCTGCGCGCGCTCGCCACCGCCGATGCGCTGATCGATTTCACGCGGCCGCAAGGCACGCTCGCGCATCTCGAGGCCTGCGTTGCGCATTCCAAGCCGATTGTCATCGGCACTACGGGGTTTTCGGAAGTTCAGAGGAAATCCATTCTGGAAGCGAGCAGGCGAATCCCGGTTGTCATGTCGCCAAACTTCGCCGTCGGCGTCAACGTGCTGTTCAGGCTGGCGCAGACCGCCGCCGGGGCGCTCGGCAAGGACTACGACGTCGAGATCGTCGAGGCTCACCATCGCCACAAGGTGGACGCGCCCTCCGGTACCGCCCTCAAGCTCGGAGAAATCGTCGCCAAGGCTCTGCGCCTGGATCTGCAGCACGTGGCAACCCACGGCAGAAAAGGCGATACCGGGGAAAGACCCGCCGCTCAGATCGGCTTCCACGCGATCCGCGGCGGCGACATCGTCGGCGAGCACACCGTGATCTTCGCCGGCACCGGAGAGCGCGTCGAACTGAGCGTGCGCTCGCAAAGCCGCATGACCTACGCCGCCGGCGCGCTGCGCGCGGCTAAGTGGCTGCAGGCTCGCCCGGCCGGCCTCTACGACATGTTTCATGTGCTTGGCCTGAGCTAGTCAAGCGCGTATAATTCCATCTTCAATTGAGCGGGAGGGGCGCGCAGCCTTTCCCGCTTTTCACGTCAACTCCTGGAGTGAGTACTGTGGCTGACCTTGATCGCGCCGTGCTCGTGCTCGCCGACGGGACGGTGTTTCAGGGCCGCTCCATCGGTGCGCGCGGCACGGCCGTCGGCGAGGTGGTGTTCAACACCGCCATGACCGGATACCAGGAAATCCTCACCGACCCGTCTTACTTCCGGCAGATCGTCACGCTGACCTATCCCCATATCGGCAACACCGGCGTGAACGCGCAGGACTGGGAATCGGATCGCGTCTACGCCGCCGGGTTGATCGTGCGCGACCTGCCCCGGCTGCATTCGAGCTGGCGCTCGCCGACGACGCTGGATTCTTTTCTGAAGGAACAGAACGTCGTTGCCATGGCGGACATCGATACGCGCAGGCTGACGCGACTTCTTCGCAGCCAGGGCGCGCAGAACGGCTGCCTGATGGCCGGCAAGATCGACAGCGCGCAGGCCCTGCGCGAAGCGCGCGGCTTTCCCGGCCTTGCGCGCATGGACCTCGCCAAGGTCGTGAGCACCCAGAATCGCTACGAGTGGAGCGAAGGCCGCTGGGAGCTGGGCGGGGGCTACCGCAAGATCGAGCAGCCGCGCTTTCACGTCGTCGCGTATGACTATGGCATCAAGCGCAACATCCTGCGCATGCTGGCGGAGCGCTCAATGCGCGTCACCGTCATTCCGGCCACCACGTCCGCGCGCGACGCGCTCAGGCTGAAGCCGGACGGCGTGTTCCTGTCGAACGGGCCCGGCGACCCGGAGCCGTGCGACTACGCCATCGAGGCGATCGGCGAAATCCTCGAGACCACGATCATCCCGGTGTTCGGCATCTGCCTCGGCCACCAGCTGATGGGCCTCGCTTCAGGCGCGAAGACCGTGAAGATGAAGTTCGGCCATCACGGCGCGAACCACCCGGTCAAGGATCTCGACACCGGACGCGTAGTCATCACCAGCCAAAACCATGGTTTCGCTGTCGATCCTGCCACGCTGCCTTCGACGCTCAGAGCAACTCATGTATCGCTGTTTGACGGCTCGCTGCAGGGGCTGGCGCGTGTTGACAGGCCGGCATTCTGTTTTCAAGGGCATCCTGAAGCGAGCCCCGGGCCGCACGATATCGGCTATCTGTTCGAGCGCTTCGCGATGATGATGGATGCCAAAAAGAACTGATCTCCAGTCGATCCTGATCATCGGCGCCGGCCCGATCGTCATCGGGCAGGCGTGCGAGTTCGACTATTCGGGCGCGCAGGCGTGCAAGGCGCTGCGCGCCGAGGGCTACCGGGTGATCCTGGTGAACTCGAACCCGGCGACCATCATGACCGATCCGCAGATGGCCGACGCCACGTACATCGAGCCGATCACCTGGCAGGTGGTGGCGCGCATCATCGAGAAGGAGCGGCCCGAAGCGCTGCTGCCGACGATGGGCGGGCAAACTGCGCTCAACTGCGCGCTCGACCTCGCGCGCGAGGGCGTGCTCGAGAAGTTCGGCGTCGAGATGATCGGCGCCTCGCGCGAGGCGATCGACAAGGCCGAGGACCGCGAGAAGTTCAAGCTGGCGATGAAAAAAATAGGGCTCGACTCGCCGCGCTCCTCGCTCGCCCACTCGATGGAAGAAGCGCTGCAGGTGCAGGCCGGCATCGGCTTCCCCGTGGTCATCCGGCCGTCCTTCACGCTGGGAGGCACGGGCGGCGGAATCGCGTATAACCGCGAGGAGTTCATGGCGATCTGCGAGCGGGGACTGGAAGCCTCGCCGACGCGCGAGCTGCTGATCGAGGAATCGGTGCTCGGCTGGAAAGAGTTCGAGATGGAGGTGGTGCGCGATCGCAAGGACAACTGCATCATCGTCTGTTCGATCGAGAACCTCGACCCGATGGGCGTGCACACGGGGGATTCGATCACGGTGGCGCCGGCACAGACGCTCACCGACAAGGAATACCAGATCATGCGCGACGCCTCGAGCGCGGTGCTGCGCGAGATCGGCGTCGACACCGGCGGCTCGAACGTGCAGTTCGCGATCAATCCCGAAAACGGGCGCATGCTGATCATCGAGATGAACCCGCGCGTGTCGCGCTCGAGCGCGCTCGCCTCGAAAGCGACCGGCTTCCCGATCGCAAAGGTGGCGGCAAAGCTCGCGGTGGGCTACACGCTCGACGAGATCGCCAACGAGGTCACCGGCGGCGTGACGCCGGCCTCGTTTGAGCCGACGCTCGACTACGTGGTCACCAAGGTGCCGCGCTTCGCGTTCGAGAAGTTCCCGCAGGCCAACGACCGGCTGACCACCCAGATGAAGTCGGTGGGCGAGGTGATGGCGATCGGCCGCACTTTCCAGGAGTCGTTCCAGAAGGCGCTGCGCGGCCTCGAGATCGGCGTCGACGGCCTCAACCAGCGCACGCGCGACCGCGAGACCCTCGAAAAGGAGCTCGGCGAGCCCGGGCCGGAGCGCATCTGGTATGTGGGCGATGCCTTCGAGAACGGCTTTACGCTCGAGGAGGTGCATCGCCTCACCAAGATTGATCCGTGGTTCCTCGACCAGATCAAGGAGATCGTCGAGCTGGAGATGGAGCTCGACGACAAGAAGCTGCAAGAGATCGACGCCCAGACCTTGCGCAAATTGAAGCGCAAAGGCTTTTCGGACCGGCGTCTGGCGTACCTCTTCAATTCAAAAGAGGATCTTGTCAGGCAAAGGCGGCATGAGCTCGGCATCCGCCCGGCCTACAAGCGCGTCGATACCTGCGCCGCCGAGTTCGCGACGCTCACCGCTTACCTGTACTCCACCTACGAGGAGGAGTGCGAGGCGAATCCCACCAGCAAGAAGAAAGTGATGGTGCTCGGCGGCGGGCCGAACCGCATCGGGCAGGGCATCGAGTTCGACTACTGCTGCGTGCACGCCGCGTTGGCGCTGCGCGATGACGGGTTCGAGACCATCATGGTCAACTGCAACCCGGAGACGGTGTCGACCGACTACGACACCTCGGATCGCCTCTACTTCGAGCCGCTCACGCTCGAGGACGTGCTCGAGATCGTCGACAAGGAAAAGCCCTGGGGCGTGATCGTGCAGTATGGCGGGCAGACGCCGCTCAGGCTGGCGCGCGAGCTGGCCGCGGCCGGCGTGCCGATCATCGGCACCAGCGCCGAATCGATCGACATGGCGGAGGATCGCGAGCGCTTCCAGCAGTTCCTGACCAGGCTAAAACTTCGCCAGCCGCCCAACCGCACGGCACGCTCGGCCGAGGAGGCGGTGAAGCTCGCGCAGGAGATAGGCTACCCGGTCGTGGTGCGGCCGAGCTACGTGCTCGGCGGGCGGGCGATGGAAATCGTGCACATGCAGGAGGACCTCGAGCGCTACATGCGCGAGGCGGTCAAGGTCTCGAACGATTCGCCGGTGCTGCTAGACCGCTACCTGGCCGACGCGATCGAGATTGACGTCGATTGCGTGTGCGACGGCAAGAACGTCCTGATCGGCGGCATCATGGAGCACGTCGAGCAGGCGGGGGTGCACTCGGGCGACTCGGCCTGCTGCCTGCCGCCGCACTCGCTCGCCGGCCACCTGGAGCGCGAGCTGCGTCGTCAGACCGAGCTGATGGCGAAAGCGCTCAAGGTGCTGGGCCTGATGAACGTGCAGTACGCGATCCAGCGCGACACGGTTTTCGTGCTGGAGGTGAATCCGCGCGCCTCGCGCACCGTGCCCTACGTGTCGAAGGCCACCGGCGTGCCGCTCGCCATGATCGCGGCGCGCTGCATGGCCGGCAAGGGCCTGAAGGACCAGCATGCAAGCGAAGAGGTGACGCCGCCGTATTTCTCCGTGAAGGAAGCGGTGTTCCCGTTCGCCAAGTTTCCCGGCGTCGACACCCTCCTCGGCCCGGAGATGAAGTCGACCGGCGAGGTGATGGGCGTGGGCGAGACCTTCGGCGAGGCGTTCGTGAAGGCGCAGCTCGCCGCCGGCGTGCGGCTGCCGCGGGGCGGCAAGGCCTTCATCAGCGTGCGCGACGCCGACAAGCACGCTGCGGTGCGCGTGGCGCTCGACCTGGTCGAGCTGGGCTTTTCGCTGCTCGCCACGCGCGGCACCGCGGCGATCCTGAAATCGCACGGCATCGCGGTGGCGCAGGTGAACAAGGTGGCCGAGGGCCGCCCGCACATCGTCGACATGATCAAGAACGCCGAGGTGAGCTTCATCGTGAACACGATCGAGGCGACACGCACCGCGACCTCGGACTCGCGCTCGATCCGCACCACCGCGCTCGCGCGGCGCGTCACTTATTACACGACCATCGCGGGGGCCAAGGCGGCGTGCGCCGGCATGAAGCACCTCGCGCAACTCGAGCCCTACCGCCTTCAGGACCTGCACGCGAAACTGCGGCGCGCCGCCGCCGAACCCGCAGTAACCTCCTGACATGCCCAAGACCCCGATGACCCGGCGCGGCGCCGAGCAGCTGCGCGAGGAGCTGCAGCGGCTGAGGAGCGTCGAGCGGCCGGCAGTGACCCAGGCGATCGCCGATGCGCGCTCGCACGGCGACCTGTCCGAGAACGCCGAGTACGACGCGGCGCGCGAGCGCCAGGGCTTCATCGAGGCGCGCATCGGCGACATCGAGTCGAAGCTCGCCAACGCGCAGGAGATCGACCCGAAGCTGCTCGATGCCGAGGGCCGCTGCGTGTTCGGCGCCACGGTGGACGTCGAGGAGGACGGCGGCGAAAAGACGACCTGGCAGATCGTCGGCGAGGACGAGGCCGACATCAAGGCCGGCAAGATCTCCTACAGCTCGCCGCTCGGCCGTGCCCTCATCGGCAAGGAGTCCGGCGAGAAGGTGGACGTGCAAACCCCCGGCGGGGTCAAGCGCTACGATATCCTCGACGTGCGCTACGAGTAGATCACGATCATGAAATTCCTTCCGCTTGCCCTGTGCGCCACTCTCGCGGGCTGTGCGGCGTACGACGTGTCGCGCATTGTCACCCCGGGCATGGCGCAAGGCGAAGTCGGCGCGCTCGCCGGCAAGCCGATCGCCGAAGGACGGCTGGCGGATAACGAAGCGTATTGGGACTACACGCGCCAGCCCTACGGCTACGCCATTTACCGCGTCACGTTCGGGCCGGACGAGCGCGTGCGCGAGGTGCGCAACCTGCTCACGCCCGAGAACATTCGCAGGCTGCAGGCCGGCATGACCCAGGCCGAGGTGAGCGGCGTCGTCGGGCTGAGCCCGGATCAGCAGGCCTATGCGAACGGCACTCACTCCTGGAGCTATCGGTATCAGGACTACGGCGTCGTGAAGCTACTGCACGTGATCTTCGATTCCGGCGACCGGGTGCTCTGGTATTACTCGGAATGGGATCCGAGGGTCTATTCGAAGAAAGGCGGCGGCAGCGGCCGCTAACTAAGCCTTGCGCCGCAGGAACTCGGCGATCCAACGGCCGACGAGCGGCCCGTCGGTCGGCTGGTCGAGGCTGGCGAGAGCGGCCTGCGCGCGCTCGGCGCCGATGCGAGCGGCGCGCTGACGGATGAGTGCCTCGTTGTAAGCCCGCGTGAACTCGGGATGGCCTTCGATGCCGAGCATGGTTTCGCCGACACGGAGCATGGCGACCTCGCAATGCTCGCTCTGCCCGAGGACCACGCTATCCGCAGGCAGACGCTGGACCTGGTCCTGATGCATGTACTGGAGCCTGCAGCGCGCCTGCGCCGGTCGCATCCAGGCTTCCTGCCGCACAATCGTCATGTCGAGAACGCCAACGCCCCAGCCCTGAGCGGCGCGCTTCACCTCTCCGCCAAGAGCCTGCGCCAGCACCTGGTGGCCGAAGCAGATGCCGACGAACGGCTTGCGCAGCTCGTGCAGCCGCTGCAAGAAGCCGGCGAGGCCGCCAATCCAGCCGAAAGAATCGTAGACGGAGAATTGCGACCCGGTGCAAAGGTACGCATCGCAGGCATCGGGCGTCGCAGGCAGGCCGCCGTGGCAAGCATCGTAGTAGGTGAAGCGAAGCCCGGGCGCGTGCGGACCGAGCAGCGCTGCGAACATTTCGCGGTACCCGCCGGCGATGCCGGGAAAGCGCCCCGCGACGTGATCGCATTCGAGCAGGCCGATGTGCATTACAGGGTCAATCGCAAATGGAAGGACTTGGGACGGGTGAAGCTCTCCAGTCCCAGCCGGGACAGCGTGCAGCCGCGTCCGGAGTCCTTCACTCCGGTCCAGGCAAGCGCCGGATCCAGGTAGTCGCAGCGATTCATGAACCAGGTGCCGGTTTCGACGCGATCGCCGATCCGGATCGCGGCTTGCGCATCGGCGGTCCAGATCGAAGCCGTCAGCCCGTAGCGGCTGTCGTTCATCAAGCCGACGGCTTCCTCGTCGCTCGCGACGGCCATGATGCCGACCACCGGTCCGAATGTCTCCTCGGTCATCACCGCCATGCCGTGATCGACGTCGACGAGGACTTGCGGCGCGAGGTACGGCGTGCCTTCCCTGTCCGCTTTCGGGTCAAGAAGCGCCTTCGCCCCCTTGTTGAGGGCATCGCGGATCTGAGCGCGCACGCTGTTGGCGGCCTCGGTGCGCACGAGCGGCCCAAGCGTGGTCTGACGCTCGAGCGGGTTGCCGAGCCGGTACTGGCGGGCGAGCTCGACAAAGCCCTCGACGAACGGCTTGAACAGCGCCCGGTGCACGTAGATGCGCTCTACCGCGCAGCAGGACTGGCCCGAGTTGAAGTAGGCGCCGTCGACCAGGTTCTCCATCGTCGCCTGCAGCGGCGCGTCGGAGCGCACATACGCCGGGTCCTTGCCGCCGAGCTCGAGGCCGGTGGCGATGAAGCGCCCGGCCGCGGCGCGCTGCACCGCATGGCCGCCGCCGACCGAGCCGGTGAAGGCGATGAAGCCGATGCGGGGGTCGGCGATGACGTGCGCGGCCGACTCGTGATCGATGTGGAGGAACTGGAACACGCTATCGGGCAGGCCGGCGGCTGCGAAAGCCTGGCGGTAGCGCTCGGCGACGAGGGGCGTCTGCTGCGCCATCTTCAGGAGCACCGTGTTGCCGGCGAGCAGCGCCGGCACGACGGCGTTCACCGAGGTGAGCCAAGGGTAGTTCCACGGTGCGAGGACCAGCACCACGCCGAGCGGCTCGCGCCGGATGAAGCGCTGGAAGCCCGCTTTTTTTTCAACCGCAAGATCAGCGAGAGTCTCTTCGGCGATACCGCTCATGTAGTTGACGCGCTCATGAAAGCCGCGGCGGATCTCGCCGGGGCTCTGCGCGATCGGGCGGCCGATCTGCCACGTGAGCTCCTCGCCGAGCTCCTCGGCGTTTGCCACGCACCAGTCCGCCATGCGGCGGCAGATTGCGGCTCTTTCGGCGACCAGCACCTGCTTCCACGCACGCTGCGCCGACACCGCTTTCGCAAGCGCGGCCTCGATCGCCTGGTCCGAGGCGAACTCGCGCTCCACATAGACCGAGCCGTCGACCGGACTAATCGTCCTCTGGAGAAGTCGTTTCATCCCTTCATCCAATACTCTTAACGATCAGTATCGTCTACGGTAGAAGCTGGGTCCGGACCCCGTACCGTTCGTATATCGGCAGCGCGCGACGATCGCAGGTGACGAGCTCGGCGCCGCAGCCGGCCGCAGTTGCGGCCACTAGCGCGTCGTACGCCGCGCTACCGGTCACTCCGTGGTCCGGCAACCCGAAAATGAAGACCTTGTAGGCCCGTGGGCTTAATCGCAGGAACGGCTGCGGAAACCGCGCCATGAGGAAATCTCGGACCACATCGCCCGAAGCCCGGTGAGGCGGAGGCAACCGCGTGAGCACGGAGTGGGTCTCGAGCGCGCAGTGCTCGACCAAGCGTAACCCGCCGTTGAGGGCGCGTCGCGCGACCTCGTGGCTTTCGTGCCACGAAGCGAAGGCGGCGATCACCAAGCTGGTGTCGGCCGCCTTCAACGCCGGATGCGCTCCAACGTTTCGCGGACCTTTTCAGCGGTGAGCTCGGGCAGTTCGACGTCCGGCACCGCGACCACCCCCTTGCCCCGCTTCTTCAACTGCATCGGGGTCGGGGCGATCTCGATCTCCAGGCGTCCGTCGCCGGCCCTGATCTCGAGTGGCTGGCCGGGCTTAATGCCCAGCGCCTCGCGCAACGGCTTGGGCACGACGATCCGGCCGGCGGCGTCAATGGTGGCTTTCATGGCAATGACATTGCCATAAACATGGCAGCTCTTCAACCATTTTGTGTCACTCCGGCGTGACGTAGGCCGCGGTGAGACCGCCGTCGACCAGGAACTCCGTGCCGGTGACGTAGGACGATTCGTCGGACGCGAGGTAGAGGGCGGCCTGGGCGATTTCCTTCGCCTCGCCGAAGCGGCCCATCGGCACATGGACCAGGCGCCTGCGTTTTTTCTCCTCCGTATTGAGATAGCGCATGAGAAGCTCGGTACGCAGCGGTCCCGGGGATAGCGCGTTGACCCGTAT
>Ga0209059_1000392_pt1 | contig 19885 bp, 20 predicted proteins | sample GraSoiAngelo_151_FD_186165 | JGI IMG/M metagenome (GOLD analysis project Ga0209059, IMG submission 186165) | Grasslands soil microbial communities from the Angelo Coastal Reserve, California, USA - 14_1009_12_20cm (SPAdes) (version 2) | ecosystem: Environmental > Terrestrial > Soil > Grasslands ...
GACGAATGACCAGCCTTCGCCAAGGCTACGGCAGGCGGTGCGAGTTTAGCGTGCGCTTATTTCAATTGATCGTCGGCCAGGCCCATCGTGCGCAGGAATGCATTCCAGCGCGGGTCGTCGTGGAGATTCGGTAGGAGCGGATCTTTGCGCAAACTGGCCAGACCCGGGTCGCGTTGCCGGCGCGCACGCTCCAGCCATTCGAACGCCCGATCCTTGTCACCTCGATAGCCATAAACCTCGGCAATTTGATACGCAGCTGTTTCGCTCTCGTTTGCGGTTAATTGAGCGAGCGCCGCGTCGGATTCTGTCACGCGCTTTTGGCCCCAACGCGCGCAGCTCACGATGAGGAGGCGGCACCACTCACCCGCGTCGGCTTGCGCCGCGGTGGCGGCTTCCTCGAATTTATTCTCCAGCAAATATGATAAACCGAGTCCTGCATGCGCCCAGGGCGCCGCCGGATTCAATTCCACTACACGCGGGAATTCGGCGCGCGCTTCCGCGAATCGTTTCGTCGCCGCCAGGTTAAATGCGAGAAATGAACGCGCTTGCGCGTTGACCGGATCCAGGTCGACTGCTTTTCGATAGAGTTCGATTGCTCGATCCATGTTTCCGCGTGCTATCTCGAGGTTGGCTGCAGCGATCACAATGTTCGGATCGGCCGGAGCAAGTGCCAGCGCCTTGGCCACGGTTTGAGCCGCCGCGTTCCAGTTAAAATCGAAATTTGTCTCGATCGTCGCCCGGGCGAGCAAACCGTTAGGTAAGTCAGGCTCAATCGATAACGCCCGCGCCACGGCGTCACGCGCACTGGCCAAATGCGCATCGAAGCCTTTTTGTCCACCTTCGGTTGAAAACGCGGCAAGCCAGAGATTCGTCTGTGCGACGCCGGCCCACGCCAGAGCAAACCCAGGGTCCAATGCGACCGCGTGTTGGTAAGCAGCAAAAGCCTCACGCGCGCTTTTTTCCGAGTGGCGGTTCTCATAAAAACGGCCCTGTAGGTAAAACTCGTGCGCCTCGACGTTTTTCGTTCCGCCTTTTTCCGCCGCTTGTACTTCCGCCTGGATTTTCTGTTTGTCGGCAGAATCAGCAGCGCTACCCGTCAACCGATCGCGCACCTGCGCCACGATCGTCTCCGCCAACTCGGTCTGGACTGCGAACACGTCTTTCAAGTCGCGAGTAAAATTCTCCGACCATAGTTCCTCGCCCGTGTCAGCGCGGGTGAGCCGGGCGGCGATGCGTACGCTGTCACCGGCTTTGCGCACGCTTCCTTCCACCAAATGGGCCACACCGAGTTTCTGTCCAATCTCCTGGGCTGTCGCATTCTTGCCTTTGAATGAAAACGCCGACGTCCGCGCGGCCACATGCATTCCCGGAATCTTTTGCAGCACCGTTAAGAGCTCTTCGCTAACGCCGTCCGAAAAATATTCGCTTCCTTTGTCGTCGCTCAGGTTAACGAAGGGCAGGACGGCGACGGATTTTTGATCGGGTGTATTCGTTGGAGCGGCTGGCACCGCGTGAGCCGCAACCGACTGCTGATTTTTGCGCTGCATCCACCACCAACCCGCGAGCAGCGCGAGTATGACGAGAATAGCGGCCGGAACCAGGAGAGGTGATTTCTTTGAGGTTCGCCTCGCTGGAGATTCAGCACCTTTCTCCCAGGGTAGAATGATCCGGAAGAGATCCATCCGCAGCTTGATGTTCTTCAAATCCGCTGAACCGAACTTTTCAAATCGCGCCTCGAGCGCGTTACGAATCTGCCGCTCGACATCCATCGAGACGCAAATGCCGCCCGCGCCGGCCAATTGTTCGATGCGGGAAGCGATGTTCACCCCGTCGCCGTAGACGTCGCCGTCGCGATGAACCACATCGCCGATGTGAATGCCAATCTTGAGTTCGATGCGCCGGTTGGAAGTGACGTCGTGATTCCGTTTGGCCAGGGTGCGCTGGATCTCTATCGCGCATTGCGCCGCTTCTAACGCACTCCCGAATTCGACCAGGAAAGCGTCGCCGATGGTTTTGATTTCGGTGCCATGAAACTGCGGAAAGATTTCGCGCAACAACCGGCGATGTTCCTCCAATAGCTCGAGAGCGACTTTGTCATCGCGTTGGGCGAGCGCGCTGTAGCCCACCATGTCGGTAAACATAATGGCGGCGAGCTTGCGCTCTTCAGTCGGCATCACCCTTTTTAATGATTATCTCAGTAAATGACAATGCCCGACGTGAGCCGCCGGCGCGTCAGGAAAGCTGCGACGTGACCAGACACGAAAGTCAAAACAGTTGAGAGTTGAGTGTTAGTAGTTGAGAGATTGGAGCGGAAATATGTCCAGCAGTTACGAATTCGTGCAGCTTGATGTTTTCACGCGGACACCCCTGACGGGCAATCCGCTGGCGATTTTCACCGATGCGCGAGGTTTGAGCGATCAGCAAATGCAGGCCCTCGCTCGGGAGATGAATCTCTCTGAAACAACCTTCATCCTGCCTCGTGAGCCACAAGTTGAAGCACAGGAGGGGAAGCGGGTCCGCATATTTACAGTGACAGAAGAGTTGCCGTTTGCCGGACATCCGACGCTGGGCACAGCGCTGTATCTACACAGTACGGCAGCTTCTGGCACGGATGAGATCGTCCTTGACCTGAATGTGGGGAAAATTGGTGTCCGATTCAGCACTGACTCAAATCACAGAAGCAATCGCGTCGCCGGCGATGTTTTTGGCGAGATGCGTCAGCGCGATCCAGAATTTGGCCCCACGTTGCCGCCAGACCAAGTCGCCAGTGCCCTCGGGAGTGAGGAAATCGCAGCAGAATGGCCAAGCCAAATCGTGTCGACAGGATTGCCTTTTGCCATTGTGCCGATTCGCGATTCGAAGAGTTTGGCAAACTTGAAGCCTGATCTTGCCAGAGTCGGCGCTCTGCTGGAAGGAACCGGCGCCCACTTTTGCTACTTTATTTCTCCGGAACGCCAGAGCCGGCGTGAAGTGCGCGCCCGCATGTTTTTTTATGGCGGAGAAGATCCGGCTACTGGATCAGCTGCTGGTTGTGCCATTAGTTGGATGGTGCAACATGGCGTAGCAAAATCTGATGAGCAGGTTCTCATCTACCAAGGCGTCGAAGCCCGACGACCCAGTGAAATCTTTGTGCGCGCGACACGCGACGGTGAAGGGGTCACCAACGTTCGAGTCGGCGGATATGCAGTGGAAGTACTGCGCGGAACTGTAAGTTTGGAAAAGTGACAAGTGAGTCGGAGGTGCGAGCCGCACCGGCATTAGACTGGTATTAGCGACGAGTGACGGTAGAGGCTGAAGAAAATCGGAACGTTTTCTTCGTTACCTTCTGTTAGAATTCAGGGGAGGTGGGCCAGGAAATCGTCGACGATTTTCCACGTTTGCTCTGGCTGCTCCAGCCACGGCATGTGCCCACATTTGTCGATGAACGCCAGCGTCGAATTCTTGATCAGCGAGTGCCCTTCACAAATGTTCGCTTCTCCGGCCAGATCTTGCCGCCCTTGAAGAAGAAGCACCGGAGCCAGGATGGTTTTGAGTTTCGGCCGGATGTCATACTTCCCCTCAGCCGTCAGAAACGCTGGAGGAACGCGGAAATTGTAATCCTTGGGATTGAGTTCCATTGCCATCTGCAAAGCCTTCTTTCGATCATAGAAGTAAGCCGAGGCCGCTGCACGGAGACGTTCAAATGCGGCGCGGTCGGAGTCAGCTGCCTCTCGAGACGGCTCTCGCCAAAAGTCGCGGACTTCGATTTCACACGGCGAGAGTCGCGTACTTTGATTGTCAGAGAACACACCGAGGTATTCCGACGTGATTGGACCAGAACCAAGCGTGATTACTGCGCGTACGGCATCGGAGTATGTGCCTGCATAAGCAAGGCCCAGGATCATTCCCCACGAGTTTCCGACCACGATAAATTTCTCAGTGTGCAGTTGCTTGCGGAGGGCTTCGATGTCTTCCATGTAGGCGTTCAGATTGATCGTGGACGAGTCATACCGTGGCAGCTTCGATCTGCCAGTTCCGCGTTGTTCCCACATAATGCATCGGTATTTTTTTCCGAGCTCGTCAGCAACACCTTGCATGGAGTGGATGTCTTCACCCGGTCCGCCACTTAAGACGAGCACATAATCGCCAATCATCGGACCGACGACCCTGTAGAACAGATCGATCCCATCCCGAGTGACCTTGCCGTCGACGAAATTCTGCTGCGTCGCATCGACATCCGCCCAGACTGTGCCGGACAAATTGAGCAGACACGCCGTTACAATCGCGGCGATGTGCGATCTAAATCTTAGTTTACCGGCCATACCAACTATTCCAAACACAACGGTCTGTTTCATAACTACCTCCGATCTCGTTTGGATTTCGCTGTCGAGCCTTTGTGTATCCGGCGTCGACGCTCGGCAGCTGCAGGTGCTCGCGGTTGCTGGAACACGGTTTCGAACACGATAGTTTTAAACCGCTCAAGGGCTGCGGGACTCCGTTCCACTTTCATTCGCAGAATGGCGCCTTCCCAGGACGCCAACAGGAATTCAGCCAGTTCTGTGGCGTCAAAGTGTGAATCAACTTCGCTAGCAGACTGAGCTGCGGCGATGCACGATGCAAACAGTGTTCGCCACTCTCGAAAGATTGAATCGAGCCGTTTGCGTAAAAGTCTGCTGTGAGAACTGACTTGAAGGCTGAAGTCACCGATCAGGCAACCGAGCATCCACCGATCGCGCCCCAGCTTGTCCGTAATGACGTCGAGGTACCGCTTCAGCCGTTGGCGCGGTGTGAGAGTCTCATCGTTTAGAGTTTCGTTCACCAATCTTTTCAAGTAGTCGAAGTACTGGTCGAGCACTTCCACAGCGAAAGCCTCTTTCGAACGAAAATGGTTGGTGAACGAACCTTGAGGGGCGCCGGCCGCGGCGCAAATATCGCGCACGCTCGCTGCGTGATAACCGTACCGAAACAGGACGGGCAGCCCAGCTCGCAAAATTTGGTCACGTAAAGAACGTCTGGCCATTCTCGAGATAATACGTACGTGCGTATTGAACCGTCAACCCTATTCTGCTGCCAAGGCTGAGGTAGAGCTCAATTTCACCAGTCACCGGATTGATTGACACTCAATCAGCCGGCGATATGGTCGGCGACGTGCCGGAGCAAAAGGAGACGCGTCGCGCCAGCCGATATGACGCAGTCATTGCGACCTTTGTTGGATTCCTGGCTCTGTGTGTTTCTGGTTACACCGCTTACATGCAGCGCCAGCAGGTGCGCGCAGCGGTCTGGCCCATCCTCGAATTCGACAGCGGCAATGGGCCTATTCATTTTAGCCTCGCCAACAAAGGCGTCGGACCAGCGATCATTAAGCATGTGATCCTGAAGGTGGATGATCAACCCGTGAAGAATTGGGCCGAGGTGCTCGAAAAAATTCTTGGGCCCGGATATCATCCGGGTGAGGAGAGCGACATGAGCGGTCGTGTGTTCTCGGCGGGTGAATCGACGAACGTTTTCACTCCGCACGATGGGGCGAACAATCCGATCCCTTTCGACAAATCCAATCCACTTTGGGCAAAATTGAATACAGATCGCAGCCGCGTCACGGTCGAGATCTGTTATTGCTCGACGCTCGGCGAATGCTGGATCTTGCGCGGTGGCGGTACGACATTGAGTACCACAACCTCGACACGTCGCTGTCCGACTCGGTCGGCGATTACATTCCAGCAGTAGTTAACAGACGTTGATAGTTGATGCTTGAGAGCTGAGAGCAGACACGCAGCAACCATGCACCGATAACAAACAAAAGGAGCAGTCATCATGGACATGAAACTCGAAGTCATCATCATTCCCGTTTCCGACGTCGATCGCGCCAAAGCGTTCTACGAGAAACTGGGTTTCCGGTTAGATATCGACTATGCCGCTAATGACGACTTCCGGGTTCTACAATTTACGCCTGCCGGTTCAGAGGCATCGATTATCTTCGGCAAGGGAATCACGTCGGCCAAGCGTGGCTCGGCGGACAGCCTGGTTCTCGCCGTGGACGATATCGACGTCGCCCGCGACGACTTGATTACCCGCGGTGTCGACGTAAGCGAGGTCTTCCACTACGTTGGTGGTCCCTTCAATAACGCGGTGAAGAACCCACGCGTCGCCGGCCGCGACCCGCAAGGTCGTTCCTATTACTCGTTTGCCTCGTTCGAAGATCCGGACGGGAACGGCTGGCTACTCCAGGAAATCACGTCGCGGCTTCCCGGTCGGATCGACGCCGCAGCAACGAGGTTCGGTTCGGCGAGCGATCTCGCGAGCGCGCTTCGGCGTGCGGAGGCCGCTCACGGCGAGCACGAGAAACGCACCGGCCAGAGAGACGCCAACTGGCCGGATTGGTACGCCAAGTACATGGTCGCAGAGCAAGCCGGCACGGAGCTGCCGCAATGAGCGGAGAAGTTGAGAGTTGATTGTCGAGGGTTGAGAGAAGGGGATGGAAATAAAACGAGGTGGTTCTCAAGCGTCCACGAAAGGACCAGCTGATTGGTTCACCGGCACAGTTCGCATTGATCCGTTATTCCAAGCACCCGATCCGGCACGCGTGGCCTGTGCGAACGTCACGTTTGAGCCGGGTGCTCGCACCGCCTGGCATACACATCCACTCGGGCAGACGTTGATCGTCACGTCCGGTCTTGGTTGGGCTCAGCGCTGGGACGGACCAACCGAGGAAATCCGGCCAGGTGACGTGGTCTGGTTTGCGCCTAACGAGAAGCATTGGCACGGCGCTACGCCGACGACCGCAATGACGCATATCGCCATTCAGGAGGCGCTGGACGGCAAGCCAGTGGAGTGGATGGAAAAGGTCAGCGACGAACAATATCGCGCCTAACGAGTCAGGAATGCGACTTCAATTATCGAGAAGGCTGGTTAACCGCGCTGTGCGTCACGGCGCAGCGCGTCATGAGATCTCGCCCCAAGCTACGCGACGGCGTCCATAGACCGTCGCTGCAGATGCTTGTTTCCGGATTCGGTTTTCAACAGGAAAGCTTTGGTCTCCAGACCGCCGGCGAACCCGGTTAGCTTGCCGTTGGCACCGATCACCCGATGGCAGGGGACGATGATGGAGATTGGATTTCTTCCGTTGGCCGCTCCGACTGCTCGCACCGCTTTTGGACGCCCGATTTGTCTTGCGATCTCCCCGTAGCTGCGAGTCTCGCCGAAAGGGATGGCCGCCAGCGCGCGCCACACTTGCTTTTGAAATTCGGTTCCGGCGAAATCGAATTTCAGGGAAAATTTCTTGAGTTTGCCTGCGAAGTAATGGTTCAGCTGGCGTTCCGCCTCGAGGAGCACCGGATGATTTTTGTCTTCCATCAACGTTGCGAGGCGGACTCGTTTCGGATCGTCGTTTTCCCACAGGATAGCGGCTAATCCGCGCCCGCTCGCTACCAATTTCAGCCGGCCGACGGGAGACTTCATGGTTTTGTATGAATAAGTCTTGTGCTTGTCTTTTATCGTTTTCATCTCTTTAAGATGAGGCGTTTTTCGAACCACGCTGGCCGTTTTCGGACATCAAACTTAAAATAACCTCATGTCCGAAAATGGCCGGTATCCGGGCCGATCATGGTTTAGGGTAAGGTATGATCAACAGTCACGCTGCCTACAGCGCTCTGACCTCTCGCGATCCTCGCTTCGACGGGATCTTTTTCGTCGGCGTCACCTCCACCGGAGTTTACTGCCGGCCAATCTGTCCAGTGAAAACACCGCTGCAGAGAAATTGCCGTTTCTTCGAAAGCGCGTTCGCCGCGGAGAAAGCATTGTTCCGTCCGTGCCTGCGGTGCCGGCCTGAACTGGCGCCGGGCCAAGCGCCGATCGATAACTCGAATCGCGTCGCTCATCTCATTACGCGTCGCATCGATGAAGGACTGATCGACGAGGGCGCCGGGCTGGAAGAAATCGCGGCGGAGTTTGGAATCAGCTCGCGTCAGTTGCGGCGCATTGTGCAGAAAGAACTTGGGGTGTCGCCAATCGAACTGATGCAGACGCGGCGTTTGCTTCTGGCGAAACAGTTACTCACCGAAACAAAATTGCCCATCACTGAAATCGCGTTCGCGAGTGGCTTCTCCAGCCTGCGCCGTTTCAACGACGCTTTCGGCACGCATTATCGCATGCCGCCGAGTCATCTACGCAAGCGCGCGGCCGAGCACCACGAAGCGATCGACGCAGGCCGCACCTCGACTTTGCAACTGAGTTACCGGCCGCCGTACGATTGGCAGGAAATCCTGAAATTCCTCGGTGCTCGCATGATTCGAGATGTGGAATTCGTGACCGCAGACAGCTATGCGCGCACGGTTCAGTTAGGCAAACGCACCGGCTGGATCAATGTCACGCACGCGCCGGAAAAACGCGGGCTCGTGGTCGAGTTCACGCACGCGCTTGCGCCGGTCCTGCCGGCGTTGTTAGGCAGGCTACGCAACTTGTTCGACCTTACGGCGCGGCCGGATCTGATCGCGGCGCATTTGATGAAAGATAAGTTTTTGAAAAAAAGCGTGACGAAGAATCCGGGCCTGCGCGTGCCCGGCGCGTTTGACGGTTTCGAAATGGCCATCCGCGCGATTCTTGGACAGCAAATCACAGTGAAAGCTGCGACGACGATCGCGGGCCGTTTCGCTGAAGCGTTTGGTGAGAAAATACGGACGCCGTTTCCTGAGCTCACACGACTCTCGCCGCTCGCCGCGCGCATTGCCAAAGCCAGCGTAGGCGACATCGCGAGGCTCGGAATCGTAGGGACGCGCGCGGCGAGTATCCTTGCTTTAGCGCGGGCATTCCAAGCCGGCTCGTTAAAACTCGACGCCGGAGCCAGTCCCGAAGCCGACATCGCGCAGCTAACCGCGCTGCCAGGCATCGGCCAATGGACGGCGCATTACATCGCCATGCGCGCTTCGCGTTGGCCGGATGCTTTTCCGAAGGAAGATATTGCGGTACGCAACAGCCTTGGCCGAGTGAGTACGAAACAAGCGGAACAAATTTCCCAAGCCTGGCGTCCATGGCGTAGCTACGCCGTGATGCATCTGTGGAAGAATCTGCGAAACCATAGCCGAATCATGAGTCAGCGCCGAATCGCATCTAATCGATAAATCCAAAAAAAAGTCTTATGAAAAGAGAAATCATTCGTGTCGAACCTTTGCCGAACGTCGCAAGGCGATGCTGATCGATCTGGTTATCTTCGAGGTCGGCCTATGATGGGAGGGATCTTCGCGATTACTGTGGCTGCGCGTAGAGAGTCCGACTGAGGCGACGACCGAAGAGCACGACAAGAAGACCGCCGCCGGCGGCGATGGCCGCGTGCATGGCCCAAAACTGTACGGGCGTCATCTTTTCGTAGAAGCCGCCGATCCAGCCAATCAGGTTGTTCGAAATGAACAGACTCATGAAGGTGAGTCCCATCAATGTTGCATTCACCTTGGCCGGCGCGGCGCGCGAAACCAAGGCGAGAAGGACGGGCCAGTAGTAAAGGAAGGAAATTCCCAATAAAGCGCTATAGAGGAATGGCCAGATCGGATGAACAGGCGCATCACGCGAAACAAGAATTGCGACGACCAAGATCAGATTGCTTGCGGCTGTGATCCAGGCACCCATGCCGATCTTTGCCAGGTCGTTAGGCTCGCGACGCCGTAATGCCTGGCGGCGCCAGATGCAGAGCACCAGCGGCACGCACAGGACGCTTGAAACCGAGTTGATCGATTGGAACCAAGGCACCGGGATTCGGAAGCCGCCAACATCAAGCGCGACATGCTGTTGAATCCAGACCGGATTCACGTTGAAGACCTGATAGAACGCCGTCGACTGGAAGATTGTAATGATCATTACGGCGATGAGCGCGTAAACGATGCGCTTCTCGACGGCCGTGAGTCGAGTCCCTTCGAACTCCCGTCGCTCCACTCGCGCAGGCAGGTAGCGGTATCCGTACAGATAAGTGGCAAGGCCAAGGAGCATGAAAATCGCGGCGATGCCGAAGCCGTAGTGCCAGCCATAAACCTGCGCGAGCACACCGCAGAGCAAAGGTCCGGCGACTGCTCCGATATTGATTGCGGTACTGAAGATGACGAAACCGCGAGTGCGGCGCGCTTCGTCCTCTGGCGGATAAAGCGCGCCGACCTGCGCCGAAATGTTGCCCTTCAAAAAACCCGAGCCGATGACAAGCAGGAGCAGGGCGAGGAGGAATGATTGATCAAATGTCATCGCGATATGACCGGCACTCATCGAGAGAGCGCCGATCACGACAGCATTCCGCTGTCCGATCCAGCGATCAGCAATCATGCCGCCGAGCAGCGGCGTGAAGTAAACGAAACCGGAGTAAAGTCCGAAAATCTGCGAGGCGAGCGCCTGCGTCGAGAGCGGTCCGACAACTGATTCCAGCGCGGCACGGAATCCAGAAAATCCACTGATATGCTCGACATGTCCCGGCAGCAACAACTGATTTACCATGTAAAGGGCGAGCAGCGCCGTCATTCCGTAATAGGAAAATCGTTCCCATGCTTCGGTGAAGGCGAGGTAGAAAAGCCCTTTGGGATGACCCATGAAGGTTACTTCCTTGGCGCGCGTCAACACGGCTCCCCGTGTGGTTATTAGATCGTGCTCGCCTGCCATTTATGCAGAACCCTAACAGAGGCATGCGCGCAGTTGCTAGCGTTGAACAAGGCGCGAGCGGCAACTATTCTTCGTCAATCGTGATGAACGAGCACCGAATCGCTGATGACGTGATGCTTATGTCGTTTCCGTGGCGGACGCTTGGAATCGATTTCAGGCGAAATGTGACATTGCTTCGACTCGCGGACGGCCGAGTCGTAGTTCATTCCACAGCGCCATTCACTGAGCAGGACATTGCAGTAATCAAACGCTTCGGTGAACCAGGCTGGTTAGTGGAAGCAACGTTGATGCACGACACCTTTGCCAAAGAAGGTCGAGCGGCGCTGCCGAATATTACCTATCTCGCTCCGGACGGTTTCGCGAAGGCGACCGAAGTGCCGACGGAATCTTTATTGCCTCCACCTCAAGAGTGGGATGGCGAGATTGATGTCTTCAAGATCGATGGCGTGCGAATGAACGAGCACGCTTTGTTTCATCGGCGGTCGCGCACGCTCGTGATGGCTGACGTGTTTTTTTCCTTTCCAAAGGAGATTTCCGGGTGGCCGCGTTTTTTTGTGCGGCGTGTCATGCGTATGCCGCGATTATTTGGAATTAGTTCCTTCTATCGTTTATTCGTAATCCGCGACAAGGAAGCGTTTGCTCGTTCCATGAGCGCACTGCTCGCATTAGATTTCGAACGACTCGTGGTGGCTCACTGGCAGCCAGTCGAGACGGACGCGAAACGGGCCGTCGAGCAAGCGCTACGCTAGATAGCGCTTCGATTCTCACCTGAAAGAGGGAATTGGGATTGACTCTGGCGTGGCACTGCAAAATCCCACGCACGCGCATGGACCGCGACTTGATCGTGATCGATAAATTGAGTGAAACGATCGATCCGATTCCTTATAAGGGAGATAACATCAACCATGCATCCAACTACCTACAACGCGAAAGCTTACTCCGCTGCCAGTGAAACATCACCGCTCGCTTCCACCAAGATAGACCGTCGTGAACCGACCGAACGCGATGTGCAAATTGAAATTCTCTTCTGCGGCATCTGCCACTCCGATCTGCATTCTGTCCGGAACGAGTGGAGCGAGTTCATGCCCACTGTGTACCCGATCGTGCCCGGTCATGAGATCGTGGGCCGCGTGACGAAGGTCGGCTCGGCAGTTACAAAGTACAAACCCGGCGATGTCGTCGCGGTCGGCTGTATGGTCGATTCGGATCGTACCTGTCCGCAGTGCAAAGCTGGCTTTGAACAGTACTGCCCGAACATGATCCTCACGTTCAACTCCCCCGATCAGCATCTCGGAGGCAGAACATACGGCGGCTACTCCGAAAGCATCGTTGTTGATGAACATTTTGTTCTGCGCGTTCCTTCGAATCTTAAACCAGACGCCGCTGCGCCGCTGCTCTGCGCCGGGATCACTACATACTCGCCGATGCGCCACTGGGGCGTTGGCAAGGGCAAGAAAGTCGGGGTGGTCGGTCTCGGCGGACTCGGCCACATGGCCGTAAAATTTGCTCACGCCTTCGGAGCCCACGTCGTCGTTTTCACCACTTCGCTTAACAAGAAGGAAGACGCGCTCCGCCTCGGCGCCGATGAAGTCGTTATCTCCCGCAATGCCGGCGAAATGCAAAAGCACGCAGGCAGCTTCGATTTCATCCTCGACGCTGTCTCAGCCGATCACGACATCAATGCGTATATCAACCTGCTCGGCCGCGATGGTAACCTGACGCTCGTTGGCGCTCCGGCGGAACCGTTGCGCGTTCCTGCATTCAGCCTCATCATGCGACGCCGTAGTCTCGCTGGCTCTGCCATCGGCGGCATCACTGAAACGCAGGAGATGCTCGATTTCTGCGGCGAGCATAACCTCACTGCGGATGTCGAAGTTATCCCGATCCAGAAAGTCAACGAAGCTTACGAGAGATTGCTGAAGTCCGATGTGAAGTACCGTTTCTCCATCGACATGGCGTCTCTTAAGTCAGAGTGAGCAGAAAAGTTGATCGTTGATTCGCCTTCGTGCGAAGCTCCGGCGCGACAGGTAGTTTGTAGTTGAGAGCAGCGCTCAGAGCAGAGAAGTTGGAGATTCCGAAGATGCAGAGACGCAAATTAGGAAAGAGTAATCTGGAAGTGTCAGCCATCGGGCTGGGCTGTATGGGAATGAGCTTTGGCTACGGTCCGCCGAAGGACAAGAATGAGATGATCGCGCTGATTCGGGCGGCCGTCGACCGCGGTGTCACGTTCTTCGATACCGCTGAAGTGTACGGCCCCTTCATCAACGAAGAACTCGTGGGCGAGGCCGTCGCTCCTGTCCGTGAAAAAGTAGTGATCGCCACGAAGTTCGGATTCAAATTTGGTCCCAAAGGTGAGCAGATCGGGCTCGATAGCCGACCCGAGCATATCAAGCAAGTTGCTGAAGCTTCGATGAAACGACTAAGGACCGATGTGATCGATCTGTTCTACCAACATCGTGTTGATCCCAACGTGCCAATCGAAGACGTGGCGGGCGCGGTGAAAGACCTGGTACACGAAGGGAAGGTAAAGCACTTCGGTCTTTCCGAAGCGGGAGTGCAAACAATCCGTCGCGCACACGCAGCCCAACCGGTCACAGCGCTCCAAAGCGAATACTCATTGTGGTGGAGAAAACCCGAGGAGGAAGTGTTACCGACGCTCGAAGAACTCGGGATCGGTTTCGTTCCATTTAGCCCTCTCGGCAGAGGTTTTCTTACGGGCAAGATGAACGACAACACTTCGTTCGACAGTTCGGACTTACGCAGTACGCTTCCGCGTTTTACGCCGGAGGCTCGCAAAGCGAATCAGGCGTTGGTTGATCTGCTCGGAGAAATCGCAACGCGCAAGAAGGCGACATCTGCTCAGATCGCGCTCGCCTGGTTGCTCGGTCAAAAGCCATGGATTGCTCCAATTCCTGGCACCACGAAGCTGAAGCGCCTGGAGGAAAATATCGGAGCGGCTGAAATCGAACTTACGGCGAACGATCTTCGCGAAATCGAAAACGCCGCATCAAAGATCAAGGTGCAAGGTGCTCGATACCCGGAAAAGCTCGAGCAAATGACTGGGCGGTAGACAAAGTGATGAGTGATGAGTGATGAGTGACCAGAAGGGTTGAGAGCTGAAGACAGCCCAGTCGTCCGGAAGGAGAGAAAGTGCCCGCAATTTTCGATCGTGTCCTCACAGTAAATCTCATCTTGAACACCGCGATTTTCTATGTTGCGGCTCGGCTGTATTTGCTGCCCTTGGTTCCGCGCGTTCGACCGCAAGGCATTCTTGTTCCCATCCTCCTTTTGCATTCAATGCGACATCTTGGCCTGATGTTCCTGACTCGCGGCGCCACTTTTCCGGGAATGCCGCCACAGTTTGCCTATCCGGCCGCATTTGGCGATCTGATAACTGCCGTCCTTGCGTTCGCAGCAATTCCACTCGTGTTGCGCGGCAGTACTCTCGCCAAGCCGGCGGTGTGGAGTTTCAATATTTTCGGAACTCTCGACCTGCTTGCAGCGATCACCTTCGCCACGATTTACAATGCGCCAGTCGCAATGGGACCAGCCTATTGGATTCCAGCCTTTTGGGTTCCATTATTGTTGGTCACGCATTATGTGACTTTTGTTCTTCTTCGTCGTCGTTGGTAGCTTTGAGTCGCTGCGACCGTTTCTGATCGCAGCTAGCGTCACACGTGGTGTGTCTGTCGACCAGAACCTATCTCGCAAATCGAAACGGCCTGAGGGCAGGCCATCTCCAGCGTTCCGATGGAGTCGGGCCGCCCTCGGCCCGCAAGCAACCGCGCCAAAGTATTTACGAGATGGCTTCTAACGCGTGTTCCAGAATGTCAGCGACCTTTTCAATCGTGTTCCAACTGCGCGTAGTGGCTGGGACACCGAGGAGCTTCTCGATTTTACCGAGGTAACTGATCGCCTTCATCCGACGCCGAGCGAGACCAGACGTTTCAGTGCAGCATCGGCATCGGAGACGCCCCAGTAGACGACTACGCCGCACGAACCCGCGGACGAGGATGGATCGGGATCCAGACCGAGCTCGTAGCCGCCAACGTTGAAGCCAACGTAAAACGGTTGGTCGAAGTAAGGCTGAATCGCCAGGATCTTTGAATGCCACGACTTTCCCTTGGCCAGGTCAGGAGCGTGATAGATGGCCGTGCGAAGGCCCAGAAAGCTTGGGTTGGCAGGCGACGGTTTCACTTGGTTTCAGTTTGACCGCTGGAGGATATAGAAAACATAACCGTAGCTGTCTTCTGAAATTTTAAACGTCTCGATTTCCTTCAGAGTCTCGACGGCAAAATCCCTGACATCGACATTCGAATGATTCACGAGCGATTTCGCGCGCGGTTCGAGAACGTCATAATAATCTTTCACCCATGCTTCTTTGGGAAGCGTGTAGGTGTTGAATATTTTGTAACCCGCTTCTTCTGCTATCGCGATGTTTTGCGGAACAGATTGCATGTCTTGATATTCTGATCGGAAGAATTCCGTCACTGCGTTCGGAATTTGCTCGCGGAGCCAGCACAATTCGGTTACCACCGCGAAACCATTCGGCTTGATCGCTTTTGCCCAGGTGCTAAGCGCGTTGGCGAAGCCGATGTTGTAGGCTGCGCCTTCTGCCCAAAGCAGATCGATTTTTGGAAAGACACTGGGAATGTCTTTCATGTCCATACAGTGGGTGCGTACCAGATGAGCCAGGCCTTTTTCTTTGGCGCGTCGCTTCAGGCGACTTAGGAATGGTTGATACGAATCGACTGCCTGAATTGGTGTCACAAGCTCGCTCGCCAGCACGAACGTTTGACGTCCCGCGCCACAGCCCGCGTCAACAACGACTTCAAACCGGTGTCGCGGCAGAGACTGCAAAACATAAAGACTAAGGCTGTCGTCTCCTGGACTAAGCTTGTCCATATCTGCGAACAACAGGTCAACCGGATTCGGAGTTTTCATCCTACGAGGACGAATTATTGCGCTTTCGCTCTAGCGTCGAGGATCTGCGGCAGCAACGTGTCGCGCACGTAATGCCAATACGGAACAATCTCAAGTGCGGCGCGCGCATTGCGTTCCGCTGCCTCAAAATCGGGCATCCTCTTATTTGCAAACGAATAGGCTAGACTCATCATCAGTTCCGGCTTGCCCCATGACGGTTCAAGCGGGTCATCGCTCGTTTTGATTTTCGAACAGACTTCTAATCCCCGCAGATAATTTTCGATCGCCTTGTCCTGGCCACCGCCGTGCTCGGGAGGAGTGCTCCATAGAATCGGGCCGCGCACCCAAATCAGGCGTGGATTATCCGGCGCCATATCAGTGGCTTCCTTGAGCAGCGGCATGATCTGGCCAACTAATTCTTTCGCGCGCGCCTGGTCTTCCCGGTTCATGAACGCCAGGTAGCCCAAACACGAAAGCGTCCCCACTTTGGCATCGAGGAATGTGGGATCCTTGTCCATCGCGATCTTGAATTCGTCGAGCGCCGTGTTGAGGTGTTGCTCCAGCTCCTTTGGATCGACGGAATCGTTGAAGCCGTTGATGGCCCGCCTCCATTGAGCAAAGCCGCGCCAGTACCGGATTCGCGACACGAGTTCATTGTCTTCCAGAAAAGGCTTTAGATCATCGTAGCCCTTTTGCATCGCGGCTTGGTCGCCCGCGTAGTCCGCGTGTTGAATCTGCGCAACAATCCGGGAGACTTGTTCCCGGTCGTTTGCCGAAATTGTGGGAGTAACAGAAAGCGAAACGAAAGTGGCAATTAAAGCGGTGGCGACCGCGCGATTCTTGTTGGGAGACGTATTGATGTTTTTCATAGATAGCCTTCGTGTTTGTGAACGAAGAGTACGGCCACAGCTCGATTTACCCACAAGAATGTCGCGAGTGGTCGCGGAAGAGTCGCGAAAATGTGGAATCAGGGCGCGACCGACGCGCAACTAAAGTGGTTTGCCCAGAAGCTCGAACAATTTGTCCTTGTAGCTTCGGCTAAGCGTAAGCTTTGTTCCGTCTTCCAAGAGTATGGAGTGCTCTCCGCTAAACAGCGGTTGCAATTCTTTAATCCGTTCGACGTTGACAATAGCCGAGCGATGGATCCGGCTGAATTTTCTTGGATCGAGTTGTGCCTCCATCGCGTTTAACGTTTGTCGCACCATCGGACTGACTTTGCCCGTATGCAGGTGCACATATTTATCGTCCGCTTCTATCCAATTAATCTCGTCAGTACTCAGGAAAGTGATGCGCCCGCCCGTCTTGATCACAAGGCGCTCCAGGTATTGCGGCTTGTTCTTGATACTCTCCAGTAGTGCGCTCATCTGGAGACGTCCGTCTTTCTGACGCCGGGAACGGAACCGCTCTTTCGCATGCTGAATCGCGTCCTTGAATCGCGCCTGGTCGAAAGGCTTTAAGAGATAGTCGAGCGCGTGAAGCTCGAATGCTCGAATGGCATATTGTTCGTAGGCTGTGGTAAAGATTATCTCTGGCAATTGATCGACTCCGATCGATTCGAGGACAGCGAACCCGTCCATCTCCGGCATCTGCACATCGAGGAAGACAACGTCGGGGTTCTGTTTCCTGATCATCGCGACGGCGTCTTTGCCATTACTGCATTCGCCGACAATTTCGACATCGTGATTATCCTTTAACATTCGACGGATAAATTTCCGCGCGAGCGCTTCGTCGTCAGCGATCAAAGCTCTAATCGGCGCATTCTTCATGTCTCTTGTTGCTCCATTGAAAAATCCGCCTCTCGCTGGAACGGGATTTCCATCACGACGGTTAGTCCTCCGTCTTTGCTGTTCATAAGTTCAAAACGAAAATCAGATCCGTAGATTTGATTGAGCCGCGCGCGCACGTTGCTCAAACCTACCCCCTGTTTCTCGATCAAGTCGCCGTTCGAGACTATCCCTGGCCCGTTATCTTTTACTTCAAGCCGGAGCGAGCCGTTCAGGCGCTTTGCTTCAATGTGGATACGACCTGGCGTTGCGCGAGGGGCGATCGCATGTTGGATCGCATTCTCGACCACGGGTTGCAGAATAAGATGAGGGACTGCCGCAGAGAGCGTCGTCGGTTCGATTTCAAACGCGACGGTTAGCCGATCTCCAAAGCGCACCTGTTCTATTTCCAAATAAGTGCGAAGGAATTCGATTTCTTCTTTAAGGGTGACCAACTGCTGCTCGGAATTCTCGAGAGTTAGTCGGAGGAAGTCGCCGAGCCGCGCAATCATGCTGTTTGCTTTTGATGGGTCTTCCAAAACGAGTGATGAGATCGAGTGCAGCGTGTTAAAAAGGAAATGCGGATGAAGTTGCATTTTCAGGGCTCTGAGCTGCGCCTGGGCGAGTTGGGTTTTGAGAGATGATTGCGCCAACTCGCTCGCCCGAAAGTTTTGATAATACAGCAGCGCATGCACCGCGATTACGATCAGCGAAGCGATAATCAAATCGATATAGAATCCGAACCCGAAATAGGCGCGGTAACAGTCGATGAGTGCGGGGAACTGTCGCCTCAGGCGGGGAGTGATGAACCAAAGGACGGCAAGGTGAATAATTTGATGAATGCCGGCGAATGAAACTAGCGCCGGGAAATGAAGAAACAGGTTACGAAGATTGAGAGGACGGAGTTCGATTGGAAAGCGGCGGCTGAAACGAAAAATGAGCGGGGAAAGGATCGCCCAAAGATAGAATTGGACCAGATTCAGCCTGAGCGCAGAGACGAAATCGAATTCTTTATTATTTTCACCAACCGCAGCCGCATACGAAACCGCCGCGAAGATAACGCTCACCAGCGTACAACCGCCGAAAACAAATGCCGCTCTGCGCCAGTTTGTTTTGAGGTAGCCCATGACGACTCACCCAGATTATATCAACGCGGCATTTAAAGGAGGATCCTTCCAAAAAAATGTCGTGAGTGGTCGCGAAAACGGCGCGAACTCACCGGATCAAGGCATGATTAGCACTCGACTAAAGCGGTGTTCCCAGAAACTGGAACAATTTGTCCTTATGGTTTCGGCTGAGTGTCAGCCGCGTGCTCTGCAGCTCGGCACCGCTGCTCCGCAACGGACGCATCTAAAACTATGCTGATGACGATAAAATTTTTTCAGTTTTGCCTGAGTGAGTTGAACCTGCCGCGACAGACGGCGGCGTCATGAGACGCGCAGACCGATGAGCGAATGTGATCAAGAAACGAATCAACCCGCGCGACTGAACTCCGGTATGGAAGTCACCGGTTCTGGTCAGAAAATTGCCGGCTCAAAAGCTTCAAAGGTGAGAGCGTCGGCAAACGGGCTGATCTCAAGCAATGACACGCATCTGGATAGATCTTAACAGAACACGGGTGCCAAACGCAAGAGGACCAGCGGAAAAGCTGAAAGGCCGAAAAACTGAAATGCTCAGTCGCGAAGAATTTTCGCGACTTTTTCGATCGTGTTCCAGCTGCGTGTGGTGGCGGGCACACCCAGAAGTTTCTCGATCTTGCCGAGGTAGCTGATCGCCTTCATCTGTCGGCGATAGAGACCCAGGACGAATCTGTCTTGGACCGCAATTATTTTCAGCAGCCAGTCCTCATCTGAGGGGAGGCTGAGAGGAAGCGCAGGCCGCGCAGGAAGTCGTTTCGCTAATACATTCACAAACCGAGTTATGTTGGGACCAGATGGTTGTCGTGCGAATGGATTTTTTGATGTGAGCTTAATGATGTCGCGTGCGGGACAAATCATGATCTCGCATTTGAATGGCAACTTTCGAGCGAACGCAGCGCGTAGAGTCGATTCACTCACATCTTCGCGCACCACGAACGTGCCCACCGCGCCGATATTCACGACACCAAACTTCGCCAGCTGCTTGGCGATGGCAGCCGGTTGACATCGATTCGCCCCACCGACGTTCACCGCACGAAGAAATACCACCCAGTGCATGCGAGCCATCTATTATAGGAGCAAGAAGCGTGGAGCAACAAGCGAGGACTCTGAAGGAAGTTGAGCGTCGATAGTTGGGAGTTAGACACAGGCACGTTCGACGCTAACCGATCGGGCGGTACGGTGCCGGCATTTACTGTGCGCGTAGGGCGATAATGGGGTCGACCTTCGTTGCGCGCAGTGCCGGAAGGTAGCTGGCGAGGATTGCGACGGCGAGCAACACCAGTGAGATGCCAAAAAAAGTGACTGGATCTGTCGCACTGATACCGAACAGCAAACTTTGTAGTACTCGCGTCAGAAGAAATGCTGCCGCCAACCCAAGCATCATACCTATGCTCACTAGTTTGAGTCCTTGGTTGATTGTCATTTTCAATACGTCGGCCCGTCGCGCACCGAGCG
>Ga0209059_1000395_pt1 | contig 19834 bp, 19 predicted proteins | sample GraSoiAngelo_151_FD_186165 | JGI IMG/M metagenome (GOLD analysis project Ga0209059, IMG submission 186165) | Grasslands soil microbial communities from the Angelo Coastal Reserve, California, USA - 14_1009_12_20cm (SPAdes) (version 2) | ecosystem: Environmental > Terrestrial > Soil > Grasslands ...
GGCGCACCCCGAAAGCGAAAGCTCTGCCGCCGCGGCCCCGTGCGGTGCGGGACAGCGTCAACCGAACTGGCGCGCGATGTCGTTGTAGAGCGCGACACCCATCAGAACGATGAGGAGCGCGATGCCGAGCTGCTGTCCGAGAGCCTGCGCGCGCTCCGACAAGGGGCTGCCCTTCAGCCACTCCACCAGCTGGAACACGATCTGTCCGCCGTCCAGGATCGGAATCGGCAGCAGGTTGAGGAATCCCAGCGACAGCGAGATCAGCACCAGGAAGCCGAGAAACGGCGCGAGGCCTGCCTCGGCCGAGTCGCCGGCGAACTCGGCGATCGACAGCGGGCCGCTCAGGTTCTTCAGCGACACGCGCCCGAGGAGCATCCGCCAGAAGAGGCGCGCCTGGAGCACGGTCATGGTCCAGGCCTCCTCGCCGGCGCGCGCGAGCGCGACGGCGGGACCGAGATCGGTATGGCGCAGCATGCTCTCCGGGTAGCCCGAGCCCTTGGGCTGCATGACATGGATGCGCCCCAGGCGCTTGCCGCCCACCGGCTCGCTCTGGACCTCGAGCTGCACGCGGTGGGCGACCCCGCCTCGGGCGTAGTCGATGGTCACCCGCTCGCCGGGGTGGGCGCTGATCAGCGCGACGATCTCGCGGAAGTCGTGCACGGAAGTGCCGTCGATCGCCTCGATGTGGTCCCCGGCGCGCAAGCCCGCGCGCGCCGCCGGCCCGTCGGGCATCACCTGCCCGAGCACCGGCGGCAGCGGCGGCGTCCAGAACGTGAATCCGAGGCCGCGAAAGAGCTCCGCCGGCTCGGTGAGGCGGCGGCGCTGCTCGGCGTCCGGCACGCGCAGTCTCGCGGAGCGCAGCTCGCCCGAGCTCGCGCGCACGGCGAGATCCGCTTCCCCACGCGAGCTCATGGCGTCGAGCAGCCCAAACACCACGTCGCGCTCGCCCGCCACGGCGGCGCCGTTGACGGCGCGGATCTCGTCTCCCGCGCGCAGGCCCGCCGCGCCGGCCACCGAGCCCGAAAGAACCTCGCCGACGAGCGGCCGGATCTCGGTGACGCCGTTCGCCCACAGCATCCCCCACAGCACCAGCACCGCGAACAGGATGTTGAAGGCGGGACCCGCGAGCAGCACCACGATGCGCTGCCACGGCGGCCGGCGCGTGAAGGAGCGCGAGAGCTCGTGCGGCGCCACGGGACCCTCGCGCTCGTCGAGCAGCTTCACGTAGCCGCCGAGCGGCACCGCCGCCACCACGTATTCGATGCGATCGGCGCCGGCGATGCGCTTGAGCAGCGGCCGGCCGAAACCGACCGAGAAGCGCAGCACCTTGAAGCCGAGCCGCCGCGCGACCCAGAAATGCCCGAACTCGTGCACCGTGACGAGAACTCCCACGGCGACCACGAACCACAGCGCGTACCAGACGAGACTCATGCGTGAGCGCCTCTATTCGATTCGTTTCTCGTGATGTCGACGATCCGCTCACGCGCGCGAAAGCGGCTCTCCGCGTCGGCGGCCAGCACGTCCTCGAGCCCGCCGATCGCTCCCCCTCCGGCGCCCCGCTCAACTACCGCTTCAATGACCGCAGCGATGCCGGGAAAGTTCAATCGGCGCTCGAGGAACGCCTCGACCGCCACTTCGTTCGCGGCATTGAGCACGACGGGGTGCAGCCCACCGGCGCGCGCGGCGGCCTGCGCCAGCGCGAGGCACGGAAACTTGTCGCTGTCGGGAGCGCGGAAATCGAGCCGTCCCGCCTTGAGCAGGTCGAGGAATTCGACTCCCGAGCCGATCCTCGCCGGCCAACCGAGCGCGTGCGCGATCGGCGTGCGCATGTCGGGCGCCGAGAGCTGCGCGAGCACCGAGCCGTCGACGTATTCGACCATCGAGTGGACGATGCTCTGCGGGTGCAACAGGATCTCAACCTGCGCCGGCGTCACCCCGAACAGCAGGCACGCCTCGATGAGCTCCAGTCCCTTGTTCATGAGGGTAGCGGAGTCGACCGAGATCTTGCGGCCCATGATCCAGTTGGGATGCGCGATCGCGGCCTCGGGTGTGACCGCATCGAGCGCCTCGCGCGGGGTATCGCGGAACGGCCCGCCGGAGGCCGTGAGCAGCAGCCGCCGCACCCCCGGCGGCGCCACGCCGGGGCTCACGGGCGGCGGCAGGCACTGGAAGATCGCGTTGTGCTCGCTGTCGATCGGCAGCAGCGTCGCCCCCGAGCGGCCCACTTCCTTCAGCAGCAGCGGGCCGGCCATCACGAGGGCTTCCTTGTTCGCGAGCAGCAGCCGCTTGCCGCTGCGGGCCGCCGCCAGAGTGGAACGCAGGCCCGCGGCGCCCACGATCGCGGCCATGACACACTCGACCTCGGGCGCCTGCGCGATCTCGTCCAGCGCCGCAGCGCCGGCGAGCAGACGCGTCCGCGGCGCCGCCCCGCCGACGAGGGCGCGCAGCTCCGCGGCCGCGCGCTCGTCGGCGAGCGCCGCGTAGTCCGGCTGCCAGGTGCGCACCTGCTGCGCGAGCCTCCCGGAGTTGCTGTTCGCGGCGATCGCCACCAGGCGGAACCGGTCGCGATGCCGCGCGAGCACGTCGAGGGTGCTCTCGCCCACCGAGCCGGTCGAGCCGAGCACCGCGACGCCGATCACCTCACGACTCCGAGCAGCGTCAGGCCGAGCAGCAGCACCGGGGCCGCTCCCGTCAGACTGTCGATGCGATCCATGACTCCGCCGTGCCCGGGAAACACGCTGCCGCTGTCCTTCATGCCCGCGAAGCGCTTCAAGAGACTCTCGGTGAGGTCGCCGATGATCGAGAAGCCGACCGCGGTCACGCACAGCGGCAGAAACATGAGCAGCGGCACGCGAAACCAGAGGCTCCCCCCGACCGCGACCAGCGAGCTCAGTCCGATCCCTCCCAACACTCCCTCCCAGGTCTTGCCGGGCGACACTTCGGGCGCGAGCCGGATGCGTCCGAAGCGCCGGCCGCAGAAGAAAGCGCCGATATCGGCCATCCACACGAGCACGAACGCGAACAGCACCCATTCGGCGCCCTGCGGCGGCGCGTACCGCAGGCGCGCCAGCGCGACCCACGCCGGCACCAGCGCCAGGATCCCGGCGGCCCCGGCCGACCAGGGCGAGACGCGCCGCGGCGCGAACGCGATCCAAAGGAGCGCGGTCAGCCACCAGAGCACCGCCACCGCGAGCAGGAGCGAGCGCCCGCCGGGGCTCGCCGAGACGCGCCAGGCGAGCGCCAGCAGGGCCGCGACCAGCAGCACGTACGCGCCGCGCGCGCTCGTGGCGGGGACGCGCAGGAACGCGGACCATTCCCAGGCTCCGGCGAGCACCACCGCGGTCACCACCGCGCGCGTCGCCCACGCCGGCAGCCACAGCACCACCGCCAGCAGCACCGCCGCCAGCACCACCGCGGTGAGCACCCGTGTGCGCAGCGCCTCGCTCACGGTGCCCTCAGCCTTTCGCCGCCGCCGGACATTGCGCCGACAGTTGGCCGAAGCGCCGCTCGCGGCCGGCGAAGAACCCGAGCGCTTCCTCGAGATCCCCCACGGAGAAATCCGGCCATAGCCTCGATGTGAAATACAGCTCCGCGTATGCGAGCTCCCAGAGCAGGAAGTTGCTGATGCGGTACTCGCCTCCCGTTCGGATCAGCAGCTCCGCCTCCGGCACTCCCCCGAGAGCGAGACTCGAGCCGAAGACTGCCTCGCTGATCTCCTCCGGTCGCAGAGCCCCGCTCGAGCATTCCCTCGCAAGTCTTTGAGCTGCCTGAATGATATCCCAGCGCCCCCCATAGCTGACCGCGACCTGGAGCTTGAGGCCCGCATTGGCGCGGGTGAGCTCCTCGGCGGCGGCGATGCGGCCCTGCAGCCGTACGGAGAGATTGCGGCGCTCGCCGATGAACCTGAGCCGCACCCCTTGCCCGTGCAGCTCCTCGACCTCGCGCTCGAGCGCCTCGATGAAGAGGCCCATCAGGCTCCCCACCTCGTCCGCGGGCCGTCCCCAGTTCTCGCTCGAGAAGGCGAAGAGTGTGAGCGCCTCGACGTCGCGCCGCGCGCACTCCTCGATGCACATGCGCACGGGCTTGAGCCCCGCGCGGTGCCCGGCCGGACGCGGCAGAGCGCGCGCGGCCGCCCAGCGGCCGTTGCCGTCCATGGTGATCGCGATGTGCCTCGGTACGGGCTTTGCGGTGGCGGCGTCCATCAGACCTGCATGACCTCCTTTTCCTTCGCGGCGAGCAGCGCCTCGATGTCGGCGATGTGCTTGTCGGTGAGCTTCTGCACCTCGGTCTCGGCGCGGCGCTCGTCGTCCTGAGACACCAGCTTTTCCTTCAGCTCCTCCTTGATGTGGTTCATGACGTCGCGGCGCACGTTGCGCACCGCGACCCGGGCGTTCTCCGCATCGTGCCGGAGCACCTTCGTGATCTCGCGGCGTCGCTCCTCGGTGAGCGGCGGCATGGGAATGCGGATCACGGTGCCCGCGGTCATCGGCGTGAGCCCGAGGTCCGACTTGAAGATCGCCTTCTCGATCGCCTGCACCACGCTCTTCTCCCACGGGGAGATGACGAGCGTCCGACCCTCCTCGACCGCGATGCTCGCCACCTGCTGCAGCGGCACCTCCGAGCCGTAATAGTCGACCTTCAGGTGCTCGACGAGGCTCGGGTGCGCCCGTCCGGTACGCAGCTTCTTCAGATCCGCCTGGAAGGTCTGAACACACTTGCTCATGCGCTCGCGCGCGTCTTTCTTGAGGTCTTCGAGCATGGTTGCGTCTCCTCGATCCGGCGCGCCCCGTTGGGCCCCTCACTCGAACGTCACGGCCGTGCCGACTTCCTCCCCGCGCACGATGCGGGTGAGATCCCCGGGATTGTTGAGATTGAACACCCGCAAAGGCAAGCGGTTGTCGCGGCACATGACGATGGCGGTGGCATCCATGACGTTGAGCTTGTCGGCGAGCACCTTGTCGAATGTCAGGTGCGCGTAGCGGCGGGCGGAGGGGTTGCGCAAGGGGTCGTCGGAGTACACCCCGTTCACCTTGGTGGCCTTCAGCAGCACCTCGGCGTTGATCTCGATGGCGCGCAGCGCCGCCGCCGTGTCGGTGGTGAAGAAGGGATTCCCGGTGCCGGCGGCGAAGATCGTGATGCGCCCCTTCTCGAGGTGACGCACGGCGCGGCGCCGGATGTAGTCCTCGCAGACCTCGTTGATGCGGATCGCGGACATGACGCGCACGTGCACCCCGAGGCTCTCGAGGGCATCCTGCAGGGCGAGCGCGTTCATCACCGTGGCGAGCATGCCCATGTGGTCGGCCGCCACGCGGTCCATGCCGGCACGCGCGAGTCCCGCGCCGCGGAAGATGTTGCCGCCGCCGATCACGAGCGCGAGCTGGACATCCATCTCACGGATCTCCTGCAGCTCCCCCGCGATGCGCCGGATGACCGCCGGCTCGATGCCGTAGTCCCCGTCGCCCATCAGGGCCTCACCCGAGAGCTTCACCAGGATCCTCGAGTAGCGCACCGTGGCTCGCGTCATCTCAAAACCTCCGCCGATGGAAAAAACCCCGCGCTCGGCGGGGTCCCACGAAATCGACGAGTCGCCTCCTCAGTGCACCTTCGTGTCCTTGCCCTTGTCCTTGCCCTTGACCTGAGCCATCACGTCGGCGACGAAATCCTCGGTTTTCTTGTCGAGACCCGCGCCGACCTCGAAGCGCTCGAACGCCACCACCTCGGCCCCGGCGCTCTTCAGGAGCTTCTCGATGGAGACGTCCGGATCCTTGACGAACGCCTGTCCGGCGAGGGTGACCTCGTTCAACGCCTTGCGCAAGCGCCCTTCGACCATCTTGGCGACGATCTCCGGCGGCTTGCCCTCGCTCTTGGCCTGCTGGGTGAGAATGTCGCGCTCGCTCGCCACCACCTCGGCCGGCACGTGCGTCGTGGAGAGATAGCGGGGATTGCTCCACGACACGTGCATCGCCAGATCCCGCGCGAGCTCCGCGCTCCCCCCCTTGAGCGCGACGAGCGCGCCGATGCGTGTGCCGTGCACGTAGGCGCCGAGGTGCTCCGGGGCGGTCAGCAGCGCCACGCGGCGCACGCTGATGTTCTCGCCGATCTTCGCGATGAGCGCGCGCCGGCGCTCCTCGACGCTCTCACCCGAGCCGAGCCTGGTCTCGAGCAGCACGGCCAGCTCCGCCGCGCGCGCCTTGAGCGCCGCCTCGCCCACCGCCTTGGCGAAGGCGCGGAAGTCGTCGCCGCGGGCGACGAAGTCGGTCTCGCAGTTGATCTCGACCATGGCGGCGGCGCGCGCATCCGCGCTGCGCTCGATGACGATCACGCCCTCGGCGGCCACGCGCGCGGCCTTCTTGTCGGCCTTGGCGAGCCCTTGGCGGCGCATGAGCTCCGCGGCGGCATCGAGGTCGCCCTTGGTCTCGACGAGGGCCTTCTTGCACTCCATCATGCCGGCGCCGGTGCGCTCGCGGAGCTGTCTGACTGCATCTGCTGTGATGTTCATGGGGAAAAGCGGTTCCTCGGGAGCTTAAGGATTGCCGACGCTATTCGCCCGAGCCGGGGCCGGCGGGGCCGCGGCCCTTGCGCCGGCCCACGCTGACGCTCGGCCGGCGCGTCAGGGTGTCGGAGACGGGGGCGACGCCCGCGGCGGCGGCGGCGGCCTCCGCCGCCTCCTCGGCCTCGAGCTCATCATCCTCCGCGGGCAGCTCCTCCGCGGTCAGCTCCTTGGCGGCAGCGGGCGCGAGGGGCTTCACCGGCGGGAGCTTGCGCCGCGCCGGCGCCTTCTTGCGCACGGCGGCCTGAGGCCGCCTGGCGCCGCGCGCCGCCTTCTTGCGCGGGTTGCCCGCCTCATCGAGCTCGACGAACTCGTCCTCCCCGACCGCGACCTGGGGCACCGCTTCCTTGCCCTCGAGCACCGCGTCGGCGATGCCGGCGGCGTACAGCTGGATCGCGCGCATGGCGTCGTCGTTGCCCGGGATCACGTAATCGATGCCGTCGGGCGAGCAGTTGGTGTCGACGATGGCCACCACCGGAATGCCGAGCTTTTTCGCCTCGTGAATCGCGATGATCTCGTGCCCGACGTCGACCACGAAGAGCGCATCGGGAAGCGACTCCATGCTCTGGATGCCGCCGAGGCTTCTCTCGAGCTTGTCCATCTCGCGTCGCAGCTGGGTCGCCTCCTTCTTGCCGCGCTTCTCGAGCGCGCCCGAGGCGGCGAGCTCGCGGATCTCCGAGAGCCGCTTGATCGACTGGCGGATGGTCTTGAAGTTCGTGAGCATGCCGCCGAGCCAGCGCTGGTTCACGTAGGGCTGCAGGGCGCGCTCGGCTTCCTTCTGGATCGACTCGCGCGCCGAGCGCTTGGTGCCGACGAACAGCACCTTGCCGCCGTCGGCGATCACTCCCCGGATGAACTGCGCAGCTTCCGAGTACATCGGCTGCGTCTTCTCGAGATTGATGATGTGGATCCTGTTCCGCTCGCCGAAGATGAAGGGGGCCATCTTCGGGTTCCAGAAGCGGGTCTGATGTCCGAAGTGGACTCCCGCCTCCAGCATCTGTCGCATGGACACGCCGGGCATGAAGAAACTCCTGTGCGGGTTGAGCCTCCGCGCATCCCCCTGACCATCCTCCGGCGGGCCGCGAGGCCTCAGACCCAAGGAGGACACCCAGTCAGCGGGTTACCGATGCGCGTGTGGGTTGCGTTGCCAAAAAAGGCCGCGCTTTATACCATGAAGACCTCGTTGGAACAATGTCTTACGCTTGCCTGGCGCGCCCTTGTTCCGGTGGCGCCGCAACCCCATTTCGCACCCCTATGCACGTCACGATCAAGACCCCCGAGGAGCAGGAGAAAATGCGGGTCGCCGGGCGCCTCGCGGCCGACGTGCTCGACATGATCGGCGAGCACGTGGTGCCGGGGGTGACCACGGAAGAGCTCGACCGGCTCTGCCACGACTACATCGTGAACGTGCAGCGCTCGGTGCCCGCGAACCTCAACTACCGCGGCTTCCCGAAGACCATCTGCAGCTCGGTGAACCACGTGGTCTGCCACGGCATCCCGAATGACCGCCGGCTGAAGGCCGGCGATATCGTCAATATCGACGTCACGGTGATCCGCGACGGCTTCCACGGCGACACCAGCCGCATGTACCTCGTGGGCAAGGCGGCGCCGCACGCGCAGCGTCTCTCCGAAACGTGCTTCGCGGCCATGTGGCGCGGCATCGAGGCGGTGCGACCCGGGGCGCGCCTCGGCGACATAGGCCACGCCATCCAGAGCTTCGTCGAGGGGAACGACTATTCGGTGGTGCGCGAGTACTGCGGTCACGGCATCGGGCGCGTCTATCACGAGGACCCGCAGGTGCTGCACTATGGCGAGCCCGGCACGGGACTCGAGCTCGAGCCCGGCATGACCTTCACCATCGAGCCGATGGTGAACGCCGGCAAGCGCCACGTGCGCTTGCTCCCCGACGGCTGGACCGTCGTCACCAAGGACCACTCGCTCTCCGCCCAGTGGGAGCACACGGTGCTCGTGACCGAGACGGGGAGCGAGGTGCTCACTCTGCCCGCGAACGGCGCGGATCACTAGCCGCCCGCACATGGGTGCCTGGGACTCAGAGCTGCTCGAGGACACGCGTCCCGCCACGCCCCCGCCGATCTCCTGGCCGCTGCTCGAGACTCTCCCGGCACGGCTCGCCGCCGGGCGCGAGCCGGCCGCGTGGCGCGAGCTCCTGCGCTCGGCCCACGAGGAGCTCAAGGCGCGCTTCCTCGCCTCGGAGCCCGTCGAGGAGCTCGTCCACTCGCGCGCCGCGCTCGTCGATACGGTGCTGCGCGAGGCGTGGAGCCGCCACTGCGCCGCGCTTCCCGGCTGGGCTCTGGTGGCGGTGGGCGGCTACGGGCGCGCGGAGCTCCACCCCTGCTCCGACATCGACATCCTGCTGCTCGCGCCGCGCTCGCCCGACCCGCGCGGCGGCGGCGCGATCGAGGCGCTGGTCGCGTTCCTCTGGGACATCGGCCTCGAGGTCGGTCACAGCGTGCGCACGGTGGCCGAGTGCGCCGAGGAATGCGTCGGCGACGTCGGTGTCATGACGACGCTGCTCGAGGCGCGCCTCGTCGCGGGCGATGCGGAGCTGCTCGCCGCGATGCGCCAGGCTCTCGCGCCCGAGCGACTCTGGCCGGTGAAGCAGTTCTTCGAGGCCAAGGTGCGCGAGCAGGCCGCGCGGCACTTGAAGGCCAACGACACCGCCTACAACCTCGAGCCCAACGTCAAGACCGGGCCCGGGGGGCTGCGCGACATCCAGACCATCGCCTGGGTCGCGAAGCGTCACTTCGGCGCCGAGACCCTCGACGGGCTCGCGACCCACGGGTTCCTCTCGGTCGCGGAGCTGCGCCGCCTCGAGCAGGCGCAGGCGTTTCTGTGGAAGGTGCGCTTCGGGCTGCACACCCTCACCGGGCGGCGCGAGGACCGGCTGCTGTTCGACTACCAGATCCGCCTGGCGCAGAGCTTCGGCTATCAGGACGCCTCCTACACGCTCGCGGTCGAGCAGTTCATGCAGCGCTACTACCGCACGGTCATGGACGTGAGCCTGCTCAACGAGCTGCTGCTGCAGCTGTTCCGCGAAGCGATCCTCTCCGAGAGCGAGCCGCCGCGGCCGCTGAATGCGCGCTTCCAGGTGCGCAACGGCTCCCTCGAAGCGGTCAGCGAGGACGTCTTCCAGCGCAGCCCCGCGGCGCTCCTCGAGCTGTTCGCGCTGCTGCAGCAGAACGAGGGACTGCACGGCGTGCGCGCCTCGACCATGCGCGCGGTGGCGAAGAGCCTGTGGCTCATCGACGAGGAGTTCCGGCAGAACCCGCGCCATCACCGTCTGTTCCTCGAGATCCTGCGCTCCCCGGTCGGCGTCACGCACGAGCTGCGACGCATGAATACCTACGGCGTGCTCGGCCGCTACATCCCCGCCTTCGGGCGCGTCGTCGGGCGCATGCAGTACGACCTGTTCCACGCCTACACGGTCGACGCGCACACGCTGTTCGTGGTGAGCAATCTGCGCCGCTTCGCGATACCGCGCTACGATCACGAGCTCCCGGAAGCCTCGCGTGTCATGCAGGAGCTGCCGAAGAGCGAGATCGCCTACCTCGCGGCGCTCTTCCACGACATCGCCAAGGGCCGCGGCGGCGATCATTCCGAGCTCGGCGCCGTCGAGGCCGAGGCTTTCTGTCTCGAGCAGGGCCTGTCGCAGTACGACGCGCGCCTGGTCGCCTGGCTGGTGCGTAATCACCTCGCCCTCTCGATCACCTCCCAGAAGCAGGACATCGGCGACCCGCAGGTCATCAATGCGTTCGCGCACAAGGTCGGCGATGAGACGCACCTCGACTACCTCTACGTGCTCACCTGCGCGGACGTGCGCGCCACGAATCCGAAGCTGTGGAATTCCTGGAAGGCATCGCTGTTCAGCGATTTCTACCAGCGCGTGAAGCGGGCGCTGCGCCGCGGACTCGAGAGCCCGATCGATCCGGAGCATCTGGTGCGCGAGACGCAGGACGCCGCGCGGCGGCTGCTGCTCGAGCGCGGCGTCGCCGAGCGCGACATCGCGGGCGCGTGGGCGCGCTTCTCGGCGGGCTACTTCCTGCAGCACTCTCCCGAGGAGGTCGCCTGGCACGCGCGTCTCCTCGCCGACCGCGACGCGGCCTCCGACGAGCCGCTGGTGGCGCTCGATCCGCGCAGCGTCCGCGGCACGACCGCGGCGCTGATCTTCGCGCGCCCGCGCCGGCACGGCTTCGCGCGCACCACCGCGGCGCTCGATCAAGTCGGACTCAACATCGTGGATGCGCGCATCACGCCGACCGGCGACGGCTTCAGCCTCGACCTGTATCACCTGCTCGAGGACGACGGCGCGCCGATCACCGACACCGACCGGCTGACCGAGATCGAGCAGGCGCTGTGGCGCTCGCTCCAGGGACCCGCCGATGCGCCGTTCGCGGTGTCGCGGCGCGCGCCGCGCCAGGCACGCATGTTCAGCACGCCCACGCAGATCGCGATCAGCGTCGATGAGCGCAACCGCCGCTCGGTGCTCGAGCTGACCTCCGGCGACCGTCCGGGCCTGCTGTGCGAGGTCGGCAGGGTGCTGATGGAGGAGCGCGTCGAGCTGCAGGCCGCCAAGATCATGACCGTCGGCGAGCGCGCCGAGGACGTCTTCCATCTCACGGACTTCGACAACTGCCCGCTCACGCCCCAAGCCGCCGAGCGGCTGCGGGACCACCTGGTGCAGGCGCTCGATGAGCGTCAGGCGGCGCTGCGCGAGCCGCACCCGGCCTTCGGTGCCGCACGATGAGCGACCCCGGCAGCCTCAGGGCCGTCATCGATGCGGCATTCGAGCGCCGCGCCGAGCTCGGCCCGGGGAATGTGCCGCCCGACCTCGAGAGCGCGCTCGAGGAATGCCTCACGCTCCTCGACAGCGGCGAGGCGCGCGTCGCGGAGCCGGGCGCGGGCGGCTGGGTCGTGAACGAGTGGCTGAAGAAGGCGGTGCTGCTCTCGTTCCGCACTCGCGAGAACGTGGCCATGGACGGCGGCTTCACGCGCTTCTACGACAAGGTGCCCCTCAAATACGCGCTCGCTACGGAAGAGCAGCTGCGTGCCGGCGGCGCCCGCATCGTGCCGCACGCGGTGGTGCGTCGCGGCGCCTACATCGCGCCGAACGTCGTGTTGATGCCGAGCTACGTCAACATCGGCGCCTGGGTCGGGTCCGGCACCCTGGTCGACACCTGGGCGACGGTGGGCTCGTGCGCCCAGATCGGCCGCAACGTGCACCTCTCGGGCGGGGTCGGTATCGGTGGCGTGCTCGAGCCGCTGCAGGCGAGCCCGACCATCATCGAGGACGACTGCTTCATCGGGGCGCGATCGGAGATCGTCGAGGGCGTCGTGGTCGAAGCGGGCTCGGTGATCTCCATGGGGGTGTTCATCGGGCAGAGCACCCGCATCTACGAGCGCGCCACCGGCAGCATCCTGCAGGGCCGCGTGCCCGCGGGCTCGGTCGTGGTCTCAGGCGCCCTGCCCTCGGCCGACGGCCGCTACAGCCTCTACTGCGCGGTGATCGTCAAGCGCGTCGACGCGAAGACGCGCGCCAAGACCTCGATCAACGAGCTGCTGCGCAGCGCCGTCAGCTGAGCCTGACGCGCGAGCTCGACACACGAGTCGCCCGCGGATCATCACCGCGCTGTGACCGCCTTGCGACTGACTTGTCGGCACTCGAGGACCAGCATGACGCTGCCATGCGCCGTGACCGACGGGTGGAGTCGTCATCGCACCGTCATACGCCTCTCTTAGCCTGCGTATCAGGAGTCAACACGGTGAGCAAGCACATCCTCAGGCTGGCCGTTGTCACGAGTTGCGGCTGGGCGACGGCCACCCCCAGCGGCGGCACGATCACCGTCCTCACGAACGGCAACACCAGCGGCGGAGTGACCGAGGTGTACATCAAGAAGCTGTACGTGCAGGGCAAGTTCGACGATGCCCTGGTGCTGCGCCTCGGCTCCGCGGACCTGCCGTGGATCCCGTACCTCGAGAGCCTCTACGGCTATCGCTACGTTGAGAAGCTCGCCCTGGTCCGCCTGGGATTGGGGCCTGCGCCTCGGCGCCGAATACCTGAACGCCAAGAACTTCACGACCGTAAACACTCTCGCAGCTTCCGTGTACGGCACCTCCGCGATCGTAACGGGCTCGGGCGCAGTGCCGGTCAGCGACAAGGCGGACGGCGTTTCGGGCTGGGCGTCGTACAGTTTCGCCGCGCAGTGGTCGGTGTTCGGGCGCTATGACCAGGTGAAGCTCAGCAAGGATGTGGCCTCCGGCCTCAAGGACACCTACTTCAACCTCGGCATGTCCTACAAGCCGATCAAGGCACTCGACTCCGCGCTGGTCTACAAGAACGAGAAGGTGGACAACGGCAGCGCCTCGCTCAGCGGCGGCAACGCCGGCGGCTCGTACGCCATTGGGGGCGCCAACGGCCAGCACAGCGGCAAGTTCGACGAAATCGGCCTGTACGCGCAGTGGACCTTCTAGGGCGCTGAGGGCTTTATGAGTGCCACGGAGCGCGCGGGTTCGCTGCGCGGCTCGCAACGAGCCGTGCGTTTTTTCAGCCGAATCTTCCAGTGATGTAGTCTTCCGTGAGACGGTGCCGGGGGTTGGTGAACACCCGGTCGGTGGCGCCCACCTCGATCAGCTCTCCGAGGTGGAAGTACGCGGTGCGCTGCGAGACGCGCGCCGCCTGCTGCATCGAGTGCGTGACCACCACGATGGCGTACGATTCGCGCAGCTCATCGATCAGATCCTCGATGCGCGCCGTGGCGATCGGATCGAGCGCCGAGCACGGCTCGTCCATGAGAATGACTTCCGGCTGCACCGCGATCGCGCGCGCGATGCACAGCCGCTGCTGCTGTCCGCCCGAGAGCCCGGTCCCGGGACTGCTCAGGCGATCCTTCACCTCGTCCCAGAGCCCGGCGCGGGTCAGGCTGGTGCACACGATGTCGTCGAGCTGCGCGCGGCTGCGCGCCAGGCCGTGGATGCGCGGACCGTAGGCCACGTTCTCGTAGATGGACTTGGGAAACGGGTTCGGCTTCTGGAACACCATGCCGGTGCGCGCGCGCAGCTGCGCCACGTCCTGGTGCTCGCCGTGAATGTCCTGTCCGTCCAGCCGGATCGAGCCGGTGACGCGCGCCCCGGGGATGGTGTCGTTCATGCGGTTGAGACAGCGCAGGAACGTCGACTTGCCGCATCCCGAGGGGCCGATCATCGCGAGCACCTGCCGGCGCCCGATGTCGATCGTGACGTTGCGCAACGCCTGCTTCGTGCCATAGAACACACTCACGTCGCGGCACGAGAACACCGGGTTCTCGATCGCGCTCTCGGTCTGCGGCCCGGCGCCGGGCTCGGGCGCGGCGGGCGCATGCGTGCGGCCGCTGGGCTTGAGGTTGAGGCCCCCTTCGTCCAGGTGCTGTCGCAGGACGCTCGGCGGGGTGGCGCCGCCGCTGCGGCTCTCAGCCGAATCGTCCGGTGACATAGTCGTCGGTGCGGCGCTGCTTCGGCGAGGTGAAGATCTGCCCCGTCGGTCCGATTTCCACCAGCTCGCCGAGGTACATGAAGGCGGTGAAGTTGGAGACGCGCGCGGCCTGCTGCAGGTTATGCGTCACGATGGCGATGCAATACCTCTCACGCAGGCTCTGGAGCGTCTCCTCGACGCGCAGCGTCGAGATCGGGTCGAGCGCCGCGGTCGGCTCGTCGAACAGGATAACCTCCGGGCGCACCGCCAGGGTACGCGCGATACATAGCCGCTGCTGCTGTCCGCCGGAGAGGCTGCGGCCATCCTCGTGCAGCTTGTCCTTGACCTCTTCCCACATCGCCGCGTCGCGCAGCGCCTCCTCCACGCGCTCGCCGAGCTCGCTGCGGGAAATGCGCCGCGACAGACGCAGTCCGAATGCCACGTTGTCGAAGATCGACATGGGGAAGGGTGTCGGCTTCTGAAACAGCATGCCCACCCTGAACCTCAAGTCGGCCAGGTCGACCGTGGCGGCCAGGATGTCCTCGCCGTCGAGCAGCACGTCGCCGGTGGCGCGGTGGCCCGGATAGAGCGCGTACATGCGGTTGAATACCCGAAGCAGCGTCGACTTGCCGCAGCCGGAGGGGCCGATGAAGGCGGTGATCCGGCGGTCGGGCAGGACCAGGCTGATGTCCTTGAGCGCGTGGATGGCGCCGTAATAGAAGTCGAGATGGCGCACTTCGAACTTGATCGCGCCGGCCCCCTTCGCCTCCGGCGGCGCCCCGGGCTGCACCTGCGCGGCGCTCATCCGCGCCTCCCGCCCTGACTCAGCGACACGACCACGCGCGCGACGATGCTGAGGATCAGGATGCTGAGCGTGATGATCAGCGCGCCCGACCAGGCGAGCTGCTGCCAGTTCGGATAGGGGCTGAGCGCGAACTGATAGATCACTACCGGGAGATTGGCCATCGGCGCGGTGACATCGCTGCTCCAGAACTGGTTGTTGAGCGCCGTGAAAAGCAGCGGCGCCGTCTCGCCGCTGATGCGCGCCACCGCGAGCAGCAGCCCCGTCAGGATGCCGCTGCGGGCTGCCGGGTAGACGACGCTGGTCACCGTGCGCCACTGGTAGGCGCCCATGGCGGTCGAGGCGTCCTTCATCCCCTGCGGGACGAGATTCAGCATGTCCTCGGTCGTGCGCACGATTACGGGCATGGCGATGATCGCGAGCGCCACGGCGCCCGCGAGCGCCGAAAAATGCCCCATGCGGACCACCAGCGCCTCGTACACGAAGAGGCCGATGATGATCGAGGGCGCCGAGAGCAGCACGTCGTTCACGAAGCGGATCACGGTGCTCACGCGCGAGGTGCGCCCGTACTCCGCCAGATAGGTGCCGGCCAGCAGGCCGATGGGACCGCCGATCAGGATGCCGAGCGCCGTCATGACGACGCTCCCGTAGATGGCGTTCAGCAGTCCGCCGCTGCTGCCCGGAGGCGGCGTCATCTGGGTGAAGAGCCGCGCCGAGACGCCGGCCGTGCCGTTGCGCAGCAGCGTCCAGAGAATGGCGCCGAGAAAGAACAGCCCGATCGCGGTGGCGAGGCCGGAGAGGCCGAGCGCCAGGAGGTTGGTGAGCTTGCGGATGAGGCGACGCTTCATAGGCTCACACCGATGAGAGTGCCCGCCGCTCCAGGCGCCGCAGCATCCAGCGCGCAGCCGCGATCACGGAGAACGTGATGAGGAACAGCAGCGCCCCGAGAGCGACCAGCGCGGAAGTGTAGAGGTCGCCGACCGCTTCCGCGAATTCGCTCGCGATCGAAGCGGAGATGGTGGTGCCGGGCGCGAGTAGCGACGAGCCGATGCGGTGTGCGTTGCCGATCACGAAGGTGACGGCCATGGTTTCGCCGAGCGCGCGGCCGAGCCCGAGCATGATGCCGCCGATCACGCCGGTGCGGGCATAGGGCACGACCACCTGCCAGATCACTTCCCAGGTCGTGGCGCCGAGGCCGTAGGCGGACTCCTTGAGCACGTCCGGCACGGTCTCGAAGACGTCGCGCATCACTGCCGAGATGAACGGGATGACCATCACCGCGAGCACGAAGCTCGCCGTGAGCACGCCGATGCCATACGGCGGTCCCTGGAACAGCCGGCCGATGAACGGCAGCGGGCCGAGCCATTCGATCAGCCACGGCTGCACGTGGCGCTGAAGGATCGGCGCCAGCACGAACAGGCCCCAGATTCCGTAGATGATGCTCGGCACCGCGGCCAGCAGCTCGATCGCCACTCCTACCGGGCGCTTGAGCCACACCGGCGCAATCTCGGTGAGAAAAACGGCAACACCCAAGCTCACGGGAGTCGCCAGGATCAGGGCGAGGAGTGAGGTGACCAGCGTGCCGTAAACCGGCGCCAGCGCGCCAAACTGGTCGGTGACCGGATTCCAGATCTCGCGCGTCAGGAAGCTCAGCTTGAAGTGCGCGACTGCGGGCCAGGCTCCGGCGAGCAACGAGATTGCCACTCCGCCCAGCAGCGCCAGCACCAGAATGGCCGCGAGGAGAGTGGCACTGCGAAAGAGCCGCTCGCGCAGCCGCTGCCCCGCCGCGTGTCGCGGATCGATCGCAGCTACCGTGCTCATTGGACGCGCCGGACGAACGGCCGGCACCTGCCTTACATCCGCTTGCCGTCGGCCGGAGCGCTGGCCAGACCCGGCGCACCCTTGATCTCGCCCTGCCAGGTCGCACGGACCTGCTTGATCAGGCTCGGCGGCAGGGGGACGTAGTCGAGCTCGGAAGCCATCCTGGCGCCCTTGTCATAGGCCCAGTTGAAGAACTTCAGCGCTTCGCCGGTCGCGGTCGGATCCGGCGGCGTTGCATACACCAGGATGAAGCTCGCACCCGTGATCGGCCAGCTCTTCTCGCCCGCCTGATCGGTGAGGATCAGGTAGTAGCCGGCGGCGTGGGCCCAGTCGGCGTTGGCGGCCGCGGCCTGGAACGACTCGGCGTTGGGCGACACCGCCTTCCCCGCCTTGTTGATGAGGTTGGCGTAGGGCATGTTGGTCTGCTTGGCGTAGGCGTATTCCACGTAGCCGAGGGCGCCGTCGGTCTGGCGGGTCATGTTGGCGACGCCTTCATTGCCCTTGGCTCCGATGCCCACCGGCCACTGGACCGAGGTGTTGGCGCCGACCTTCTCCTTGAATTTCGGACTCGTCTTCGAGAGGTAGTCGGAGAACAGGAAGTTGGTCCCGGAACCGTCCGAGCGGTAGATCGGGGCGATCGTGGTGCCGGGGAGCGAGAGCCTGGGGTTCAGCTTCCTGATGCGCGGGTCGTTCCACATGGCGATTTCGCCGAGATAAATGTCGGCCACGGTCGCCCCGTCGAGAGTGAGCTGGCCGGCCGACACGCCCCTGATGTTCACCACCGGCACCACCCCGCCGATGATCATCGGAAACTGGACGAGGCCCGCCTCCTTGAGCTCCTCGGGCTTGAGCGGCATGTCGGTGGCGCCGAAGGTGACCGTCTTCGCCTTGATCATCTTGATGCCGCCGCCGGAGCCGATCGACTGGTAGTTGAGTCCGGTCCCGGTCTGCTGCTTGTAGGCGTCCGCCCATTTCGAATAGATCGGATACGGGAAGGTCGCACCGGCGCCGGACAGGTCGGCCGCACACGCCGTGCCGGCGAGCGCCACAGCTCCAGCCACCGCCAGCACCATGCGCCTGGCCTTGAATGAGCTCATGATTTCACTCCTGAAGTTTCGGGGAATGCCCACCGCCCGAGCGGTCACACGGGAAATTAGATGACAATGATGTGACGGTCTGATGACGGCCCTTCTTTTCCCCTCACCAGGCTTGCCCGTGGCGAGGCGAGATCGTATAAACGCGCACCGCTTCGCATCGACGCGCGCGCCGCAGCCGCCAGGTAACCCTCGAGTCAGTGTCACAAGCCCTTGAATTAACTAAGGCTCTGATCGCCCGCCGCTCGGTCACCCCCGCCGATGAAGGCTGCCAGCCGATCCTGATGGAGCGGCTCGCCGCGGCCGGTTTTGCCGTCGAGCGGTTGAGTTTCGGCAACGTCGAGAACTTCTGGGCGCGCCGCGGAGTCGAGGGTCCGGTGTTGTGTTTCGCCGGGCACACCGACGTCGTGCCCACGGGTCCGCTCGAGGAGTGGCGCAGTGACCCGTTTGCCCCGGAGATCCGCGACGGGCTGCTCTACGGCCGCGGCGCCGCCGACATGAAGAGCGGACTTGCCGCCATGATCACCGCCACCGAGGAGTTCGTGGCGGCGCACCCGCGCCATTCCGGCTCAATCGCGTTCCTCATCACGAGCGACGAGGAAGGCCCGTCGGTCGATGGGACGAAGCGCGTGGCGGAGGTGCTCCGGGCGCGGGGCGAGCGGCTCGACTGGTGCCTCGTGGGCGAGCCCTCGAGCGAAGCCTCGGTCGGCGACACCATCAAGGTCGGTCGCCGCGGCTCTCTCAGCGGCCGGCTCACCGTGCACGGGGTGCAGGGGCACGTCGCCTACCCGCAGCTGGCCGAGAATCCCGTGCATGCGTTCGCGCCGGCGCTCGCCGAGCTCACCCGCCGCGAGTGGGACCGGGGAAGCGAGCACTTTCAGCCGACCACCTTCCAGATCTCGAATCTGAGCGCGGGCACCGGCGCACCGAACGTCATTCCCGGCGAGCTCAAGGCGCGCTTCAACCTGCGTTACTCGCCAGCGCAGACGCTCGAGAAGCTCGAGGCGACCGTCGAGGAGATCCTGCGCCGCCACGGCGTGCGCTACACGCTCGAGTGGTTCGTGTCGGGGGAGCCGTTCCATACCGCTTCGGGGCGGCTCTCGGACGCGGTCGCCGCAGCGGTGGCGCAGGTGACCGGGACGCGCCCGAGGCTCTCGACCGCCGGCGGCACGTCCGACGGGCGCTTCATCGCGCCCCTCGGGGCGCAGGTCGTGGAGCTCGGCGTGGTGAATGCTTCCATCCACAAGGTCAACGAGTGCGTGCGGGTGTCGGACATCGATGCCCTGCACCGCATGTACGTCAACGTGCTGCGCTCGCTCCTCGCCTGAGATTCGCCGCGACGCCGCAGACACCGAGGATCAGCGCCCAGATCAGCACCCAGGCGGGCATCGCGAGCCCGAGGAAGCGCCAGCTCACCACGCCACACTCACCGCTGCCGGTGAGCACCTTGCGGATCAGCTGCCAGAGCGGCATGAACTTCAGGAGCGATCCGAGCGGCGCGCCGCAGGAAGGGAGCGATCCGGGTGGCAGGCTCTGAACATACACGTGCCGGGCGGCCACACCGAGCGTCGCAAGCGCCGCAGCTCCCAGCAGGCACGCGTAGACAGCGCCGCCGCGGCCGCGCGGGTTGTGAATGGCGGCGGCGAGAAACACGAGCCCGAGGAGCGCCACCCCGATGCGCTGGAAGATGCACAGCGGGCAGGGCTCGAGGCCCTGGTAGAACTGTGTGTAGAGCGCGTACGCGAGGAGCGCCGCGCACGCGACGAAGCCCGAGAAATTGACGAGACGGCGGTCGGCTCGCACGCGAAGCGGAAGCCTCCCGTCGCAACTTAAGCCGAGGGTGCGGCGGCGGCGCCGGCCGCGCGCTGGCCCTCGCGCAGCTCGCGCTCCACGTCGTCGAGCGAGGTGTGGCGGATGTCCTTGCCGTGCACCATGTAGATGACGTACTCGCTGATGTTCTTGGCGTGATCGCCGATGCGCTCGAGGGCGCGCACCACCCACATGACGTCGAGCGCGCGGCGGATGGTGCGCGGATCCTCCATCATGAAGGTGATGCTCTGGCGCTGGATGGCCTCGTACTCCTCGTCCACCACGCGGTCCTG
>Ga0209059_1000397_pt1 | contig 19829 bp, 18 predicted proteins | sample GraSoiAngelo_151_FD_186165 | JGI IMG/M metagenome (GOLD analysis project Ga0209059, IMG submission 186165) | Grasslands soil microbial communities from the Angelo Coastal Reserve, California, USA - 14_1009_12_20cm (SPAdes) (version 2) | ecosystem: Environmental > Terrestrial > Soil > Grasslands ...
TGGCAAAGATCGGTCAGATGGTGCAGCAGCTGACCCAGACCTCATGACCGGAAACCATCGGCCTCGCCGGCAGCGCGGGCAGGAAACCCTCCAGGCGATGCTGGCCGTCGCCTTCATGCTGTTGCCCGTTCTGTTTGGCATCGTCGAGCTCGGTGGCCTGATTCATGTATGGCTCGGACAACAGTCTGCCGCCGCGATCGGGGCGCGGGTTGCCGGCGAACGAGGTGAGGATGATGGCGTCGTTCGCGACCGCATCGCTCTCGAGCTACGGGCCGCCGGTATCGATCCCGCCCATGTGCAGGTGACCGTCAGCCCCGGCTCGGCGCCATGGGGCCAGCCTATCGCGGTTCGTCTCAGCAGCCGCCAGCGTATCGCGATCCCATTCCTCTTTAGCCGAGATGTGACCCTCTCGTCGAGCTATGTCGGACGGGGTGAGGTCAACCATTGAGCCGGAGAGGTCAGAGCGTTCTCTATGCGGTGCTACTGATGCCGACCTTGATTCTGGTCTTCGCTCTCGCCGTCGATCTTGGCACGCTGCAACTGCAGAAAATCCGCTTGCGCTACGCCGTGGACATGGCGGCCGTCACGGCGGCAACTGATGTGGATACGGGCACATACAGTCGCACCGGGCGGCTCCAGCTCGACGCCACCGCCGCTGTCGCGACGGCGCGTGAGTACTTACTTCGCAATTTGAGCGAGCTACCTAACACCCCGAACGCAGCGGCCATCGCGAGCAGCGCGGACATCACCGTCGTCAACTATGTGCCGGCGTTGGATCCGTACACTGGCATGCGCCTCGATCGGCCCGCCGTCTGCGTCCGAATCCGGGTACCGCATCGATTCGATTTGCTTGGCTGGATCGGCCTGCGTTTGGTCGACCTGACGGTCGCCGCGAATGCCGAAATCCGGACATGAGAGCTGTTGGCGCGATCGTGAAAGCCCTGCTGACCCTCGGCATTAGCCTTGCCCTGCTGGTCAGCACCGCAACCAGTGGTCACACGCTTGACCCGACCACACCAACGGTAACGATCACAGCGGTGTCCGGGTATGCAGGGCATGCGTTCGTTTATGCGCAGGTAAGCGACGCGACCGTCGCCTATCCGGCGCCAACCGGAACCGGCCACCAGTCGCCGTATGTCGCCGAGTGGGTGCCGGAACCGATCGCTAGCACGTCCTGTCCTTGGATCTGGGCGGTATATGTCTTTGATCGCGCCACCATGCGACAGATCAACGACCCGCCACCCAGTGCGCCGGCCCCCAACTTCGGCACCACGACGATGGTATGCGCGAGTCCGTCGAGCACGCCCGTGGGCCAACCAGCGACGGCGGACGCCACCGCGCGGCTCGACCTGGATCTGCAGGTCACGGCCGCGCCAGCGGTCGCGACCGCCGGTTCGCCCAGCGTGGTCACGGCAGCGCTCAACAGCGCCCTGACCCAGGACCTCAACCTTTATCTGAGCATGGCCATCATCGACTGGTCGGTCACGAGCTGGACGCTCGATTTCGGTGATGGACAAGGCGCGACTCGGAACGGTTCGATCGGGACCGTGATCAGCCTCCCCCACACCTATCTCTCGGCCGGTCGCTATGACGCCCGCGCCACCGCGTCCATTTCCGGTCATGCGCAGGCTGCCGTATACGACCGATATGGCGCCGTGCATTTGATCAGGCGAACGTTCGCTCTAGTGGTCAGCAACGACGTTGTCGCGACGGCGCGAGCACGACCGTCACGCAGCTACATTCCGCCGCAGGCGACGGTGGGGGTCGTGCCGAGCCTCGGCAGTGGATCAGCCGCAGCGTCGGGCGCCGGTTTTCGACAGATCGATGCGTTGCGCGGTGCGTTGACGACGCTGGGCGTCCGATTGCTCGTCGTCCGCGAAGGCGTCCTCCGGATTGACGGGGTTGGTCGTGGCTTGGGACAATCCCGACTAACCGGTTGGCGATTGGACGGTACGCCATCTGACGCGCCGGACGGCAGCGGGACTACACCCGGCATCATCCATGCCGCGAGCGAAGCGATGCACCTGCAGTGGAATATGCCGGATCGCGTTATCGGCGCCCAAATCCAGGAATATGTCGTACCCGTGAGCCTTTTCGTCGAAACGAGTTTTCCTGACGGACATGTTGCGAACTACGTAATCAGGTCCAGCTTTGCGGTTTCCGTCAATTTTGCCGCGCAGAGCGGTTAGGAGGGGCTATGCGGCGCATTGTGTACTTATCCGCGTTTGTGTTGCTATCCGGAATTGCGGGCATCCTTTACTATTCCCACACGCAACAGTCGATCGCCGTCGTTGCAACCCGGGATCTGCCGGTGGGGGCGCGAATCCAAGACGCCGACCTGACGACACGCCGCATCAATCCGGCGTCGGTCGGCCCGCAGGTCCTTACCACCGTCAGCGCCGCCGTTGGGCAGGTGGTCGCGTTTCCGATCCTGGAGGGACAGTTGATCGATGCCCGCCAGGTTGCGCCATCGAAGAACGCCGCCTTGCTCGGTTCCGGTTTGCAGGTGCCCCCGGGTGATCGCATCATCGGACTGCCCATCACGCCGACTACCGCTGTAGGCGGGGTGCTGAAGCCCGGCGACCTGGTCGATGTGATCGCTATTCCCAACCCGGCCAAGGCTCCTACCCTGGTGGACGAACTCCCAGCGACTCCGATTCGACTCGGTCACGACGTGCTCGTGCTTGGCTTGCGGACCGACCAGGGTAGCCAGGTCGATCAAACAGATCACGGTCTCAACGCCGGCAACAGCAAGCCCGCCAGCGTCCTCCTGGCCATCCCGCAAAGTGAGGAGACTACCTACGCGGCGGCCAGCGCCGACTCGACCTTCGTGCTGACCCTGAGCACCGACTGAGGACCGGATGGTCAAGATCTTTAGGCAGCCAACTTTCGGCGGCGAGGTGTCAGCCGTTCGAGATGGAATGATTTACCTGCGGAGCGGGGCCCCTCGCGCCATTATTGGCACATCATCGCTCAACTTCGACGGGTTGGCACCGGAACAGCAGCTTCGAGCCGTTCAGGCCTTCCGCGACCTGTTGCATGCGCAAAGCGGACCCCTCCAACTCTATCTACGCATCCGACGAGTCCCCGCGGGCGAGCCCACCGAGCCGGATGCCAGCACTTTTGCGGACCGGCCATCCTACCTGGCGGCGATGACACGCAGCTTCATCAATGCGCACCTGCTGGATACTCCGGTGTATCAACGTGAGATCTACATCGTCCTTGGTCCCGTTGAGTCCGGACGCCAGATGCTTCGTTCCTGGCTCTTTCGCTTCGACCGCTCGAAAGACGATCCGCGTTTTGTGGCCTCAGACCTCGGAACTCCGCTGGCAAATCGAGCCAGGGCGCTGCTCGAGCCGTTGCGTCGCATTGGCGTCAAGGGCCAGCTACTCACCGATGCGGCCCTTTCGAGCCTTCTGGCAGATCTCTATGGCGAAGGGCGCAAGCCGGCGCTCGAACCCAGTACCGTCAGGCAGACGTTCGCGCATCGGGCGGACAACGTTGAGATTCGTGGAAGGTATTACGCCTCGTTCGTGGTCAGCCGGTATCCCGGCGAGGAGATATCGCCGGGATGGTTGCTGCCCCTCTTGAGCTTCAAGGGCGAGTTACATCTTGGCATTCACATCCTGCCGCTCGAGACCGACCGAATGCTGACCATCCTCCACCACCGCATTCGTGACCTGCGTGCCAACGATATGGCCAGCACGGAATCGGGGGCGATCCAGCAAACAGCGGTCGGCACATTGCCCGACGCCATTACCGTCCATCAGGCCCTGGCACGCAATGAGGAGAAGGCATTCGCGGTGAGCTTCTATCTGACGATTGGCGCCGCCGACCCGATCGAGCTGCGCGCCCAGAGCGAAGCCCTCCGCGCGAGCTGCCGTCGGATGATGTTGCATACGGTGCAGCCATATTTCGAAATGCGCCAGGCGCTCCTTTCCTCCTGGCCGCTCGGGATGGACCTGCTTGGTCGCGAGCACATTCTCCATACCAGCGCACTGACCACGATGATGCCCTGGCTGCAAGAGGACCTCGCGGATCCCGCTGGCCATTACTGGGGTTACAACAAGGAGACCGGCGGACTTTGTGTGTTCGATCCCTTCGATGAGCAGCGCTTTACCAACGCCAACATCGCCGTCCTGGCACACTCGGGCGCCGGAAAAAGCTATGCCGCGGCCTCCGTCGTCCTCTCGGGATACACGCGGGGAATTGGCGCAATCGTTATCGATCCCGAGGCCGAGTACGCGGGTTTGATCCGCGAGTTGGGAGGAACCTACCTCAAGCTCGCCACCGGCTCAGGTCACGCGATTAACGCGCTGGATCCACTTCTCTTTGCTGCAGACCCCGACGAGCCAAACGATCAGTTGAATGATGTGCTTGATCTCATCGGCCTGATGTGCGGGCGGCTCGACGAGGTCGAGCGAGCCCAGGTCGAGGCGTCGATCCGTTCGGTGCTCGGAGCCAGCGAGGGCATCCCCGTGCTCGGGGATATCTGGCGCGAGCTCGAACGCACCCAGTCGGGGTCACGTGTAAGCACTATCCTTCACCGCTGGGTTACTGGCGACCTTGGACGCATGTTCAGCGCACCGACGAACGTGGACCTTGGCGCGGCGGTCGTCGGGTTCAACGTCCGCGACCTCAGCGAGGAGCTCATTCCCCCGGCATTTCTCATTCTCGCCAACTGGCTGTGGGCCGCGCTCCGCCGCGAGCGCCGTGCCCGGCATTTACTGATCGATGAGGTCGGTTTGCTGCTCGAACACGAGCCGGTCCGTCGCTTCCTCATCCGTCTGGCCCGACGGATCAGAAAATATGGAGGAAGTCTGATCCTGGTGAGCCAGAATCCAGGGGACTTTTTCGAAACCAAGGATGGGGCGGTGCTGGCCACCAACCCAAGCATTCTCCTGCTCGGTTCACAAAAACACTCCGAGGCCGTGAAGTTACAAAAGGCGTTCAATCTCACGGACCGGCAGGTCAACTACCTCGAGACCGCCGACCGTGGCGACTTTCTCCTGGTCGCTGGTCCCAACCGCGCCCCCATACACGTGATGGCTCCACCCTGGATGGATGAGTTGATCGTGAGATCACGAGGCCACTGAGCGGGTCCGCTCATTGATTTTTGCCCGCCCACGGCTAATAATTAGCGGCTGAAATTGCGCTGACCGTCACCACGGGAATTGGGGACGCGGCGCGCGGGGCTGGGGACGGCCACGCAAAGGGGAAAGACGGTGCAGGACCTCACTGAACGTCGCAATGAGGAGGCCCGCGAGGTCCGCGATTTGCTGGCCGCCAAACTCAAGATGCACCCGATCTGGCTGGGCGGCCTCGATACCCAGGCTGCGCGCCACATCTATCTCTTTATCCAGGCGCTCGAGGGGCGCAAGCCCTTCGGGCGGGTCCGCCGGCAACGGGCGCCGAATTTGACGCTAGACTGACGGCGATCTGGACTTAACGCCACTCGCCGACCAGCAGGCCGGCACCTTCGGCGTGCTGGCCGGCGACCGCCCGGTGATCGAACGCGCCGCCAGCGCGGTGAAGCTCAACGGTGAGTGGTACCCGAGTAGGGCGACGCCGCTGGCCCACCCGGACGGGTTTGCCCTCCACTGGCAAGCCGGTCCGGCCCTGGCGACCGCCCGCCTGATCCCGCACGAGGGCGGCGTCGTCATCGAGTGCGAGCTCAACAATAGCGGCGACGCGCCGCTGACCTTCAACGGCTGGCGGCCGCTGATGATCGAGGGTGACGATGCCGGGCTGACCGTCGGCCAGGAGCCCTGGCGCGCCAGCGTCCTCATCAATGGTTACCAATCGTGGGACTACGCCGGCATCCATCCGCTCGATGAAGCGATCAAGGAGGGCCAACGCAAGCCGCCCGCCACATCCTGGTGGACCGCGGCGATCTGCGACGGGCAGGGGATCTTCGTGGCCCAGGTCTTGAGGGCCAGTCGCTTTGCCACGGTTTTCCGCTGGCACTACCACCGCGACGAGCATCCGGGCACCTCGTTGCCGACCCGCATTCCGACCTTCGTCGCCGAGCAACACGGGTCGCCGCTCTCGCACCCCGAGCAGCGCAGCGGCCTGCCAGAAGAGCTGCGGCTCGTAGTACCGCCGGAGAGTGGCCTGGTGTCCGACCCGATCCTTCTGCTCTATGGCGACGACGGCACGGCAACCTTGCGCAAGGCCCTTACGGCCGCCGGCCACGCGTCGGGCGCTCGAAGCTTTCCGACGGTCCCGCGTGGCTGGTGCAGCTGGTACCACCTGGGGCTGGCGGTGACCGAGACGGACATCACCCGGCACGCGGCCTTCGTGGCCAAGCGGATGCCCGAACTGGTCAAGACATCGGCGAACGGCTTCCGCCCGGTGATCCAGCTCGACGACGGCTGGATGCCACGCTGGCAGCGCTGGGGCGACTGGGTCGCCAACGAGTTCTTCACCAGCGGGCTCCACACGCTGGCCACGCGAGTCCACCGGCATCGACTCGAGGTCGGGATCTGGCTGGCACCGTTCCACGTTGCCGCCGACTCACAGCTCGCGGCCGCCCATCCGGACTGGCTGCTCAAGGCCGGCGACGGGTCGATCCTCGTCGATCCTCGGTTGGGCAAGGCCTACCACATCCTCGACCCCACTCAGCCGGACGTCCAGCGATTCCTGGACGACCTCTTTCGCGGCCTGCGCCGTGACGGCTTCACCTATTACAAGCTCGACTTCCTCTATGCCGCCGCCTACGAGGCCGGTCGCCACGACCCGGAGGTCACCGGGACGCAAGCCCTTCGTCTCGGCCTCAAACGGATCGTCGACGCGATCAATCCACCGGGAAAGCCGGAGAAATGCTTCGTGCTCGCCTGCGGCGCGCCACTGATGCCGGTGGTCGGGCTGGTGCACGGCGCCCGGACAGGCGGCGATGTCGGCGTCCCCACCATGAACGACGGAAAAGCGGGACCACCGGAGGTCGGCTTTCCATTGATCCTGTCCATGGCCCGCAACCAGGCGGCCCGGCTGTTCTTCGACCGGTCGCTGTTCGCCGTCGACGCCGACGTGGTGATGGCTCCCTCCCCGCAGCTCACCCCGGACGAGGCCCGGGTGATGATCACGATCGCCGCCCTCTCCGGAGGCGTCTTCATGCTCAGCGATGACCTGGAGACTCTCGCGGCCGACCGGCTGGCGCTGCTCCGCAACCCCAACGTCCTCGATCTCGTCGGTGGCCCCGCGGCCGAACCGGTTCACCTGTTCAGCGCACCGGAACTCGAGGTGCAGGACCACTGGTTTGCCTTCCCCCAGGAGCTGCCGCCGCTGTGGGTGCGCCGTGAAGCGGACGGCGGCGCCATCGTGGCCGTCTTCAATTGGAGCGATAGCGCCCGACCCTACCGGCTGCGATTCGCCGAGGCGGCCGGCGTTGGCGGCGCCTTCTCGGTGGTCGACCTGTGGTCGCCGCGCCGGGGTGGGCGGGCGCTGGGCATCAAGTCGGATACGCTCAAGCTCAATCTCGCACCGCGCAGCGTGCGACTTCTTAGAATGAAACCGGCTGCCGCCGAGACGCGGGTTAACTGACTGGCCTCCTACCACCATGCGCCGCGTGCTGTTTTACCGCCTGTACGATGTCGTCCCCGCTCGGCTCGCCGAGCTGGAGAAAGAGGCGCGCACCTTCTCTCGCAGCCGGGCCTGGCGCGGCGACGCCTTCTGGCTGGCCACGGACAACACGACCGATCTGTTCGCCATGGAGTACTTCCGCCACGCCCGTAATGAGGAAGGCGCCTCGCTGTCCGCCGCCGGCTTTCTGCGCATGCTCGGTGATGAGACCGATGCCATCGCCACCCTCTATTTCCTCAACGATGCCGCGCAGCGGTTTCACGCCCGTTCGATTCTCAAGGACGACGAAAACCCGATTGCCAAGCTCCGCTACCTGGAGATCCGGCAGGGCCGGCTGCCATCCGGAATGCCCATCGAAGATGTGCTCGCCGCTCGACCGGTGATCAAGAAAATGGAGGGCGAGCCCATCACGTTTTATCCGCCCACCTACCGCCCCAACCCGTATTTCCGCCGCGACAAGCCGGGGATGTGGGGCTTCAGCCTGAAAGGCATTCGCGACTTCGCGCCCTCCTTCCTCGAAGCGGAGGCGGAGGCCATGCGCATCTATCGAGGTTTCCGCCGGCTCAACCCGTGAACGAATCGACCGACACGCTGAAGACGGCCGACGGCCTCGATCTCTTCGTGCGCCGCTGGCAGGATGACGCGGTCCCACACCAGTGGACCTTCGTCATCGTGCACGGGCTGGGAGAGCATGAGGGCCGCTACCAGCACCTGGCGGACTGGTTTACACCGCTGGGCGCGACCGTCTACGCGATGGACCTTCGCGGCCACGGACGCAGCGGCGGCCAGCGCGGCCACGCGCCCAGCCTCGACGCGCTGCTGGACGATATCGACGCGGTCGTCGTGCGAGCGCGTTCGACGAGTGGTGGGCCGCTGGTCCTGATCGGGCACTCCTTCGGCGGCTTGCTGGCGGTGGCCTATGCGCTCGACCGTCCGGCGCATCTCGACAAGGCCGTCTTCTCCGCCCCCGCGCTGCTGCCCAGGGTAAAAGTGCCGGCCTGGAAGCGGGCGCTGGCGGGTGTGCTGCCGACGATCGCCCCCCGGGCCAGCTTCGCGAATGAGATCGACCCCAGGGTGCTCAGCCATGACCCGGCCGTCGCGCCGGCTTACGTGAGTGACCCACTCGTGCACAATCGGATCACCGCGGGACTCTACGCGAGCACGCTGGCGCGAGGTGATGCCCTCCTGGCTCGCGCGCCAGAGCTGCGGGTGCCGTTCCTGCTGCTCCACGGCCGCGACGACCAGGTCGTGGATCCCATCGGCAGCCAGCGGTTCTTCGCCGGCGCCACCGCGGCGGGCCGCGCCTTCTGTCTCTATCCCGGGTTTTACCACGAGATCTTCAACGAGCTCGAGCATGAAACGGTCTTCCAGGACATCGAGAGCTGGCTGACCCAGCGTACCGATGCGCACCTGACTGGCTGGAATCCGCCACCCTGATGCGGGTGGTGGCGCAACGGGTGAACGACGCGTCGGTCCGGTGGGACGCCGGCGAGGCGTCGATCGGCCAGGGATATTGCCTGCTGGTCGGTGTCGCCGACTCGGATACCGAGCGCGACGCCGACTATCTCGCCGACAAGATCCTGAAGCTGCGCGTCTTCAGCGATGAGGCGGGCAAGTTCAACCTCAGTGCGACGCAGGTCAAGGCGGACCTCCTGGTCGTCTCCCAATTCACGCTGTTCGCCGACGCCCGCGGGCAAAACCGGCCCAGCTTCCTGCACGCCGCCCGGCCGGAACAGGGCCGGCCGTTGCTCGACCGGTTCATCAGCCGCCTACGGGACAGTGGGCTTCGGGTCGAGACGGGTTCATTTGGGGCGCAGATGGCGGTGCGGCTTACCAACGACGGCCCGGTCACGATCGTGCTGAGCACCGACGCGTGGGAGCCACGGATCGGCTGATCCGATGCGTGCGGCCGACCGGACGATCCATCTACGCCTGGCGCCGTATTCGCCTGTGAATTGATTGTGTTCACCGGTTGATGCCAGGACACGAGCCTCTGGCATCCCGTGACGTAACGCGCGACGAAATGTCGCAAGCCCGAAGCGCCGCTAGGCTGATAGCGAGGCGATTCAGATGGTGATCAGCATGACGAACCGGTTGCTCGTGATGGTCATCGCGTTCGCCCTGACCAGTGGCGTGGTCGCCCACGCCGCCACCGCCCCCCAGCGGCCGCTTGCCCCCATCACGCTGCCGGCCGCGACCAGCCTGCCAATGGCCTTCCAGACGGCCGCCAGCCGGATCGGCGAAACGGCCACCGGCGCCATCGATCCGACCGCCGCGATCCGCGACGCCTACCAGCGTGACCATGTCGCCCTCGAGCACCTCCGGCAGGCCGCGTCCCAGCTGAAAGGCAGCGCGCACCCGGCATTCAATCAGCTGATCTCGACCGACGAGGCCACCCTCACCGAAATCGAGCGCACGGCGCTGGCCACTACCAGGCCCTCGGTGTCCAACGCGATCACGGCCATGGACACGCTGGTCGCCTCGGCCCAGGCCGAGCTCGACCGCCAACTCTCGCAACCCGGTGCCTCGAAATCGCCGGCCGGCGGCGCGAAGTCACAGGGCGGCGATCAGTCCGGGAAGGCGAACGGCAACAGCCACTAAGATCGACGTCGGGCCGCGGACCGATGAGGAATGAGTGATCCGCCGGTCTAGATCGTCGATGGAACAAAAGAATCTCGATATCTACGGTCACCCCGCGCTGCCCTGGTCGCGCGCGCTCGACCAGCTCGAGGCAGCCGCAGACACGCAAGCGCCGAGGACGACCTGGCTGAGCACCGTCCGTCCCGATGGCCGGCCGCACCTGACCGGCGTGGGCGCGCTCTGGGTGGACGGCAAGTTCTATTTCACCAGCGGGGCCCGTACGCGCAAGAGCCGCAACCTGGCCGCCAATCCGAACTGCGCGCTTTCGATGGTGCTCAAGAGCCTCGACCTGGCCGTCGAGGGCCGGGCCGAGAAGGTGACGGACCCGGCAACGCTCGAGCGACTCGCGGCCCGCTACGCAGCCCAGGGTTGGCCCGCCCGCGCCATCGATGGCGCCCTCACGGCCGAATTCAGCGCCCCCAGTGCCGGGCCCGCGCCGTGGGAGCTGTACGTCGTGACGCCCGTCACGGCATTCGGGGTGGCGACGGCGGAGCCCTATGGCGCGACCCGCTGGCGCTTTGATCGGTCGCGATCATGAGCGGTCGGCACTAACCTGACGTAACTCGGCCGCGATCTGCTCGCGGCGGACCACAAGGCAGGGTGCCGGTGCCCGTTGTTTTCCAGGTGCCCCGCTATTTCCTGATCGCCCTCTCAACGCTTGTGCTGGCGAGCTGTACGGCCACCGATTTGAAGGCGCCGTCCGGCGCCAGCCAGTTGCCCGCGGCAGCGGCAACCGAAGCCAGGCCCAGCATTCCGGCAGCGACCCCATCGGCGAGCTCATCGCCAGGCGATCCCACAACACCGGAGTCGAGCACCCCGCCCGGCGGTAGCGTCACCCTGTCTCTCGATCCGGCCGTCGCCTACCGCATCAATGCGACGCACACCGGCAGCCAGGCGGGACGCTTGACGAGCCGCCGTCTCGGCCAACGGTGGTCGCGCGAGCTGGGTGGCCCGGTCTCGTATCCGCTCATCGTCGGCGGCAAAGTGTACGTCACGGTCGGCAACGTCGGCAGCTACGGTTCGGCGCTTGTAGCCCTCGACGAACGGACCGGCCGCACCGTCTGGGGACCAATCGCTCTTGGCGGCACCTATGGGTTTTCCGCCGCCGCCTACGACCAGGGGATGGTGTTCGTGGTCAACTTCAACGGATTGGTGCGCGCCTTCGACGCCGCCAGCGGCGCGGCCCGTTGGAGCGTAAAAGCAGACGGTCAGTATTCCTTCGATTCGCCTCCAACCGCGTTTGGCGGCATTCTCTACGTGCTCGGCGCCGGATCGGGGGCCACCATCTACGCCTTCAACGAGCAATCAGGTGCCGTTCGGTGGACCGCGCCTGTCAACGGAACCACCAGCGCGCCGGCCGTCAGTCCTAGCGGAGTCTTTGTCACGCTGGCCTGCGTACAGGCAGATGACTTCAACCCTTCGACGGGTCAATTGATCTGGCACCACAACGGCTCGTGCTCGGGTGGAGGCGGAGCGACGGCGGTTCTGTACCAGGGAAAGGTGTACGCGCGGGACGTCGCGTCGGGCAACCTCACGCTCGACGCAGCGACGGGGAATGTCGTGGGCAGCTTCTCGGCGACCACGAACCCGGCGTTTTCTGGCAACACAGGCCTCTTCCTTTCTGGAGCCACGCTCGGAGCGGTTGATCTTAGCTCCGGGACGATGCGCTGGAGCTTCGCCGGCGACGGATCGCTGGTCGCCGCCCCAATCGTGGCGGGCGGCTCGGTCTTTACCGCGTCGAGCTCGGGCATCGTCTACGCGCTTGACGCGTCGACTGGCGGGCTGCTTGCCTCCGTTGACACGCACGCCAGGATCGAGGGCACCGACGAGCAGAACGCTGTGCAGCGGACCAGCCTCGCGGTCGGCGACGGACTCCTGCTCGTGCCGGCCGGGACGTCGCTGCTCGCTTACTGAGCCCCGACCGGTACCGGCGACAGAAGCCGGTAGCGCACCGGCTGGTCCTGCGGTCACGGCTGGTGTATCCTACCGGCGCTTGAATCGCCTGGGCCTGCTGCCGCTGCTGATCCGGCCGCTGCTGATCCTGCCGCTGCTGGCGTCCTGTTCCGCGCCGGTCGGTGGCCCCACGGGTAGCTCACCGGTCGCCGCCCTCGCCGCGACACCGAAGCCGACGCCGACCCCCACCCCCACCCCGCCGCCGCTCAGCCTGGCGAGCATTTTCGGCGGCGACAAACCTGACCTCGCCCAGTACGACCCATCACAGATCCGCGTGATCACGGCGACGGGCGACGTCATCCCGGCCCGGGACGTGAATTACGAAACCGTGGTTCACCACGACTGGCTCTACCCCTGGCGCCAGACCGCCGACTACCTGAAGGCCAGCGACCTGCTCTTCATCAACCTCGAATCACCGCTGATCAAGAACTGCCCCATCATCCGGACCGGCTTCAAGTTCTGCGGCGACGCGCGGGCGATCGCCGGCCTCGACTATGCCGGCGTCAACGTCGCCAACCTGGCGAACAACCACCTGACGAATTTCGGGCCGGCGGGGACCAACGAGACCCAGATCTTGCTTTCGAAGCACGGGATCGGCTTGTCGGGACTTGGCTTATACGAGATCCGCAACATCCGGGGCGTGAAGTTTGCCTTCCTCGGCTTCAACGGGGTCGGCACCCACATCGATCGAGCCGAGCTCAAGCGTGAGATCGATCTCGTCCGGCCGCAGGCCGACGTCGTGATCGTCGCCTTCCACTGGGGCAAGGAATACGAGCTGATGCCGATCGCCGGCCCCGGGATCGCGCCCGACAACCCGCGCGAGATCGGCCACCTGGCGATCGACGACGGCGCGGACCTGGTGATCGGCAACCACCCGCACTGGGTGCAACCGGTCGAGATCTACAACGGCAAGCTGATCACCTATGCCCACGGAAATTTCATCTTCGACCAGATGTGGTCCCAGGAGACGCGCGAAGGGGTGGTGGGCCGCTACACCTTCTACGGCACTCGCCTGGTGCGGGTCGATTACCGGCCGCTGGTGATCGACAACTATGCCCAGCCGCGCTGGCTGGACGACGCCAGCGGCGAAGGGAAGGCCATCATCGACCGGATGGCAACCGCGTCGGCACAGCTCGCGGGAGGCTGACCGCTTCGGCGCCGGTCGCGCTCTTGACCGTGAAGGGCTCGAGCTCGACCGACCCGCTGCGATAGACCGAGAGATAGCGCTCCGCCATGCGGCGCGGGCCAAAGCGTTCGCGGGCCACCTCGGCGCAGCGGATGCGATCGATCTCATCGAGCCGCTCAACCGCCGCCACCAGGCCCTCCACGTCCTCGGCGAGGAAACCGGTGACACCCGGCTCGATCAACTCCGGCGTCGAGCCAAAGCGTAGCGCTACCACCGGCGTTCCGGCGACCATGCATTCGACCATCGCCAGGCCAAAGGGCTCCGACCACTGCAGGGGAAAGATGCCGGCCGCCGCACGCGAGATCAGCCGCGTCTTCTGCGGCCCCGCGACGTTCGGGTAGTACTCGATTGTCGGGCCCAGGTGCGGCTCGACCTGCTCCTCGAAATAACGCTCGCCTTCACCACTCCGCTCGACCTTGCCGGCCAGGATCAGCTTGCGGCCGGTCCGCTGTGCCACCTGGATCGCCAGGGACTGGCCCTTGTCCGGGGTGATGCGGGCGACCTCGATCAGGTAACGCTCGTGGGCCTGGCTGGGCGGCGCCGCTGGCACCTCGACGGCGTTGTGAACGATGCCGGCCAGCCGCAGGAGCGGCGCGCTGGCGGCCTGGCTCAGGCTGATGGCACAGAGCCGGACCCCATCCATCACCTCCTTGTAGAAGGAACACATCGGCTCGAGCAGCTCGCCGTGAATGGTATGGACGACCACTGGCGCGACCCCGCTGTTGAGCGCCACCAGTACTCCTTCGTAGCCGCTGTGGTCGTGGACGACGTCGAAGCGTTGTCCCTTGAGGGTGTTGTAGACCCTGGCGAGGTACGTGGCGTGCCGAGCGCGCTCGTCCGGCCCACCGAGGTCGCGGCTCCAGTCCGCCTGACCCAGCATCGTGACGTCCGGCACGGAGCCGGCGGCGCCGAACGTCGTCACCTCGTGGCCCAGCCGGCGAAGCTCGGACTGAAGCAGGTGCACGACCAGCTCGATTCCACCGTAGCCGCTGGGCGGTAGCGGGTACCAGGGTGGCGCGACAATCGCAATCCGAAGCGCGTCCGTCGCCCCGCTCACCTCCTCACGATCCCCAAGGGCCGACACGATGATAGCGCTCGTTTGCACCGAGCCGCCTTGCAGGAAACCTGATAGCGGTGCTGCGGCCTTCGATACCCGCACCTGGGGGTCGCTTTGCTGAGTGAAGCAGGCTACAGTTGTGACGATGACCGCCGCGCTGCATGTCGCGCAGGCAGTCGTCAGCCTCAGCTTCCTGGCTCTCGGCGTGTTCACGGTCGCCGACTGGCTTGGACATCGAGAACGCAGCCGGGGCTATCTAGCGCTGGCCTTCATGACCCTCGGCCTGACTAGCGTGGTGGGCCAGCTGAATACCGTCACCAACTACGTGTGGGGGGCGCTGCTCAGTGACCTCACCCTGATCCTGTTCATGACCTCGGGCTATGCCCTGCTCCTGTTCCGGGATACCTTCATCCCGCTGAGCCGCCGGCTGCGGGTCGGCGCCCTGCTGCTGGTCGTCGGGACCACCGTCTTCGCCCTGGCGACCATGGTTCCGGCGGCCCCTTCCACCAGGTCGACCGCCCTGCAATCCGCGGCGACCTTCGGGCTGGTGGTGGTCTGGTCGGCGTGTGTGATCGAGCCAATCGTCCGCTTCTGGAGCGCTTCCCGAGGCCGGCCGGCGGTCCAGCGCGCCCGGCTACGCGCCGTCGCCGGCGGTTACGGGGCCATCCTCGTCGTCCTGCTGGTAGCGGGTTTCGGTGGCGCCGCGGCGAACAGTCTGTTGGCCCAGTGGCTCTTCGAGCTGATCGCGGTGATCGCCCTGCCTCTCCTGTTCGTGGGGTTTGCCCCGCCGCGCTGGCTGCGGCGGCTGTGGCGACAGCACGAGGAGGATCAGTTCCGGGAAGCGGTCTACGACCTGGTGCTCTTCAGTCCCGATCGTCCCACCCTGGCGAAGCGCGCCGCGGAGTGGGCAATTCGGCTGGTGGGCGCCGACGGCGCGGCGATCTTCGACGCGACTGGCGTCACCCTCGCGCTGCAAGGAATGGACGCCGAGCCGGCCAGGCGGCTGGCCGAGCAGGCAGATAAAAATCGGCATGCCCAGCTCCTGGCCACGCCTGGATCGAGCCGCAACGATGCCATCGTCCTACCCCTGCCGCTGGACGCCGGCACCGGCGCCATGGTGGTCGTCTCGGGCCCGTACACGCCGTTCTTCGGCAGCGATGAGGTCGCCCGGCTGCGCGACTACGCGGCGAACATCACGGCCGCGCTCGACCGGGCCCGCGTCACGGATCGGCTGGCCGAGTTGGAGAAGACGAAATCGCATTTCCTCAACCTGGCCTCGCACGAGCTGCGGAGCCCGCTCGGCGTGATCAACGGCTACCTGTCGATGCTCGAGCAGGGCGTGCTCGGTCAGCTTACGGAGTCCGGGGTGCGGGCGGTCGAGGTGCTGAAGGCCAAGGCCCTGGAGATGAACTTACTGGTGGCGCAGATGCTGGACGCGGCGCGACTCGAGGACGGCCGGCTGGCCCTGAAGCGCGACCGGCTCGACCTGCGGGACGTGGCCGCCGAGGCGCTGCAGGTGGTTCGCCCGCTCGCGACCGCCGGTCATGACCTGTCACTCGAGACCCCACCGCGCGAGGTCGTCGTGTTCGGCGACGTCCATCGCCTTACCACCATCGTCAGCAACCTGCTCGAGAACGCGATCAAGTACTCACCGGACGGCGGCAGGATCCGCTGCATCGTGGGAGCGGTCGATCAAACGGCGAGCGTGAGCGTCGTCGATAACGGCGTGGGCGTCGCCCGAGAAGATATTCCTCGAATGTTCAACCGGTTCGAGCGGATTCAGAACCGGAAGACCAGCCACGTCGCCGGTACCGGGCTCGGTCTGTACCTCTCACGCGAGCTGGCACGCCAGCACGGTGGCGACATCCAGGTCGAGTCGCGACCCGACGCCGGCAGCACCTTCACGCTCTCGCTTCCGCTGGCCATCCCATTGCACGAGGCGGTCGAAAACCCCCTCCCGGTAACCGAGCCGGTGGCGCCACGGCTACACGTGGTTCCGTCGGAGGGCGAGTCGGAGCCTCGGCTGGCCTAAGCCTCGCCGCGGAGCTGCCGCAGCGTCGCCTCCATCTGGTTGAGGTGGAAGCGGTCGTGACCGGCAAGCATCCGAAACATCAGGTCGAAGCTTTCCGGTCCGCGCTCGGCATGGATCGCGACCCGCGCCCGGTGCGCCGCCGGCGACCGCCGCCAGAGACGAACATTCGCCGCGCGTAGCGTCCCGAACACTGGCAACAGCTCCGCCACGTCGTCGTCGTTGTGGGCCAGCCGCTCGACCCAGAGGTCCTGGTCGTAGCCGAGCAGCGGTGGGCGGTCGTGGCTGAGGGCCCAGCGATAGCGCCCCGACACCACGATCTCGGCGTCGACGAGGTGACCCACCAGCTCCAGCACCGACCATTCGCGCGGCGCCGGCCGCCGACGAAGGTCCGTTCCAGCACTCGCGAGCACGGCGTCCAGTCGGCCCCGAGTCGCTTCCTGGATCTCGGCCGGGTCGTCGTCGCCCAGCAGGTCGAGCAGCTGGCGCTGATAGGCGGCCGCCTGCGTGACCGGATCCGGCGATGCCATGGCGCCGACTAGCTGCCGGGTTGGGTCGCCGGCGCGGGCATGATTTCCGATTCGGCGAGCGTCCGGCGAATCCGCGCCGCCACTCCCGAGGCGTCCAGGCCAAGCTGCTTCAACAACTCAGCCTGGCCGCCCTGTTCGATGAACCTGTCCGGCACGGCCATGACCGTCACCGGGATCCCGTGCGGAGCCAGCACTTCGGCAACGGCCGAGCCGAAACCGCCGGTCGCGACATTGTCCTCCAGCGTCAGCACCGCGGGATGGCGGCGCGCCCAACTCTCGAGCCGGGGATCGAGCGGCTTGATATAGCGGCAATTGACGACGGTCAGCGGGATGCCTTCGCCGTCGAGCATGGTGGCCGCATCCATCGCCACCGAGACCAGCTTGCCGGTGGCCAGCAGAAGCGCGGCGCTGCCCTGACGCCGAATTTCCCACTCGCCCACGGGAAGGACCTGCGGCGGCTGCGGTTCGGACTCTCCGGCGGCGCCTTTGGGGAAACGAATGGCGAAGGGTCCGTCACCCTCGCGCGCGAGCGCGGTGTGGAGCAGGTCGCGGAGCTCCTGCGGATCGCTGGGCGCGGCCAGGATGAGCCCGGGCATCGCCCGCAGGAAGGTGAGGTCGAAGATGCCGTGATGCGATGGACCGTCATCGCCCGTGATGCCAGCCCGGTCGAGGACGAACGTCACCGGCAGTCGATGCAGGCAGACGTCCATCATCACCTGGTCGAGCGCGCGCTGCAGGAACGTCGAGTAGATGACCACCACCGGGCGCATCCCGGCCATCGCCAGGCCGGCGGCGAAGGTGACGGCATGCTGCTCGGCAATGCCGACGTCGAAGAAGCGATCGGGGAAGCGCTCGGCAAATGACCCCAATCCGGCGCTGCTCCCCATCGCGGCGGTGATGGCGATCAGGCGCGGATCGCGCTCCGCTTCCTGGACGAGCGCCTCACCGAAGACGTCCGTGTAGCTGATTTTCCGACTGAGTGGCTTCGCTGTCAGCACGTCGAAGGCGCTCACGCCGTGCAGGTGGTCGATCTCGTCCTCTTCGGCCGGACCATAGCCGCGCCCCTTGGTGGTGATGACGTGGACCACAGAGGGACCCGAAAGCCGGCTGACCTGGCGCAGGGTCCGCTCGATGTCCTCGATGTCATGCCCATCGATCGGTCCGGAATACTTGATGCCGAGGTACTCGAAGAAGGTGCGCGGTGCAACCAGTTCTTTGAGGCCTTCCTTGATTCGCCGGCCGGCTTCGATCGCCTTGTCGCCGGCAGGGACCGCGCGCAACATGCGGTCGACGCGGTTCTTGGTTCGGTGGTAGCTCGGATTGAGGACCGTCAGTTGCTGGGCGAGATGCTGAGCCAGGCCGCCCACGGTGGGGGCGTAGGAGCGGCCGTTGTCGTTGACGACGATGATCACCGGAGTCTTGCGATGGCCGATATTGTTGAGCGCCTCGTAGGCCATCCCGCCGGTGAGCGCGCCGTCCCCCACCACGACCACCACGTGATCGTCGCGGCCCTGACGACGAAGCGCTTCCGCCATTCCCGCGGCGTAGCTGAGTCCGGTTGAGGCATGGCTGTTCTCGATGAAGTCGTGCACGCTTTCGGATCGGTTCGGATAGCCGCTCAGCCCGCCCAGCTTGCGCAGCCGGGCGAAGCCCTCGCGGGGCCGGGTCAGCAGCTTATGGACGTACGCCTGGTGCCCCGTGTCCCAGAGGATTCGGTCTTTCGGGCTGTCGAAAACCCGATGCAGCGCCAGGGTGAGCTCGACCACCCCAAGATTTGGTCCCAGGTGACCGCCGGTCTTGGAGACGCTGGCAACCAGGAACTGACGGATCTCCTCGGCGAGAGTGCGCAACTCTGCATCGCTCAGCGAGCGGAGATCGGCTGGAGAGCCGATCCGATCGAGGATCGGAGTGCTGGAAAGCTGGTCCATGTGCGCTGTTCGAGTCTAGCGAAGAGCCGCCGGGGTCCCTGCAGAACCCAACGTGTTTCGCGCCAATTTGGTTTCTGCGACTTGACGGACCCCAGGCCAGGCGCTACCATGCCGCTGGCCACTCGGTGTGGCGTAAGGGGGAGGTAGGAGGCGTTAACAGGAGGTGGAGGACGTGCGCGCGAAAATCCGACTTTCGATGGCTGCGACCGTGCTGATGGCGATGGGGGCGCTCCTGCCAAGCCCAGGGGTGGCCGCGGGGGCTACCGCGATGCCGCAGCCGGTGGCATCCGGCTTCGACAGTCCCCGGGGCGTCAACTTTTTCAACGGCAAGCTGGTGGTGGCTGAGGCTGGCCATGGCGGCACCAACTGCATTCCCGCATCAGTGTCAAACCCGCTGACCTGCTTCGGGCGGACCTCCCAGATCTCCTGGGTGAACACCGCGAACGGAACGCATACACCACTGGTCGACCATCTCTTCTCGGTCGCCGAGTTCCGCGGACCCGGCCCCGGCGAAGCCCTGGGCGTCGACGGGATCTCGGCCCGTGACCGCAAGCTGATGGCCATTGTGGGCGTCTTCCCGCAAGCGTTCGAGAACTACCCGTGCGCCGCCGGCGACTCCGGATGCGCGGCGGACGTCGCCGCCGCAACGAATGAGGCGGGAGCCCTCCTCGCCGTGCGAAGTAACGGCTCCTGGCACAAGGTCGCGGGCGTGGGCGCCTTCGGCTTCGACTACACGGCGAATATCCCGAACCAAGAGCACGACTCCAACCCCTACGGCGTGCTGGCGGTCAACGGCGGTTCGTACGTTGCCGACGCCGGCTCGAACACACTCGACTTTGTCAGCAACGGTGGCCACATCCGTGTCCTCCACTACTTCCCATTCCGAAATGACTCCGTCGGCGCTTTCCCAACGGATGAAGTGCCG
>Ga0209059_1000399_pt1 | contig 19823 bp, 23 predicted proteins | sample GraSoiAngelo_151_FD_186165 | JGI IMG/M metagenome (GOLD analysis project Ga0209059, IMG submission 186165) | Grasslands soil microbial communities from the Angelo Coastal Reserve, California, USA - 14_1009_12_20cm (SPAdes) (version 2) | ecosystem: Environmental > Terrestrial > Soil > Grasslands ...
GGCCTGCGCGGCTTCAAGAGCTTTCCCGACCTGGTCGAGCTTCGGTTCGAGCCCGGCGTCGCCATCCTCGTCGGGCCGAACGGCTCGGGGAAGTCGAACGTCGCCGACGCGATCGTCTGGGCGTCGGGGAGCCTGAGCCCGACCGAGCTCCGCGCCGAGAAGCCGGACGACGTCCTCTTCGGCGGCGCGGGCGACCGGCCGGCCGCCGCTTTCTGCGAGGTCGAGCTCCAGTTCGACGGCGCAGACGGCGTCGGCGGGCTCGACTTCTCCACGCTCGCGGTCGCCCGGCGGCTGCACCGCGGCGGGGAGGGGCAGTACCTCGTCAACGGCGCGTCGGTGCGGCGAACGGACGTCGTCGAGCTCCTCGCCGAGCTCGGGCTCGGCCGCTCGATCGTTGGCCAGGGTCGGGTGGAGGAGATCCTCTCCAGCCGGCCCGCGGAGCTGCGCGCGCTCGTCGAGGACGCGGCGGGGCTCGGCGTCTTCAAGCGCCGTCGCCACCGCGCGGAGCTCAAGCTCGCGCGCGTCGCGACGCAGGTCGAACGGGCGCGTGACGTGGAGGGCGAGGTGCGGTCGCGGATCAGGCCGCTCGCCCTTCAGGCGACCGCGGCCGAGCGGGCCGAGAAGCTCTCGGCGGAGGTCGCGGCGCTGGAGTCGCGGCTCGCCGCGCTCGACGCGGCGCTGCTCGAGGAGCGGCTCGCCGAGCTCGAGGAGCGGCGGACGGCGGCGGGGCTCGCGCGGCGGCGGAGCGACGAGCGACTCGAGGCTCTGCTCGTCGAGCGGCGGGCGGCGGAGGACGAGCTCGAGGACGCGGCCGGCCGGCGCGAGGCGGCGACCGCGGCGCTCTACCGCGTGCGAAGCGGCGCCGAGCGGCTGGCGGTGCGGAGCGAGGCGATCGGCCGCCTCGTCGACCCGCTGCGGCGCGATGCCGACGAGTCGGAGCGCGCCGCGGCGGAGGAGCCGGCGGGGCCGTCGCGGGCCCAGCTCGAGGCGGCGGCCACGGCCGCGCGGGCGGAGCGGGACGCGGCTGCTGGAGCCGAGCGCGTCGCGCGGGATCGCCTCGCCGCGCTCGAGCGCGTCCTGGAGGAGCGCGAGGGGTTGCCGCCCGCCGCGCGCGCGCTCGCGGAGCGCGGCGAGCGCCTGGTCCTCTCGGAGCTCGAGGTCGCGCCCGGCGACGAGCGCGCGCTCACGGCGGCGCTCGGCACGCGTGCCTCGGCGCTCGTCGCGTCCGATCCGCAAGCCGCCCTGCGCCTACTGGACCAGGCGCGCCAGGAAGGGCTCGGCGGTCTCACGGTCGTGCTCGAGCGCGCGCTGCGCCAGGACGTGCGGATCGTCGAGCGGGACGAGCTCCTCGATGTCGAGTCCGGCCTCGCCGCCACCCGCGACGGGTACGCGTACGACCCGGCGCGCGGCGAGCTCCGTTTCGCCGGCGAGCCGGCGGAGGCGCTCGTGCTCGAGCTCGAGGCGCGGCGGAGGGCGCTCGCGGAGGAAGTGGAGGCGGCGGGAGAGCGGGCTGCGGCCGCCGCTGGTGCCGCCGACGGGGCGGAGCGAGTCGCACAGGAGGCGTCGGCGCGCCCGATTCCACGGCGGCTCGGCGATCCTCGGCTCCTGCGCGGCCTGGCCGCGCTCGCCGAGCGAGCCGATGCGGAGCTCGCCGCCGCGGCCGGCCTCGCGGCTCGGCTCGAGGCGCCGCTTCGTGCCCGCGTCGACGCGGGCGCGGTGCGCGCAGGGGAGATCGGCGCCGAGCTCCGTCGGCTCGGAGCGGCCGAGGCGGAACTCCGTCGGGAAGCCGCCGAGGCCGGCGAGCGCGCGGCCGCGCTCGAGGTCGAGCTGGTCCAGCTCATGCGCGAGCTCGCAAGCCTGCGGGAGCGCGCGGGCGAGATCGCGCCGGACGAGGGAGAGGACCGGGACGAGGTCGCAACGCGGCTGGAGCGGACGCGCCGTCGCCTCGAGGGCGTCGGGCCGGTCAATCCGCTCGCGAAGCAGGAGGTGGAGCAGGAGCGGGAGCGGCTCGCCGAGCTCGTGTCTCAGCGCGAGGACCTCGAGCGGAGCCTGGACGAGCTCGAAGGTCTGCGCACCGAGCTCACGGAGACGGTCGAGCGGCGCTTCGAGGAGACGTTCACGGCCGTTCGGGACGGCTTCGCCGACGTGGCCGCGACGCTCTTCCCGGGCGGCGAAGGTCACCTGCGGCTGAGCGAGCCCGAGGACGAGGACGAGGCGCCCGGCGTCGAGATCGAGCTGCGGCCGGCCGGGAAGAAGGTCACGCGCCTGTCGCTCCTCTCCGGCGGCGAGCGGTCGCTGGGCGCGATCGCGTTCCTCTTCGCGCTCTTCCTGGCGCGGCCGTGCCCCTTCTACCTCCTCGACGAGGTCGACGCGGCGCTCGACGACGCGAACATCGGCCGTTTCGTCGAGCTCCTGCGCCGCTACGCGGACCGCGCGCAGTTCGTCGTCGTGACCCACCAAAAGCGGACGATGGACGCCGCGGACGTGCTCTACGGGGTCACGATGGGCCCGGACGGCGTCTCGCAGGTCGTGTCGCGGCGCCAGCCGCGCGACGACGCGGTCGCGCTCGCCTCCTAGGCGTGGGCCGCGCTACGGTTCGTCGCCGTGGCGCGGAGCTGGGCGGAGTTCCTGGGCGAGGACGGCGCGGCGCCGGAGAGCGAGGAGGAGCGGCGCGGGCTCTTCGGGCGGCTGCGCGAGTCGCTCGGCAAGAGCCGCCGCGCGCTCACCGAGCAGCTCGCCGCGGCGGCTTTCGACCCAGGCGACGAGGCCGCCTGGGAGCGCCTCGAAGAGGCGCTCATCGCCGCCGACGTCGGGGTTCGCGCGACCGCGGAGCTCGTCCAGAGGCTCGAGGCGCGCCCCGACATCCCGGATCTGAGCGAGGCGCTCGCGGACGAGATCGCGCGCCTCCTCGGCGAGCCGGGCCGCCTCGCCGTCGGCGCGCATCCGGCCGTCTTGCTCGTCGTCGGCGTCAACGGCACGGGCAAGACGACGACGATCGGAAAGCTCGCGTTTCGCCTCGCCGAGCACGGCCACTCGGTCGTCGTCGGCGCCGCCGACACCTTCCGCGCCGCCGCGGAGGAGCAGCTCGAGATCTGGGCCGACCGGGCGGGCGCCGACTTCGTGGGCTCGGCGCGCGGCGCCGATCCCGCCTCGGTCGCGTACGAGGCGATCGACACCGCGCAGGCGAACGGCCGCGACGTCGTGATCGTCGACACGGCCGGGCGCCTCCACACGCAGACGAACCTGATGGACGAGCTCGCGAAGGTGCGGCGCGTGATCGCCGCGCGGCTCGAGGGCGCGCCGCACGAGACACTGCTCGTGATCGACGCGACGACGGGCCAGAACGGCCTCCAGCAGGCGCGGCTCTTCGGCGAGGCGGCCGGCGTGACAGGCGTCGCCCTGACGAAGCTCGACGGCTCCGCGAAGGGCGGCGTCGCCGTGCCGATCGCCTACGAGCTCGGCCTACCGGTCAAGCTGATCGGCGTCGGCGAGCGCCTCGAGGACCTCCGGCCGTTCGACCCGCAGGATTTCGCTCGGGCCCTCGTTTCCTAGGTATCAACCGCCACCCGGACGATGAAGTTGATCGTCCCTGGGTTCGCGCTGTACTCGCCGTAGTGGTCGACGACCCTGAACGTCAGCTTCTTCCCCGGGGCCTTCTGCGCCGCCTGGTCGAGCGCGTGGCGTACCGCCTCGCTGAACCCGTCCGTCGAGCGACCTTCTTGATGCTCAGCAGCCATGCCGCAGCCTCCTTCCTCGTTGGTGTGCCCGCAACCCTTTCATCGCACCGCCGTCCGGTCGGCGAGAGCGTCGATCGCCTCCGCTGCGCGCTGCGCACCGACCCGGTGGCCCTTCCGCTCGTAGAGGTCGAGCGCGCGCTGGAGCGCGTCGAGCACCTCGCCGGGCCGCTCCGCGAGGCCGAGAACCTCCCCGATCAAGACGAGCGCGTCGGCGTGCAGGGCGAGCGCGTCCGTTCCGGACGCGACCTCGACCGCCCGGCGCGCTTCCGCCTCCGCCGCCGCGAGGTCACCGGCGCGCGCCGCGACCCTCGCCTCGACGCTGCTCGCCAGCACCTGGTCGGTGATGTCGTCCGGCGACATCGCGGCCTTTCCGATCTCGGCGAAGTGGCGCGCCTCCTCCTCGCGCCCCTGCGCGAGCAGCGCCTCGGCCAGCATGAGCGCCGGCGAGCCGAGGAGCGCCGTGTCGCCCGTCGCGGCGAGCGCGTCCCAGGCGTGGCGGAGCTCGCGCTCGGCTGAGTCGGGGCGGCCGGCAAGGAGCTCGATCGGCCCCGCCACCTCGCTCAGGCCGGCGCGGAAGAGCCGGTGGCCGAGCTCGTCGTAGGTCGCCGCGGCGCTCGCGACGAGCCGCCGCGCCTCGTCGAAGTTGCCGAGCATCGCCTCGAGGCCGGCCCGCGAGCTCGCGGCGTTCGCCTCCAGGATGAGGTTGCCGGGACGCGCGGCGGCGATCTCGGCGCAGCGGGCCGACGCGCGCTCGGCCTGGGCGGGCCCGTAGAGGAGCGCCGTGCAGAGCAGGTCGACGATGCCAGCGACCTCGCCCGAGTCGCCCGCGGCCTCGGCGTGCGCGAGCGCCTGGTCGGCCGCCTGCTGCGCCTCGCCGAAGCGGCAAGCCCGGCTTGCGAGCTGGGCGAGGCAGCGCCACGCGCGTGCGAGCCCGAGGTCGTCGCCGAGCTCGTTGAAGACGTCGACCGACTCGGATGCGACACGGGCGAGCTCGGCGGCGAAGTTCGACTCCGTGTAGCCGCGGCGGGCGCCGTGGTCGAGGCGCGCGTAGAACTCGAGCCGCCGGTCGCCCCTGAGCTGCGCGGCCGCGAGCGCCTCCGCGAGTGCCTCCTCCGCCTGCGCGAGCTCACCGGTCGCCCACAGCGACGAGCTCAGGTCGCGTAGGAGGAGTGCGCGGTCCTCGAGCTCGTCGCCGCCCAGCTCGAGCGTCCGTGCGAGGAGGTTCGTCGCAGCGGGCAGGTCCGAGCGCAGGAGCGCGCGGCGTCCGGCGGCGCTCAGCACGGAGGCGGCCTCGCGAGCGAGGGCGCGCTCCCGCTCGCCCACCGGGCCGAGCTCGGCCCGCAGCCGGTAGGCCTGCTCGAGGTGGTAGCCGGTGATCTCCTCGCGCTCGGTCACGCGGTCCGGCATGTTGGTGCCGATCCAAGCCGTGAAGCGCTCGTGCAGCTCCGCGCGGCGCTCCTTGGGCGTGCCCTCGTAGGCCGCGTCGCGGATCAGCACGTGGCGAAAGCGGAAGGCGTCCTCGTGTACGAGCGTCGAGGCCTCCGGCTCGACGAGGTCCCTGCGGACGAGCGCCATGAGATGCGTCCCGACCACGTCGCGGAGCCCAGGCGGCGCGAGGTCGCGCACCGCGCCGCGCCAGAAGCCGCGCCCCACGACGGCGGCGGTCTCGATCACCGCACGTTCCTCGACCGTCAGGCGGTCGAGTCGCGCCGCGAGGAGCGCTTGGATCGACGGCGGGATCGGGATCGTCTCACCCGGCTCGCCCTCCTCGGCGAGGAGGGCGACCATCTGCTCGACAAAGAGCGGGTTGCCCTCGGCGGCGGCGCCGACGCGGGCCCGGACGGCCGGGGCGAGCTCGCTGTCCGCCAGCAGCCGGTGCGTATCGGCGTCCGAGAGCGGCGCGAGCGGGACGGCGGTCGCGTTGGCGCGCGGCGCGAGCCAGGTCGGCTGCCGGTCGAGCAGGTCGGGGCGCGCGAGGCAGAGGAGGAGGACCGGGGCGTCGCGGATCCAGCCGGCGAAGTAGTCGATCAGGTCGAGGAGCGTCGGCTCGCCCCAGTGGATGTCCTCGAAGACGAGGACGAGCGGCCGCGGTCGGGCGAGCGCCTCGAAGAGCCTGCGCAGCGCCCACGAGGTCTCCTCGCTGCCGCCGGCCTCGCCGGCGGCGCCGGTCGCACCGAGGATGCGCTCGGCGATCAGCTCGGCGTCGCTCCGGCCCTCGAGCGCTTCCCGGATCGCCGGCTCGCCGCCGAGCGCGTGCACCATCTGGACGAGCGGCCAGAACGTGATGCCGTCGCCGTAGGGCAGGCACTGGCCGCGGAGCGTCGTCGAGCGGTCGCCGACCCGGTCCAGGAACTCGTCGGCCAGGCGCGACTTGCCGAGCCCGGCTGCGCCGAGGACGGTGACGAGGCGTGACGACCGCTCCGCGGCGACGCGCTCGAACTCGGCGACGAGCGCCTCGAGCTCGGCCTCGCGGCCGACGTGGGGGGTCTGGCGCTTGCGCGCCGCGGCGGTCGGCGCGGCGACGGCGTCGAGCCGCCACGACGCGACCGCGTCCGCCTTCCCCTTCAGCGCGCGCGACTCGAGCGGGATCGCCTCGACGCAGTCCCGGACGAGCCGGAAAGTCTCGGCGCCGATCAGGATCTCGCCCGCTCCCGCCGCCTCCTCGAGCCGCTTCGCGAGGTTCACCGCGTCACCGGTCGCGAGCGTGGGCGCGCCGGCCCTGCCCGCGACGACCTGTCCCGTGTTGATGCCGACGCGCATCTGGAGCTCGACGCCGTACGCGCCCCGGAGCTCGTCGTTCAGCTCGGCGAGGCGCTCCCGCATCTCGTTCGCGGCCCGAACGGCGCGGAGCGCGTCGTCCTCGTGCAGCGTGGGCACGCCGAAGACGGCCATGACCGCGTCGCCGATGAACTTCTCGACCGTGCCGCCGTGGGCCTCGAGCGCGGCGCGCATCTCGCCGAAATAGCGCGACATCACGCGGCGCAGCGACTCGGGGTCGAGCCGCTCGCCGAGCGGCGTCGAGTCGACGATGTCGGAGAAGACGACGGTGACGGTCTTCCGCACCTCGTGCGAGGCGGCCGGCGCGACGAGCGGGGCCGCGCACGCCTGGCAGAAGCGGGCGCCGTCCGGGTTCTCCTGTCCGCAGTTCGGGCAGGCGGCCATTCGCCGAGTCTAGGACGGCCGCGTCTGTTGTGGAAGAAAGCGCTGTTGCGCCTGAAGTCAGCGCTCTACTGCAAAGGCGATGTTCACGGTCGTGCGGTACTCGGTGATGCGGTCGTTTCCGACGACGGCGCTCATCGAGATCACGTCCGCGCCGGTGATTCCGCGCAGCGTCTTCGCCGCCTCCGACACGGCTGCAGCGGCCGCCTCCGCGAAGCCCTCGCTCGACGAGCCGATGATCGTCACGACCTTTGCGACGTCTGCCATTTCCGCTCCTTTCGTGGGGGACGCCCAGCAGGTACCCGCAGCGGCACCTCGAAACACCGTGACTGAATAGTGACGAAATTCTGTTGATTAAACGTCGATCGACTGCTACGGTGTGGGCCACGACGACTGCATTCGCCGAGGAAGCGGTACGGATCCACGAAGGCGGCCACTTGAGCGACCGTCAGATCGCTCGCGCGACAGGCGCGGCGCCGAGCACAGTCCGCAGCTGGCTGAACGGACGGAGCGCTCCCACCGGAGCGCGTGCCGAGCGGGTCGCAGAGCTCTCGGCGCTCGTGAGCCGACTCAGGCGCGTCGTCGACGCCGACTACATCCCGGTCTGGATGACCAAGCCGGTCGAGGCTCTCGACGACGAGAAGCCGATCGACGTGCTCGCCCGCGGCGAGTACCGACGAGTGGCTGCGGTGGTGCGGGGGCTCGAGCACCCGGGCGCGGCGTAGCCTTGGGCCTCTCGCTCGACGCAGCTCGCATCCGCGGCGAGTGGCTCAAACACGCCGCATCCGGCCTCCCGCCCCTTCCTCTGCGGGACGACGCGCCGGACAATCGCTGGCAGCGTGGCGCAGTCGTCGATGCGCTCTACCTCGCGGAATCGGAAGAGACGGTGTGGGCGGAGTGGTATCGCCACCTTGCCGAAAGCGGAATTCCGCCCGAGCGCGCGCTTCCCCGGGATCTCTGGCGCTGGCGCGTCGACGTGGAGGTCGCCGATCTGCGGACGGAAGAGCAGCTTGCGAGGGTGGGGCTGGCTTCACCCGCGCCCGGGCGTGGCACGTGGCCGCCGTTTCAGGCCGTGGGCGAGGAGGTCTGGCGTGAGGGCCGCCGCGGCTTGGTGGCCCCGAGCGCCGCGCGGCCGGATGGCCTGACGCTCTGCCTCTTTCGAGACGATACGGACGCGGTCGAGGGTGCTGAGCCGGTCGGGCGGCCGCGGCGGGTCGATGCCGCTCCGGCTCCGCCGGTCGGAATGACCACGTAGGGGCTGGGCGCCGAGGCCGCCGTCTACACTTCGCCGCCGATGTTCGACACGCTGTCCGACAAGCTCCAGGCGGCCCTCGGCGACCTTCGCGGCCGCGGGCGCCTCGACGAGGAGGCGATCTCGCGGGCGATGCGGGAGATCCGCCTCGCGCTGCTCGAGGCGGACGTCAACTTCAAGGTCGTGAAGGACTTCGTCGCGCGCGTGCGCGAGCGGGCGCTCGGGGCCGACGTGGCGAAGAGCCTCACGCCGGGGCAGCAGGTCGTGAAGATCGTCCACGAGGAGCTGACGGCGCTCATGGGCTCCGGCAGCTCGCAGCTCGCGTTCGGCGGGCGCCCGCCGACGGTGATCCTGCTCGCCGGCCTCCAGGGCTCGGGGAAGACGACCGCCGCCGCGAAGCTCGCGCTGCTCCTCCGCAAGGAGAAGCGGAAGCCGGGGCTGATCGCGGCCGACCTCCAGCGCCCCGCTGCGATCGACCAGCTCGAGCAGCTCGGGCGGCAGATCCAGATCCCGGTCTACCGCGAGGACACGACCGATCCGGTCGTGGCCACGCGGAAGGGCATCGAGCGGGCGCGCGAGGACGCGCTCGACGTCGTGATCGTCGACACCGCCGGCCGGCTGCACGTCGACGAGGAGCTGATGGACGAGCTCGTCGCCGTCCGCAACGAGGCCAAGCCGACGAACGTGCTGCTCGTCCTCGACGCGATGACGGGCCAGGAGGCGGTCGCGGTCGCCGAGGCGTTCCTCGAGCGCGTCGCCTTCGACGGCGTCGTCATGACGAAGCTCGACGGCGACGCGCGCGGCGGCGCGGCGCTCTCGGTGAAGGCCGTCACGGGCAAGCCGATCAAGCTCGCGTCCGTCGGGGAGAAGCTCGACCAGCTCGAGTACTTCCACCCCGACCGGATGGCGTCGCGCATCCTCGGCATGGGCGACGTCCTCTCGCTGATCGAGCGGGCCGAGGCGGCGGTCGAGGAGGACGAGCGCGAGGAGCTCGAGGCCCGGATGATGAAGGGCCAGTTCACCTTCGACGACTTCCTGAAGAGCTACAAGATGCTGCGGCGGATGGGCCCGCTCCAGGGCGTCCTGAAGCTGATCCCGGGGCTCGGCAAGCAGCTCGACGGGCTCGACCAGATAGACGAGAAGCAGCTCGCGCGCGTCGAGGCGATCGTGCTCTCGATGACGCCGCAGGAGCGGCAGCTGCCGCGGCTGATCGACGGCCGCCGCCGCCTGCGGATCGCGCGCGGGAGCGGCACCACCGTCCAGCAGGTGAACCAGCTGCTCGAGGCGCGCAAGCAGATGGAGAAGATGATGAAGGGGATGAGCAAGGGCAAGATGCCGGCGCTCCCCGGGATGACGGCGGGGCCGGCGCCGAACGGCCCGGGCCTCACGCCCCGTCCCGGCAGCTCGTCCCGCAAGCGCAAGAAGAAATCGAGGTCACGGAGGTGACATGGCGGTCCGGATGAGACTGACGCGGGTCGGCTCGAAGAAGAACCCGATCTACCGCGTCGTGGTCGCCGACTCGCGCTCGCCGCGCGACGGCAAGTTCATCGACATCGTGGGGCGCTACAACCCGCAGACCGACCCGTCGACGATCGACTTCGACGAGGACAAGGTGCGCGACTGGCTCTCGAAGGGGGCGCAGCCCTCCGGCACGGTCTCGCGGCTTTTGAAGATCAAGAACCTGGGGTGAGAGACCTCCTCGACTACCTGGCGCGGCGGCTCGTCGACGAGCCTGACGCCGTACGCGTCGAGGAGGTCGAGGAGGACGGCGCGCTCGTGCTCCGGCTGCACGTCGCGGCAGACGACGTCGGCAAGGTGATCGGCCGCCAGGGCCGGATCGCCCGCGCGCTCCGCACGCTCGTCCGCGCCGGCGGCGCCCACGAAGGGCGCCGGATCGTCCTTGAAATAGTGGATTGAAGCGCGTCGCCGCGCTCTACGACGTCCACGGGAACCTGCCGGCGCTCGAGGCCGTGCTCGCGGAGGTAGGGGACGCAGATCTGATCGTCGTCGGCGGCGACGTGGTCGGCGGCCCCTTCCCGGCGGAGACCGTCGAACGCCTGCGCGACCTCGGTGACCGTGTGCGCTGGCTGCGCGGCAACGCCGAGCGCGAGCTGGTCGAGCAGCCGCCGCCGCGCGAGGCGGGGCCGCCGCCGGGCGAGCTCGAGCGGCTCCGTGCGGCGCTGAGCGACGAGCAGGTTGACTTCGTCTACGGCCTGCCGGAGCGTGTCGAGCTCGACGTCGAGGGGCTCGGCCGGGTCCTCTTCTGCCATGCCACGCCGCAGAACGACCTCGACATGGTCACGCCGCTCACGCCGGAGGAGCGGCTGCGGCGGATCCTCGAGGGCGTGACCGCCGACGCCGTCGTCGCGGGCCACACGCACATCCAGGAGGACCGGCGTGTCGGCGGCGTCCGCTGGGTGAACGCCGGCAGCGTCGGGATGCCCTACGAGGACGAGCCCGGAGCGTGTTGGGCCCTCCTCGGCCCGGAGGTCGAGCTCCGCCGCACGGAGTACGACGCGACCAAGCTCGGCGGTTACGAGTACCCGCAGGCCTCGCGGCAGGAGGCCGCGGATTACTTCGAGAGCCTCGTCCGTGACTGAGCTCGTCTCGATCGGCCGCGTCGGCAGGCCGCACGGGCGCGAGGGCGCCTTCGTCGTCGAGGACGCGAGCGAGGCCCCGGAGCGGCTCGCGGTCGGCGCCGACCTGCTCGTCGACGGCGAGCCGGCCCGCATCGTCGAGTCGAAGCGAGCCGGTGGACGCCCCGTCGTCCGCCTCGACCGCGACCCGCCGCGAGGCGCGAGCCTCGAGATCCCACGGGCCTCGCTCCCAGCTCTCGCCGCCGACGCCTACTACGTCTTCGAGCTCCAGGGCCTCGAGGTCGTCGAGGAGGGAGGGGAGCGGCTCGGGCGCGTGCGGGACGTCGTGCCGTATCCCGCCAACGACGTGCTCGAGCTCGATACCGGGCTCGACCTGCCGCTCGTCGAGGCGTGCGTCCGCGCGATCGACCTCGACGCAGGCCGCATCCTCGTAATGCGTGGCTTCGCGGCGCCCGGGTAACCTCCGGCCGGCCGTCCTTTGCAGCTCGACGTCTTCACCCAGGTCCCGAGCGCGTTCGCCTGGTTGTGCGAACAGCGGCCGCTTGCCACCGTGCTGGGCTCGGAGCTCGACCTGCGCCTCGTCAACTACCGCGACTCGACGCCGCTCCGCTCGGGCGAGGTGGACGACGAGCCCTACGGCGGCGGAGCCGGTCTCGTCCTACGGGTCGACGTCGTCGCGGCGGCCCTCGACGCGGTCTACGGCGGCGTGCCCGAGCACCGCGTCGTCGCCCTGACCCCGCAGGGGCGGCAGCTCACGCAGGAGGTGGTCGAGGAGCTCGCCGGCGAGGAGCGGCTCACGCTGCTCTCGTCGCGCTCCGAGGGCTTCGACGAGCGGATCGTCGCCCACCTCGCGTCGGACGCGATCTCGATCGGCCCGTACGTGCTCTCCGGCGGCGAGCTGCCGGCGATGGTGGTGCTCGATGCGGTCGCCCGCCGCCTGCCGGGCGCGATCCGCGCCGAGTCGGGCGCCTTCGAGAGCTTCTCCGGCGAGCTCGCGGGTGGGCTCGAGTACCCGCAGTACACGCGCCCGGCCGCGTTCCGCGGCTGGCGCGTGCCCGAGGTGCTCCTCTCCGGCGACCACGCTCGGATCGCCGGGTGGCGGCAGGAGCAGAGCCGAGCGCGAACCGCCCGATGAGAGGGCCGCTCGACCGTCTCGGCCTCTCGCGCCGGACGAGGATCGCCCTCGACTGGATCCTGACCATCGTCGGCGCGGTCGGGATCGTGTTCGCGGTCAAGTTCTACGTCGTCAACCCGTACCGGATCCCGTCCTCGTCGATGGAGCCGACGCTGCACTGCGCGCGGCCGGGGATGGGCTGCGAGGCGCGCTTCTCGGATCGCGTGCTCGCCGACCGGCTCATCTACCACTTCCGCGACCCGAAGCGGGGCGAGATCGTCGTCTTCAACACGCCGCAGGCGGCCAGGCAACGCTGCGGAGCGGGCGGCGTCTTCGTAAAGCGGATCATCGGCCTCCCCGGCGACGCGTGGTCGGAGCGCAACGGGTACGTCTACATCGACGGGAAGCGGCTGGACGAGCCGTACATCAGGTCCGATCGCCGCGACCACGAGACGAAGAAGCCGATCAAGATCCGCCCGGGCCGGTACTTCATGATGGGCGACAACCGCGCGGCGTCATGCGACTCCCGGGTTTGGGGGACCGTGCCGCGGAAGCTGTTGATCGGCGAGGTCTTCTTTACGTACTGGCCTCCGAACCGCATCTCGATCCACTGATGATCCGGGCGCTCGTCGCGCTCCTCGTCGTCGTCTTCGTCGCCGTCGTCGTCTTCTTCGTCGCCTACGCCAAGCTGTACCGGATCCCGTCGGCGGCCATGGAGCCGACTCTTCGCTGCGCCGCGCCGGCGCTCGGCTGTACCGGCAAGGCTTCGGACCGCTTGCTCGCCATTCGCCTGCGGTGGCCGTTCAGGGGTGTGAGCCGCGGCGACATCGTCGCCTTCCGGCCGCCGCCGAAGGGCGCCGCGACGTGTGGCGCGGGCGGGGTCTTCGTCAAGCGTGTGATCGCCTTGCCGGGGGAGACCTTCGCCGAGCGGAACGGCTCGGTCTACGTGAACGGCAAGCGGCTCGTGGAGCGCTACGTGAAGCTGCGCGACCACCAGACGATTCGGCTTCGGCGTGTGGCGCCCCGGTCGTACTTCCTGCTCGGTGACGCGCGGTCGCAGTCCTGTGACTCACGCGTGTTCGGGCCCGTGCCGCGCAAGAATCTGATTGCCCGCGTCGTCGCCACGTATTGGCCGCCCACGCGAATCGTCGTGCGCTAGCATTCCCGCGGCCCGCGAGGCCTCCTCTGGCATGTCCGACGTCATCGAGACACTCGAGCGCGCCCAGCTGCGCGAAGGCCTCCCGAAGTTCAAGGCGGGGGACACCGTCCGCGTGCACTTTCGCGTCATCGAGGGCCAACGCAGCCGGATCCAAGTCTTCGAGGGCATCGTCCTCAAGCGCCAAGGCTCGGGCGCGCGCGAGACGTTCACCGTGCGGAAGCAGTCGTTCGGCGTCGGCGTCGAGCGGACGTTCCCGCTCCACTCGCCGAAGATCGACAAGATCGAGGTCGTCGCGATCGGCGACGTGAGCCGCGCGAAGCTCTACTACCTGCGCGGGAAGGTCGGCAAGAAGGCGCGCGTGCGCGAGAAGCGCTACGGCGCAGGCGCCGCGGCCGCGAACGCCGCCGCCGCGAAGAGCGAGCCGGCGACCGAGGAGGCACCGGCGGCGACCGAGCCGGAAGACGTGCCCGAGCTGGAGGCCGAGCCGGTCGAGACGGCCGAGGCCGAGACGCCGGCGGCCGGGTAGAGACCTGAACGTGATCTAGCGGCCGGCGACTTCCAGCCGCTCGTCACGATGAGCCGCATGCGGCTTCGCCGGCTCACGGTTGTCGTCTCGCTTCTGCTTCTCAGCACGGGGTGCTCGAGCGGCGAGCATCCGAAGTCCCAGCCGAGATACGTGTCGCGGATCGTCTTCGCCAAGGGCGAGAAGAACTTGGTCGCCGATCGCGATGGACGCCACGAGCGCTTCCTCGTTCGCGGCGAGGAGCCGGAGATCTCTCCGGACGGACACTGGGTCGCGTTCTATCCCTGCAACGCGTGTTCCCTGTACGTGATCAACGCCGACGGAGGGCGGATGCGGTTGCTCGCCAAAAACGTCGATCCGCCGTCGTGGTCACCAGACTCGCGGCACCTTGCAACTGTCGGTCTCACGGCCGCGCCGACCTACGACGAGCAGCTCGTCACCGTCGACCGGACGACGGGAAAGCAGTGCCGGATCGCCGTCGCGCCGCGCATTCTCGGGTTCGACTTCTCTCCCGACGGCAAGCGGTTGACCTTCGCGATGAGCACCTCGGACGAGGACAGTGACGTCTACGTCAGCGCGAGGGATGGTGGAGCCCTCCGGCGCCTGACATGGGACGATCGGAGCAGCCGGCCTCTCTGGGGGCCCGACGGCTCGATCGCCTACTCGCGACGAGAGGGTCCCTTGGGTCCCTTCTTCCACGATCAAGTCTGGGGCAAGCACAGGATCTGGCGGATCTTCCGGGACGGGACGGGTCGCAGAGTCCTGACGGCAACGATTGAAGCCGGCCGTTACGGACGACCGGATGGGCCTGAGGGCCGTGGCGTGGTCTCGAGACGGTGGAACTCTCCTCGCAGTGAGTCCGACCCATAACGGCGAGTTCGTCTACGTCGTGGGCGGCAGCGGCTCGATCCGGAGCCTGGGCCACCACGGCTACCTCGGCTACGCGAGCGCCATCGACATCTCGAGAGACGGCCGTTTCGTCCTCGTCTGGGTCCAGCTCGACGGCCCGGATTGGAGGCGGACTCGGGTCGAGCTCGTACCTGCCAAAGGCGGGCCGGCTCGCCTGATCGCACGCGACGTCGGCCTACCAAGCTGGAGCCGCTGACGAGATGGCTACGACGTTCAGGCCGTGGACCGTCTTGTGACGGAGTCGGCACAGAGGCCGCCGTCGCCGGCGGTATGCTCGCGCGCGTGCCTCGCCGGACCGGCCAGCGGCTGCTTCGCTTCGACCGTCGTCTGGGTGCGCGGCTCGTCGCGGGCACCGACGAGGCGGGCCGTGGGCCGCTCGCGGGGCCGCTCGTCGTCGCCGGCGTCCTCCTGGACTACGGCTGTCTGCGCGACCACCGCGTCCGGCCGCTCGCGTTCCTGAACGACTCGAAGCAGTGCACGGAGCCGCAGCGCGAGGAGCTCTTCCGCGCGGTCGTCGGCTGCGCAGAGCGGATCGCCGTCCGGGTCATCTCGCCGCGCGAGATCGACGAGACCGGCCTCCACCGCTCCAACCTGGCGGGCCTGCGGGCGATGCTGCACGCGCTCTCGCCGCCGGCGGAGGCGTGCCTCGTCGACGGCTTCCGGCTCGGGCCGACCGCGCCGCCGCACCAGGCGGTCGTCGACGGGGACGAGAAGAGCGCCGCGATCGCGGCCGCGTCCATCGTGGCCAAGGTCGTCCGGGACAGGTACATGCGCCGAGCCGCCGCGCTCTATCCCGCGTACGGCTTCCACTCCCACGTCGGCTACATCACGCCCGGCCACTCGGCCGTCGTCCGCGAGCGCGGCCCCTCCGAGATCCACCGGCGCTCGTTCCAGGCGCTCTGCTACCAGAACGTGGCGTGAACGTCTTCAACCTGAACGCCGAGCAGGAGTGGGACGCGGCGAACGACCGCGACGGCTACCGGCATCGGCGCGCCGTGATCGGGCCGCGGCTCGGCGCGTCGCTTCTCGGCGGGACGCTCTACGAGCTCCCCCCGGGCGAGAAGACATGGCCCTACCACTACGAGCAGGGCTGCGAGGAGTGGGTCGTCTGCGTGTCCGGGCACCCGACGCTACGGGGGCCGGACGGCGAGCGCGAGCTCGAGCCCGGCGACGTCGCCGTCTTCCCCGAAGGACCGGAGGGCGCGCACCAAGTCGTCAACCGCGGCGAGGAGGCGTGCCGGGTGCTGCTCCTCTCGTCGAAGTCGCCGCTCGCGATCGTCCACTATCCGGACAGCGGCAAGGTCGGGCTGTGGACGCAAAGTGACGGTTATCAGGCGATGCTTCCGACCGAGCCGACCGTCGACTACTGGGCCGGCGAGGACTGAGCACCCGCGCCGCCGGCGCGGCCGTCGAGCGGCGCGCGCGGCGGCACTACGCCGTCCGTGGGTACCGAATCCTGGCCGCGAACGCCTGGGCGGGCCGCTATGAGCTCGACCTGGTCGTGCGCCGAGGGCGGCGGCTGGTCTTCGTCGAGGTCAAGGCCAAGACGGACGCGACCTTCGTCGACCCGGTCGAGATGGTCGGCCCCGAGAAGCAGCGGCGGCTGCGGCAAGCAGCGGAGACGTGGCTCGCGGCGCACCCAGAGCTGGACGGCCTGGAGGTCTCGTTCGACGTAATGGCGGAGCGTGCCGGCCGCCTCGAGCGGCTGGCGAACGCGTTCTGATGTGGTTCCCGGTCGAGGTCTACGAGGAGCACTCGCGCGTGAGCATGACCCTCCCGCGGGACGAGCCGCGGCTGCAGAACCGCGACGGGATCCGTCGGTGACGCCACATACACTCGACCGGTGAGTCCTACGCTTGCCGTCCTCGACTTCCTGAACAGCCGCGAGAAAGCCTCGCTGCTCTGGGTCGCTGCGATCGTCGCATTTGCGACAGCGAAGCGGAACGGCGTCGCGTCGTCGTTCGTTGCAGTCGTTCGATCACTGCTGGCACCGAAACTGCTCGCCGTGTTCGGCTCGGCCGCTCTTTACTGCGCGGGGGTCGTGCTGCTCGCGAGGTGGATCGGTGCGTGGCACACGGCGGCTCTTAAGGAGACCATCTACTGGTTTTTCACCGGCGGCGTCGTCCTCGTCGGCCGCGCCGTGACGCACGCCGCCCCATTCGATCTCGCCTTCTACAAAGCTCTACTCCGGCAGGCAGTGCGGTTCACGATCGTCGTCGAGTTCCTCGTCAACCTGTACGTGTTCCCGTTTCTAGCCGAGCTCTTCCTCGTGCCGCTCGTTCTGCTATTCGTCGCGATGCAGGTCCTCGCCGCGCACGACGATTCACTCGCCAACGCCCGCAAACCCATCGAGGGCCTCTTGACGACCATTGGACTTCTCTTGCTGGCGTACTTTGTCGTCAAGGCGATCCTTAACCCTGCCAATCTCTTCACAAGGGAGCACGCCGAGAGGCTCCTCGTCGCTCCGATCCTTACGTTCGCCTTCGTTCCGCTCCTCTGGGCGTGGGGTTGGATCTCACGCCGGGAGCAGGAGAACCTCCGACGGGGCTTGCGCGCGAGTTACGACTCGCCGGTGTAGGGACGCGAGGGAACAAGTTGAAGTCGAACGGCTCCTTGAGAGCGTGACGCCAGCAGGCCGCTTACTCGCGGTCCTAGGAGTCTCTGTCGCACCGTAGAACACCGGCGGGGCATGGCCCCGACTCAGGAAGCGCTCTACCGCGACATCGACCTCGAGCTCTCGTGGTCGGAGCGCGACCTCCCCGAGCGGGAGCGGACGAAGCATGTCCACCGGCTCCATCCATACCTCGGGAAGTTCATCCCGCAGCTCGTCGAGGCGTTGCTCGCGCGGTACTTCCGGGTCGGCGGCCGAATCCTGGATCCCTTCGCGGGCTCGGGGACGACGCTCGTCCAAGCGCTCGAGAGCGGGTTCGACGCGGGCGGCATCGACGTCGCCGCCTTCAACGCGCTCCTCGCACGGGTCAAGACGGAGCGCTACAACCTCTTCGTCCTCGAGCGGGAGCTGCGCGACGTCGTCGGGCGACTCGACCCGCTCGACACGGCCGCGCACGCGGCAAGCGGCTACGTGCGGAGGTGGTTCGCGCCGCAGGCGGCGCGCGAGCTGCTCGCGTTCCGGGAGCTGACCCCGGACTACGAGCACGGCGACGTCCTCCGGGTCGTCCTCGCCCGCGCTGCCCGCTCGGCGCGGCGGACGACGCACTTCGACCTCGACTTCCCGCGCGCGCCGCAGGAGGGCCCGTACTGGTGCCACAAGCACCGGCGCACGTGCCGCCCGGTGGAGGCCGCGGCGCACTTCCTGCGGCGGTACACGCTCGACACGCTGGAGCGGATCAAGGCGTTCTCGAGGGTCCGTGCGCCGCGTCGCGCCGCCGAGATCCTCCACGGTGACGCGCGGGCGCTGCCGCTCGGCGGGCCCTACGACGGCGTCGTCACGTCACCGCCCTACCCGGGCTTGATCGACTACCACGAGCAGCACCGCTACGCGTACGAGCTGCTCGGCCTCGACGACCGGCGCGAGCTCGAGCTGGGGGCCGCCGCGCGCGGCACGAGCCGGGCGGCGCTCGCGGCATATGTGGATGGGATCGTGGACGTGCTCGCCAACGTTCGGGCTGCGCTGCGGCCCGGCGTGCCCGTCGTGATCGTCGTCAACGACCGGCGCGCGCTCTACCCCGAGATCCTCGACCGGGCCGGCCTTCGCCTCGACGAGCGGCTTCGCCGGCACGTCAACCGCCGCACCGGTCGCCGCGCCGGCGAGTTCTTCGAGGACATCCTCGTCGCGCGCGTCGGGGCTTAGAAGCGCTTTTAGAGGCGCTTCTCGAGCAGGACGCGCGCCTCGCCGGCGCCGTCGTAGTCGGCGACCTCGGCCTCGATCTCGAAGCCGAGCCGGCGGTGGAACGCGATCGAGCCCTCGTTGACGGGCGCGGTTACGCATCGGACGACGTCGCGGCCCGCTGCACCTGCGGCGGCGAAGAATCGCTCGTAGAGGTCGCGCCCGAGGCCGCCGCCGCGGTGGTCGGGCCGGACGCCGACGAAGTGGACGTAGGCCTGGTCGCGACGGGTCTGCGAGAGGAAGCCGCACAGGAAGCCGACGATCTCGCCGTCTGTCTCCGCGACGAAGCTCGTGTCGCGGAAGTGCTCGAAGAAGAGGCGCGGGAGCATCGCCCGCATCGCCCGGCCGCCCCACCAGGCGTCGAGGTGTGGCGAGACGCGCGCGTGGTCGCCGGGCTCGGCATGTCGGATCGTGACCACGGGGAGCCACTGTTCCACATCCGGCACGGTTCCGTGACAGACACGTGCGGCGGCCGCGCGTACCGTGACTGGCGTGCTCGCACACTCGATCACGTATGCCCTCATCGGACTCGAGCCGCGCCGCGTCGAGGTGGAGGCGCACCTCCAGTCGGCGATTCCGAGCTTTGCGATCGTCGGCCTCGCCGACCGTGCCTGCCAGGAGGCGAAGGAGCGAGTTCGAAGCGGCATCGCTTCGGCCGAGCTCGAGTGGCCGCGGCGTCGGATCACGGTCAACCTCGCACCTGCCGAGCTCCGCAAGGTCGGGTCCGGCTTCGACCTGCCGATCGCGCTCGCGATCCTCGGCGCGTCGGGGCAGATCCCGCGCGAGCGGGTCATCGAGCACGCGGCGTTCGGCGAGCTGGCGCTAGATGGGCGGATCCGGCCGGTCGGAGGGGTGCTCGCCGTGGCCGAGGGGGCGCGGGCCGAGGGCCTCGAACGGATCGTGTGCGCGGCCGAGTCGACTCCGGAGGCCGAGCTCGCGTCGGTCGAGGTCGTCCCGGTGAGCCACCTCGCGGAGGCGGTCGCGTACTTCCGCGGCGAGCGCGATCCACCTCCCTACGGCGGCCGCAACGGCCTGCCGCCCGAACCCGTCTTGCCGGATCTGGCCGACGTCCTCGGCCAGGAGCGCGCTCGGCGGGCGCTCGAGCTGGCGGCGGCCGGAGGTCACAACATGCTCTTCGCGGGCCCGCCCGGAACCGGGAAGACGATGCTCGGCCGACGCCTACCGAGCGTCCTGCCGCCGCTCAGCCGCGAGGAGGCGATCGAGGTCACGCGCATCCACTCGGTCGCCGGGGTGCTGCATCCGCAGCAGCCGCTCGTCTCTGCGGCGCCGTTCCGCGCGCCGCACCACAGCGCCTCGGTGGCGGCGATCGTGGGCGGCGGGCCGGGCCCTCGGCCGGGCGAGGCGAGCCTCGCGCACCACGGCGTCCTGCTTCTCGACGAGCTGCCGGAGTTCGCGAGATCGGCGCTCGAGGCGCTTCGGCAGCCGCTCGAGGACGGGACGATCAGCATCGCGCGAGCGGGCGGTCGAGCGCTCTTCCCGGCGCGCTTTCAGCTCGTCGGGACGAT